>WNFA01009766.1_pt1 | contig 10239 bp, 9 predicted proteins | sample 5400481 | NCBI WGS metagenome assembly WNFA01 (sample SAMN13153340, study PRJNA577476) | soil metagenome | isolation source: 120 cm saprolite under Douglas fir tree site 2 hole 1 replicate 2 | place: USA:California | collected 2015-04-18 | reverse complement strand
TGCTGCGCAAGTCGTCCCGGCCACCGATGGCTCGCGTGATCTGGTGGAGCAGGTTCAGCCGTGCCAACTGCGCATGACCCTTTGACTCGGCAGCCTTGGCCTCCGTGATGTCACGAGCAATCGTTGAAGCGCCGACGACCTTGCCTTGACTGTCCCTCATGGGAGAGACGGTCACAGAAACGTCAATTCTTTTCCCGTCTTTTCGGATTCGTATCGTTTCGAAATCATCCACGGGTTCACCACGAGCGATCCGCGCCAGGATGTCCGGCTCTTCGGCAGGGCGCTCGGGTGGAATGAGGATTGCCATCGGTCTGCCCAGGGCATCCTGTGCCGAATACCCGAACAGCCTTTCCGCGCCACGATTCCAACTGAGAATGATCCCGTCTAGGGTCTTGCCGATTATTGCATCCTCGGAGGATTCGACGATGGCTGCCAGCCGGGCGCGCGTCTCCTCCGTTTTCTTGCGCTCCGTGGAATCGCGTACAAATGCGGCGAACCCATACGTCCCGCCCCACCGAATTGGTGAAATCATCAGTTCGATGGGGAATTCGTGGCCCCCTCGGTGCAGCCCGGTGATCTCGATTCGCTTGTTCAGCACGGGTCCTTCTCCCGTTTCGAAGTAGCGCCGAAGACCCTGTTCGTGCGCCTCACGATACCTTTCAGGAATAATTAAGTGGGAGAGTGTTTGTCCGATGGCCTCGGAGCGGGCCCATCCAAAAGTGGCCCCCGCCTGTGCGTTCCAATCCAGGATCACGCCGTTGGAATTGATTCCAATGAACGCGTCAAAGGCGGTTTCAACGATCTCGCGGTAGCGGCGGTTGGCTTCGAGCTCCACGGCTTGCACGGCAAATCGCCGGTCCGTGAGTGACGTTACGACAGCCAGAACGAGAACCATGAACGTAACGACACTTACCGCCGCGGCGCTGAGGGACCCGGCGCTTACGGCGTACGCCCGGTTCCATTGAGCCATTGCGGATGCGGCAGGCGTAAAACTCGCCGCTGCCATTCCCGTGTAATGCATGACCGGAATCGCGGCGCCCATCACCACGGCGGTCGAAATCTTGAGCCAGCTCCATGCCGACATTTCTCCCCGGAAATAAAACGTCAACAGTAAAGCTAAGAAGGAAATAACTACAGCGAGAACAACAGAAAGAAATACCAGCGGCCAAGACCAGTGACACATCGCGGAGAGTCGCATGGCGGCCATGCCGGTGTAATGCATCGTGGCGATCCCGCCGCCCATGAAAATGCTGCCGATCGAAGCGCGCATCAGGCCCATGTGTTTCCGGCTCACGACAAACAGCGCAATCGCGGACGCCAGGATCGCGGCAAGCAGCGACAACAGCACAGTGGGCCAGTCGTACATCACGGGAATCGGCAAGCGAAACGCAAGCATCCCAATGTAGTGCATCGACCAAATGCCGGTGCCCATGGCAACGGCCCCGCCGCTCAACCAAAAGAAACGGGCCTTGCCTCCCGCGGAAGTTACCCGTCCGGCGAGGTCCAGCGCCGCATAAGCTGCGAGTATCGCGATAACGACGGATAGGGCGACCAGACCATAGTCGTAAGAGCTAACCAAAGCTTGATCCGGAGTGGTCATGACTTCATCCCTCGCAAGGCCTGCCAATCATATGATTTTCTTCCTGCATCAAATGCGGCTCGTTTGCATTTTGGTCGCAGTCCTTAACTACTTGCGCCAGCAGCAAGAGACACATTCACCCGAATCGACAACCAAACTCATGCACTGGTATTGCGCATAACAAAAAGGAAAGGTCATTAGCGCGCAAGAAAGCATCGAGAGAGGCCCTGCGAACCAGTAACCACTGTAGCTCGGGCTCTTCAACAATGGCTGAGTTCCTTGCACCCGATTGTCCAGTCAAGAAACAGGAGCTCTCTCCCGGCCGGGAAAGAGATTGTCGCTTCCCGTCGAGTCGTTGTCGGAAATAATCCGCTTATCTGAATGACACTCCTACCTGACACGTGACTTTTTCCGAATACATCTGCTTGGCTAGAAAAATCCGGGAGGCCTGCTGGTATTGACTCAGATTGGTATATGAGAGAACGCACGACTGCCCGCCCCAAGAGCGGGCGGCCTCTACAACATCAACTGCCACAATCCAGGACGGTTTTGTAGAGGCCTCTCCGTCCCGTGTTTTCCTGGACGGAGAGGGCACGTTTCTTTTCAGCATTACCAGATTCTCCGCAAACTAGGCTCGGGCGGCATGGGAGTGGTGTACGAAGCCCAGGACTCTCAGCTTGGCCGCCGCGTGGCCCTGAAGTTTCTTCCTCCTGAAATGGCCCAGGATAGCCAGTTGCTTGAGCGCTTCCAGCGCGAGGCGCGGGCCGCTTCCTCCCTCAATCACCCCAACATTTGCACCATCCACGCGATTGAGCAGCACGAACGCCGGCACTTCATCGTCATGGAGCTGCTCCAGGGCGAGACCCTGGCGCAGAACATGAATCGGAAGCCCATGGAAATGGAGAAGCTGCTGCCCCTGGCCATTCAGATCGCGGACGCCCTGGAATCGGCCCACGCCAAGGGCATCGTGCACCGGGACATCAAGCCGGCGAATCTTTTTCTCACCGAGCGCGGGCCATTGAAGATTCTGGACTTCGGCCTGGCCAAGATGAGCGGGGGCAACCTCGCGCCGGGAGCTTTTGCCGCGCAGGGGGAGACCATGGTTTCCTCCAACGATCTCACTTCGCCGGGCGCGGCCGTAGGTACGATTTCCTACATGTCACCGGAGCAGGCCCGCGGGCAGCTCGTGGACGCCCGCACGGACCTCTTTTCCGCCGGAACCGTGTTCTACCAGATGTCCACTGGAACTCTCCCCTTTCCGGGTGACACCTCGGCGGTCATCTTCGACGCCATCCTGAACCGCGACCCCAAGTCGGCCGCGGAACTAAATCCCTCCCTGCCCGGCGATTTTGTGCGCATCTTGGAGAAAACCCTGGAGAAGGACCGCAATTTGCGCTGCCAGACGGCCACCGAATTGAAAACCGACCTCAGCCGCCTGAAGCGCGATCTCGAATCGGGAAAACGGCGCGCCAAGGAGAAGACCGATTCGGATCACGGCGTCCAGAAGCAGACGGGGAAATCCGTGGCCGTTCTCTACTTCGAAAACCTAAGCGGCGCCAAAGAGGACGAATACTTGCGCGACGGCATCACCGAGGATGTCATCACTGAGCTGTCCAAGATTCGGGGACTGAATACCTTTTCGCGCCCCACCGTTCTGGCCTTCCGGGACAAACCGGTGACGCCGGCGCAGGTCGGCCAGCAGCTCGGCGCGGCCTATGTCCTCACCGGCACCTTGCGCCGCGCTGGAGCCCGCCTGCGAATCAACGCCCAGCTCGTGGATACGCACACCGATTTTCCGCTTTGGTCGGAGCGCTTCGACCGCGAGATGAAGGACGTTTTCGAAGTTCAAGACGAAATGGCCCGCAAGATCGCCGAGGCCCTGCGCGTGACGCTCTCCCCGCAGGAGCTGGAAGCCCTGGCCGTCAAGCCCACGGAAAGCCTGCAGGCCTACGACCTCTACCTGCGCGGCAAGCGCTACGCGCGGCGGCAGACCCGCCAGGATCTCGAGTTCGCCCTGCAGATGTTCGAAAACGCGGTGGCTATGGACGCCAGCTTCGCCCTGGCTCATGCCGCCTGCGCCAACGCCTGCGCCATGTTCTACTGCAACTACAGCCGCGATCAGGTGTGGGTCGAACGCGCGCGGGAGGCTTCCGGCAAGGCCGTGGCTCTGCGTTGGGACCTGCCCGAAGTGCAGGTCAGTCAGGCTTGGGTCCTCTACGCCGCCGAACTGCATGACGAAGCCGTTCGCATGGTCAGAAAAGCCATCGAACGCAAGCGCGACTGCGAGGGCGCCTATTACATGCTCTGCCGCGCCCTGTTCGCCGCGGGACGCTACCAGGAAGTTCTGGACGTGGCGGAAGCCGCCATCGAAGCAAGCGGCGAGGACTACAACGTTTATGTACCCATCCTGAATTCGCTCAGCGCCATGGGCAAAGAAGAAGCCAGCCGTAACATGGCCCACAGAGTCATCGTCGCGCTCGAGAATCACTTGAAACAAGTTCCCGAGGACGCCCGGGCGCGCGTCCTGCTGGGCGCCTACTACGCCGAGTTGGGACGGGCGGACGACGCCATGCGCGAACTCAACCTGGCCGTTACCCTGCGCGCCAACGAAGCATCGATTCTCTACAATGCCGCTTGTGTGTACTGCGCTCTGAAAAGAAAGCCGGATGCCCTGGATGCTCTGCGCAAAGCCTGGGAAGCGGGGTTCAAGGATTCCGTGTGGGCACGCCGCGACCCGTCCCTCATCCCTCTTCATGACGACCCAGAGTTTGACCGCTTGTACCCGGAGAAGTCCTCCTCACTTCCCTCCTCCGGTGCCCACTAGTTCGACGTCTTTCGGAATCCATCCCCAGAAAGCCACAAGGCCAGAATGCCGTGAGGATGCATACAAAAAGTATAAGAAGGGCACGCGTCAGAACCAGCCGATAGCAAAATGCAGCGGCGCGATGAACGCCCTCATTCATTTCTTGTGCCTTGTGCAGGCTGAGAGTTTACAACGGCTGACTCTCGCCGGTAGTAGGCTCGTTAGGGTTTGGATGTGGGTTTAGGTAGCACAGGCACTCTTGCCTGTGCGCTCCTTTTTTAGAGCATGCGACGCGGCGCACAGCCAAGAGTGGCTGTGCTACTACCAAACTAGCCCGCTCCCCTCTTGCCCCGTTCGTTGACAAAGAGATGTGCCTCCGATAGTGTTGTTCAATCGATCTGACTACAAGAGGAGAATTGAATGGCGCAAGGAGCAGCAACAAAAGTAAAGAAACGCAAGAAATCCGTGCTGAAGCGGGCAAAGCAGTCCCATGTGCGCGCCGAAATCAACCGCGCGAACCGCACCCGCGTGCGAACGATCATGAAGCGTTTGCGAACGGCGATTACCGCTAAAGACGGCACAACCGCTGGGACTCTGCTCCAGCAGACGCTATCTGCCATCGACCGCGCGATCAGCAAAGGCGTGCTCGAGGAAAACACGGGCAACCGCTACAAGTCGCGCTTAACAATCGCAATTAATGGCTTGAACGCGACTGCCAAGGCCTAGCCGAAACTTTCGGAAGGTCTTGGAACCCTCCGAAACCTCTCAGGTTTTGTGGGTTCTGCCTTCAGGCACGACACAAAGTCTGCCTTTTCTTCAGGGGTTTTAACCCCTGAAGGTCCGAAACCTCTTTATCAGCAAACCCCTCGGCGACCGCCCGAGGAAGGCATTTCCCGGGCGTATTCATTTTATCTCACGAAAATTATTTTGGCGCCGATGATGCGAGCCGTGCTACGAGGAATTCCATCACGGCGCGCTGGCTTGTTCCCCCCGATTTCAGGCGGCTATCCGCCTCGTACAGAGCCGCCAATCCGGTGGTGAGCTGCGTCCTGGGAAATTTTCTCGATTGCCGCACTGCCAGCTCGGCCATGGTGGCCTGCATGTGAAGGCGGCTGGCGGCTTGCCATCCCTGTATGCCTGACGGCAGTTCTTGCGCCTCGAGCAGTTTCCGGTACATCCACGCCAGAGCGCCGAGCAGCGAAGCCGGATGTTCGCCCTCCCGCAGCAGGCTGTCGAGGAATTCCAGCGCAACGGAAGGTTGCCGCGAAGCCAGCATGTCCGCCAGCTCCCACACCGAATATTTTCGCGCCGAGACAACTAAAAGCTCGACATCCGCGCGCGTGACGCGGCGGCGGTCGCCCACATAGGCCGCGAGTTTTTCGAGTTCCGTGCGAATGGCGGCCAGTTCCCCGTTGAGAATCTCGGCGAGTTCTTCCGCGGCGTCGCGGTCAAGCTGCACTCCCAATTCGCGCGCCATCTCGAAAGCCAGCGGCGCGGCGAGTCTCGCTCGCTTGGCGGGATCGTCGGAAAGCTCGACGGCCACGACTACTGTTTTCTCGGCAAACATCTTCGCCAGGCGCATGCGCTGATCGAGCGCGGCGGCTTCGAATACGAGCACGGAGAAGGGCGCCGGATTCTCCAGGTATGCCGAAAGCTGCTTCACCAGCGCATCGCGCGAATCTTCGCCGAGACGCTCCCAGACTTCGACGTCTCTTACGAAAATGACCTGCTGTGGCGCGAGCATTGGCATAGTCTGCGCCTGGTTGAGTATCGCGGAGATCGAATCATCGTCGGCCGAAAATCGTGTGATTCCCCAGTCGCGAACTCCCTCCGGCACGTACGCATCCGAAATTTTCCTCCGGCACATTTCGCGCAAATACGATTCATTGCCCAGCAGAAGAATTCCAGGGACAGGCTTCCCTTTCGCTAAACGTCCTAGAAGCTGCTCAGGCGAGACGCTGGCCATCAGAAATTCTCCACGACATCCGCCACCAGGCGCGACGCAAAATCTTTGGCCACGCGGTCCAGCGCCGGTCCGGCTTCGTCAAAAAAAGTTGTGGGATCGGTGGAAATTTCATAGACCTCCCGGAAAAGATAGTTATCGTTCTTGTAGAGGATCTTCTTCGTCTCTCGCTCCTCAAGTAATACTTTAAGGTGTACGGACACAAGCATCGTGGTGGCTCGGGCGGTCGCGGTGGTTGCGGTCGAGCTTGCCGGTGAATTCTGCGTGGGCGTCGTGTCGAAAACAACGGGGCCTGTTTCGAGGCTTGTAATTTCACCATGCAACACGGCATCCGCCGATTCTTCCGTCGAAACGACGCGGTACTTTGTCCGTGCGATGAATTCGTGAACCACGGCTTGCGTCATACGCTGTTCGACGCGATTTTGGTTCGTTTGATTCTCGAACGCAGGCACGGCGATTACTTTAAGCCCCGGAGGCAGCCGTGAGGAAGTGCCTCCGACGTGATACCCGCAGGCGGAAAGGAATATGGCCACGGAGACACAGAGGCACAGAGGAAGAAAAGAGATGCGGACCCCATGAGATTTCAGAGAGCGATTCCATGGATTCATAGCAATGCGTTTCTCCGTGCGCTCTGTGCCTCCGCGGCTAATTTCGTTTTGTGAATCAAGAGACAAGAAGTTTCTCCGCAATTGCGACGGCAGTCGCCGCAGGCACCCGCAAGTTGTCCGCTGCGCCCCACAGCCAGACTCCGGTTTCGATGCCCGGATCACGCTCTGGTTGCCCGACGATGGGCCGCGCTTCGCCAGTCACATTGACATTGTTCGGCGCAGGATCGTCCGCCGCAGCCACCTTCAATCCAGCGTGTCTCAATTGTGCCGACACGTCTTTCACGGCAGGAGCGGTGTTGAACTCAGCGAAGGCCGTGAATGCGTGAGAATAGAAAACCGGGGCTTGCACGAGGGCAATGGCCGGCATGGGAACCCGCCCGGCAAGATAATTTCGCACTTCGCCCACGATTCCCGCGCGAACATCGCCAAGTTTTCCGCAGCTTTCCTCACCGTAGACGGACAGCATGTTAAACCCCACCTGGGCGTCAAAAACACTTTGCGGAATTGGTTCGAACGAAAGTAGCTTTACGACCTGACTTTCCAGCTCTTCGATACCTTCCCGCCCGCGCTCCGAAACGGGCTGCAAGAACGTAAGGACGAGCCGGTTGAGCCCCATCGGGGCAAGCGCGGCGGAAAGCGAAATTGCAACGTCCGCAGGAGCCGACGGCGCCAGGAACAGGCTGCGCGGTTCGCTTGGCACTACTTTCCCGTCCGGGGATGCCAAGACCGCGTCCAGCGCCGGGATCCACAGCCGCGCGCCAGATTCGACGCTCAGGCCTCCGCTCAGGTCAATCACGGTCGAACCAGCCCGGCGCGCCTCACTTCCATGCCGCGCCGAAAACCCCGGCGAACCAGTGAAGAAAACGAAGCGAACGCGTTCAAAGCTGTCCTCATCCACCGTTTCGATGACCGCTGGTTCGCCGCCCGCCTCGGTCAGGGTGCCGGCAACCATTTCTTCGTCGAGCAAACGGATTTCGCTGGTTGGGATATTCGAATCCTCGAGGCACTGTTTTAGTTCCTTGCCGCGCAGGGATGCCGCGCCCGCAATCGCCACACGAACTGCATGAGGGTTGGGATTCATAATTCAGGCGGGACGCGAAACCCAATGATGGCGGACGACACGCACGATATGCAGCGCGAGACCGATGGCAACATAGCACGTGGCGATCAGTACGAGCGTGACTTGGGAAAAATAGAAGATCAGCGGCACGAGCACAGCGATCGGAACGATCAGTACGGACGGCTGCCGCCGTGCCCAGGGGATGTCCTTGAAGCTTCTGAATCGCACCGTGCTCGCCATCAGCGCCGCCGCGCCTGCTATGAGGGCCATCCACACAATCGACCAGCGCCAATCCTCGATGGGAATTATGATCGCGTGAACGTAAGCCACGAGCAGTCCGGCGGCCGCCGGGCACGGCAAACCCACGAAGTACCGCGAGCCTCCTCCCGGAGCCATTCCCTGAATGTTGAATCTGGCGAGCCGCCACGCGCAGGAGACCGCGAATGCAAGTCCCACCCACCAGCCGATTTCATGAATCCGCCGAATATCGACTACCGCGCTCTGCGCGATACTTCGGACACCCCAGGTGAACGCCAGAACCGCCGGGGCAATCCCGAAACTGACCATGTCGGCAAGCGAATCAAATTGCTTGCCGAATTCGCTGCTGGTGCCCGTCGCGCGAGCCACAAACCCGTCGAACGAGTCGAACACGATGGCGAAGCCAATCGCTTTTGCCGCGGTATCCAAATCGGCAAGTTCGCCTTTCAGCGTGGACATGACGGCGTAGAAGCCGCAAACCATGTTGGCAACGGTCAGAAGGCTGGGCAAGAGGTAAATTCCGCGGCGCAAGCGCAGATTGGCTCGGCGGGAACCCGGGAAACCGAGTTCGTGCTGTTCGAAGTTGTTCATCGCCACCGCGCTAGGATGCTCGATCCTCCTGCCACGTGCTGGCCGGGACGCACGAGAATTTCTACTCGATCTGGCAGCCAGATATCCACGCGTGAACCGAAACGTATCATACCTACTCGCTCGCCCCGAGTCACGGAGTCCCCCACCGCCTTCCAACATAAAATGCGCCGCGCGACCCAGCCGGCAATCTGTTTGAAAACGACTTCCCCGCGCTCATTGGACACGTGGATCACATTCTGTTCGTTCTGTTCCGACGCGCGCCCGCGCATTGCCGCGTGGAACTGGCCCTTGCGATACTCCATGGCCGCGATCCGGCCTGCCACGGGCGCCCGGTTGACGTGAACATCGAAAATCGAAAGGAAGACGCTGATTCTGCGGCCGGGACACTCTCCGCGCGCTTCTTCGACAACTTCCATGACGCGCCCGTCGGCGGGAGAAACAATCAACTCAGGATCGGATGGAGGTGTTCTCTCGGGATCGCGGAAGAAGAAAAGCACAAACGCGCCCAGCACGAGCAGCACTCCGCCCAGCCAGTTCCAATGAAATCCGAGCGCCACCATTCCAAACAACAGAGGTGCTGCGGCAAACTTGTACCCGTCGGCGACCATGAGAATCCTTGGCGGGAGAAAAAATGCGACACTCGCCCTGAGTCCGCCGCCATTCTATCTCAATTTGACAGTCCGACGCTGCGCCTAACGGCTGGGTGCCGCGCGCAGGCGCTTGGCGATGTGCCTTTCCATCTCGTCCTTGACGCTTAATTTTAATTTCTTGAGGGTGATTTGCTGCTGAAGGTCTTCCAGATTCAGGTAGGCCGCTTCGGAGAGTTGCTTTAGCTGCGCTTCGTATTCCGAGTGCTTTTGTGCCAGTTTTTGAAACTCCTCGTCATATGTCAATAACTGCTCGCGTATTTCCCGGGACAATGTGGGCATCGCGCGCCTCCTGACTGCTTCGAATTGTGAATGGGGTGTTACATCATAAAAACAAACTATCACAACGCAAAACGCCTGCCAAGTGGGTTTGGCTTAGAAGTCACCCGGGCCTAGGAATGTCGCCACTTCCCCTTGACAGTCAGGATATTGGGAAGTGCGCGCCAAATCGCCCGGAATCCTGTCGAGCAGGCGTATAATGAAACAAGATCAGCCGAGAGGCTTCTATGACTATTGAACAACAGGTCCTCGAAAAGCTGCGCGATTTGCCTCCTGAAAAGCAGAAGGAAGTATTGGACTTTGTCGACTTGCTGAAGGAAAAGAACGGCCCGAAGAAACCGCGCCGGAGCCTGTTGGGTTTATGGGCAGACCTGAACATACACATCACCGAGGAAGACATCGCCGAGGCCCGTCGCGAAATGTGGGGCAATTTTCCGCGTGACATCAAACT
>WNFA01005920.1_pt1 | contig 10240 bp, 9 predicted proteins | sample 5400481 | NCBI WGS metagenome assembly WNFA01 (sample SAMN13153340, study PRJNA577476) | soil metagenome | isolation source: 120 cm saprolite under Douglas fir tree site 2 hole 1 replicate 2 | place: USA:California | collected 2015-04-18 | reverse complement strand
CGCGCCCCTGCTCTGGCGTGATTGGAGTCGTCGGCACCATCGACGGGTGTGCAAGCAACTGCTGCGTTCCCAACGTGTGGAGGTGCAGGGAGAGCAGGGTCTCTCTGCTGGCCCGGCTCCCGCGCCTGTGCCCCTATCTCGTGCACAGCGCGCGCATTATCGTCTCGACTTTCAAGAGCGGTTCGCTCGCAACGCGCGGGCCCCAACAGCGAGCCGGGTGACGATCAGACTCTTCGGTGTCCCAGAAGGCTTAACACCGTCTCGACAGCCGTTGGATTCTTTCTTCTCGGACATGCTTGCTGCTCCGAATGGAATCTCATGGCTTTTTTTCCTGGCTGTTCCTCAATTTCTCCCATCTTCTGCCCTTTTTGCTCTCCATCCCTCTGTTTCTGCTTTCTCTCACAGGAGCACCGTCCCGTTTTGCGCGATTTTCACTCATCAGATCAGGGTAAGCTCTTCAGCAACCTCGTTGCGCAATTCGTGGGCATATGCTGGGCATTGACCAACAAAATCTCATAACGCTCCTCCAGCAGATTGAAAATGGGACGCCAATAGATGCCAGTGCTTTCGAGGGCCACTTGCTTCACCTGCCCCTCTGCAAGCCAGTGGTCAAGCTCTCTAAGTCCGGGAGTCGTCGTCCGAAAAGTCCGGATCTCTTTCGCCACGGTCCCCTGCTGCTGGCTCAGCAGCCGACATGCTACGACGGTTTTCTGGTGGACATCCAAGCCACAACAGCGTTCATACACGACTTGCATTCGCTCTCTCCTTTCAGAAACAAAGTCTCTCTGTGAGACACGAGACACCAAGCGGAGCGGAGAGAGGTGCGGGAGCAAAACTCACAGTTTCCTTCACGTGCTCACCTGCATCACAGGTGGCGACACTCATCTCTTCGGAACGCACCAGGATCAGCTTCGAACACGGGTTCCTTGACACCAGCCTTCAACGATCTCGTCTCGCCGCTCTGCTGGATTCTACTCCATTTTCATCCTCATCTCTGACGGCGACGTCATGGTGCTTCGAACGAGAATACTGGGCTGAGAGCCCCTTGTTCGAACCTTCAGCCAAAATATGTTTGGCTGAAGGTTCGAACTCATTTCAAGAGGTGTGACCAAGAAATCCCGCTGGTCTAAGGGAGTTTCTCGCCTGCTGGCGGCTGAGCATCAACCACGCGGATCACGTCACGATGCAGCGTCAGCGACTCGGCAGCAGCTTCCAGCATGTTGGGACTGACATCTTTCTCTCCTTGGGCATACGACCACTCCAAGGCCGTGGTAACCAGCTTCATCAGATTGTCCATGATCACACGACCGCTCTTTTGCGGATCGAGTAAGGGGTGAGTGAGCCAAGTGTAAATACTCCCTGTCCACTGACACAGGTTTAGCTCTGGAAAGGATGGGCGATAGATCCGCTCCAAGGCCAGCAGGATATCACGCACTTCCGCCTCAGTATGGCTAGCAATCCGACAATACGGTTGGACACGATCCAACCGCCGTCGAAATTGCATCCACATCGTTTCGGGCTGATCAAACACATCTTTGAGCGGGATGGTTGCCCCTCGTCCCGCCGCCACCAGGCACAATCCCAGGACATAGGGGGGATGGGTTAATTGGAGCTGGTCTGTCAGCTCTTTCAAGAAGATGAGGTGAGGCATTGACAAATCATGGGCATCATCGATGACCAGACACTCCACGCCATACTGCAGCAGCAATTCGAACAACAGGTATTTCCGTTCGCTCCATCGTCCGCGCGCTCCAAGCCCCAGTGCTGTCAACAGAAAGTTCCCCAAGGCGGCTTCTTTGGGATCGTTTTTTGGTGCCGTCACCGCCAGCACAGGGTAGAGCCGTCCGCCCATCCCACCGACTTCGCGGGATGCCTGGGCGCTCAAGTCGCAGATACCCATGGTCTTGCCGCTGCCCGGCTCCGCTACAATCACATGCCAGCGCCTCAGCTTCCACGCTTGACGCAAGAGCCCCTGAAAACGCTGTTCGAAAGGCGTTTCAATAAAGCCATCGAAGAGAGGCAGAGTAGCACGCTTCATAGATTTGTCTCCGTCTTTCGTGGTCGTATGGGCAGGATCTGCACGGGATACTCCTTGTCTGGATCAGGTTTTGCCGGAGGCAGCCGCAAGCTGGTAGGAGTGGGTGGTTGCATGGCAGCAAGTGCCTCCAGGACATGAGGGGGATGAATCTCCTCGCGTTGTCGATCCAACTGTCGCCCATATTCGCGCTCTCGCGTCGCCCGTCTGCGCTGCTTTTTGGTCGACTCGATTTCTGCCTGCATGCGTGCTCGGACCTCCTGTGAAACTGATGAGGCATGCCGGGCCTTTTCCCCATCATTCTTTCGCTGGGCTGCCGCTTCCCACTCGCTGACCCGTCGTCCCATTAAGGCTGGACAGTAGGCTTCGCCCACATAGCTGCCTTCCACAAACAGGTAGATCACCGACACATCACGTCTATCGTAGTACAGGTCAAACTCCTTGCCCTGGAGCCGATTGAGTAAGCCCGGACAGGTATACCAGCGCCCCTGAAAGGAGAGACGTGAGCCATCATGCACCTGGTAGCCATGGCTGGGCGCTTTTCGATTGACCGCCTTCATCAAGAGAAGCTTGAGATCATCAGGGGCTCCGAGATACTGGGGAACACCGGTTTGGCGGACAGCTTCCTCCCAGAGCATAGCACGTGTTTGGCGACGCAACCCATCCCAGCTTTGTTGGTAATCGTCCACGATGGCACGGAAAAAATACCGCTCCAGTTCATCAAGGGTCATAGCACCAGCTTGAGCCGCTGCTTCGGCATCATGCAGACCATAGCTGGTGTTGGGCAAACGCCGCTCAAAGCGTTGGGTCATCCAGCGAAAGAGGGCTTCCACAGTTCCTTTGGACCAAGCCGTCAACTACACCATCTCCCTCTCTGGCAGAAGGAGTTTTCACGGTCACCCATCCCTTTCATCCCTTGTACGGCCAGCAGTTTGAAATCCTGTCGTGCCGCCACAATTGGGGAGAGTACCGCGTCACGTTTTATCAGACGCCTGAGCGCGTGCGGGCGCTGCCGGCGAGCTGGACGAGCCTGGTTCCTCCTGCCCCCGACGTGGTCCTGGCCGCCGGTCGAGCCGCCTTTCGCGTGGCAGATCTGCTCCAGCTTGCCCACCTCATTGACCGCATCGAAGAAGGATACAAGGAGGAAGCAGAGTGTTAAGCCAATTTTGCCGCAGATGTAAAGGAAATAATGCCGGACATCTTGCTATTACACACTGTTCTCATGTGGTGAGAACAGCACTTACCCTAGTACTATCGTACCTCATTCCCTTGACGATCGATCGCCAAACCGTCATACTAGAGAGGAGAAACTTGCCATTTCAGGAGGTCATCATGTCCGATGAAAAACTCAGGGTCTTGCGCCAGTTGCATACCCTGCATCCGCATCCTGATCAGGTGCGGGATCCGCTCTTCACCACCGGGTCTGCCTTCTTTGACCCGCGCGACCTGGTGCAGGTCAAATACGAACTCTTGCGACGGGTACGGGTGGATGGAGAGTCAGTCTCCCATGCGACGTCGTTGTTTGCGCTCTCACGCCCCACCTTTTACACTGCGCAAGCAGCCTGGGAACGCGCCGGACTCGTCGGATTGTTCCCTGAACTCACTGGTCCTCGTCACGCCCACAAGTTGACCGAAGAGATCCTTGCTCTGCTTCGGCCTCGGGCCTCCACGATGTCGTCCAGCGAACTCGCGGCGTGGGTACGAGAGGAGCACCAGGTGCTCGTTCACCCCCGCAGTATTGAACGCGCTCTCAAACGTGTGGCGAAAAAAGGGGGGGCACGATGAAGACCAGCCAAGACACGCCAGCCTATGAAGCCTGTCGGGAGTGGGCCTTACATCCCTGGCTCCCGCGTCCACCGGGAGTTGTTCACCTCGTGCGTGGTGGCATCATCACCTGGGTGCGCCAGATGCAGCAGTCTCCAGCATCGCCGCCTGAGGGGCTCTGCTCTGCTGACCTTCCTGGTCCTGTTAGCTCACCGCTGCTCACCCTGCTGGCAGCCATGATTGCGGAGGTGTCTGGATGCTAGCAGTTCAGCCAGCGGCCCTGCACCAAATCACCGCACGCCATCTCGCGCGGCAAGCCATGTTGTACGTGCGCCAGAGTACCCTGCACCAGGTGCTCGAAAACACGGAAAGTACTGCGCGCCAATATGCTTTGCGCGAACGAGCCATTGCCTTGGGTTGGCCCCCGGAGCGCATTGTCGTCATTGATCAGGACCTAGGCCAATCCGGCGCTTCGGCCGCTGATCGGGCTGGCTTTCAACGACTCGTCGCCGAGGTAGGGCTTGGCCACGTCGGATTGGTCATGGGATTGGAGGTCTCCCGGTTAGCGCGCAGTTCCCTCGATTGGCATCATTTGCTGGAAATTTGTACCATGACCGGAACCCTCATTCTCGATGAAGATGGACTCTACGATCCTGCGACCTTTAACGACCGTCTGTTGCTGGGCTTGAAGGGCACGATGTCGGAAGCCGAGCTCCATGTCTTGCAGGCACGTTTGAAGGGCGGGATTCTCCACAAGGCCAGTCGCGCGGCGTTGAAAGTGCCGTTGCCGGTCGGTCTGCTCTACGCAGAGGACCAGACCGTCATCCTGGATCCCGATGCCCAGATCCAACAAGCCCTGCGTCTGCTGTTTGCCACCTTCAAACGCACCGGGTCCGCCTGGGCCACCGTGAAGTATTTTCGTGCTCAGGGGCTGCTCTTCCCGCGCCGGGTCCGCATCGGTCCTCATGCCGGCGAACTGCATTGTATGCCCCTGCAGCACAATGCCGTGCTCAAAGTCCTGCGCAACCCGCGCTATGCGGGAGCCTTCTGCTTCGGACGCACCCATAGCATCAAGCATCCTGATGGTTCGCTCCACATCGAAACGCTTCCCCAGGAGCAGTGGCTGTTTCTCGTGCGGGAGGTGCATGCTGGATACCTGAACTGGCAGGAGTATGAAGCCAATCTCGCTCAGTTGCGCGCCAATCGCCAGGCGCATGGCGAGGATCGTCGCCACGGTCCCCCACGGGAAGGACCGGCCTTACTTCAGGGGCTGGTGATCTGCGGACGCTGTGGCAACCGCATGACGGTGGGCTACCATGAGGTCAAGGGTGGCAAGCGCCTCTACCCGGAATACCGCTGTCAAAAAGAACACGTTGAAGAGGGTGATGACAAGTGCTGCCAGCGCCTGCTGGGAGCAGGTCTGGATGCCGCGATCGCAGAGCTGTTGCTCGTCCGAGTGACCCCGCTCTCCATCGAGACCAGTATGCAGATTCATGAAGAACTGCAAGCCCAGGTGCAAGAAGCCGGGCGTCTGCGCGCCCAACAGGTGGAGCGTGCCCGCTATGCGGCTGAACTGGCCCAGCGCCGCTTCTTGCGGGTCGATCCCGAGAACCGCCTGGTCGCTGATGTACTGGAAGCCGACTGGAACACGCGTTTGCGCGAACTGGCTGAGGTCCAGCAGGAAGCCGAGCGCCAACAGGAGGCCGACCAACGCAAGCTGTCCGCCCTGGAACAGCAGGCGATTGCCGAGCTGGCGGACGATTTCCCGCGGGTGTGGAACGATCCCCGCACCTCTGACCGGGACCGCAAGCGCATGGCCCGCTTGCTGCTGGAAGATGTGACCGTGCTCAAGCAAGAGGAGGTGATCGTTGTTCACGTCCGCTTCAAAGGGGGAGCCCAGCAGACCATCACGGTCCCGCTGAGCCGTGGGCGTCGCAGCACGCCGGAGCTGATTGCGCTCATCGACCAGTTACTCGACGACTACACGGATGCCGAGGTGGCTGAACAGCTCACCCAGCGCGGCTGGCGCACCTATGAAGGGAAACCCTTTACTGCTGCACGTGTGCTGTCCTTACGGCGCTATCAGCAGTTGAAAACGCATGGCACCAGGCTCGCTGAGCGGGGTTTGCTCTCCGCCGAAGAAGCGGCCTCTGCCTACGGGGTGTGCCGAGAAACGCTCATGGCTTGGGGACGGGCGGGACTGCTTCCTATGTATTGGGTCAATGATCAAGGGACGGCGGTGTTTCCACCGCCTGATGAGCATGCCCCTGTGAAGCATGCTCACAAATATCAAACAACACGCTCATCATGCGGAAGGAGTGCAGTATGCAACTAAATCGTTCGCTGAAGGACAATACGGTGGCGCTTGCTCGGTGATGATGCCGAGTCGGTCCACCAGTACATGTCGGGCCCGCTCCGAGGTAAAGATCTTGCCTCGATCATGAAAGACGACAGATGGCTTGCCAAAGCAGGGCCAAGGGTGCTCACAGCCTGCACCGACTACCAGGCGATCTTTGGGTTCAAGCGCCCCCTTGATGAGTCGCATGTAATCTTCTTCCTTCAGGGGACCTAAGGCCAACACTGCACTCATGATCGCTGCTGTTTTCACACACACGAGTACGGCTGCATGGACGCGACGGGTGACAGGAATCCCGTCCGGGGTAATGACATAGAGCTCCATACTGTGTTCATCCACCTGGGCCAGTTGTGCTGGGGCGGGGATGGAGAGGGCAAAAGAGCGTGGAGACTGCCGATCACGTCGGGGAGCAGGCAACCGTTCGCGCTCTTGGCGCACCTGAGGTTCCTGTCTGAGGATATGCACATAGTCCCAAACTTGAGCGTAGGAAGGTAGCGGGATGGCGGTTCCTGTGTCCTGCTGTAATCGCAAAGCGACGCGCCTGAGTTCGCTATGCTCAGCAATGGCTCGTATGCTCAGTCTCGTAGGACGGGTGTAGAGGAGGCGGATGACCTCTTGAAAGGCAGGATGCATGGCCCGCTCTCGGCTGTAAGTTGCATAGGGAACACACGCGAGTGCTCCTAGCTTGCGGGTGCGCTGTACCAGACGCGAAAGGGTCGAGCGAGCGATCTGAGCTTCTTGTGCCGTCTCGACGAGGGATGCTCCAGCGAGCACAGCTTCGACGGCCCGTAGATTGTGCAGAAAGCGCGCTCGCTGTGGTTCTGGGAGCGTAGAGCCATCAAAGGTAGACGTGATGCTCACGCGTTGGTTCTCCTCGGGCTCGGTCTCTTCAGATCCTGCAGGGGCGAGAGTCTCGCTGCTCATCAACACTGAGGGGAGTGGATCGGGAAGAATGGGGGGAGAGTCGGGGGAAAGACAGATCAGAGGAGCTAGCCGGGTAAGCGAGACGGACGCAAGATCGACCAGCAGATGGCCACGAGCGGCGGCATCTCCACACCTTTTCCAAAGAGCGGCTTCTCGCTCAGCCTGTGACCATCGTTCTCCCAGACGCTCGATGAGTTCTTGCACACAAGCTGCTTCCCCCCAGGGCCAGATGACCTGTAATGCCTCTTCAAGCTCTTGCCAAGCAGGAAAGGCTTGACGCCGGGCATGCAAAAAGACCAGATTCGCGTGACGAGGCCCGGATAAAGTCACTTCGGTCCCAATCCAATAAACTCCTCCCTGTTGTTGGGCGACTCTTCGCGCCGCATCTGCTTTGGCCCGATTGCGCTCTTTCTGTTTGTCTTCCTGCAGACCGGCCTCTGCAATCAGCAGACGGCCATCGAGCAGCTGGCCGATGGCATCAGGAAGATAGATGTGCGCGTTTCCCTCAAACAGATAATTAATGGTGAAGGGAGTTGGCAGGGGAGTGGCGATCTTGTAGGTGGATGCAAATGTGGCGCTGATATCGCCGCGTCCATACCAGGCCACCTGAGGATGATATTCGAGGTACAAAAGGAGCCGTTCTTCCATCTGGCTACAGAACGGTTGCCGTGTCGGTCGGATATCTCCCGTTTTCCAACTGGGAATCCATCCCGAGATGCTCTCTCCAGCAATTTTGAACAAGTCAATGCCACGCACTCCAGCCTCAGACATAATGTGACCTCTCTATTCGGCGACGCGAAAACGCATCCAGTCAACTTCCATCTTTTCTTGAAAAGTATACCCAAAGGCCAGCTCATTTGGAAGGCGATCACCAGTTCCAGTTCGAATCTTGAGCCAAAAATTCGATCATTGGGTCAAATTCGGTCGAACCTTCGGCCAATTTACCATTCACTTCTTACATCTCTGGTAAATTCACTCAAGGGTGGACAGATTTTGAACTGAAGGATGGGAATGTGATACGAAGGGTTGGAAGAGGCGTAAAGCCGCCTCTTCATCCCGCGCTGCATCTGGTTTCCTTCCACGCCGACTTGTAAATTCGGATCATGGTACATGTGCTCATTCGGCGTGAAACCCCGCCAGGATCTCGGTAACACCTACGTGCAGAATCCTTTACCAAAAAAATCTCAGATTTCACCCTTAAAGCTGAGGATACAAAAGTTTCACTGAGGGCTTCGCGCGCTGATTCTCTTCCCCCCTGGAGGGAAGCATGCTAGCGATTTTACGTCCTCCCAGAGCACTTGGTGAAAAGCAGCTTCCACCGTACCAGTAGGAACCACTTGAGACGAAGCTGGAGAGGAGGTTGGCTCTATTGAGTCACAGTCTGGTTCCAGAGAACTGTTCTTTCAAGCCATCTGAAGAGCTTGTCACTCATTTGGGCGAAAAATGGGGAAAGCTCCAGGTATGTTCCACGAGGGCTGATGTAGGCGGGAAGAGAGTCACCACGCTGATAAGGTGGCAGGCCATTCTTGATGCGGCTGGTGAAAACATAGCTTTTCCCGGTATTGGGGTCTGTCCATTCAGCGCTAATCTCGTACCGCCATCGTCCATTGACGAAAGGGTTCATCGGCTGAAGCGAATAGTCTGCTCCCGCGAGCATATCTTGCCAGCTTCGTACCTCGGTCACTGTTGCCATGACCATCGTTGCGGTCTGTCGGATACGGTAACGCTTCCACCTGCTGGCGATGAACAGATCTGCGGCCAGCAGACCTCCCACTAGAATCAATACCAGTGTGGTTGACATAGTATCCGCTCCTGCCTGAGTGTCGAGGCATTTTCTCTGTTCTTTTCGAGATGATTGATACGCTCTACTTTAGTAGACGTTTATAAGATACGTTATTTGAACACGAATAGCAAGGGACAGCCGACGAATTGTGTGCTGCTTTATGGGATGGAGTAAAAGAAGCGCTTGAGAAACTGGAAAACAATGTGAAGTAAACATCCATTCTCCGCCGCTCATACAGGAAAACCGGAAGAAAAGAGCGAACAGGTGAACGAAATGGTTGCTCCACGTTTCACGTTATCCTTCAGAAACGTTGCCAAGAATTGGGTAAAAGCACCCCTGCTGACGAAAACATCTCTTTCTTGAGCGAGAAGTCGTGCGGAATGTAGATACGAATATTTACGCGCTATTTATGACGGGGTATGTGACTCACGGCATTAAATGGCCGGGACGGACATGAATTGCCGTTTTTGGGGAATTTTCGTAACGGGTTTTCACATAGAAACCTTACCCGATCCCGGTGGTAATAAGCGTGACAAGTGAGCAGATTTTCAGGTGACGAGTGAGCACTCGGCGCGAAGAGTGAGCAGCACAACCATTCATCGCTTGAGAAACTGCTCTACATCTCCCTTCATCCATCAGTGCCTTGTAAATTGGCATGCTTTAGGAAGAGCAAAATGTAAATCATTTTATTTAATTATCACATTTACACTGAGGAGAAGCTATCAGTCTCTCTTGCTTCACTTGGAGTGATATGATAAAAGCAGACCTCTCGCGCGTCAAATAAGCAAGAAGCGTTTTCTTGCAAGACGTTCACACGGCGTAGGGAGGTAGGACTATGCAGGATAAGCACTCGCTTGACAAACAAGGACAACCGCCGGCTGCAGGGTCACTCGTCGCTGACCCTCTTGCACTCAGTTCTGCCAGCAAGAAAGGTCGACGCTTGTTTTTGTGGTGGCTGCTTTTCGTTGTGGCTTCGTTGAGCTGGGTGGCGTATGCCGTTTCCTCTGTCAGCACAGCTGTGCAAGATCCAGCCTCTAGCGTTGTCAACCAGTACTACGCGGCGATCAAAAACCAGGATTACGTGACTGCGTTCCGGTTTGTGAGAGGTGCCAAATCCCTCAACGGGGAGTACTACACACAGACCACCTTCACCCAAGAAGGACAGCAGATTGATACCGCAGAAGGCAAGGTGCGCAACTACAGTGTGATTTGCAGGATATCATGGCCACCTAGGCCAGCTTATGGCTCTTCCGCATTCTCGATGATGATACATGTGGTATACTCAAGGACAGACAAGATCCCTCAGATAAGACCCTTTCCCAAACCAACGTGAGCCTATGACCATAATTTCAGACCTTTCCGACCTGATCATCGAGCA
>WNFA01005918.1_pt1 | contig 10241 bp, 7 predicted proteins | sample 5400481 | NCBI WGS metagenome assembly WNFA01 (sample SAMN13153340, study PRJNA577476) | soil metagenome | isolation source: 120 cm saprolite under Douglas fir tree site 2 hole 1 replicate 2 | place: USA:California | collected 2015-04-18 | reverse complement strand
ACGACGAGGCTCGGAGTAAATACGACTTACAGCGACGGCATCCGGTGGCCGAAGCGCCTGCAACTTACGTGAAGCCGGCCGTCCGCGAGGTCGGCATTTATGGCCAGCTGCTGAGCTCGCTCTTGTGCCTGGTGCTGGGCTTGATGCTGCTGCTTCTGGTTCGCTTTAACGGGCTATGGTTTCTCTGGCCGCTCTCAATTTTGTCTCTGGGCGTGATCTTGTTTGGAGTGCTAATGGCGCACTCGGCGATGACCAGTGCACGCGCGTCGCTCAGACGCTCGCATCCGGCGCGGCGCTTTCGCGCAGCCCAGGAAGTCATCTTTTGGTTGGCTGTTTGCGGCGCCGGCTACGGAGTGTATGTGATTCTGACTGTGATCTGAGATTAGGACATGGTGACCGGCCTCGACCTGCTGTTTCTGGAAGTTAACAATCTTGAAGAGTCGCTTCGGTTTTATCAGGAGCGGCTTGGATTTGAGACTGTGTCGCAAAACCTCGCGGCCGAGCCGCCCATAGCAACGGTCGGCGCCGGCTCTTTGCGGATTACTTTAGTGCAACAGATCGAGACAATGCTGAAGCGTGGACGCGGCGTCCACTTCGTTCTTGGAGTCAGCAACGTCGATGAGTTTTGCGAGAAGCTGACAGCCGGCGGAGTCGAAGTCACTGAACCGAGAGACGAGGGTTGGGGCGGCCGATTCATAAGCTTGCAAGATCCGGATGGTTATCGATTGTTTTTTGTGACCTGGGAAGAATGAGGGCATCCAGCGGGCGGGGAGAAACACCACATGAACTATCAGCACATCGAGAATCTCTTGATTCGTTTTCGCGGTCAGTCAGTGACCATCAAGACTGTGTCGGGCGGAGTTTACGAAGGCGCGATAAGCGACGTCACTAACGATTATGTGTCCCTGAAAGTAAAAACTGCGGGTGCAGACAGCGACCTTATCATTATCTTGTTGCATAGCATTGAGTCGGTGTTGCCGCGCGCGAATGTCTAGTCGATCGGCTCGTCAGAAGCTTCATTTCCAGCCGGCTCTTTACGCGGCAGAATGCACCGGAAAAAACGTCTACTTTGGTTGCATCTTTCTGGCGACTTGTGCATAATCATCCGGCGCCCGCCTCCCCGGTGGGCGAAGTGGTCGCGTGGGGTGAGGACACGTGGCCTTAGGGTGGGGCTTGTGGGAGGGCCCCGCCCGCTTTATTTTTTGGGCCACCTTTTAGCAAGGATTTTTCGAAGATTGTTCTCCCGCGGGATTAGCAGCTCGGCTGGCGGTGGCATTGACTTTCGAAAGAAGTGGCATAATATACGGCACGGAAAACGAGAGTTGGCTCGTTAGACCGAAATGAAGCAGCAGGGCCACCAATAGGTGTGCTTCGCCACAGTCGGCGCTTTTGGAAAGCTGCACGCTGTGGCATCTTTTTGCGCGCCCGAGTCGATCGGGACCTTGCTGCCGCAACCAAAAAATGGCCTCATTAAAGCGTTTGCTGGTTGGCAGCCCAATCAGAACAGAACGCTTAACACAGGAGCGACTAACCAAGAAAACCGCGTTAGCGGTCTTCTCATCAGACGCACTCTCTTCAACCGCATACGCGACGGAGGAAATCCTTCTGGTGCTGGCTGCGGCGTACGTCGCGCCCATCAGCCAGGCTGACGCGTTCTCACGAGTCATTCCGATCTCGATAGGCATCGCCACGCTTTTGGTGATCGTCGCGATTAGTTACCGGCAGACTATTCACGCGTACCCTTCAGGCGGTGGCGCCTACATCGTAGCCAAAGACAACCTGGGAACAATGCCCGGGTTGATCGCCGCCGCATCACTCCTGGTTGACTATGTTCTCACGGTTTCGGTTTCGGTTGCTGCCGGGGTGGCGGCGATCACGTCGACTTTTGTAGGCACTCGGCTGGCTTGGCTGGACAATCATCGGGTAGCGTTCTGCATCTTCTTCATTGCTTTCATCGCGATTGCGAACCTGCGCGGCGTGCGCGAATCCGGGGCGTTGTTTGCCGGCCCCACCTACGCCTTCATCGTTTCGTTCATGTTCATGATTGCGTATGGCCTGATTCGCTTTTACCTGCATCCCGAAATCGTTCCACCTCCAAATGACATCGATCTGACGATCGCTGAAGGTTACCAGCCGCACTATTTGTCTCTATTCCTGTTGTTGGGCGCGTTTTCCAACGGCTGCGCGGCGTTGACGGGCATCGAGGCGATATCGAACGGGATTCCGGCGTTCAAGCAGCCTGAGCCAGATAACGCCGCGAAGACGCTGACCTGGATGGCTGCGCTGTTGGCCACCATGTTCATCGGCACCAGCGTGATGGCTCATCTTTACCAGATTCATCCGCATGAGCACGAGACCGTTATATCGCAGTTTGGGCGCATCATTTTCACGGGCTACCTGGGCTGGTTCTATTATCTGGTGCAGATAACGACCGCCGGAATTCTGGTCCTCGCCGCTAACACTTCGTTCGCTGACTTTCCCCGTCTGTCGTCACTGCTGGCGCGCGATCGCTTTTTGCCGCGACAGTTTGCAAATCGCGGTGATCGGCTGGTGTTCTCAAACGGCATCGTGTTGCTCGCCGTCTTCTCAGCAATTCTGGTCTGGGCTTTTCGCGGAGAGACCAGCCGCCTGATTCCGCTCTACGCAGTGGGTGTGTTTCTTTCGTTCACGCTGTCCCAGTCGGGAATGATCGTCCACTGGTGGAAAGAAGGAAGGGCGCTCCGGAATATGCGCGCCTCCGCGGTCGATAACGAGGCGCCGGCGAATGTTAAGGACGTTGCCGGCATAGAGCGAAAGACTTTGGCGCAAGTCGCGCGCCTGGAAAAAGGATCGCACTGGAGAAAGTCGCTGGTGATTAACGGCGTCGGGGCAGTGGCCACGTTCGTCGTGTTAATGGTCTTTATCGCGACCAAGTTTATTCATGGCGCCTGGATTGTCGTGGTCCTCGTGCCGCTGCTGGTTTTGATGTTTCTGCGGATTCACCGGCATTACTTTGACGTCGCGCAACAGCTTTCAACCGAGGGTCTGGGACAATTGCGTCCGATTCATCACGAGGTGATCGTGCCGATTTCAGGATTGCATCGAGGAGTAATCGCGGCGCTCGAATATGCGAAATCGATTGCGCCCCATCACGTGACCGCGGTTTACGTCAACCTCGACGACGAGACAACGCAGAAGCTGCGCGAGAAATGGCAGCAATGGGGATCGGGAGTGAACCTCGTGGTGGTGGCGTCGCCATACCGCTCGCTGTTGCGGCCGCTGCTCAACTATGTCGATCGCGTCAAGCGCAGCTCGCATGGCGAGGTCGTAACCATCGTGCTCCCGGAGTTCGTTCCGGCCCGATGGTGGCAGAACCTCCTGCACAATCAGAATACTTTGTTTCTAAAGGGCGCCCTGCTTTTCAAGCGAGGAGTCGTCGTTACTAACGTCCCATATCATCTCGAGCACTAGGCGCCGCGTTTTCCGGCTGGAAATCAGGCGGTTGCGGTCATGGTTCGACCGGCGACAAAGCAGGATCGACAGTAGACTGGCCGCCCCTGGGACGGGTAAAAAGGAACCGTCGTTTGCTGGCCGCACTGAGCGCAGGTCACGTTCACTTCGATCTTCTGCTTAATTCCGGCAACCTGCGAAGCGGAGATTGCAGCCAGTCGGTCGTTCTTGGCTTGCTTGCAAGGCTTGCACCGTTTGGGCTCGTTCTTCAAACCCTTGTCGTGGAAGAAAACCTGCTCGCCCACGGTCCACACGAATTGTTCACCGCAATCGACGCAACTGATCGATCGGTCCGCAAATTCAGATGCCTCGGCGTTTGCCGTTCCCTGCAACTCAATGTCTGGCACGAAGTTCACCTCCCCGCTCGTCTGCGTCGAGGGAATGTTGGAAAGCCGTTTACGGTTGTAACTTCTAAAAAAGCTGACGAGGAGGCCAACTAACGCTGGTTAGCTTACGAACTCAAATGCGTTTACAAAAGCGCGGCCACAGCGGCTGCCCTTATATGACTATGCGTACCTCGTGTCAAGCATTTTTCTGCGCCGAACGAAGTGCGGACTTGCGACTTTCGATCTTTGCGTTTCACTGATAGCATTCGTGACTCTGAGTTCAACCGATCGAATGGGAGCGCGCGTCGATAAATGCGAATCCTGACCATAGGCTCGGGCGGCCGCGAGCACGCGCTTGTCTGGGCCCTGCGAAAGACTTCGGCGCGACCGCTGGAACTCTTTTGCGCACCCGGCAACGCCGGCATCGCCCAGGACGCGGAGTGCCGGCCGGTCGCGGCGAACGATATCCCGGCGCTCGTCCAACTTGTTGAAGAGAAGAAAATTGATTTAACCATCGTCGGGCCCGAGGCGCCGCTGGCTGTCGGCATCGTTGATGAGTTCAATCGCCGGGGCCTTCGCATAGTTGGGCCGGAAAGCCAGGCCGCGCGCTTGGAGTCCAGCAAAGCGTTCGCCAAAGACTTCATGCTTCGCCATCGAGTGCCCACCGCCCGCTACCGAATCGCAGAGTCTTTTGACGAAGCGAGGGCGATTTTGGAAAGCGGCGAATTCGGTGGTAAGGACGCACCGGTGGTCGTTAAAGCCGACGGCCTCGCGGCCGGCAAGGGCGTCATCATCGCCGGCTCGCGCGCCGAAGCGGTCAGGGCTGTGCGCGAATTGATGACTGGAGACACGGTTAGCGCTGAGGCTGCACGCCGAATCGTGATCGAAGAAGCGCTTTCCGGTTCCGAAGCTTCGTTGCTGTTGTTTTCCGACGGTAGAGACTTTCGCTTGATGCCGGCGGCTCGCGACCACAAACGCGTCGGCGAAAACGACACCGGTCCGAACACTGGTGGCATGGGCTCGATTACGGATGCGAGCGTGCTGGATCGCGCAACTCTTGAACGAGTAGTACGCGAAATCGTTGAACCAACCCTGCAGGGCGCCCGCGATGAAGGCTTTCCTTTTCGCGGAGTCCTGTTCATCGGACTGATGTTAACCGCAGACGGTCCGCGCGTGCTCGAGTACAACGTGCGGCTTGGTGATCCGGAAACGCAGGCAATTCTGGTCCGGCTCCGGAGCGATCTTACGGAAGTCTTTGAAGCAATAAGCGAAAAGCGTCTTGGCCAGCTCGACGTCAACTGGTCTGAGGATGCTTCGGCCTGCGTCGTGTTGGCGGCGCGCGGATATCCGGCCAAGCCGGAAACGGGAGCGCGCATCGCAGGGTTGGATCTCGCTGCCGGGCGCGATCACGCCGTCGTGTTTCATGCGGCTACTTCGCGCGGCGCCGATGGCGAATGGTTGACCGCCGGCGGCCGCGTGATGAGCGTCACATCGACCGGGCAGACTCTGGACCTCGCTCTGTCGCGCTGCTATCGGGCGGTGGGTGACATCCACTGGGACGGCCTCCATTACCGGCGCGATATCGGGCAAATGCCCAGGCGTCAAACATCAGCGATCGGCTAGCTATTGGCGGGTTCCGCGCCGGTTTCTGCCCCCGGCTTCCTGCTTACTGCCGCCCGTTCTCTGCTATACTCACGCCGAAATCGGCGGTAACTTGCAACTGTGGGCCCTTCGGCTTCGTACAATCGAGAGCGCGCTCGCGTTTAATAACCGCTGCAGTTCTGACCCGTGATCTTCGAATCTGAATTCGCTGGAGGATGAGTTAAAAATGGGACTATGGACGAGAGTGAAGCGCTCGATGCGCGCGCTTTTTGGCGGGATCGTCGAAAGGACTGAGGATCCGGAGCTCATACTTCAACAAACGATCCGTGACATGCGCGACCGGATTCCCGATCTTAACAATTCAGTCGCTCAGGTCATGGCCACGGAGAAATTGCTGGCGAAAAATAAGGAGCGGCTGGAAACCCAGGTTGTCGATCTTGACTCGAAGATTAAGGCTTCGATCAAGATGAACCGCGATGACATCGCGACGGCCTACATCGGGCAGCTCCAGCAAGCCCAGGTCGACCTGCAGAAAACCGGGCACCAACTGGAGCACGCGCAGCTTGCCTCCAAGCAGGCGATGAAAGCGCGCGATAACTATGTCCTGCAAATGCAGCGGCGCACCTCTGAGGCGATGCAGCTCATTAATCAGTCGAAGCAGGCCAAGCTGCAGGAACAGCTTGCTCAGACGATGGCTAGTTTCCAGATCGGCGACGACGCCTCGACCTTCGACGAGATGCGCGACAAGATTGATCGGCGCGCGGCCGCTGCCGAAGCAAGGATGCAGCTGGGCACGGCGTCGGTCGACACGCAGATGCAGGAAATCGAACGCGAGGCAATGGACATGCAACTGCAAGACAAATTGCTCTCGTATAAGCGCGAGATGGGCCTGCTGTCGGCTGGGACAGAGAGCGCGCCACAGGCGGCGCTGCCTGCTAAGAGCGAGGCCGGAGAACAATAGCGAGTCTGAAAAACCGAGGTCGGGGCGATTCGCCAAGAACTCGATGTCACCAATCTTTAAGAGCATTTCGTACGCTAAATGGAATTGCCCAAGATCGACTTTCGGTATCTAAAACAGGCATTCAGAGAGCCGATTAATATTTGGGGCATGGCCGGCTTTGCCATGACGGCCGCATACTTCTGGGACGTCACGCCGCTGGCCGCCGCCCTGGTAACCGAGGCCGTCTATCTCGCCGTGGTTCCGGCAGCTCCATTTTATCGCCGTCTGGTCGAGCGCAGAGAGAAGGAGCGCGCCCGCAAACTCCGCGACGCGCAGCGAGAAACCATTATCAAAGGGTTCGATCCTCGCGAGCGCGAAGCTGTCGAGTATTTGCGCTGGATGAAGAACCAGATTTATTCAAACTACAAAAAATTCACCACCAGCAAACAGGTCCCGGCGAACCTGCAAACTCTGGATCGCTACTGGGAGGACTTCGTCGATCTGCTCGACGTGTATCGTCGCCGCAAGCATCACTTGCGATCTACCAACCGTCAGGCCGTCCAGAATCAACTGAAGCAGGCGGAACACCAGATCCAGAATTCAACCGACGATCGTGCCAGGCGCGTCCAGCAAGCCAACGCTGAGATTCTCAAACGTCGGGTGGCCGCCTTCAACGATCTCGAACGCTCCGTGCGTCTGGTCGAAGGCCAATTACAATCGATTGAGAATTTCTTTGGCCTGGTAAATGACCAGGTGGTTACTCTGCCAACCCCCGAACGCGTCTCTTCTTTGCACTTCGAGGAGCTGAGCGACTCAATCGCCATGACTCGCCAGATGCTCGAAGAAACTGCGGACACGTTCGGCATGCTCGACACTCAGAATCGCGAACTCGATTTACTTCTCTCCAGCGGCAAATAAGTCAGAGACCCGACCGTCAGGGAGGGTGCCAGCCGTCAAAAGCATCAGCACCCTCCTTCGCGGTCGGGTTTTCGGCTTGCGTGGGCCATTCTAAGGGACTGATTTCGAGCCATTTAGGGTTAAAGTAGCGCCTCAAGAAATACACTGTATCGCGTTGAAAAAAAAGATAACCACAACATATTGACATCGTGGTTTTCCGGGTGTATAGTGCGTTCTGCTCGGAGTGAGGCGGCTGGCGGCGGCGGGTCAAGGGGTTCCAAACCCGGCTCAGCAAGGATTTCGTGACTTCGCAAAACCGACCGTAGTATCTGCACTACAACTTAAGTCTTTGAAACGGCGATCGTGTGTCGCCCGGGATTTTTGTTCCTCAAAATCGGCTCGCGTGCGGTTCTCCGCGCGGGAAAGGTAGAATAGATGAACACGGCGAGTGGTGCGAAGATGACAAAAGTGTCTCAAGACGAAATCCTCCAATCGATGGTTTCCTTCAAGCGCCAGATCGTGCCCCTCGGCCTGAACGCTAGACGCGTAATCGGCAAGCGCTACTCGCTGAAAGATGCGAAAGGCACAAGCCTGGAAGAATGGAGCGATATCGTGGCGCGCGTCGTGGCGCACGTTTCAGTCGCCGAAACCGACGCCGATAAGCGCGACGAGTTTTTCAACACGATGTCCGACATCATGCTGGCGCGTGAGTTCGTTCCGAATACGCCCTGCCTGGTCAACTCAGGCAAACCCAACGGGCAACTGGCGGCGTGCTTTGTGCTGGACGTGCCCGACTCGATCGCCGGCATCATGAAAACGGCAACTGACGCCGCGATTATTCACCAGACCGGCGGCGGCACCGGCTTCACTTTTGAAAAGCTGCGCCCGAGCGGCGCGATGGTCAGCTCAACGCACGGCGTCGCCAGCGGCCCCGTGTCGTTCATGAACATTTTCAATACGACGACCGACACCGTAAAGCAGGGTGGCGTCCGCCGTGGCGCAAACATGGGCATGATGCGCGTCACGCATCCCGACGTCTTGCGTTTCATTCATGCGAAGAATGACCAGCATTCGCTGACCAACTTCAATATTTCAGTCAACGTCACGGACAAGTTTCTCGAAGCTGTCGATCACAACGAGTGGTATCAGCTCGAGTTTCGTGGCGAGCCGTGGAGCGATCCGATCTTCGATCCAGTCACTGGCCGCGATTACGTCGTCTATCGCCGGCCGGACGGCTCGACCGTCACGTTTCGCGACAAAGAGGCTTACGACACGGCCGATCTTTCCGACACTTTGATTGAAGAGCCACCGGCGCCGGGCATGGCTTACGCGCCGGACATCTGGAACCGGATCATCGCCAGCGCGCATCGCTATGCCGAGCCGGGCATCGCCTTTATCGACGAAGTCAATCGCCACAATCACATGATCGAATCGATGGGTCCGATCATGGCGAGCAATCCCTGCGGCGAGCAGTTCCTGCACTTTGCGAACTCGTGCAATCTGGGCTCGATCGATGTGGCCAAGTTCTATGACCGCGAAAACCGTCTCGACTGGGATCGTCTGCGCGAATGCACCCGCTGGTGCACGCGCTTTCTCGACAACGTCATAGACACGTGCGCCTGGCCGCTTCCGGAAATCAACGACGTCGTCAAGCGCACCCGGCCCCTGGGCCTGGGCATCATGGGCTTTGCCGATCTGTGTCTGAATCTGAAAATTACTTACGGTTCGCCCGCGTCAATCGATTTGATGGATGAGGTGATGGGCTTTGTGCGTCGCGAAGCCTGGAATGAAAGCCTGCGGCTCGGCGCCGAACGCGGCGTCTTTCCTGAGCTCGAGCCCAATCGCGAAGCCTACGCCAAGTTCATTTACGACGAAATTGGCATCTCACGCGAAGTTCCGCTTACCCCGCGTAACTATGAAGTGACGACGATCGCGCCGACGGGCACGATTTCCCTGGTGGCGGAAACGTCTTCGGGGGTTGAACCCAACTTCTCTTGGGCCTACGTGCGCAAGGACACGCTCGGCACGCGCACGTACGTTCACACCCTCGCCGCACAGGCGCTGGGCGTGGATGTCGATCAAACCGATCCGGATTCGATCGACGCGGCAGCGGCTTACGTGGTTGAGCATGAACACGAGCTGCCGTCTTATTTCATTTCCGCGATGTCCATCGGAGCAGAGCAGCACGTGCACGTGCTCGCCGCCGCGCAGCGCAACGTCGACAACAGCGTTTCCAAGACCTGCAACGGCGCAGTCAATGACACGGTTGAGTCCGTCGATCATCTCTATCGTCTGGCGCAACAGCTGGGCTGCAAAGCCGTGAGTTATTATCGCGACGGATCGCGCGAAAATCAGGTGCTGACTTCGATGAAGCAGGAGCCGAAGAACGAAGCTGGCACTGTCGTCACCACCACGACTGTCGTCGCGGCTCTGGAAGAAACGGCCCCGGGCGGCACTGAGTCCGAAAACGAAGCAGCGGCCCGAAGATTGGCGGAAGCAGAAGCGGCAGCGAGAAAGCAGGGCGCGATTCGACTCGAGCGTCCACGCGAACTGGTGGGCGCGACCTGGCGGATTCCGTTCGACGGCCAGAATCTTTACGTCACCGTCAATCACGATAACCAGATGATTCAGGAAGTCTTTGCCACCGGCCCCATCAGCGGCGGCGTGGGCATGCTCGCTTCCAAGATGCTGCGCGGCGGATTCGACGCGGCGGAAGTTTCTTACAGCTTGAACAAAGTCACCGGCACACATGCCGTCTGGTTCAACGAACGCTTGCTGACTTCACCCGAACAAGCGGTGTCCGAATGCATCATGATCACCAACCGGCGTTTGAAAGGCCATCCCGATTCCGCGCGCGCCCTCGGCAAACAACAGGGCACCAGCACTACTCAAGTCACCGGCGCGATCATGTCGACGATGATTGGCAAATGCCCAGAGTGCTCCGGCCAACTTGAGCACGCGAGTGGCTGTGATTTTTGTAGGGATTG
>WNFA01005917.1_pt1 | contig 10242 bp, 7 predicted proteins | sample 5400481 | NCBI WGS metagenome assembly WNFA01 (sample SAMN13153340, study PRJNA577476) | soil metagenome | isolation source: 120 cm saprolite under Douglas fir tree site 2 hole 1 replicate 2 | place: USA:California | collected 2015-04-18 | reverse complement strand
TGGATAACCGGTGTGCTGGCGCTTCTTCTCCCCGGGCTTGCCCAGCTTGTCCAGGGACGATTCCGGGGAGCGAGGGTCGCCGGCATGGCGGGGATGGGGCTGCTGTCACAGGCGTTTCACGAATTTGGGCCCCAGCATTGGGGAATCATCCCCGCCAATCCGAGCGCGTACCAAAAACCGATGGTGGCCTATGCCGTGTTGGTCATGACAGCCCTGGTCGAAGCGGTGATCGTGGCGAACCGGGAGCATGGGCGCTGCGAGTCAAATCGGCGGGAGCTGGCGCGCGCTCCGCGAAGAGCGGCATAGACTCCGGTCTAAGGACGCTTAACCCCGGCGCCGGTTGGCCGCAAACACCAGAAGAACGATCAGCCCAGCCACCCCAGTTGCGGAGCTGCCCGTCGAGTTGCAGCCAGAATCGTTCGCCACCAGTGTGTTTACCGTAGCGGTGTTGTTGTTGGAGATCGGATCGTCAATGTTTGATCTGACGTTGACGGTGTTGGGATCCGACGTGCGCCTGAGCTCCTTAGGCACCTGGTCGATGATGTATGTACTGGTGACGTTCTTGGTGTCTCCAGGATTCATCGTGCCCAAAGCGCAGGGGAAGTCCGTGGCGCAATCTCCGGAATTAGACTGGAAAATAATGACGCCGTTGGGGTCGATGGTGGGTCTCCCGCTGGCGTCGGGGGGGATTCTCAAGGAGGCGCCCGGCGCAGGACAGGGCCCTTTGTTCGTCACCACGGCCTGGTAGGTGACCGTCTCGCCTTGCCTCGCACTCGACGGGCCGCTGAGCGTCACCGCCATATCCGCATAGGGTCTCGCCGTATTGGTAACGCTGGCGGTGTTGTCGCCAGGGGTCGGATCAATTGACGTTGAAGTAACCGCGACCGAGGTGTTCCCAAGCGACGTAGAAGCCGGGCAGATGGTCGGATATGGAGTTGGAACAGGCAGCGAAATAACGAAGCTGACGGTCACCGAGGCGCCGTCGTCGATAACTCCAACGCTGCACGGAAATGTGACGACGTTGTTCACCGGCGGATTCACTGGCGGGCAGTTAGACCCGATGCTTGAAAGCCTTGTCCCGGCGGGAAGTGTCGCGTTCAGCTGCACTCCGGTTGCGTTGCTGGGACCGGCGTTGGTGATCACCACCGTATACGTGGCAGTGCCTCCCATAGTGAGCCCGACCGGTGGAGTCGCTTGACCGGGTCCGGCGAGGGTCACCGACAAGTCCGCAATGGCCTGGGAAAAAGCGGGGCTCGCAGCGAGGGTACTGAACAAGACAATCGCTCCTGCGAAACTCAGGGCGGCGCACTTAAGACTGCTTCTAAAGCCGTTTGGTCTTTCCAAGTGCGCCTCGCTTCCAAGAATACACAGGCACCGCTCCCCTCTTCCCTGGAACATCGGCCTCTGGAACATCGGCCTCTCGCTGCAGAGAGCGGAGCGCAGTCTGCCCAGAGGCATAGTGGCCGTCAAGCAAGATCTTCTCGCTTCAAGGCTGCGATTATTCGCGCGCAATGTGTCTTGTCTTGTGAGAAGGCCAGTGCTATTCGCCGACCAGCCGGAGGGAAAATGCCGATCGGATCTGAGCCCGCCCTTTGCCGAGCCTTTGCCTTTGCAAGGCAGCCGTTGAGCCGTACCGCCACTTTGGCCGCAGCGCTGATCTCCCAACTCTGGATCGCGGGAATGGCCATCGCGCAAGGGGCACCGAGCACCGCCCAACCCGCCACCACCACGCCCACCGAGCAATCCGCGGCCGACGCCGCGCAGGCTCCAGAGCCCGCAGTCGCTGAATCGGACCAACCCCGGAGAGGGAGGAAGGGCGGAGAAGAGATCATCGTCACCGGCAGCCGGATTCGCCGCAAGGACCTGACCACGCCGGCGCCGATTACCGTGATCAGCAAAGAGCAGATGCAGGCGAGCGGCAAGGTTTCGATTGGCGACTTCCTCCAGAGCCTGCCGGAACAAGGCAACGCCACGAATACATCCGTCAACAATGGCGGCAATGGAAGCACGCGGATCAGTCTGCGAGGACTGGGCGCCGCGCGTACGCTGGTGCTTCTCAATGGCCGGCGCTTCGTGTCATCGGCACCGGTTCCCCCGGAGTCGGTTGACCTCAATTCAATCCCCACCGCGGCGATCGAGAGAATCGAGGTGCTCAAAGACGGAGCATCGGCCGTCTACGGATCGGACGCAATCGGCGGGGTCGTCAATCTGATTACGCGCAAGAGATTCAATGGCGCAGAGATCTCGGGTTACGCAGGCACCTCGACGCACAATGATGGGCAGACCTACGACATCAACTTTACTGCTGGAACCAGCGGCGAGAAGGGTAGCCTGCTCTTCTCCGGTGGCTTCTACACTCAGCAGCCGGTATGGGCGGGAGACCGCGGTTTCAGCAAGATCCCGCTGTCCTATGATGCCGTTGGACAGCTGACGATTTCCCGCAAGGCAGGCCCCTACACGCAGGGCAGCACGACCGTTCCCGCCGGCACCATCGTCATTCCCAGCGGCCAAGCCGGCCGCGCTCTGCCGAACCCGACCAACGATCCGAGGATTGCGTTCTACAACCAACTCGTCACCCAGAATCCAACGACGACGGTGTTCGTCCGCGATCCGAACGCCGCGACTTGCCTGGCGGACAACTGTTGGCGCCCGTTCAGGAGCGCGCTCCTCCCCCCGGACGGAGATGGCTACAACTTCCAGCCCGACAATTACCTGGTGACGCCGCAGCAGCGCATTTCCCTCTACTCCATCGGCGACGCCCGACTCGGCGAGGGAGCGCGCGCCTATTTCGAGGGTTCCTACGTGAATCGGCAATCGGCGATAAAGCTCGCCGCCGAGCCATTCCTCACCGACTCGGAAAACTTATCGGTTTCGAGGGACAACATCTACAATCCTTTCGGCCGCGACTTCACGGCTGGCCCCGGCACTCCTGCATCAACGTCGGGAGCAGTTCGCAAACGCCTTCTTGAGTTCGGCTTCCGTGACACCAAACAGGACATCGATACCTTCCGAATCATCGCTGGTTTGGACGGTTCACTTCCCGAAAGCGCCGGACCCTTGAAGAGCTGGTTTTGGGATGTCTCGCTCAATTACGGCCGCACCGAGGGCACCACGGTCAAGCAGGGCAACCTGAAACGGACCGGGCTCAGGAACGCCCTTGGGCCAAGCTTCACGGATGCGACCGGACCACACTGCGGCACGCCGGGAAACGTCATTGCGGACTGCGTCCCGCTTAACCTCTTCGGTGGGCCTGGATCGATCACCCAGGATCAGATTTCCGGTTTGACCTTTACCGGCACCTTGCGCGGCATCAACCAGTTGACCGCGGCGCAGTTCAACACCAGCGGCGAGCTGTTTAGGCTATTTGCTAGTCGACCGGTAGGTCTGGCGCTCGGCTACGAATATCGGATCGTCGCTGGAGAGAACATTCCGGATCCGATCACCGTGGCAGGCGAGACCACCGGCAACAAGGGAGACATCACCCGGGGTCACTACTATGTCAACGAAGGCTACGGCGAATTGTCGATTCCTTTGATCGGCGGAATTCCGTTCATCGAGGATCTGGAGGTGACCGCGGCTGCGCGCGTCTTCAGCTACAGCACGTTCGGCACCGACGCCACCTACAAGATTGGCGGCCGGTGGCGGGTCGTCCCGGATTTCACCTTTCGAGGAACCTACTCAACCGGATTCCGCGCTCCCTCCATCGCCGAGCTCTACCAGGGCCAGGCGGATGCGTTTCCCAATGTCCAGGATCCGTGCCGCGGAGCGGGCGTCGCGGGCGGCAGTGCACCTCCGGCGAGCTGTGGCGACGCGGCAAACAACGGGGATGCTCAGACCCAGCTGCGCTCGCGAGTCGGCGGCCAAACCGGCCTTCAACCGGAGACCGCCAAGATTTTCACCACCGGCGTCGTCCTCGAGCCGCGCTACGTCAAGACTCTCACCGTCACCGTCGATTACTACAACATCACCATCGACAACACGATCGCGCCGATCGGCGCCTCTACCATTCTCAACGCGTGCTATTTCGGAGACCCCGCCTCAGCTCCGAGGTATTGCGCCCTCATTCAGCGCGACGAGACGACCCACCGCATCTTGAACATTATCAATCTGACGACCAATGCTGGTCAGGACAAGACGGACGGCATCGATGTCGCAATCCGGTACGATCTTCCAACCGAGCTCGGCCGTTGGGGATTCCTTTTCGACGGGACCTGGCTACATCAGTACAACCGCACGCTGGCCGACGGGACCGTGGTCAGGGCCCGAGGCAGATTCGACCTCGCGACCACCGGCGGAGTCTATCCAGCATTCAAGTTCGTCTCCGGGTTGAGATGGGCTCTCAGCGGTTTCGGCGCCGGTGTCACCACCCGCTTTATCGGGTCGTTCAGGGAGTGCGGAACGTCCTCGGGAAATTTCGCCGGCAGCGGCCTTTGCTACGTGAATTCCACCTACCAGCGCCACGTGGACGCGTACAACACCTGGGATGTCTATTTGAGCTACGCGTTCAACACCAGCTTTGGCAAGACTTCGCTCGCCGCCGGCGTGAACAACGTTTTCAACAAAGATCCGGCGATCATCTACAACGGTTTCACCGCGGCCTCGGATCCAACGCAGTACGCCGACGGATTCATGGGGCGCTTCGGATACCTGAGGATCGGGCACGCCTTCTGAAGCAGGCGCAAGGTCAGCCGATGACGACCGTCCGCGTGGGCCGGTCCCGGCGGGTTAAGGAGCGCTCGCGGGCGGCCTTCAATGCTTTGCGCATCTGCTCGATGCTCTCCAGCGGAATGCCCTGATCTTTTCCGCCATAGAGACCGAGCACGGGCGCCTTGAGCTCAGGGACGACATCGATCGGGTTTTTCGGATGAAGCTCATCCGTCGTACCGACCAGCCGACCATACCAGGCCACGCCCGCTTTCAACTTCGAACTGTGGGCCGCATACAGCCAGACGATCCGACCGCCCCAGCAAAAGCCGGTGATCCCCAGCTTCGAGACATTTCCCTGCCCCGACTTCTCGACCCACGAGACGCAGGCGTCGAGATCGGACATCACCTGCGCGTCCGGAACCTTCGCCACGATCTTCTGGATCTCCTTCATGTCGGTGATCTTCGAAACATCACCCTGTCGGGCATACAGCTCGGAAGCGACCGCCAGATATCCAAGCTTGGCCAATCGGCGGCAGATGTCCTTGATGTGCTCGTGCACGCCGAAGATCTCCTGCACCACGAGCACCACCGGGAATGCCTTGCCCGTCTGCGGCATGGCGCGGTAGGCAGGCATCTCACCGTCGGAGGTTGGGATCTTCACCTCCCCGGCGGTCAATCCCTGGGCGTCGGTCGCAATCGTCTGGGCCGAAACGGGCTGAACCGCCAACGCGAAGCCGGCGGCCAGCGTGGTCACCACGAACTCTCTTCTTGAAAAATCGCTCGACGGCATCCAGCTGCGAAAGTCCTCTTGCATCGGCGCTCCTTCCTCAAGGCTTGGTCGCCCTTCTCGCACATCGCCCCGGTTGACGCACGCGACATATCCGGCCTATCAGCGATGGGAACGCGAGAAATATCCATCAATCAACCCGGAGGTGAAACATCGTGCCCCCCGCCGCCATTTCGGATCGCCCCTCGCCGCGCCTCAAGGCTGTCTTGGAACACGTGCGCCTCGAAAACGCGCACGACCTCGACGGTCTGATGAAGCACGTTCGGGAGCACCGGCTTCTACGATGATGCCCCCTGGGGCGAGCACCACGATGGTCTGGACGCGGTGCGCGCTTACTACGCGTCGCTTTTACGCGCGGCGCCGGATTTTCAGATCGAAGTGCTCTCCTCGCGCGCCGCGGAGGACGCGGTGGTACTCGAGGTTCGGCTCACCGGCACGCACCTCGGGAGCTGGCGCGGCCTGCCCGCCACCGGTCGCCGGATCGACATTCCGATTTGCGCGATCTTCACCTTCGATGCAGGCGACCGCCTCGCCGGCGAGCGGATCTATTACGACCGCGCGACGGTGCTGCGACAGCTGGGTGTCTTCTTCGAGCCCGACACGTTGCTCGGCAAGCTGGTCACCCCGCTGATGCACCCGGTCACCATGCTGCGGGCGCTGGGTCGAGTCGCGGTGCGGCGCCAGTCTTCGTAGGATGTTGCAAACCCATTGGCGGGCTACCCCTGCCGCGTGAGAGGCTGCTCTTCAAGATGACGGCGGACCACGCAAGCGCAGTGCCCCTCAGGGCTGACTTCGAAGTGATCTCGCTGGTGGGCTTCGCCCACGGCACGTCCCACTTCTTCCACCTCATGATCCCGTCGCTGTTCCCATGGCTGATGCGCGACTTCGGGCTCAATTTTACCCAAGCGGGTTCGCTGACCGCGGCGTTCTTCGTCGCTTCCGGCATCGGACAGGCGCTGGCGGGGTTCGCGGTGGATCGGTTCGGTGCCCAGCGCGCGCTGCGGGCGGGGATCGCGCTCTTTTCGATCGCCGCGGTCGTGCTGGGCTTGGCGAGCAGCTACGCCATGCTGCTTGCTGCGGCCCTGTTGGCGGGAATCGGCAACTGCGTGTTTCACCCGGCCGACTTCACCGTCCTCAACCGCCGCGTCTCACCTCCGCGGCTGGGACACGCGTTTTCGGTGCACGGCCTTTCCGGGAACCTCGGCTGGGCGGCGGGGCCGGTGTTCATGACCACCATCGCGGCGTCGGTGGGCTGGCGTCCGGCTGCGTTCGCCGCGGGATCGGTCGCCGTCGTGGCGCTGGCGCTGCTCGTCGCCCGGCGCAGCGTCTTCGCCGCAACGACCTTCAGGCACGACGCCGAACCGGCGGGCAACCCTGCACCGCCGGCAGCGGCCTTTGCCTTTCTTGGCTCCGCGGCAGTGTGGATGTGCTTCTTCTTCTTCCTCGTCTCGATCATGGCCTTCGGCGCGGTGCAGAATTTCGGGCCGGCGGTGGTGCAACACGTCTACGGATTGTCGCTGCCCGCAGCGGCCTCGGTGCTCACGCTGTACCTGCTCGGCGGCGCGGCAGGCATTGTCCTGGGTGGTTTCGTCGCCGCCAGAAGTGGCGCGCACGATCGCGTCGTCGCCGCTGCGCTCGTTTGCGCGGCCCTCACCGCGTTGGCGGTCGCCAGCGGCGCCATCCCGCGGTGGAGCGTCGGTGCGTTCTTCGCGGTGATCGGCCTGTGCACCGGTATGGCCACGCCGTCGCGCGACCTTTTGGTTCGGAAAACAGCGATGGAGCGGTTCGGGTCGAAATCGTTCGGGCGCGTCTATGGGTTCGTCTATTCAGGACTGGACGTGGGCTTGGCCACCGCACCGCTGGTGTTCGGCCGCCTGATGGACCGGGGGCTGTTCAGCGCGACGCTGGGGGGTGTGGCGCTGCTTCAGGGGCTCGGCATCCTGGCGGTGCTCAAGGTCGGGCAGCAGATTCCAAAGAAAGACGCTTATCTCGTAAAAGATTGAATACGTGGTAATTCCAGCGTGCATCGATAGAACTTGACACCTTCGCTGCTGCAAGCCAGAAGCGAGAGCCGAAGCTGCAGTCAGATGACAAACCCGAGGGGGAGAAAATCCATGACACAATTCTTGAAGCGACCGGGGAATTTTCTATTCGTGGCAGTGGCTCTTTTTGCAACCGGCGTGTTCGCGCAACAGACGGAACACCCCAGCCTTGGCTTGGTCAATCAGGAGGGCGCTCCAGATGGCATCGGGATGTTCCTCACTGCTGATGGGAGCACGTGGCGTTCCAATGCGGCCATCCCGCAGAGCGGGGGCCTGGCACAGACCACCACCGCCCCGTCCAGCGATGGAACTTCGCTTTATCTGATTGGCGGAGGGATCGGTGGTGCGCTGATCCCGACAAACGTCGTCCGAAAGTACGACAGCCTGAGCGACACCTGGAGCACCTTGACGCCCATTCCGCAAACCGGGGGAATTCGCGCATTCGGCTCGGCCGTGACCGTCGGTGGATGCGCCTATGTTTTCGGCGGCTACGATGGAACCTCGGTCCTCAACACCCTGCACATCTACCACGAGGACGGTGGCACCTGGAGCCGAGGCACCGACATGCCTGGCCCGCGTTTTGGTCCAGCGGTCGCGACGGATGGCGCGGTGATCTGGGTGATCGGCGGTTTCGGCGGTGACTTCCACGAGACCAATACCGTGTGGCGTTACGAGCTGAGCAGCAACTCCTGGACCACCACTTATGCCGCGATGCCCATTCCGCGAGGCAGAATCCACGGCGTGGAGCTTCCGAACGGAACCGTCCATGTATTCGCCGGAGGTTTTGACGGAGTCGACCACCGCGTCTACGACACCGTTGCGAACTCGTGGTCCGTCGCAGCGGCGATGCCTTTCGGCGTCACCGATCCAGCGACTGTTTATTATTCCGGCACCGGGAAGATCTACCTGGCCGGCGGTGGAGGACCGGCGCCGCGTGGAACGGGTCATACCCAGATTTTCGACCCCGCCACCGGTATGTGGTCTCAGGGGGCCACGATGCCTGCCCCAGCGCTCGACAACACCAGCGGTACGATCCTCGGCAACACCTTCTATTTCGAGGGTGGATTCAACGGAGCGGACGCAGTCACCAACAACTACGCGCTGGACCTATAGGCAAACGCGTACAGCCCAGACCCGCGTCGCACGGTGAGCAGCGGTAGTGTGGTCAAGCCACGCGACGCTAGACTTCAGCCGTGGATCTCCAGGCGCGGGCGACCTGCGTTCGTTGTCACGCTCCGCGAGCTTCCGGTCAGGAGTGTCCTCACTGCGGCGTGATCTACGCGAAGGCGGAAGCCCATCTATCGCGGCAGGCGCCTGGGATGGTGGAACGTCCGCTCGCTTTGCGGCGATCGCGCGGCCCGAAGGCGCCTCCGCTGCCGATCTCGCCAATCTCTGCGCACTGAGGTAGGCCAGCCACGGTCGGCCCGCCGAATCGGCGGTTTTGGCCGATGCTGAAAAGCGCGTTGCGCTCGTTATCGCCGAGTCCAGGAGGAGGCATGGCCATCCAGTTCGCCGTCTTCATCGGTGTCAGCCTCGATGGCTTCATCGCCCGCCCCGACGGCGGCCTCGATTGGCTCGATCCCTTCCACGGCGAGGACCATGGCTACGGCGGCTTCTTCGCCGGCGTCGACGCGCTGGTGATCGGCCGCGGCACCTACGACACCATGGTCGGCTTCCCGGAGTGGCCCTACAGCGGAAAGCGGGTGATCGTCTTCACCCGCCGCGCCGCCGACCCTCGCCACGGCGAGGAGCTGTGGTCGGGCCCGCCCCGCGAGCTCGCCGAGCGGCTCGAGCGCGAAGGCATCCGCCGCGTCTACCTCGACGGTGGCGCGCTGATCCGCAGCTTCTTGCAGGAGGGCCTCGTGGACGAGCTCACCATCGACGTCGTCCCGATCATTCTCGGCAACGGACGCCCGCTCTTCGCCAGCGGCCTCCCCGAGATTCCGCTGCGTTTCGTCGAATCGAAGAGCTATCCCTCGGGACTGGTGCAGATTCGATATCAGCGCGCGTGAGCGGGCGAAGCTCAAGGACCACGGCGGAAAGAGCCTCATCACTCGGAGGCTTTTCCCGCGGTCACGGACTCGGCCTGGCCAGCATTGCAGCGCGCACGGTAATCCGTGAGCTGCCTGCGCAGTGCCTTCGCATCTGAGGCGACCGCCCCGACGCCACCGGCGTCGGTGATTTCGAGCGCCAGGGACCCGCGCCCGGCAGAGAGCAGCCATTGCCCCGCGGCGCGTGCGCGCATTCGGCCAGCAAGAGGGGCGAGATGACCGCGAGGGCGAGCAGTCCGCGCCCCGCGGACGCCGGCCGTGGATGAGGGCAGTCTGCCGCGATCCCACCGCGCTCACAGCGGGTTCGTCGAGGACGCCTTGCTCCGATCAAAGCTGGAGCTCCGGCTCCGCGAGCTTGCCGGCAGCTCGCGTTTCCAAATGATCGGGACCGAGAGCGCTCTGCAGATGCTCGGCGGCGGAGCGAAACGCCGCGCGTGCTTCCTGGGGTTGGCCTTGCGCCTCCAGAGCGCGTCCGAGCGCCAGGTGGGCCCGGCCGACTTTGGATGAGAGTGTTCCCGGCTGCGCCACGTCCAGCGACATCTTCAATGCCCGCCTGGCGTCCTCCGCAGCCTTGTCCGGTTGATGAAGCTGCAGCTCGATCTCCGATCGGCTGACGAGAAAGCCAGGGATGAGACCAAGGGCCTCGCGGCTCTCCTTGAGCGAGGCTTCGGCGATTGCCATCGCCTGGTTGGCAAAATCAAGCGCGCTTTGCGCA
>WNFA01010841.1_pt1 | contig 10243 bp, 9 predicted proteins | sample 5400481 | NCBI WGS metagenome assembly WNFA01 (sample SAMN13153340, study PRJNA577476) | soil metagenome | isolation source: 120 cm saprolite under Douglas fir tree site 2 hole 1 replicate 2 | place: USA:California | collected 2015-04-18 | reverse complement strand
CCGTTTTGCGGTGGCACGCGCTCGTTTGCCTACATGTGGGACGGCGACATCGCGAATGCGGTGCGGCTTTATCCGCTCGGCCCGGCCCTGTTCGCCGGCACGATCCTCGGGGCGGGTGCGCTCGCCGGCGGCCTGGTCACGGGTCGCAGCTGGTCGCCTCGCCTCACCTCGCGACAGTGGCGGCTATTGACGATCGGCGCCGTCAGCGCGCTCGCCGTCAGCTGGGCGCTGAAGGTTTTCGTCCTCGGAAACTGAGATCCGGCGGCTGGGACCCGACGAGTGGGACATATTCCGGGACCTACGGCTTGCTGCACTGAAGGATGCGCCGTACGCATTTGGGTCCACATGGGCGCATGAGAAGGACCGGACGGAACAGGAGTGGCGCAGCGCCGTGATGTCGCGGACGCGGTTGGTGGCCGAAGCCGGCGGCCAGGCCATCGGAATGGCGTCTGTGAGCGATGCGGGCTTCGGTCGTTCTGGTTCGGTGACTTCGTTTTGGGTCGACCCTCGGGCCCGGGGCGAAGGGGTTGGCGACGCGCTACTTCTGGCGACGGTCGAAATCGCGAAGCAGGCCGGCCACGACGAGCTTCTGCTTTGGGTCGTTGGCAGCAACGAGCACGCCCAGCGGCTCTATGAGCGCCATGGATTCAAGCGCACGGGGGCTGCTCAGCCCGTTCGGCCGGGCGACGATCGCATCGAATACGAGATGTCGAGGAAGGTCTAGACCCCGGAGATCGCCTTGATGACGATCGGGTAGACGAGCCCGGTGTTCTGCTCAGGGTTCGACGGGTCGATGAGGTCGTGCGGCAGGTTATCGGCGGCGGGGAACTCGTAGGTGTGGACGTTGGCCCCGTGTCGCTGCCAGGACTGGATCAGCTGATACGTGAATCGATTGTCCAGCCGCGGCTCGGCGGCATTCGTGATCACGTCGATCCGATGCGCCTTCGGCGCACTTTTTCGGGCAGCCCTCTGGACTGCGGACCCTGCCTCGAAGAGGGCGGCATATGCCTTGGTCGAGAAGCGTGGGTAGCCGTGTGCGGGGCCGATGTTGTCCCTGCGCTTGCTGTCCCACCAGATGTAGAAGTTCGGCAGGGCCTGCGCGAGCAGCGTGATTCCGGCCAGGGCCCAGCCCGGTATCGGTCTCAAGCCGAACATCGGCGCGATGAGCACCGCCCGGTCGATGTCGTCCAGGGTCTGCGCCAGGTATCCGGTCAGGATCCCGCCCAGGGAAAGGCCGGCCACCGTCAGGCGTTCGCCCAGGCCGGCGCCAGCTCCGGCCGAGCGATTCGCCACCGCGAGCAGGTGCTCGACGCGCAGCTCGGCGATCGCGGTCGTCAGCCGATCCGAGTAGCCATGTCGCGGATACCTGGGTATGAGGACGTTCCAGCCCAGCTCGAAGAAATACCGGCCGAGCACATCGAACTGTTGCGGACAGTTCGTGAAACCATGCAGCAAGACGAGGGAGCGCTCCGTTCGGCGCCCGTGGACGTAGAGACGCGTGTAGCAGGCGGGGTTGACGTTGGGGCCGTCGAGGGCTTTGATGCTGGTGGCGATCTCCATTCCGGCCTCATATGGATCGCCGCCCATTCCCGTACGGGATACTAAGTCGCGGTGTGGATTTCGAGCTGACCGCGGAACAGCGCGCCGTCCGCGAGCTGTGCCGCGATTTTGCCAGGGAGGTGGTGGCTCCGGCCGCCGAAGACCTCGACCGCAACCATAGGTTCGGCTACGACCTCGTCCGCCGCATGGGGGAGCTGGGCCTCTTCGGGCTGCCGTTCTCAGAGGAGTACGGCGGCGCGGGGGCGGATTTTCTGTCCCTGTGCCTTGCCATCGAGGAGATCTCCCGCGCCGACGCGGGCGTCGGCATCACGCTCGAGGCCGCTGTGTGTCTCGGTGCCGCGCCGATTTACGACTTCGGGAGCGCCGAGCAGAAGCAGAGATGGCTGCCCGACCTCCTCGCCGGTAAGAAGCTGTGGGCGTTCGGGCTCACGGAGCCGGAGGCGGGCTCCGACGCCGGCGCCACCAAGACGCGTGCCGAGCAGCGAGATGGACACTGGGTCGTCAACGGAGCCAAACAGTTCATCACCAACTCCGGAACGGAGATCTCGGCGGGCGTCACCGTGACCGCGGTCTCCGGCAAGAACAAGCGCGGCGGCCCCGAGATCAGCGCCTTCATGATCCCAACCGGCACGCCCGGTTACCACGTGCTCGAGTCGTATCGAAAGCTGGGTTGGCACTCATCCGACACCCACCCGTTGAGCTTCGAGAACTGCGAGGTCCCGTCCGAGACCCTGCTCGGCGAGCGCGGTGGCGGGTACAGGCAGTTCCTCAACACGCTCACGGGCGGCCGCATCGCGATCGCCGCGCTCTCGGTCGGCCTCGCGCAGGCGTGCCTGGACGCATCGCTCGCCTACGCCAAGGAGCGGCGCTCCTTCGGCGTCCCGATCTCGAAGCACCAGGCGATCCAGTTCAAGCTGGCGGACATGGCGATGGAGACCGAGCTCGCGCGAACGATGGTGTACCGCGCCGCCGTCTCCTATATGCACGGTGCAGGCAAGGCCACCGACGAGGTGCGCATGCTCGCCGCGATGTGCAAGCTCTACAGTCCAGATCCATGGCGGGTACGGATTCATGGAGGACTACCCGGTCGCGCGCTACTGGCGCGATGTCAAAGTCAACGAGATCGGGGAGGGCACATCGGAAGTGCAGCGGATGCTGATCGCCCGCCTCCTGGGCTGCTGATCAGCAGCTCCATCGCCCGCTAGGCGTGGCGCAGCATCAACTCCCTACGGTTGCCGACCTCCATCTTCCGGTAGACGCGCATGAGGTGCGTCTCGACGGTTTTCTGGGAGATGAAGAGCTTTCGCCCGATGTCTCGGTCGGACAGGCCCTGACGTGCAAGCGCGGCGACCCTGGTCTCCTGCGGGGTCAGGTGCGAGGGGTCTCGGTGCTGGCGGAAGCGTCCGCCGCTGATGACGATCTCCTGCCTGGCTTGGGCTTCGAGCCGGCCGGCGCCGGCCTCGCTGCCCAGCTCAACGGCGCGGACGAGTATGTCGCGCGCCGCCCGCACGTGGCCCTGGATGCGGAGCAGCCTGGCCTGCCCAATCGAGGCCTGCACGATCGCCAATCGCAGCGGCAGCTCGTTGAAGATCGCCAGCGCTTTGCGGTACTCCATTTCGGCGGTGATCGCGTCGCCTTCGGCTTCGGCCAGCTGCGCTCGGCCCAGGGCCGCCATGGCGGTGGGCCGGCGGCTCGGTAGCGCCGAAGCGGCGCGCTCCAGCCATTCCACCACATGCCGCGCCGCGTCGAGCCGTCCGGTGGCGAGGTGGGCGGCGATGGCGGGCGTGGCCCAGGAAAGGACGCCTGGGTCGACGACTCCGGCCGCGACGATATCGAGCTCCACCCGCTCGTACAGCTCAGCCGCACGCGAAGGCCGACCGCTGTCCAGCTCGAAGAGCGCCGCGAGGTGGTTCAAGAGAGCGCTCAGCATTACGGGCGCTCCTTCTTTTGCGGCCTGGTCCTGGGCCCGGCGCAGCCGCTCCATGCCCGCGACCGCCTGGCTCGTTTCGAACAGGATCTCAGCGGTCACGGCCTCAGCCCAGATGACCAGCCCTGGCGCGCCACGCGCAGCTCCCTGGGCGACCTCGGCCATCGCTTTCGCCTCCGCCAGACGACCCAGCTGGCAGAGGTGGTGGGCACGAGCAGTCGCCAGCGCCGCCATGGCCACCGGCAGACCCAGCCGCAGCACGTGCCGGTATAGGGCCTCGAAGGCCGCGTCGGCTTCACCGAACCTCTCCGCAAGCTGAGCTGTTTGCAGACAGACGCCGAGCACCCCCCAGCCCCATGTGAGCGGGCCGATGTCGTCGATGGGCGAGCGAGCGAGCTCCCTCGTCAGCGACTCGATCAGGGGCAGGCCGCTCGGATCGCCGCTCTGGTACGCGGCGCATGCCAGCACCGCGGAGGCTGCGGTCGCCAGCTTCCGATTCGTCAGCTGGAACGTCGATGCGGACCTCGCCATCTCGAGCGCCGCCGCCGGTCCCCTCGTGTAGAGGGCAATCGCTGCCCGATCGACCTGGGCGCGTGCCATCCCGCCTCGATCGCCCGCGATTTCAGCGCCGTGCACCGCGACTTCAAGCTCGGTCTCCGCCTCCTCAAAACGACCGCACGCGAAGAGTGCGCGCGCCACCCAGCGGCGGCCCAGAGCGGCGTCACCGTTTCCGTTGCGCATGTTGGCAAGGCCGCGGAACAGCGAGAGTGCCGAGGCCGGCTCCCCCTCGGCCAGCAGAACTTGACCCAGCAGGAACGCCAGCCTCGGCCGGACGCCGTTGGCGGCCATCGCCGCGCCACCCTCGAGGTAGCGACGGGCGCCGGCCAGGTCGCCGGCCGCGAGCGCGGCCTGCCCTGCCTCGGCGAGCACGTCGACGACACCTGGATCGCCCGCGGCCTCCGCGAGCAGCGCATGCTCGGCGGCTTCAACGGCGGGGACGCCGTGATCGATGAGAGCACGCATCGCGGCGGCGTGAAGCTGCGCCCGCAAGACCGGGCTGAGGGCGGCATAAATGACGCGGCGGACAAGTGGATGGGTGAACCGTGCGCCGCCGCCGGGGAGGGCCTCAAACAGGCCCGCCTGGAACAGGACCTCGAGGCCGTTGCGCGCGGCGCCGATGTCGAGCCTGGCCGCCCTCATCGCGAGGGCGGGCCGAAAGACATCGCCGAAAACGCTGGCCGCCGACGCCACCATGCGCCGCTCATCGGATTCCCCAATAAACCGAGAGATCAGCTCGCTAAGGTCGGTCCGGCGCCAACCCTCGATGCGTGAATAGATGCGTGAATCGATGCGGGCGCCTCGGAGGTGGAGGATCAATTGCTGGACGAGCTGCGGGTTTCCTCGGCATTGGTCGAGTATCTCGCCCACCTCTTCGGGCAATGCGTGACGACCGATCCGAGCCGGCAGCAATGTGGCCACCTGACCGGCGTCGAGACGCGGCAACCTCACAATCGACTCTTCGCCGCCCGGCAACCGGCCCGCCACATCCATGGCAAAGGTTGGCCAGAAGCGGAAGCTGCCGAGGATGCCTGCAGCGGTGGAGTCGATGCGTCGCCAGAGGTATGCGAGGAGTGCGAGCGAGTCGGGATCGGCGCACTGGAGGTCGTCGAGGATGATCAACACGGGCCGAGCCGCGGCCGCTGATTCCATGTGATTCAGGGCGATGCGGAAAGCCTGTGTACGTGATGTTGGGAGGGCGGCGAGCATGCGCTCGCTCGGCTCCGGAAGGTCCGGTGTGGAGATGCTGCGAAAGGCCTGGCTGAAGACGCCAAAGGGAACCGTAGCCTCGACCGAGTCGGCCTGACCCCAGCCGACCTGGAAAACATCGGCGCTGCGCCGGCGGGCATGGTTCAGGAACGCCGATTTGCCGGATCCCGGCTCGCCGGCGACAAACAATCCAGCGCCGCGCCCGCCCGCCGCCGTCTCGAGCACGTGCTCGAGGGCGGCGAGGGCCCCCTCCCTTTCCGACATGGACGCTAGCGCCGAGCCTATCGCAAAACTGTTAAGTGCGACGAAAACATCAGGGAAATCCCTGACGACTGCCGCCTTCATCTTCACTAGCGTGCGTCACGGGCGTTGCCCAGAAGGGAGACGAGGGAGGCCACGATGCCGTGACGCTGAAGCCGCTGTCCGTCGCGGCTTGGGGGCTGGCGCTGCTTGCGTTCGGTGTCGCGTGGGCGGTCCTCGCCCCCGCGGCACTGCTCGGCTCGACGTCGTACTTGAGCGCTTACGGCAACAGCATGCTGCCCTACCTGAATGGTGGGGACCTGGTGGTAGTGCGGCCGGCCGACCAGTACATGGTCGGCGACGTAGTCGCCTACCACAATCCGATCCTTGACAACCAGATCGTGCTTCACCGCGTGGTCGGCTTTGACGGGACACGGCTGGTAATGAAGGGCGACCACAACACATGGCTCGACGAATACCGTCCGACCGCTGGGGATGTGGTCGGAAAGGAGTGGTTTCACGTGGGTGGGATCGGCGGAGCGATTGGCGGTCTGCGGTCGCCGGTGAACGGCGCGACGATATTCGGCCTTGCGGGGCTGTTTGCCATGAGGGTCCCGTCCTCATTGAGCAACTGGATTCTCGGCCAGCGGAAGCGCACGCGCCTGGCCGGCAGAAGGCGCAAGAGCGCTCGGCGGCCGGCTCCCCCGACCGTTATCACCTCGGCGGCAGTCGCGCTGGCCGTGATGGGTGTGGGTCTGATCGCCTCGGCCGCGCTGCTCGTTTACGCGGGGCGGCAGCCTGCCACCACGACGCGCGGAGTCGAGGTCCCCTACACCCAGACCGGCTCGTTCGCATGGACCGGGACGGCCCCCAAGGGCGCCGTCTATCCCGACGGCACCTTGAGCACCGGCGACCCGTTGTTCCTGAGGCTGGCCGGCAAGATTCAGGTTCGTTTCACCTACGTCATCACCTCCAGCGATCCCGTGGTCGCCTCGGGCACCACGCAGATGACGGCGACGGTCGAAAGCATTCAGACCGGATGGAAGCGGAGTGTGGTGATGGCGCCCGAAACGCCTTTCGTCAACCAGGCAAACATCACGGGCTCCCTGGATGCGGCGTTGCTGCTGGCGATGGCGCAGGCATACGACAGTGACGTCGGCCTGAGGGCGGACGAGCTAAGGGTCACGGTGATCGCGCACGTGAAACTCGTGGCCAACATCGGGGGTGTGCCGGTCGAAAACGAGCTGGCCCCCAGGCTGCCGTTCTTCCTCGATTCGACCGTGCTGAAATTCGACACCACCGCCCTCCCAGACCTGGGCGCTGCCGGGCAGGCCGCGTCGTCGATTTCGTCTGGGCTCGGAGGCGGTCCGGCGACACCTCAGGATCGGGAGAAGGCAATCCTCGCGCCGACCCTCGCCTCTACCGTCGTCAAGCCCGTGCGCGTGCCGAATCGGATCGTGGGGCTGGGCGTTGTCGTCAAGGTCGCTGACGCGTTGACGTGGGCCAAGTGGGGGTTGGGCCTTTTCGGCGGCGGGGCACTGCTCCTGTTGGCTCTCCTTCTTTGGGAGCTGCGCGAGAGGGATGAAGCGGATCGGATCGAAGGCCGCTACGGTTCCCACCTCGTGCACGTCGGGGCCATCGCGGCGCTTCGGAACGATGGAGCGATCGAAGTTACATCCATGGCGAGCCTCGCTCGACTGGCCGACCGCCACGACCGAATGATCCTGCACGAGCAGAAAGGTCGCGAGCATTGGTATGCGATCCACGATGGCGAGCTTTTCTACTTCTATCGAACTCGCAACAGCGGCGTCTCGCCTGCCTCGCCCAGTCCGGCGGCGCCGACTGCTGCCGGCGTTGGATGATCCGCGGCCTTCTACGGCCGAGGGTCATCCTGAGCGCTGCTGGGGCAGCCTGGCTCCTCGCTGTCGGTGTCGCGCTCAACGCCGCCAACGTCGTGCCCACGACCCACGCCGGCGTCGTGCGGGTTTCCCTGCCCGAGATGCTTCTGCCGGCGGCCGTCCGGATCGAACCGGAAACTTTGAACCTTGGCTCCGAGGCCGGGGACGGCACCGTGTCCATCTTCCTCAGCTTGCCTCTTCCGCACCAGGCCTCGGAGATCATCCCTTCCTCCGTCGAGCTCTGCCTGGGGCAGCGCTGCGTGTCTGGTGACGGCAGTTGGAACCTCGCCGGCAATTCGACCTTGCAGTCCAAATTCGACCGCGAGGTTGTGCGCGGCCTCCTGCAGGGCGCCCACGGGTGGGTGACCCTCGATGCTCACGGCGACTTATCCGTCCCCCCTGGTCACTTCCAGGGCAGCGACGCGGTCGTAGTCCTCGATTAATTCCCGCATGAAGCACGCAACTAAAGATCAGGGATTGCCCTGACGACCTTCCGTTCGGCTGCGCCTAGCCTCCAACCAGTTCCATCAGGCTTTCGATCGGAGGTGCGGGCACTCTCGAGGGGTCCGGGCAGCCCTGTTACTGAAATCGAGGCTCGGAAACGCGCCACAACCCAGGAAGGAGGTTGATATTGCGCAGGCTGGTCCTGTTTCTGTTGCCCATTGCCATTGGCGCCGTCCTCGTAACGAGCGCTTTCGGCTTCATGGCGCACAACACTGTGTCCGCACAGTCGATTGGCGCAGGGCGAAACGACGTGTTGGGCTATAACGTCCAACTGCTCCATGTCGATTACTACATCCCACCGACCAACTCCATAGTTCACATTCAGTTCCAGATGGACCCCGCGCCAAATACGGTCCAGGTTTGGTTCGACGGCGGCAGCGGCACCGTTTACAGCAACAAGGGAGTGTCTCCCCATTGCACCGTCACCGGCGACATCGTCGACTGCTACAACATGCATGAATCGAATGTCACCACCACCGCCATGCACGTAGCTGGCGCGGATTAGGTGGGGGGTAGGAACGAAATGCGAAAACTCATCCTGTTCCTGGCTCCCCTCGGCCTCCCCGTCATCCTTGCCGGCGCCGCCTTCGCGTTCATGGGCGCCAACAATGTGCCCGTCACGCACGCCGGCACCGGGCAGGGCGCGATCACCGGCTACAACGTCACCAACGTCACCTACTCGATCGACGGTCCCAACGACAAGCTCACGGGCATCGACTTCGACCTCGACGGGATCGCGACCGACCTCAGCGTGCAGTTCGACAACGGCTCGGGCAACTGGTACGGCGTCAGCCACGGGGGCTGTACCGTGACGCCGACCTCGACCGGGACCCACGTCCACTGCACCCTCAGCGAGCCCCTGGAAGCCATCAACGGGCTCGAGATCTCGGCCGAGCAGTTCACCTGATCGGAGCCTTGTAATCGGAAAGGAGGCCCGCCCGGTGGCGGGCCTCCTCCCAACTCGCCGGCGAGCAATCAGGCTGGATCTGGTACCCCGCGGTCGGTCGCTTCGGCGAGATCGCTCCAGGGTCGCCCCGGGAGCAGCATCGTGCTCGAGCTGGCCAGGGCGATCCGCTTGCCCTCCTGGTTGGTGAGCTCTGCCGTCGCGACGGCCATCGAGCGCCCGCGGTGGACGAGCTTTGCCTGCGCCGTCATCAGCCCGCCATCGGGCATGACCGGTCGCAGATAGTTGACCTTCAGGTCGAGGGGCGCGAACGAGCTGCCGGCGGGATTGATCGTCATCACCGCGCATGACAGAGCCGCGTCGGCCAGCAGAGCGATCGCGCCGCCATATAACACCGGTGACGGCGATGCCAGCCACGGGCTGGCGGGCATCACGAAGGTGCAGCTGCCTTCCTCGGCTTGCGTCGGGCGCAGCCCGGTGAGGTGATAGATAGGTGGCGTGCAGGTCCCCTCGATGCAGTGCTTGAGGACCTCCAGGCCCGTAATCCGGTTCCAGTCGTCCTGCGAGACCGGCGCGCCCGCGACAGGACGCAGGTAAGGATCGGGCGTCGCGTATGCGGGTCGCGGTCCATTGTCCGAAGGCGCCGAGGGCGCGCCCGGCGCGGTGAGGATGAAGCCGCGCGACGTGCCGTGCGCGAGGTGCCGGCCGAGGCTGTCTTCGATCGTGACCTCCGAAAGCGCTACGGATCGCCCGCCGTGGATGAGCCGTGCCCGCCCGACCAGCGTCCCGCTGTCCAGGGTGCCCGGCTGCAGAAAGCTGAGCGAGATGTCGGAAGTGGTCATGTACGCGAGCGGTGGGAGCATCGTGACGATCGACGTGCCGAGCGGCCCGTCCGCCAAGAATGCGATGACCCCGCCCACGATTACTCCCGGCACTGTGGTCTGCAGCCAGGGCGTCACGGGCATGCGGAACGTTGAGCTGCCGAAACCCGCCTCGACCGGCGTCAGGCCCGTGAGGTGATGGATGGGTGGCGGCGGCCCCTGGCCCCTTGTCGTCAGGCGCATGCGCTCCACCCCCGGCAGAAGAAGGGTCGACTGATCTCCGAAAGATCCGCGTACGGGTTCTTCCCACACGCGGACCTCGGCGCCTAACTCCTTAGTCACGATTCCAGTGGAGCCTTAGGCCGGATTTATTCCGGCCCTCGCCCAAGCAGGCCACCTTCCAAGCGCCGCACAGCATGGCCGAGGAGAGGGGTGGGTCCGCGGGGGGGACATCTGTCCCCCGCGATTTTCTATCGATAGACACCGTTGTGGCCCAGGCTGTGCAGGCCGACGTTTGGGAAGTAGGTCAGGCCATGGTCCTCGGACCCGACCCGGATCCTTACGCCCAGCTCCCCGGTGACTGTGTTGAACACGTAGACGGTCGCGTGGTAGCGGCCCGAAG
>WNFA01049296.1_pt1 | contig 10244 bp, 20 predicted proteins | sample 5400481 | NCBI WGS metagenome assembly WNFA01 (sample SAMN13153340, study PRJNA577476) | soil metagenome | isolation source: 120 cm saprolite under Douglas fir tree site 2 hole 1 replicate 2 | place: USA:California | collected 2015-04-18 | reverse complement strand
GCAACCACCTTTGCCGGGCCTCACGTAGGGAGGCGATCATGGACCGATCGTATGTGGCGGAGAACGACGCTGGGCGACAGCGACTGAAGACGCTGCTCACGAGGGTAAGCGATGCCGACATGGCGAGCCGCCTGGGCCAGCATTGGACGGTGAGCGTCGCGCTGATGCACCTCTCATTCTGGGACAGACTGTGGCTCGCCAAGTTCGAAGAGTGGGAGCGGACCGGCGTGGTCAAGATGCCACCGGCGGACACCGAGGGTAATCCTGCGGCCATGAATGACGCGATGCTCGCGTGGTGGCGATCCATTTCACCGCCGCAGGCTCGCCATGAAGTCATCGCCGCCGCTGAAGCGATCGACAGCGTAGCCGCCCGTTTGCCCGAGTCCATCGTCGCGGCGATCCTTGCCGCGCGCCCGCGAACGCTCATTCGGGGGATACACCGCCGGGAGCATCTCGACGAAATCGAGAGAGCTCTTGCGAGTTAAAGTCAAGCTCGCGTCTGGATGACGCGCACGTGCGGACCGGTGATCAGTCGGACCGTGACCGAGGAGGGCCGGGCATGAGCGTTCGACGTGTCCTCGTCGATCTCGGCGCGATTGCATGTTGGCTGGTGATCTGGTTGATCTCGGTCGCGGTTAGCACACGCGTGGCCAGCTGGGTGCTGCTGAGCCCCTTTCCGCCATCCGAGGAGCAACGCTTCTATATGTTCACGGGCTTCTTCCAGAGGCTGCTGCTCGTGCCGGTGGGACTCGCCTGCTCCGCGCCCTTTCTGTGGGTGAAACGCGACGTGCGGCTCTCCATCGCGTGTGCTGTGCCGGTCGGGCTCGCCAACGGGTTGAGCCCGGTCCTTCTCGCTCTGAATCGTTAAGTCGGCACCCGGGATGACTGACTGCCTCGGCCGCCTGCTCCTCGTCTCGCTGGAAGCGGCGCGCCATGCGGCTGATCGGGCTCGCGGTCATTCTCACTGTCAGTCTCACACTCGCGCCGCTCGCCGCTCAGGGGCAGCTGGTCATCAACCTGAAAACCGCGAAAGCGCTCGGCCTGACGATCCCGCAGACGCTGCTGCAGCGGGCGGATCAGGTGATTCAGTAGCCCGGGCGCTGGTGCGCGTCGTGGCCTTCGGCTAGACTCCCGGCAGCCGTCCTCAATCGAGGTGTCCATGCGGCTGATCGGGCTCGCGGTCATTCTCACGCTCAGCCTAACGTTTGCGTCGCTGGAGCAGGCAGGGAGGGTCGTATGAAGCGGTGCATTCTCATTCTCGCGCTCGTTCTCGTCATGGGCGGCTGCGGTAAACGATACTGGTCCCGCGAGGGCGCCAGCGTGGACGACTTCGCTCGGGACAGCCAGGAATGCGCTCGGGCGGTTGCGATCCCCACGAGCCCCAACAAGGATTACGGAATCGTGCGGCAAGAGTACTACCGCGCGTGCCTGAAGGGCCACGGGTGGACCCGAGGCCAGCATCAGGAACCGGTTCCCGCAGGATGGTACCGCGGGTTCGAGGACGACGACATCGTGAAGCTCGACTCGCTGCCGCCGCAGCCAGCGCAACCGAAGTGACGGTAGTCGAGAATCGTGTCGGCTGACCAGGGCCCATTCGTCGGTGACGGAGTGTGATGTGGCACTCGTGGACATGCGGGCCGTCCTCCGAAAGGACGGCTACAAGGTCTATGGTGGAAGCACTTCCAGCGACCACGTCCTGCTCGGAGAGAGGGGCGTCGAACACATCATGTATCGCTGCCTCCCCGACACCCTGGACCCGCGCGGGCCGAAGGGGAAATGAAGAGCAGCAGCTACTCCTCGGTCGTCCGTGGCAGCTCGTTCGTCGTTGAAGCACCAGCGAAAGGTGCGAGGATCAGGACCGGGCCCGGGATCACGTTGGGTTCGTTCCGACCAGCGAAGAGCATATCGCCGAGGGCCAGGACGGCAGTCAACGCGACCAGCAGCACCAACCCAACGAAGAGTTTCATAGCCGAATCTCTCCCGGCAAAAGTGTTCCAGCGCGCGGGGAGAGCTACTTCAGGAGATCAAGCTGACTCCAGAGGTAGGTCGGTGGCAAACGAACCCGCACCTGCTGCTACGCTTCTGCACGAACATACTCCGGATCGTCGCAACATACAAGCGCTCGTTGCGTCCGGGTGTTGACTCCTCGATCAGCCATCACGAGCGCGCGGGATAGTTCGACTGATCGTCACCGACGCGCCGGCCGACATCGTTCGGCTCGCGAGGGGGGGTGTAGATTGAAAGGTCATGACTACCGACAAAGACGACGACTTCCAGTCCTGGTTCTGCGACCTCGCGACGCAGTACTACATCAGCGGCCGGCTTGCGGCCAAATGTTTCCTGGTTCCGGTGTACGGCAATCTCCTGCACCACGCGGTCGAGATGTTCCTCAAGGCCGTGCTTGTCGGCACCCTCTCAATCGATGAGATGAAGAATAAGAAGTACGGCCACGACCTAACCGCGCTGTGGGCGCGCTTCAAGGAGAAGGAGAACGACACGGCGCTGGATCGGTTCGATCAGACCATCAAGGACCTTCACGCCTTTGACTCGATCCGCTACCCGGACGAGATCATTGCCAAAGGGCTCTTGAGCGGCGTTGGCTGGGCACCGGAGCATGCCACGACATTCAGCGGCTCCATGAAACCGCCCCCGAAATACGAGTTCACCATCAACCGCGTTGACGAACTCGCGCGGATTTGAATCCAAAGTTCTTCGTCGCCAGGTTCATAGGTTACAGTCAAACTCGCGAGGCGTTGACGTACCAGAACCCACAGGCGGGGCATTGGATGTAGTTGACCGAGCCGAAGGGAAAATGAGCGCCCGCCTCTGGCACCCCTGGCTCCGCATCAACCGCGTCCTGCGCGCGATGCTGCATGAGCGCTGGAGCGTGGAGGCGTGGCCGCAAGTCAAAGAAGACGCTCGCGCTCAGGAGCCAGATCCGGCGCGAGGGATGGTTCAACTAAGCCCTGACTGAACACTGCTCGTGCGCCGCTGTGCTGGTGCGCGTCGTGGCGTTCGGCTAGACTCCCCAGCAACCGTCCTCACGAGGTGCCCATGCTCGAAGAGACGGATCGCCAAATCGATAACGCGCGGACACGCGTCACCCGCCACCGCCTGGCTCCAGGCGCCCATACAGGCTTCCACCGTCATGAGTATGACTACGTTGTCGTTCCGGTGACTGGCGGCCGCATGCGGATCGTGGAGGGCGGTAAGGAGTTGTTCTCAGATCTTTCGAGTGGTGTTGCCTATTTCCGCCCGGCCGGCGTCGACCACGATGTCTTCAACGCCATCGACCGGGAACTAGTGTTCGTCGAGATCGAACTCATTAGCTGAGCGATAGTCGATCCTCGTGCGAGCAGACGAGACCATCCACTGATGGACCGACGCACGTTCCTCTGCGGGCTCACGCTTGGGTCCCTGGCCTCGCCGCTCGCCGCCGAGGCGCAGTCGGCGGGGAAGGTCCCGCTGATCGGCTATGTGGGAAACTCCTCGCCGTCGCTCGAGCCGAGACTGCTCGGCGCCTTTCGTGACGGTCTGCGCAACCTCGGCTACGTGGAAGGTCAGAATATCCGTATCGAGTACCGGTGGGCCGAGGGGAGATACGAGCGCTTCCCTGACTTCATGGCAGAGTTGGTCCGGCTAAGGGTCGAGGTCATCGTCGTGGCTGGCACGCCGGCGACCTTGGCCGCCAGGCGGGCAACGAACGCCATCCCGATCGTGATGGCCGTCATCGGGGACGCGTTAGAGACTGGAGTAGTACCGAGCCTCGCGCGACCTGGCGGCAACGTCACTGGACTGTCCACCGTCGTGCCTGAGCTGGAAGGCAAGCGGTTGGAACTCCTCAAGCAAGCGCTGCCGAAGCTCTCGCGCCTCGCGGTCCTCGCGAATCCGGCGAATCCGTTCGTCGCCGTGGCCTGGAGGCAGACTCAGCGGGCCGCCGAAACGTTGCACATCAAGCTGCAACGGGTAGACGTGCGGCAGCCCGAAGAGTTCGGAAACGCGTTCAGCGTCATTGCGAACGAGCGCTCACCGGGCGCAGATTATCGCTTTTGGTACGAAGAGCCGGCTGCCGGGGATGTTCCCGTACTGGGAATTCGTGGAAGAGGGTGGGCTCATGGCCTATGGCCCGAGCTATGCCGACATGTTCCGGCGATCGGCCACGTATGTGGACAAGATTCTCAAAGGTGTGAAGCCGGCCGACTTGCCAGTAGAGCAACCCACCAAGTTCGAGCTGATGATCAACCTCAAGACGGCGAAGACGCTCGGCCTGACCATTCCGCAGACGCTGCTCCTGCGCGCGGACCAGGTGATCGAGTAGCGCATGCTGGCCCGTGAGCCCGGCCAACGTCGATCGCTGAGGTAGCCTCTGACGCCCCGTGCTCGTCTAGAGGCCGGGGCGCTGGTGCGCGTCATGGCGTTCGGCTAGACTCCCCGGCAGCCGTCCTCACCCGAGGTGCCCATGCAGTTGATCGGGCTCGCGGTCGTTTTCGCTGTCGGTCTCACTCTTGCGCCGCTCGTGGCCGAGGCGCAGCAGGCGACGGGGCAGCGCCGCCGGGTCGGACTTCTCAACGCGGCCGCTCCGGGACAATCCGAGGCTGTTCTCCGCGAAGGCCTGCGCGCTCTCGGCTACGTCGAGGGGACCAACCTCGTGATCGACGCCAGGGCCGCCGACGGCCGCGTGGAGCGCCTTCCTGCCCTGATGCGTGAGTTACTCGACGCCAAGCCGGAAGTGATCGTGACCTTCGGCACGACGGCGGCCCAGGCGGCGAAGGCCGCCACGACGACGACTCCGATCGTGATGGCATTCGCGGGAGATCCTGTCGGGACTCGACTCGTGGCGAGCCTCGCCAAGCCAGGAGGTAACGTCACGGGGATGAGCTTGGCGACATCCGACCTATCTGGTAAGCGGCTCGATCTGCTCAAGGAGGTCATCCCGAAGCTGACCCGCCTCACCATTTTGGGAGACATCTCCCGGCAAGTCGAGATACAAGAAACCGAAAGGGCTGCGCGAGTGCTCGGCCTGACCGTGGCCCTGGTCGAGCTTACGCGAGCCGAGGGGTTCGACAGGGCGCTCGACGAGGTGTCCCGCACCCGTCCACAGGCGCTGTTCTTAATCAACACCGCCGTCACGGTCACGTACCGGGCCCGGATCGTCGACTTCGCGCTAAAGAACCGCGTGTCGCTCGTCGGCACCCAAGGCGGTTGGGCGGAGGCCGGCGCTCTCATGAACTACGCGTCGAGCATCACTGACGCCTCCCGCCGGGCGGCGGCGTACGTGGACAAGATCCTCAAGGGCGCCAAGCCCGCCGACCTCCCCGTCGAGCAGCCCACGAAGTTCGAACTGGTCATCAACCTCAAGACTGCCAGGGCCCTCGGCCTAACCATTCCGCAGACGCTTATCCTCCAGGCCGACCACGTGATCGAGTAACCCGTGCTCGACCAACGCGGCCAACTCCTGCGATCAGCACTTGGCTTCGCCGGGCTCCCGCGGCCGTCCTACGACCGCTCCCTCTGGGCTCTTCGCACGTGGCTCGACTCCTGGTCCGGCATCGGCCGGATCGCTGTCGGCATGGCGCACCAGGGCTTCGACCTCCAGCTCACGCGGTACGACGAGCGAGGTTGGCGGGCGACCTTCTACACGACTGGGATGGAGCACTCGATCACGAGCTCAACGGCCTCAGCGTGGGAGCGCACGCCGTGGCATGCGGTCCAGGGCGCGGCGCGGGAGGTGCTCTCGAAGACCGCATCATGAACCTTTTCTCATGGTGGACAAAGAGCTCGAGGTCTGCGTGGAGTGATGTCCGGAACCACTACGGTACAACGTGGTGGAATAGGGAGCCGCTGGTTTGGGTCTGGACCTGGGCCCTCATCAGCTGCGCGGCCCTCATAGTGGCCGTCATCTTCCCCAACATGCTCTTGTTTGTTCGCTGGCCGGGCACACACCCAAACGTCTTCCTTCTAGGGGTAGCCACCTTCAGTCTCATAACAGCCCCTGGGCTGCTCGGACTCCTCGTGGCGGTCTTTACACCCTCTCGCGTCGCATCGTGGTTGGCGCGGCACTTCACCCTGGCGCTCATCATCTACGCTATGTTCCTACTCGGATACGCCATGTTCCTGCTCGGACTTCAAGGCACCGGGGTGTTGCCCTCAGGAAGACGCTGAGGGATGGCTAGACCACGGCCCGAGAAGAAGCCCGCTCCTGCCGCACCCTCCACCACCCGCATCCTGCCGATGCAGCTTCGGATCGGTGACCGTCTCGTCGATGAGACCGGGGAGTGGGAGGTCGTCGGCCGGCCGTACACGTCGAACGCCGGGAAGAACGCCCGCGTGCGCGTTCAGAGGGTTGAGCAGCCCGATGTCACCGCGATTCGGACCTGGCGCGCCCACGAGCGCATCGCGGTGAAGCGAGCATGATGACTTAGCGCACGCTCATCCTCGACGCCCGCTCCGGCCTTTCGTCCCGCGCCTCGTCACCTGGGACCCGGAGACGGGCGAGTTCACGCGCGTCGAGGGGCCGAAGGGGTTCGCGCTCCCGGGGGCGATCAGCGCTTTCCGCTGGTCCTCGGCCAGGATGCGGCGGGGATCGTGGAAGAGGTCGGCTCGGAAGCCGGCCACAATCGATTTCCCGCATGCTGCAGCGCTCCCCACGCCAGGCACTGGCCGCGTGCCGACAGCCGGATTTTCAGGTCTCGACCCCGAGATCGTGTGAAGAGGGTGAAGCCGGGGCGCGTGCCGATCGGGGCGGCGTCGACGCCCTCAGGAAGCGCGAAACTCCGCTGGAACGCGCCGTACGCGACTTCGCGGACGAAATAGTCCTTGCCCGCGGTGTCGTGATCGGCCTGGCGCTCACCCTTGACGGTGAGGACGTTGTCCATCAAGGACACGTCGACCTTCTTCGGATCGACGCCCGGGAGGGCGAGCTGGATGACGTAGGTGCCGTCTTCGATCCGCCCCTCCGCGGCGGGAAGCCACGACGGGCGCTGAGCGGCCTCATCCGTAGCGCCGCCGAAGAACCTCTCGAACATGTCGTCGGCGTCGTGGTGGAAGTGGAACTGCCGGGTCGGGGACCAGCGAAGCATGGTGTTCATCGTGCTCCTCCATCGTGACAGTAAGTCGTTAGATACTTGTCGTTCTCGATTCTGACTTCGTTGCCGGAGTACTTGCCGAACAGAATCCGGTCGCCAGCCGACACCTCCTTGACGGGATACTTCGGCGTTGCCCCGTCCAATCCACTTGACTTCCTAGCCATAGCATTATATAAATTATATGTCAAGTAAAACTTATATAAGATTTGCCGGGGGGATCGTGGTGTTCGAACATAAGGCCAGAGTCCTTCTCAATCTCTCCCAAGATGCCCAGCGGCAGGCGACGGTCAACTTCATCGGGTCTATCAGCGGGGCAAGTAAGCCGGTGACCGATCGCCTTCTCCTCGAGTCAGCTCCAACCCAGGCCCGGAGCCTTGAGGGTCGTCCGCTGGCCATGTACAGCTCACTGATGCTCCCCGACCGTTCAAGGCTAAGGCTGTGGGAATCGTGGCCACGGTTTGCCGCCGCATTCGGCGAACAGAGGCGACCGATGTCCGGCCTCAACGAGCGCCGCGAGCAGCCGGATGACGTGGATCGAACAGGAGCACGGAATGGATTGCGGCGCCCGGAAGAGATCGTGACGAGATTCGCGGAGGATGGGTTCGAAGAATGCCGATGTGCCTGGTGACCAGGGGGCCGGAGAAATGGAAGAACGACAGACTCTGAGGCAGGCGACGAAACTCTGGCGGGAGGCCTACCGCTGCCACATAGGGGGAAAGCTGGATCGCGCGATCGAGCTCTACCGGCATTCCATCGAGGTGTACCCGACAGCAGAGGCACATACCTTCTTGGGGTGGGCCATGAGCTTCCAGGGCCGCTTAGCGGAGGCCACCCAGGAGTGCCTCCGCGCGATCGAGATCGATTCCGAGTTCGGCAACCCGTACAACGACATCGGGGTCTACCTGATGCAGCAGGACAAGCTGGACGAGTCGATTTCGTGGCTTGAAAAGGCTAAGCAGGCCAAACGCTACGAACCGCGTCAGTTCCCCTTCATGAACCTGGGGCGGCTCTACCTCCGGCAGGGGCGCTGGTGGGAGGCGCTCCGCGAGTTCGAGGGGGCTGTGCGGCTGGCTCCGCGTGACGTGCGCGCGGCGAAAATCCTTCATAGCCTACGCGCTCAGCTGAACTGACGCCACGCCGCGAGAGAAGGTTGCCGGCTCACAAAGTGAAGGCCAAGAGACAAGTGGGTGCACCAGCGGCGAGGGGTCGCCGCACTGTGGGCGGATCTGTGAAGGCGGTCGGACGAAGAACCTACGTCCTTCAGGACGTGCGCGGCAAAGCGCACGAGCACCGTACCAATCTCATTTCTTGAAAAGAAGTTCAAGCCCATCGGCGCATGCTCGGGCTACAGCATAGCCAGCCTTTGCTTGCCCGGGCATCTTATCCCAGCCACCTTTTTCAATGACTTCAGCTCTCTGCCAGCTACTTACTGCCTCGAGTTCTTTGAGTTTCGCTTCATGGTTCGGTTGCTTCATAAATTGGGCGACGCAGATCGCCGCCTGACTCGCCAGGACCGCCTCTTTGGTCATCGTTTGGGTCGTGCCGGAGGTTGTCCAGCCACCCCACGCAAAGCCGATGATCATTGCGATGACTGCCCCACAAATCACGCCCCAAACTCCATACTTAATCTTCGCTGCCGTCTCTGGCTTCATTGACAAGACCTCCTTTAACCGATATGGAGCCATTCCGCTTCTATGGCAGCGTCCACCGAGCGACTGTCCCGTCAGTCAACTCGTTCACGCTTCCCGCCACGTTGCCGGCGGTGCTTCTGGCAAACCCTGGGGCTAGTGTGACCGGTGCTGCCCGGTTATAGGTCACACCGACCCTGCCGTCGGAGAGACACTGCCGCCCAGTCGCCTCCGGCTGCCTATTCCCGCCGATCCCTGTACGGTCCTCCGTATCACGCTGGCGACTGGAGGCCCGCTTCGCGCTTACGCCCGAGTCTTCTCAGAATCCATTCCGTCGCATGCACGTGCGATATGTCGCCTGATACGCGGCGTCCGTGATCCCATCTGTCGCCATCCCAGTAAGCTGGGGATCCGAGGACTCCATGCTGATCGGCCCGATCCACGTGGTCCACGTCGCTGCGCTGTCCGTCCGGACTGATTCCACGCGCACGTAGTCCTTTTTCGTCGGATTGGCGGTGCCCGCTTTCATAGCGGCCTGCGCGTCCGTATTGCAGGCAGCGAAATCGGCCTCCGTCGGCGTCTGGGCATACACGCCGACCGCTGCCGAGACAAGACTCGCCACGATGGCGCCAACAAGACCACGCATCACCTTTCTCATGGAGCGCCTCCTGAGAGCAGTCACAGCCCGACGATCACGACTTCACGTACAGCCCGGCTAACCGAACGCCTGCGCCTGGTCGTCAAGAACTATATTAATAGTATTTGATTTATAATTCATATTATAATATGCGCACAAGTCAAGCAGGAACCGCGAAGGGGAGGCGGAGGCCAACGCTCCCCGCCCCCGGAGAAGGAGGACGGACCATGGAGTTCGGAATGTTCGTCTCGTGGGTGGTCGTAGGGTTGCTGGCTGGCTGGCTGGCCGAGATCGTGATGAAGGATGGAGGGTACGGGCTGATCGGGGATATGGTGCTCGGCATAGTCGGGAGCGTCGTGGGGGGCTGGATCTTCTGGGCCCTGGGCGTCTCTGCGGGCGGGGGGCTCTACCCGACGGGTTACTACGTCGCCTTCGCCGGGGCGGTCATTGTGCTCGTGGCCCAGCGGAAGGTCTGGGCGCACGCCTAGGAACGTGAACCTCACATCCCGGGTGACTAGGTCGCGCCTCGACCTGATCACGCTGCACGGCCCGGGCGAAGTCCATCGCAGGAGGAGGAGAGTATGAAGATTCGTCCGTTGCACGATCGGCTTCTGGTGGAGCGGCTCGAGGAGAAAGAGGTCAAGAAGGGCGGGATTATCATCCCGGACACGGCCAAGGAGAAGCCTCAAGAGGCCAAGGTGATCGCCGTCGGCAACGGCAAGGTCACCGACGAGGGCAAGAAGATCCCGCTCGATGTGAAGGCCGGCGACAAGATCCTGTTCGGGAAGTACTCGGGCTCGGAGGTCAAGATCGACGACAAAGAATATCTCATCCTGCGCGAGGAAGACGTCCTCGCCATTCTCGAGTAAGGAGGAACGCGATCCATGCCGAAGC
>WNFA01005914.1_pt1 | contig 10245 bp, 8 predicted proteins | sample 5400481 | NCBI WGS metagenome assembly WNFA01 (sample SAMN13153340, study PRJNA577476) | soil metagenome | isolation source: 120 cm saprolite under Douglas fir tree site 2 hole 1 replicate 2 | place: USA:California | collected 2015-04-18 | reverse complement strand
TGCGCCCGAAGCCTCTGCTTTTGCCTGGTTCCTAGCATGCTGAGCCGTATGCGCAGTCGAGGCTCCTACCTCTTAGGCGCCTTGCTTGACACTGTTGGCAAACGAAGCAACTGCATCGCCCGCTATCAGCAGTCCCGCCATTCCATACACTGCCCCACGACGTATGAGCTTACGCGCTCGTGGTGAGAAGATTGCCGCTGTCACCACCGCAGTAACTGCTACCTCAGGTTCAAGAAAATCCTCAAGAGCCATACTATATCTCTCCTTCAACAAAATTTCCACCATGCTGAGCTTCAGCATGTACTTACCTATGCTCAACAATATATAAGGACTGGCTTTGAAACTACTATACCATAACACCTCCAGGAATACTAGCTCATCCCGTGGGAAAAGTGGGCATGCCAACCGGGGGATGGCGTCTTTAGGCCCAAAGGCTTACTTGCCCATGCTCCACATGAGGAACCGTGTCCCCTGTGAACCCCTGCTTCTGGCTTCTTTGTAACAACCTTGTGCGCCAAAGCAGTGGGCTTGTATTCATCTGGTATAGTGCAACTATAAACTACAACAGAAGGATTATGGCATATATGACCCGAATACTTTCCTATAACATACTCTACGGCGGGACAGGCCGTGTCAATGAATTGACGAAGATGATTGGATCGACTCGCCCTGACATTGTCGGGCTAGTTGAGGCGACAGACCCGCAGGTGGTCGAGGAACTGGCGCGAAGGCTAGGTATGCAATATCACATGACAGCCCGTGGCAAGCACAAACGGGATAGGCAGTTGGCGGTACTCAGTCGCTTGCCGGTGGTATGGACGGAGACGCACGTACGCCCTGGTATACTCACGAAGCCATTGTTAGAGGTGTGCGTAGAGGAACCCGGTGGAGAGCAACTGACAGTATTTGTCACTCACCTGACAGCAGCATTCAATCAATTGCGGGCAGGTGATTACATACGGCGACGTGAAGTACAGGAGATACTGGATATCATGGCGTCGAAGCGAGGGACGTCACATCTCTTGATAGGTGACTTCAATGCGCTTGCCCCAGGAGACAATCTACAAGCAAGCGCATTACTAGGCTATTTATTAGATATTGACCGCCGCTACCCACATACCACTAGCACGCTTGCCGGACACCCCAACCTCGAGTCTGTGGTACCGTGGTATTTGCGTGTCCTCAATCCACTTCTAAGAGCCACTCCACGTAATAAGTTGCTCAGCGCCTTCTTTGATACTGCTGTCTCTCTGTATGCGCCACGTGAGAGTATCGGCTTACTGCGTAGCGTTGGCTATGTGGATTGTTTCCGGCGCATGAATCCGCGTGCAAAGGGCTTCACCTGTCCAACTGAGTCACCTGCCGGTCGAATCGATTTCATCTTTGCCTGTCCACACCTGGCTCGGCGCCTCGCGACATGTTGCGTCGTTACGGAAAGCGAAGGTGTACCTGGCGATCAAGCAAGTGACCATTTCCCCGTATTTGCTGAGTTTCGTGATGCGTAAAGGCCCTCCGCGTGAGCTTTTCGGAGGGCCTTTATTACTTTGTGTCCACTTAGTGGAATACGTCTTTTATCTTGTCGAAGATGTTTTTATCGTTTTGTTCACGTTCAAGACGAGCAAATTCTTCGAGCAGGCGCTTTTGCTCAGGGGTCAAATTGGTCGGCGTCACCACTTTGACGATAACATGTTGGTCGCCACGTGCGCTACTATGCACTACAGGTACACCCATACCCTTGAGACGGAAAGAGCGATTACTTTGTGTGCCTGCCGGAATCTTGAGTGTGCTAGCCTTGCCATCGACCGTAGGAACCTCAACCTCGTCACCAAGGGCGGCCTGCGTAAAGCTGATGGGTAGCTCGTAGATGATGTCATTGCCCTGGCGTTTGAAGACGGGATGGGGTTTTACGGTAAGGATGACGTAGAGATTGCCCGGCGTGCCGCCCCGCGCACTGACTTCGCCTTCGCCGGTGACACGGACGTTGATGCCATCATCGACACCTGCGGGAATGTTGACCACCACTCGACGGTTGTTGCGCACCCGGCCCTGTCCCCGACATTTTTCACAGGGAGTAGTAATGACACGACCCTCGCCACGACAGCGTTCGCACATCGTCACGTTGACAAACTGCCCAAAGATAGACTGTTGCACGCGACGAATCTCGCCAGTTCCCTGGCAGGAGGAACACCGGGCCGTTGACGTCCCTGGCTGTGCGCCACTGCCTCGACAATTGGTGCATGTCTCCCAACGAGGCAGTTCAATTTCCTTCTGGCAGCCGAAAACGGCTTCCTCAAAGGTAATCACAAGCTCGTAACGGAGGTCCGCACCGCGCTGTGTACTGGTTCGGCGCTGTGTGCCTGCCGTGCTAGAGAAGAATGTCTCGAAAAGATCGTTGATACTGCTAAACCCGGCAAAGTCGCCATAGCCTGTACCTGCGCCATTATTCACGGCGGCATGCCCATATCGATCATAGGCGGCGCGTTTCTGCGGGTCACTCAGTATCTCATAGGCTTCGTTGACCTCAATGAAACGGGCCTCCGCTCCCTGCTCTTTATTGGCATCTGGGTGGTACTGCTTGGCAAGACGGCGGAATGCTTTTTTAATTTCTTCCTCATCGGCGCTACGCGATACCCCCAGCACCTCATAATAATCTCGTTTACTCGTGGCCATCGACGATCCTTTTGTTGAGAAACAGGGCGCGGCTTGATCCGCGCTACTAGCTTCTATACATATGTATCTTATACTACATTTTCTACCGGGTATATGCAAGGGCATAGCCCATGTAGAAGTTCAAGTTTCAGATGGTGTGGCCATCGGCGGTTGCCACACCATCTGAAAACCTACATTTCCTTGTATTCGCCTTCGATGGTGTCGTCGTGCGGGCCGCCCTGCTCAGATGGACCGCTCTGTTCCTCGCTACCAAAGCCTCCATCGGGGCCGCCTGCAGCACCAGGCTGGCGATAGATCGCTTCGCTGATCTTGTAGAAGGCTTGATCCAGTGATTCACGCGCCGACTTGATACGAGAGACATCATCGGTCGAGAGAGCGGAGCGTACATCGGCTATCTTAGACTCCAGCTCGCTCTTCTGCTCAGATGTGAGCTTATCACCTAGATCTGCGATATTCTTCTCTGCACGATAGGCTGCGCTATCCGCCAGGTTGCGTTCCTCGACCTCTTCCTTACGGCGCTTGTCCTCGGCGGCATGGGTTTCAGCGTCGCGCACCATGCGGTCGATCTGGTCTTTGGACAGGCCGCTGGAGGCCACAATGGTGATCTTCTGCTCGCGCCCGGTTCCTTTATCACGCGCTGAGACGTTGACAATGCCGTTAGCATCGATGTCGAAGGTGACCTCAATCTGAGGTACACCACGTGGGGCCGGCGGGATGCCATCAAGAATGAAGCTGCCAAGCGAGCGGTTGTCCTTGGCAAACTCACGCTCACCTTGCAACACGTTGATCTCTACACTTGGCTGGCTGTCGCTGGCGGTTGAGAAGACCTGGCCCTTCTGGGTCGGGATGGTCGTGTTGCGCTCTATCAAGCGCGTGAAGACACCACCGAGAGTTTCGATACCCAGGGAAAGCGGGGTCACATCAAGCAGCAGGACATCCTTCACATCGCCGGTCAGCACACCTGCCTGGATGGCAGCGCCGACGGCGACGACCTCATCCGGGTTTACGCCTCGGTTTGGCTCGCGATCAAAGATGCGCCGTACCATTGTTTGCACCGCGGGCATACGGGTCTGGCCACCCACCAGGACGACTTCCTGAATATCACCAGGGCGAACCCCTGCATCTGAAAGGGCTAGCATCACCGGTTTACGCGACTTCTCAATCAGGTCTTCGACCAGTTGCTCCAGCTTTGAACGTGTGAGCGTCATAGTGAGGTGCTTGGGGCCGCTGGCATCTGCCGTGATGAAGGGCAGGTTTATCTCTGTCTGCATCGAGCTAGACAGTTCTTTCTTGGCCTTTTCTGCTGCTTCCTTCAGACGCTGCAACGCCATACGATCCTGGCGCAGGTCGATGCCGTTCTCTTTGCGGAACTCGTCGGCAAGCCAGGTGATGATGCGCTGGTCAAAGTCGTCGCCACCCAGATGTGTGTCACCGTTGGTACTCTTGACTTCGAAGACACCATCGCCCAACTCAAGGATAGAGATGTCGAAGGTACCACCACCAAGGTCATACACACCGATGCGCTCATCCTTTTTCTTATCAAGGCCATACGCCAGTGAGGCTGCAGTTGGCTCATTGATGATACGCAGGACCTCAAGCCCGGCGATTCTGCCGGCATCCTTGGTTGCCTGGCGCTGCGCATCGTTAAAGTAGGCAGGCGCGGTGATGACGGCCTGGGTGACACGCTCGCCAAGGTAGGCCTCGGCATCGGTCTTCAGCTTCTGCAAGATCATCGCGGAGATTTCTGGCGGGCTGTACTGTTTGCCTTGTATCTCTACCCACGCATCACCATTGCTGGCCCGGACGACCTTGTATGGGACGATGCGCCGGTCGCGATCTACCTCAGGATCATCATATTTGCGACCCATGAATCTCTTGATGGAAAAGACGGTATTTTCAGGATTGGTGACGGCCTGACGCTTTGCCACCTCACCAACGAGACGCTCGCCGTTCTTGTTCACAGCGACAATCGAAGGGGTGACACGCGATCCCTCTGCATTGGGGATAACGACAGGTTCGCCGCCTTCCATGACGGCGACGCACGAGTTGGTTGTTCCTAGATCAATTCCAATAACTTTTGGCACAGTTGCCTCCTAAATGTAGTAATAGTTAATCAGTTGTCCCGATTTTTTCTGTTTCAGTTCCCGTGGAGACCGGTTGGGGTTCACGGGCAATTTTCACGAGCGCGGGCCGTAGAACCTGGTCTTGAAGCTTGTAGCCACGCTGGAGTTCAGCGGTGACCGTTTCTTCGGGGTAGGCACTGGTCTCTTCGTAGGCTACCGCCTCATGCTCAATTGGATTAAATTTCTTTCCCTGGCTCTCAATAGGCGTCACGCCAGTACGATGCAGGATGCCAAACAGTTGAGCCTGGATCATGCCTATGCCTTCTACCCACGTGAAGTGAGCAAACTCCTTGGGCAGGGAGGTAAATGCGCGATCGAAGCTGTCAAGCACTGCCAACTGCTCATAGACGACCGCTTTAAGTGTGTCTTTGAGCGCCAGGTTGAGGTCTTGTTGCAGCCGCTTGCGCATATTTGAAATCTCTGCCTGCGCACGCATGGCACGATTCATGTAATCGGTTGCCTTCTCGCGCTCGGTCGCCAGTTCTTTCTCCAGTTCCTCAGTGCGTAGCTTGAGTTGCCGGATCTGTGCGATAGGCGTCTCTTGTTCTTGAGAAGGTGCTTGCGATGACTCAGGTTGTTCTACTTCATCGGTCATACTTCATAATCCTCTTTATTCGATCCCTTATTCGTAGCCATAGACTTCGGCCAGCAGGTCGTTCATGACTTGTGTCATATAGCGTACGACTGCGATGGCGCGACCATATTGCATGCGCGTTGGGCCGATTACGCCCAACAAGCCGCCAATTTTGCCCTCCTGGCCATAGCGAGCAACAACCAGACTGACATCCTTCATCTCATCCCACTCGTTCTCCCCACCAATAATGACGTGGACGCCATCGGACTCGCGTAACTGCGATGCCACTGCCGGTAAAAAGCGATTCTGCTCCAGTACCTCCATGACCTTGCGCACACGCTCGTTGCGTTCCTCTTCCGGTCCCATACGGCTATATTCTGGCTGCTCCAGGATGTTGAGCACCCCTTCACGGTAGAAGACGTCCCCCAACGGATCACCATGTTGCTCGAGGATATGGGCAATGGTGGTACCGATGAGGTGTTCGACCGCAGAGAAGTCATGCCGGCGCAAGAGAGCATCCACTTCGGCAGCACTCTTGTTGTAGAAGAGTTCGTTGAGCGAGGCTGCAGAGGCGCTGAGTTCTTCTTGCTGGATCGGCCGCTCTAGCAGTAGCCGCTGTTGTTTGACCGTCCCATCGATCATCACCAGGACCAGGTGGGCAGAGAGGTCGGTGACCGAAAGTACCTCAAAGTGCTTGAGCCGTCCCTCCGTGGCTCGTGGTGAGGTCATGACTGCTGCGCTATGGAGCAAGCGGGCCATCACTGAAGCCGTTAAACGTACCCATTGATCCAGTTGATCCTGGACCTGGTAGAACTGATGACGAATCAGGCGCTGCTCTTCAAGCGCGAGCGCCGATTCTTGCATCAAATGTTCTACAAAGTAACGGTATCCCAGGTCAGTTGGTACGCGCCCTGCAGATGTATGCGGTTGATAGATAAGGTGAGCCTCTTCCAATCCGGCCAGTTCATGACGAACGGTGGCGGAACTGAAGTTCAGTCCATACTTACGCACCAGGGTTTCAGATGCGACGGGCGTGGCGGTATAGATGTACTCTTCGACGAGCGATCGCAGTATCTGCTGTTTTCGCTGGCTCAGTGGTGTCATGTGTTCGGCGAACTCTCCCAACATGCTCCTAATAATACGCTACTTGTCAATAATGATTGCTAGCAGTCTTAAGGTCTGACTGCGAATATAGAATAGCACTCAACGGGTGAGATTGTCAAGGGGTGTGGTAAAATGGGTGCGCGTACGATTTTGGCATGGACCCTGGCAGGCCCTACATCACGATTTTGGAGATGACACATTATGGACGAACAGAAGCGCACACCTGGCAGATACGGAATAGACGAGATAGAGGCAAGCCAACTGGAAAAATGGCCCAATGCTCATCCTGAGCGGGATTACGTCGTACATCTGGAAGCTCCAGAGTTCACCTGCCTCTGTCCCAGGTCGGGCTTCCCCGATTTTGCCACCATCATCATCGACTATGTGCCCGATCAGCACGTCGTCGAACTGAAGAGTCTGAAACTCTATATCAATAAATACCGTAACCGGCAGATCAGTCACGAGGCAGCCGCCAATACCATCCTCAACGATTTGATAGCTCTGCTCTCTCCACGCTGGATGCGTGTGGTTGCTGATTTTACGGTCCGTGGCAATATCAAGACGATCATTTTCGCCGAGCACGCTCTCCCTGGATACAAAGGGCCAAGACCAGAGTACAGACGCCTGGGGGCTTCCTGCTAAATCCTCTAGCTGTTGGCCTCTACACGTCGGAAGAGGATCGGGCTGAAATTGGTATGATAGTCGTAGGTGTCCAGATTCTCTTGTCGCTTGAGAAACCCTACCACCAGATAGGTAAAAGGAGTGGCAACCACCTCATACACGACTTTGAAGCTCCACTGTGTGAGGATGGCGGTGAGCATCAACTGAGCTGGAATGACTCCCCAAAAAGCTATGCTAATAAAGATGACAGTATCCAATCCTTCACCTACCAGCGTTGAGCCGATGGTACGTGTCCACAACCAGCGTCCCTGGGTGGCAATCTTCAACTTGGCGAGTACAAAGGAGTTGGTAAACTCACCAACCAGGTAAGCAACAAACGAGGCCAGTAATAAACGTGGAGCGAAACCAAGAATGGTCTCGTAGGCCGCCTGGTCTTTCCAGAAGGGGGCGGCAGGCGCAAGTCCTCCCAGGAAAATCGCAATCACAGCCAGCAAGTTACAGGTGAAGCCTAGCCAGATGACCCGTCGCGCCGCTGGATATCCGTAGACCTCCGTAAGCACATCACCAAACAGGTAACTGAGCGGGAAAACAATAATGCCAGCTGGCACTAAGAACCCGAATAGCAGCATTAGTTTCACAGCAATGATGTTTGCCGTGATGAGACAGGTGACAAAAACGGATGCGACCACGACAAACCAGAAAGATACCTTCAAACCCAAGACTCCTTCTCTTGCAATCCATCATTAACAAAAGTATTCACTGTAATAATTATGCCACAAGGGAGCATGGGCTACTGTGTTGGTATCGGTGTCAGCTCTGGTCCTGGTACCGTAGTAGGTGTTGGTGTACCAGGACCGGTGTCGGTGCCAGGGGCAGGGCCGGTGCAGAATGTGATGCCGGGCGTTGTTGTTGCCACCGGTACCTGTGTTGGCGCTGCCGTGGTCGTCAAGTCGCAAGGGATGGGGATGCCTGTCTGCATCGGCTTTTCAGTATCAAGCATCCAGTCGGTAATGCCAGTCCCTTCCAGACCGTTGCTTTTTGAAATGGCTTGTTTGATCACCCCCGGCGGTACAGTAAATGTCGTTTGTGTAAAAGGATAGGGAGGGTGGTAGTTCCCACAGGGAATACCTGCTCCATCGATATTACAGGCGCCGCTGGCACGTTCGATGACGCTGTGCCAGATAGGGCCAGCGCCTGTAATACCGACGGCATGATACAACGGCGAGTTATCGGCATTACCCGACCAGACACCGACCACGACGTCGGGCGTGTAGCCAATCGTCCAGTTATCCACAAAGTCATCGGTTGTGCCAGTTTTGGCAGCCAGCTCGTGCTTCTGTCCATCGGCTTGCTCCCAATCGTACATTGAGAGGACGTGGTCGCCCGTGAATTCAATGGCGCGTGCCGGTTCATCAGAGAGTATAGAGGTCATCAGGTAGGCAATCTGTGGACTGATCACCTGGACACCATTGGGATGCGTCGGATCGAAGTGGTAGAGATTATGACCATAGTTGTCCCAAATATCCAGGATAGTCTTAGGCGGGATGTGTACACCCTGGTTGGCGAAGACCTGGTACGCCCCCACCATCTGGATCAAGGGAACACCTGCAGTACCCAGCGCGGTAGCAGGTCCCAAAAATGTATTATGCTTGGCAACATCGTTGTCTATCGCTGTAATACCTAAACGTCGTGCCATGTTGGCGACGTTATCCACGCCCGCGAACTCAAAAGTTTTCACGGCAGGCACATTGAACGAATTGGCGATGTCAATGCGAATGGTGGAGTTCAGGTTATGGTATCCGCCGCCGTAATCGGGGGGATGGTAGGCTGTTTTTTCAGGGTCGTTTACGTTGAGAGGCGCCGCTCCCGAAGGGAAAGGATAGAACGTTTTTCTATCTGGAAGCGCCAGGCCTGGATACCAGCCCATCTGGAAGGCTGTTGCATAGACAATGGGCTTAAAGGATGAGCCTGGTGAGCGATAAGCCACAGCAGCATTGTATTTTCCGCCAACTTTGGGATCGTTCGAATTCCAGTCAGCGCTGCCATCCATTGCCAGGATCTCACCTGTTTTGGCACTCATGACGACGACCGCCGAGTCATTGACATTATGCACAGCGTTGAGGGGGCCATAGTCGCCTTCGAACGGCTGATACTCCGGTTTATCGAGATGGCGGCGCACAGCGTTCTCGACGAACTCTTCCAGGTTGATGTCGATGGTGGTGCGGATATTGAAGCCGCTGTTGAGCAGGGTTTCAACGCCTAGTTGGTCCTCCAACTGTTGAATGACCCATAGGACAAAATGTGGGGCACGAATGTGGCGTATATATGGCGTGAAGGTCATCTTAGCGGTCAGGGCTTCTGCCTGCTGTATCATGGCTGGTGTAATCGTGCCTAGGCCTGGTACTTGCGTTTGTTGTGCAAGCATCTCACCCAGTACTTCATCCTGGCGAACTAAGGCGCGAGCCTTGTTGGCAGGGCCGAGGGTTGGATCATAACTGGAAGGGTTTTGTGGCATGCCCGCTAATAAGGAGGCACGCGCCAGTCCTAATAGCGGGTTATGTTTGTGTGTGTTGAGGTCGAGGTCGAGGTTGGCGATGGCAGGAGTACACACGTGTTGCACGTTACACTGTGGCATGATATGGAAGTAGTCCTCAACGGCGGCCTCTACGCCGAGCTCCTGGGCACCAAAGGGTGAAACGTTGAAATATATCTCCAGGATCTTCCATTTGGGAAACTGTTGCGTCAGGCCAATCGCCAGTACCGCCTCGGTGATCTTACGATCTAGCGTTACTGCCCTGTTATTGGTGAGATTTTTTATCAACTGTTGCGTCAGCGTGCTGCCACCGCCAGCAACTTGATGGTATTGCAGGTATTCGATCGCTGCACGACCGATGCCTTGCGGGTCTATGCCAGGGTTATCCCAAAACGTATGATCCTCTGCCGCTATCATGGAGTCGCGCATAATCTGCGGGATGTCGTTATAGGAGACGGGAGTACGACGTCCTCCCCCATTCGGATCAAATAAGTCATACAGCAAGACGCCGTTGCGGTCGTAGATATGAGAGGTCTGGCTAATCTGCTGGTTCGCTATTCCCTGCAGACGTGGAAACTCGCTCTGATAATAGGCATAGGCCGAGGCAACGCCCGAAGAGC
>WNFA01005910.1_pt1 | contig 10247 bp, 12 predicted proteins | sample 5400481 | NCBI WGS metagenome assembly WNFA01 (sample SAMN13153340, study PRJNA577476) | soil metagenome | isolation source: 120 cm saprolite under Douglas fir tree site 2 hole 1 replicate 2 | place: USA:California | collected 2015-04-18 | reverse complement strand
GACAACCGGTTGGCACCGTGAAGGCGAATGTCCACCGCGGGCTCAAATTACTCAGGGGAGATGACCATGATCGCGTTGACGACTGACTTGAAGAGACTGGGCGCTGTGAAGGCGCCGGCCGGCTTTGCCGATCGTGTCCTTGCCCAAGTGGGGATGGCCGATTCGTATGCGCGCTTCGAAACCGTGCTGGGGGATGTGTATGTGGCGTGGAACCGGCTCGGTGTCTCGGCCGCGGCGCGGTCGGCGTCGGCTACGGAGTTCGAGGCATGGTTCCGAAAGGATGTCGGGAGGCCGCTCACGCCCGCCGCTCCTCCACCCGAGCTGGCCGGCAAGATCCAGGACGAGCTCAATGGCAAGCGCCGCATGCGGTTCGACCTGCGGGGCCTGACCCCCTTTGAGCAGGCCGTCTTGCGCAAGACGCGCGAAATTCCGCGTGGCGAAGTGCGCCCCTACGGTTGGGTCGCGCGGGAGATCGGCCACCCGGCAGCAGTACGTGCGGTCGGAACGGCGCTCGCGAACAACCCGATCCCCTACTTCATCCCGTGCCACCGCGTGGTGCGCACCGACGGCCATATCGGCAACCACGGAGGGGGCGGGCCGGAGGCAAAGCGGGCCATCCTCAACATGGAGGGCGTTCGGTTGACGAGACTGCAGGAAATGGCTCGGGGCGGCTTCCGCTATCAGGGGGTGCGGACGACGAAGATCTTCTGCTTCCCAACCTGCCACACCGGCCGGCGTGCGCTGGAGAAGAACATCGTGTGGCTGCACGACGAGGCCAGCGCCCGAGCGGCAGGCTTCAGGCCGTGCAAGGTGTGCCGCCCGGCTGTGGCCTAACCCAGGGAGTGGATGTCGGGCAGCTCGCGATAAAGGCCCGCGTAGTCGAGGCCATAGCCGATCACGAATCGGTCGGGGATGACGAAGCCACGAAAGTCGATCTTCACGTCCACCACGCGCCGAGCGGGCCGATCGAGTAGCGCCGCCAGTCGCACAGAGGCCGGCCTCATGTGCTGAACCCGCTTGGTGACGGTCTCTGCTGTCCGGCCCGAGTCGACGATGTCTTCCACGAGGAGAACGTGGCGGTCTGCGAACGTGCCCTCCACCATGTGCGCGAGCTTTACCCGCCCGGTGCTCGCGGTGCCGGCGCCGTAGCTCGCGGCGCGGACGAACTCGAGCTCGGCAGGAACGCTCAGACTTCGCAGAAGATCGGCGGCGAAAACTGTCGCGCCTTTGAGGATGACAAGCATCACGAGGGGCGTCTCGATGTCGGCGTACGCATCTGAGATCTGGCGCCCCAACCGGCGTACGCGCCGCGCGATTCGCGCGGAGCTGATCATGGCCTTGCCGGAGCTGCTGGTGGCAGGCGGTTTGGTCTGGGTCAGCACTTCGGGCATGCGCTTCTAGCTTAAGGGCTCCAGTGGCGCGACGGACGCGGTGAGCGGCGAGGTGCGGCGATACTTCCGGTGAAAGCGACTGAACCCGCCATCGAAGTTGATTGCCTTGCCGCCGTGATAGATGCCCGGTGTCCGGTTGTTGTGTGGAGTGTGACCGAAGACAACACGGCGACTATTCGTAGCTTCCAGCCATCTTTGTAGCCTGTCCGGCTGCTGATCGAAGACATTGCGTGCGCTGAGCACGTCCCAAAGCTCCTGCTCGCCCTCATGCATCAATAGATCGCGCGCGCGCGAGTTGATCGCGTCGACTGCGTCGGCAGCTATGGGGTCCCTCCAGCGCGAATATCCGTCGTGGCCGCAATGCTGCACGAGCGTCGCATCAGTCAGCCGCACCAGCGCGGGCCGTTCGCGGAGCCACGCTTGTAGCGCCGCATCGCGCGCCAGCTCGTCGAGGTCGTGGCGCTGTCCGCCGACCGACATCCAGAAGCCGATGCGCGTCGGGTCTCGCAGCGCCCACAGCATCGCGACCTCGTGGTTGCCGAAGAGAACAGTGGTGTTGATGCGGTCCCGCGCGTAGCGGAGGGTACCTACTCCAAACATTCCGAAATCGACAAGATCGCCGACGAACACGGTGTGCCATCGATCGGCCGGATACGGTCGCAGCGCTTCGAATAGTCGCTCGAGATCGCCGTGGACGTCCCCGACGATCAGGACAGGCAGATTGTCCGCAGCCATCCCTCACCCCGGTCGAGGAAAGCAGCCATCGGACGATGCTAACCTTGCCTTCGGCCAATAGGGGCGTAGCTCAGCCTGGTCAGAGCATCGGTCTCCAAAACCGAGGGCCGAGGGTTCGAATCCTTCCGCCCCTGCCAACCTCTACTTGACGCTTTCGTATTCAGAATCGACAGTTTTGGGGGAGACTTGAGCGCCACCGCTCTACAGACTAAGTACAGTCAGCGGTACAGCCAACAGACTGCGAAGACGCTCGGTCACGACGGATTTGCAGGCGGCGCTGAAATCGGCCGGCTGACTCCTGAACCCGAAGCCCTCGGTTTAAGCCGACGCCCTCGGTTTTTGTGGCGGCCACCGGCTGAGGGCTGGCCATTGCCAGCGAATCGGATGAGAAACCAAACTCCGTGGTGTCCTCAGAATCCAGAGATTCAGGCCGGAGTCTGCTGAGAATGACGGCCAAGCAACTCGCAGCCGGGTTCCGCTCCGCTTTGTTCGCGTCCTCATTAATGTATGGCCAGGGCTATCGATCAGCGTTGCGCGATAATGGTCGGTTTAGCGAGAGCAACGGCGGCTTGCTGCGATAAGCCCCGGTTCTCGTGACCAAAGGCCCAGAGCTGAGCTATTGATAACCACCTGGTATCAAAAGCGGCCCGTTCGCCGAAGGTCGTCTGACAGGTCGACGCGGGGACTGATGCCACCCTCAAACTCGAATGGAAACGGGTCGGTGAGTTCTCCAACAAACTGACCCTCACGGTCGTACGCCTTGAAGGCCATGAACTGTAGCCGTGAAGAGCGATCTTCGATCAGCTTGCCGCCGTAGTACGAACCAAATGCGTCTCCGACAAGCATTCGGCTCTGTCTGACATCAAAGGGACCGAGCGCATGATCCGCGACCAGACAATAAGTTCCGGTCCATGACGGCTGCTCCAAGTGCTCAACCTTATTTCGGGCGAGGTGCTTGGCTCCGCACGAGAAGATGAGAAGAAAACGATCGCCAACTCGCACGAGTTGGGGCACCTCGAGATGGCCAAATCCACCTGGAGCCGTTACTGGTGGGAGTACCTCCCAATCACGCAGGTTCGAGGACCGAGCGTGGCCGATGACACCACGGGCATCCGGCGGGCCGGATCGAACTCGGGCTGTGATCAGGGCATGAAATGAGCCATCGGCTTGATCGTGGAACAGCCAGGGGTCGCGCCAGGCCTGCTCATACCAGCTAACAAGGTCAAGTAGCTCGTACCAACGACCGTCGGCCTCGAGTATCGGATTTCCTGGATGCTTCTCCCACACGTATAGGTCCGCTGAGGTGGCAAGGCCGATGCGTTCGACCACGCCACCTTCAGACCGGTTGATACCGGTGTAGAGCATGAACCAACGACCATCGTGGCCAATGACACTGCCGGTCCAAGTTGCCAGGTCGTCCCATTCGCCGTCCGCGCCGGGATGAAGCGCTTCGTCGACAGCTGTCCAGTTCTTGAGGTCGCGAGAGATGGCATGGCCGATCGTTGCGTTGTGGTGCCGCAACTCCTCCGAGCCAAGCGAACGCGGCGCCTGGATGAAAAAGAGGTGGCAATTGTCACCGTGCCAAACGTGCCAGAAGTCCCACAGCCAGTTTCGTGGCAGCCGGAGCGTCATTCAGCGCGACAGCATCGAATCACCATGGAGTCGAGTGGCTCGGAAACGTCTCGATGGTGCCTGCCATCACAGAGGCGCTGGCGCTTGGGACCGATATGGCGGGTCAGCGCCAGCATGACTACACGCTATTGCCGCCACTCGGTTAGCAAAGGTAAGAAGTTGAGCCAAGTCTTCCGAAGTTAATTCCGCCAGAAGACTGCGGTGGAGCTTTCCTTGGTAGTGCAGCCAGGCAAGCATCGCGGCGCTGAAGGCGTCGCCTGCACCGACTGTGTCTACTAACGTAACCGGAGCCCCAGGCACCTCAATCGTCTCTTCTCGAATGAATCCCATCGAGCCTTCGGATCCCAGCGTCAACACGACAAGGCTCGGTCCCATTTCCAGCCAGCTGCGAGCTGAGCGCTCTACCGGATCGTCCGGATACAGGGAGGCCATGTCCGCCCGGCTTGCCTTGACCACATCGGCTCGGAGCACCCAATTCTCGAGGCGTTCTCGGTAGGCCTGCATATCCGGAATGAGCTTAGGTCGGACGTTTGGATCAACGACGATCACCCGCTTGTCTCGTTCCCGATGCATTAACAGTTCCAACGTAGTCGCGACGGGCTCCAGCACCAGTGACAAGGAGCCGAAATGGAGAGCGACGACGCTGTCGTCCAAGTCGCGTGGCAGATCGGACGGAAACAGGTTTCGGTCGGCGCTGTTCTCTGTCCAGAACGCATACTCGGCATCGCGTCCCTCATTCAGCGAGACGAATGCCAGAGTGCTGGGTTCGTGGCCATCGCGGAGATAGCCGCCGATTACGCCATTTGCGACGAGGTGTGCCCGCAAGCGCTGTCCGAAGAAGTCTCGGGACAAGCGGCCAAGGAATGCAACTGGCACTTCCAGACGTCCTAGGCCGACCGCCACGTTATAAGGCGATCCACCGAAGTGGGGGATGTATCCGCCTTCCGCTCCGCAGGTGAACGGAGTCATATCAATCAAGGCTTCGCCGCTGACGACGATCATCGGTGGGCTTCCGTTGGGGGGGCGGTGGACTTCCGGACGATGAGCTCCAACGGCAGCTGCTCTGCTGCGAGTGCCTGGGGTTGTTGTGGGGCGGAGATGGCTTCCAAGAGCAGCTCTGCTCCCCGTTGTCCGCTCAGCACAAGTGGCTGCCGAACGGTGGTGAGACCGACGTAGGCAGCGACCTCGATATCGTCGAAGCCGATCACGGAAAGGCTCTGGGGCACGTCGACACCAAGGTTGTTGGCCCCGTCGAGAACGCCGAGCGCCTGGGTGTCGGACGCAGCAACCACCGCCGTAGGCGGCTCTTCGAGGTTAAGGAGCTCAGCCGTCAGTCGATGCGCAACGTGCCGCGCGTGCGGTCCTTCCTTTATGTACGCGGCTGGAATTTCTAGACCAGACTCTGACATGGCGCGTCGAAAGCCGTTGCACCGGTCCACGCTCGAATTGAATCCGTAAGGGTTGAGACTCGGATCGCCGACGAAGGCGATTCGGCGGTGACCCAGCTCAATCAAGTGCCTGGTGGCTAGGTGGCCACCAGCAACATTGTCGATGTATGTGTTGGTGAAAGCTGGATGCCAAAAGTCAACCAGAACAACAGGCACCCTGGCGTCGAGCAGCCGCTTCAGCTCCTGCTCGGGCGGCGGCATGGCAATCACTAAAACGCCGTCCGGCCGCCCGTCGACCACATTCCTGAACTGGTCGAGGAGGTGCTCTGGCCGTCCGATGTTGTAGAGGACAATGTCGTAGCCGGTGGCCGTTAACCGCTCCTCGGCGCCCTGCAGCAGTAGGACGGCTGATGGATGGGTGAAAAAGGGAGCGATCACACCGACCTTCATCGTCCGACCGCGTGACAGTCCACGAGCGATTTGGCTTGGGCGATAGTCCAGCGCCCGAATCGCCTCCTCCACTCGACGCCGAGTGGGCTCCCGCACTGGCGCGGTGCCGTTCATCACCCTCGACACAGTTGCTTCGGCAACTCCGGCTGTGGCAGCGACCTCAGCGATATTGGCTGGTCGATGCGGTCGCGCTTTTGAAACCGCTTTCATAGGTTAATCGTACGCCAATTGACAGCTCACAAGGCTTGTGGTACCGTCGTTCTGAAACCGGTTTCATGCGACGGATGGCATCGGGTAAGTAGGTGCTCCAAGGAGCTGGAGTCGGGCATTGCATCGAGGCGGGAACCATTGCATGCATACGTTCCACATGCTGATAAGGAGGCCTGATTCATGAGAAGGTGGGCTTTGCCGCTGGTTCTGATTACCCTGCTGTCGGCAGCCTGCACTGGTGGCGGCGGCACCAACTCAACTTCAACCGCGGGTTGTACTGGCAAGGTCTCGGGCGGTCCGGTGGCTGTTAAGGCCTGGTACCACAGCGGAACGGGCGTTGAGCGAGACACACTTCAGTCGCAGGTAGACGCCTTCAATGCCAGCCAGAGCGCTGTCAAGGTGCAGCTGGTTCTTCTGCCTGAGGGAAACTACAACGACCAGGTGAAAGCGGCCGCTGCGTCGGGAGGGCTGCCCGACATTCTCGACTTCGATGGGCCTTTCCTCTACAACTATGCCTGGAATCGCAACCTGATCTCGCTCGACAGCTGCATTTCGGCCAGCCTGAAAGCGAACATACTCCCCTCGCTCGTCAGCCAGGGCACCTATGCCAACCACATGTATGGAGTTGGAACCCTCGACTCAGGGCTAGGTCTCTACACCCGTAAGTCGTTGCTCACGAAGAACGGAATTCGAATTCCTTCAGGACCGCAAGATGCATGGACTGCTGACGAGTTCACGCAGTTGCTCAAGACTCTGCAAGCGGCTGGATTCAAGAAGCCGCTCGATCTCAAGCTGAACTACGGCCAAACCGAATGGTATACCTACGGCTTCTCCCCAATCATCCAGTCGGCAGGGGCTGACCTGATTGACAGGAATAAGTACCAGTCGGCCAACGGGGTGCTCAATAGCCAGGCTGCGGTGCAGTCACTCACCGTCTTCCAGTCTTGGTTCAAGCAGGGCTTCGTCGACTTCAACGAGGACGACGGTGCGTTTATAAAGGGGCGGTCAGCGATAAGTTGGGTCGGCCACTGGATGTTTGCGGACTACAGGAAGGCATTTGGTGATGACCTCGTCATCCTGCCGTTGCCCAACTTTGGGAAGGGAAGCAAGACTGGGATGGGCTCCTGGCAGTGGGGAATCACATCAACTGCGAAGAATGTCGACGCCGCTTGGGCGTTCATGAATTTCCTACTCCAGGACAAGCAGGAGATTCAGTTCACCACTGCTGACGGTGCCGTGCCAGGCACCAAGTCGGCAATCGCAGGATCGCCGTCGTTTGCTCGGGGAGGCCCAGAGTACGTGTATGTCCAGCAGCTTCTGTCGACTGCCGTGCCCAGGCCGCAAACACCGGCTTACCCGACCATTACGGTCGCATTCCGCAAGGCCATCGGTGACATCATCAACGGCGGTGATGTGAAGGCTGCACTCGACCAAGCTGTCCAAGCCATCGACACAGACATCAAGGACAACGACGGTTATCCAGTGAAGGCGTAAGCGACCACCATACGGCCTGGGGCTTGGGGAGTTCTTCCCCGCGTCCCCAGGCCGCAGGCTAGCGGAGTCAATTTGTGATCTCGAGCCGGACTGCGAACCTGAAGGCGCGATTCAGTCAAGACTTGGTAGCGCCTTGGTTGTTCTCGCTGCCCGCAATCCTGCTCTTGCTCGGATTCATTGTTACCCCATTCGTGCTCGCCGTCATCTTCTCCTTCACTAATCTTCGGCTGCTTTCACCAATACCCACGCGATCTATCGGGCTTGAAAACTATATCCGCACCTTCCAGGACCCAATCTTCGTCCGCGCGCTGACAAACAATCTGTTTTTCGTCGTCATCGTCGTCCCCCTCCAGACTGGCCTGGCACTCGCCCTCGCTCTCTTGGTCAATCGCCAGATGGCTGGGGTCAAGGTATTCCGGACGATTTACTTTGCGCCAGTCGTAACTGTGCTGGCGGTCGCCGCCACTATATGGCGACTCCTCTACGACCCAGACGTCGGTTTCATCAACGGGTTCCTTGGGGCTGTCTCAGGCGGAGCACTGCACCCTAACTGGCTGCGGAGCACGAGCACCGCGTTCCTTGCAATCATCATCATGTCAGTCTGGCAGGGGGTCGGCTTTCAGATGGTGGTTCTCCTGGCTGGCCTGCAGGACATTCCGCACGATCTTTATGAGGCCGCCACCGTGGATGGAGCAAGTCCGTGGCAGCGGTTCAGGTTCGTCACCGTTCCCCAGTTGCGCAATCCACTGATCTTTGTCGTGACTATCACAACCATCCTCGCCTTCCGACTCTTTGACCAGGTCTACGTGATGACGAACGGTGGACCGTTGGACAGCACTCAAACGCTGATGCTATTGCTTGTCGACGTGGGTTATGCCAGGCAACGAATCGGCCAGGGCTCGGCGATTGCAGTGATTTTCTTTGTGATCGTACTTTCGATCAGCCTGGCCCAGCGGCTCTTCATCCGAGAGGAGGCGACGTGAAATCGACGACGGCGGCGGCCCGGGCACGACGCGAGCCGCTTATCAATGAGGCCGCAACGATCCGGCGGCGACGCATGCTAACCAGTCTCGGCGCACTGGCGAACTACGCGGGAATGACTCTGATCGCCCTGATATTTCTTTTTCCCTTGGCCTTCGAGTTCGTTGGCAGCATTAAACCCAACGACAGAGTCCTCGCCGAGTCTAATTCCTGGCGTGCCTTCGTACCCAGTAGTTTCACACTTGCAAATTACGGCGAGGCAATATCGCGAGCCAATCTTTGGCACCTATTCCTCAATTCCTTGATCATCACCTCGTCGATTGTCATCGGAGGCCTCGTGGTCAACAGCCTCTTCGGGTACGCGCTCGCCCGTTTGACATTTAAGGGACGCCGCGTTGTGGTAGCGATCGTGATAGCCCTGATCATCATTCCTTTCCAAGCGATCGCGGTGCCGTTGTTCTTCATGATGGCGAAGGCTGAGTTGCTCGATACCTATCAGGTACAAATAATTCCGTTCGTTGCCAGCCCCTTCTTCACATATCTGTTCTATACCTTTTTCCTCAGTTTCCCGAGAGAACTCGAGGAAGCCGCGCGGGTCGATGGTGCCGGGCCTCTAACTACTTTCTGGCGAGTGGTCTTTCCTAATGCGCGACCTGTCTACGCCGCTGTCGCAATCCTCAGTTTCCTTTTCTCGTGGGGCGAGCTGCTATGGCCTGTGCTGGTCACACGGGGACCAGAGGTGCGCCCGCTGCCGTTAGGAATCGCGGTGTTTCAAACCCTTCCCCCTATTCGTTGGGGGGACATCATGGCCTACACCGCCGTCATGACAATCCCACTGCTTGTCGTATTCCTTGGTTTCCAGGACGCCTTCGTCCGCAGCGTCGCCCGCACTGGGATCAAAGGTTGATCCAGCGGGCTTGGCGAGAGCGGCTTGCTAAGCCCAACATGCTCAGGCCTCCACCGCGGAATCGCTGTCTAGTCTCGTTCATTCAATGAGCACTCGGAAGAACCAGACCACGTTCTCAGCTATGTCAGGTCGCCACTAGCTTCCTCTTCCAGCTCGTCTCGAAGCGCTACCGCTGCGACCAGCGCGTGCGGTGGAGAGGGAACCGATGTACAGCCAAACCGTACAGCCAACGCCGCCGGCCGGCACCGACGTCGGCCGATGCTGGAAGTTCGCCACCGACGGAGACCGACCGCTATCGACCCCACACCTTAAACTCCAAAACCGAGGGCCGAGGGTTCGAATCCTTCCGCCCCTGCCATGCTTTTTGGCCGTTCTTGTATTCAGAATCGCCACTTTTTGGCCGGCTTCGCGTCGCTGCTCAGCTCCCTCGTCAACGTTCGTGTACAGCCAAGAGACGTTCGAAGACGTTTGCTGACGAAGGATTTGCAGGGCCGGTGAATTGGACTGCTGATGCCTGTTCGCGGTCCCTTATAGTGGGATATGCCGCCGCTTTCGGCCTGGGCCAATGGCGAGCGCGGCGCCGTAGCTCTCTCGGCCGCTACTGATTCAGCTCACCCGGCTCCACAGTCATGGACGCACCGCGGTGGACGTACAGGCGACGCATCGACTTCAGAATGGCCTCCGTCAGGCATCTGTCGCAGATCGGCGGCGGGCAATCTCGCTCATCGCAGCATGCGCATGACTCGATGGCGCGACCGCATACGGTGCACTTCAAAATCGCTGGCCCTGTTGTCATGCGTTCTTTCTCACAGCGTCGACGACGTCTTTTTGCAAAAGCAGGCCGACCAGCCTTCCGTCGGATGTCGTGATCGGCGAGCTCTCGAGCTTGTGATCGACCATGGAATGGGCCATCTCCTCCGCCAGCACATACGGGCGGAAAGTGCTCGGACCTGGCCGCATCGCCTGCGAAATCACCTGATCGCCGTCACCGGCCAGCTCCTTCGAGCGCAACAGGCCGAAGACGACCCGCTCCTCGTTGACGACAACCGCCGCTTCCCA
>WNFA01007812.1_pt1 | contig 10248 bp, 12 predicted proteins | sample 5400481 | NCBI WGS metagenome assembly WNFA01 (sample SAMN13153340, study PRJNA577476) | soil metagenome | isolation source: 120 cm saprolite under Douglas fir tree site 2 hole 1 replicate 2 | place: USA:California | collected 2015-04-18 | reverse complement strand
GCGGAGCTTGGCAGCGCAGATCGCGCCTTTCTGGCCGGCGGGGCCGCTGCCGATTACCACAAGATCGTATTCGTGAGTCTGCATTCTAAATTCGCATCACTACTTTACACCGGGCGACGGCGAAGCTGACACCCCTCACGAGTAACGGAAGAACGCGTCTATTTGCTATTCATTCATGTTGCTATTCATTCTTGCCGGAGCATCCGTTCCTAGTTGCCTTCCGGGTATGATTGGGGGCCGGCTTTCTGTTTGCGGCGGAGCGGCCTGCGATTTTGACAAATTCTTTACTTTCCGGTGACAGAAAAGTAACAGAACTCGGGTAGCCTGCCCCGCTGCGGGACCCGGTCGACCTTCGAAAAGCAAACTCACTCTCTAAGGAGCAATCTCTATGAAACGTGCGTTAGCAGCCCTGCTGGTACTGCTGTTCGTAATACCCCCTGCGGCTTTGGCTGGGGGCTCCAATGCCTACCAGCAGACCAACCTGGTGTCCGATATGGCGGGTGTGGCGGCGCACACGGACGCACAGTTGGTGAATCCGTGGGGGATTGCGTTTTTCCCGGGCGCGCCGTTCTGGGTTGCGGACAACAACGCCGGCGTTTCGACGCTCTACGACGCCAATGGGAACAAGCAGGCGCTGGTAGTCGCCATTCCTACCGCGAGCGGGGGCGCGGGTGGAACTCCAACCGGGATTGTGACCAATAGCACGGGGAAATTCGGCGGCTACGTTTTCATCTTCGATACCGAGGACGGCGCAATCGTGGGATGGAAATCGGGGACTGCCGGCGTGGTGGCTACAACCAAAACGGCTGCTGTGTACAAGGGCCTGGCGATGATCACCAATGCGGGCGCCCCATTTTTGCTGGCGACGAATTTTAACAGCGGGTCGGTGGACGTTTACGACGGAAATTTCCAGCCGGTCGCGTTGGCCGGGAACTTCACCGATCCGACGCTGCCGGCCGGGTATGCTCCGTTCGGGATCCACGTCATTGGGGGAAACGTTTACGTCACTTATGCCAAGCAGGATGCCGCGAAGCATGATCCGGTGACGGGCAAGGGGCTGGGATATGTGAGTGTGTTCGATGGGAACGGAAATTTCCTTAGCCGGTTTGCATCGGCGGGGATGCTGAACGCTCCGTGGGGAGTAGTGAGGGCGCCTGCGTCCGGTTTCGGGCTTTTTAGTGGAGCGCTGCTGGTCGGCAACTTCGGAGGCGGAGGCATCAACGCATTCAACGCCATGACCGGAAAATCTACAACGCCATGACCGGAAAATCCCTGGGCATGATGAAGAACGAGAAGGGGAAGGCTCTGAACAACATCGGGCTCTGGGACATGGTCTTTGGCGCGGGCGGGACGGGCAGTCCGACCACGCTCTATCTGGCAGCGGGCACTTTCCACGAGAGCCACGGACTATTTGCGAGCGTGAGTGTAGTGCCAGTGAGCCTGTTGCCGGTGGCAATGAAGTTTTCAGCACCAGTAAATACGACCAGCGCGGCGAAAGTGGCGACGCTTGCCAACAACACGAGTTCTAGCATCAGCATCAGTTCCATAGTGGTGAGCGATACCCATTTCGTGATTACGTCGAATACATGTGGCGCCAGCCTGGCGCCGGGGGCAACCTGCAAGATCAGCGTGGCGTTTGCCCCGACCGCGGTCGGCACCGTGAGTGGGACGCTGAGCGTCACCGACAGCGGAGCGGGCAGTCCCCAGAAAGTTGCCCTTACGGGGACGGGTACATAACAAGCTGCACTGGGCGCACGGCAGTTTACACTCCGGTAGCCCGAAGTCTGTAATCCCGCCGGACATTCCCTACCGCATCACTTTTCCAAAACTGGTGTAGACTCTCTGCGAAAGTGGCGGGGCCCGTACCCAGTTGCCAGGAACAAATAGCTCTTGGAGGAATATGCGCTTATGAAGAAGCTGTTGTTGTTGATTGTCACGACGGTGGCGGTTGTGACGCTGCCTGCTTACGGTCAGGACGCTGCGAAGAAAGACGCAGCGCCTAAACCGGCGGTCAGTCCTTCGCAGGCTTTGCTCGATAACTGGAACGATGTCGGACGGAAGCTGATTGCGATGGCGGAAGACTTCCCGGAAGACAAGTACGACTTCAAGCCCACGCCGGCGCAGCGCAGCTTCGCCGAACAATTGCTGCACGCGGCCAACGCGAACTACTACTTCATCAATCCGGCGACGGGAAAGAAGATGCCTGCGGAAGAAGATCCCAAGCGCGCAGACTATAAAACGAAGGCGGCAGTGGTCGCGTTCGTGAAGAAGTCATTCGAGGACGGCGCAGCGGCGATCAAGATGAAGGGCGACAAGGGACTGAGCGATCTGGTGGTGGATCCATTTGCCAATCAGCAGGTGCGCGTTTCGGACATGGCGTGGGGTCTGCTGGAGCACTCGGGAGAACACTACGGACAGCTGGCGGTGTACTACCGAGTGGCCGGGCTGGTGCCGCCGGAATCGCGGCCGAAGAAGTAGGCTCTGTTTGTTTTTCTTGAGTTCCCTTAAACTGGATTGCATTTCCCTGGATTGGTATTGAGACAGGACCAGTCTGGCTTGCAGAAGGAGTTGGTACGCGTATGAAAGCAGTGTGTCGGCGGTGTGCTTTGGGCGCGGCCCTGATCCTAACCGCGACGAACTTTCTGAGCTGCATGCACGAGCTCAAACTTGTGAGTATTACCGTGCATCCTGCCGCGTTCACGTTCCCGACTCCAGATCCCACTGTACAAGGAGTTTTCACCGCGCTCGGCAACTACATTCACCCGCCCGACACCAGGGACATCACGGACAAAGTTACTTGGAAGACCGACGTCCCGCAACTGATTCAGATCAATGGCGGTGTCGTGTCTCCGCAGCCGGGCAATGTATGCGGAATCGCGGATGTCTCTGCGAGCCTTCAAGACAACGGGAATCTTGTCATTGGCTATGCGACCGTGACAGTGAATGATCCAAACAATCCGATCTGCCCTGGGGGGAGTCAGACACAGGGTGTTGTGATAGTCGCATTGGCCGGAACCGGTACGGGATCCGTAACGAGCGCGCCCGCGGGGATTACCTGCCCCAGTAAATCCTGCGGCGCCCTGTTCAATGTCGGGAGTACGGTCGTACTCACGGCCACGCCAGATACTGGTTCTACCTTCCACGATTGGGCGGGTTGTACCTCAACCACTGACACTACGTGCTCCGTCGTGGTGACGACCGGAAGCACAGTGGTGACTGTGACTTTTAACTGACGAAGCCCGGTTATTCTTCAGCCAGCAGCTTGCCGAGCGTGGGCTTGTATTTTTCAGGCTTCGATTTCTTCGCCGGGACAAGGTGCGACGGCTTGGGGCTTCCGACCCGTTCGCGCGCCATTTCGCGGACGGCCTTGGCGGCGGTGAAAGTTTTTTTCTTTCTCTTCTTGCCCGGCATGGGGGCATCTTCGCACTGGAAGTCATAAAAGTGCAATAATCGGGTGGTGTCGGAAAAAACGCTTGGCAGCAGGGAGGCTGGGCACGCGCTCTCAAAGTGGTCCCGGGACCTGCGCCCTGACACCTGAGACCTGATCCTCATGGATGAGCGCGAATTTTTTGACGAGAAGCCGGACAAGAAGGCGGCGACTTTGAATTGTCCGCATTGCCATCAGCCGGGGGAGTATGAGATCCAGTGGCTGGTGCGCACCAAGAAGAAGAATCTGCCGCCCCGCGCCGACGACCGCGACCGGGCGAAGTTCGCCAAAGCGCAGTCGTACATGCTGCGTCGCGACGACATGATGGTCTGCAAGAATATCCGCTGCCGGAAGCGGTTCGAGATCACGGGTGTGCAGAGCGTGGCGTTTCTGGGCTAGGGAACATCAGCCTGCGCTGTGGTTGTTGAAAACATCAATCCCGAGAAAATCGCTGAAATCAAATTGCGTCAGGATGCGCTTTAGACGATTTTCTCGGATCGCTTGGATATTTTCTATCCCCAAATTTCGGCAGGTTTTCTGGAAAAGCGACTTTTGCAACAGCCACGCCTGACTGCGACAGTTATCGCGCTCCCACCTTCCGGGATGCGGAAGAAGAAGAGGTGCTCAGACGACAGGCGGCTCATCCGTGATCTCGGGTTCGACAGAGAGAGTAGTGCACTCGTCGTATTGCTATTTCGAAACCCACTCATTGCATGCGCGGAGAGTTGTGTGCGCGGCAAAATTACTGCTTCAGGGCGATCCCGCTGAACACTCTGTTGTTTCCATTTTCATTGGTTGACAGCAACTGAAAACCTTTGGCAAGGCCCACCCCAGCCGGGTTAACCGCTACCGAGTTCAGCACCACGGCGATTTGCGGAGTGTCCGTGCCGCACGCCAAGCTCAAAGCCCCGGTCCCATCAGAATTCACGGTGTAGGTTCCGGTACAGTTCTGCGTCTGAAGTACACCGCCTTTCATCTGGGTGTACGAGGCCGTCACCTTTCCCGCGCCGTTGAAGCTAAACCGCCCCACACCTCCGATTTGATTCCGACTGACGTCCGCGGTCCACTGGTTCACCTGGAAAGCAAGGTTCCCTTTGAGACTGGCCGCCGTGTAGCTCGCAGCAGCCGTGGTCTGCAGTATGGCGGTTCCGCTCTCAACAGCGTTGTCAGTGTCGCTGGTTATCAGCAAGTTCAGACCGTTAGCTACCCCCGCCTTGGTTGTGTTCAGCACGATAGCAAATTGCACGGTCCCGCCCGGAGTTAGCATGAGGTTTATACTTCCGGTGCCGTTGGAACTGACCATATAGGTACCAGTCGCAGTTCCTGTCTGCAGCGTGCCCGCGTGCATATCGCTGAAGGAGCCGGTTACGTTTCCAGCACCATCAAAGTGGAGTACTCCTAAAACCCCATCCTGGCCCGCATTTACGTCAGCAGTCCATTTGTTGATCAAGAAACTGTAGCTGCCCTTGACACTGGCGTTGCTGAAAACGGCAACGGCAGCGTGCCCACTAATAGCGAATAAGGCTGTGACTGAAACCAAAACCGCAACCTGGAAAATCCGTGGATTGGGAATCCGCATGCAGCACCTCCATCGAAGATAATTCCAGGAAGAGTGCCGAACAAGAGAGCGGAGTATACACCCGAAAAGATCTCGCAGTCTTTGATATTGGCAGGGATATTGGCAGGGGGAGAACAAAAAGCGGGGGAAGGGGTTTGCTGCCCCCCTTGTGTTTTTGTGATGTTGCGCGGCTACTGGGAACGCCCTTCCAGCCGGATGGCTGAAGCAGTCTCGAAAAGTTCATACCCCTGCGGGATCCAAAGCATCAGCCACTTTTCCCAGTCCTCAATTGACGCTGAATGCAGCTTCCTCCCTAGGGATGGTCCGGTATGGCGATTTGTGTCCCGTCCGTGTCGAATTTGCGCCTGGCGAGAACCCGCACTCCGAGGGACATTCTTGCAAGCCGCTGAACCCGGGCGAGATAAGGCGCTAGGGTCCAGGTTTGGCAAAGTGGGTGCACCTACCAAGGCAGGAATTTTCTCCGCAGGAGGCTTCGTTTGGATATGCACAGAAGCAATCACGACACACGCTTGCACGTTCTGCACTCTATGGCGTCAATCATGCTGGCGCTGCTGTTCTGGATCGGCACGCCGGCAAGTGGACAGAGTATGCCATCCCAGAGCACGCCAGCCCAGACCACGCCATCCCAGAGTATGCCATCCCAGGACAATGACACGAAGGGCTGGCAAATCGCCGACATGGACAAATTCCTGGACAGCCATCCGGAAATTGAGGAGCAGTTGCGCAAGGATCCTTCGCTGATCAGGAACGATGAGTTTGTCGAGAAGCATCCGGCGCTGCAGCAGTACTTGCAGGAGCATCCCGGAATCCGGGAGGAGTTCACCGAGAACCCCAATGCGTTTATGCGGCAGGAACAGCGCTACGAGCGGCGGGAAGACTCAGATGGCCGCAATCGGAACGGGGATCGGGACATAACCCGCGAGCAGCTTGCGACCATGGATCGGTTTATGGATAGCCATCCGGAAATCGCGGAGCAGCTGCGCAAAGATCCTTCGCTGATCAACGACAAGCAGTTCGTTGAGAATCACCCGGCATTGCAGGAGTTTCTGCAAAGCCACCCCGGAGTTCGCGAGGAGTTTAGCGAGAACCCGAACGCGTTCATGCGCCGGGAAGAGCGGTTCGACCGGCGTGAGGGCGATCGTGACGATCATCGAATCGCAGGAGATCGCGATCGGAACCTGGCAGGAGATCGGGACGTAACTCGTGAGGAGCTGGCGACTACGGACCGGTTCCTGGACACTCATCCGGAAATCGCAGAACAGCTACGAAAAGATCCTTCGCTGATCAAGAACAAGGAGTTTGTTGAGAATCATCCGGCCTTGCAGGATTTTCTGCAAACTCACTCCGAAATTCGCGAGGAGTTTCGCGAAAATCCAAACGCTTTTATGCGGCGGGAAGAACGCTTCGACCAGCGCGAGGATTCTCGCAATCGGACGACGATCTTTCACGACCGGGACCGGGATGATCTGGCCAGCTTCGGCCAGTTTCTCGGAGGACACTCGACGCTTGCGCAACAGCTCGCCAAAGATCCTTCGTTGGCGAACAACAAGGAATTCCTGTCGAACCACACGGAGCTTCAGGATTATCTGAAGGCTCATCCGGAAGTGCGGCAGCAGCTGGCAACGAATCCGCAGGGCGTGATCTCGACGGTGACACCGCCGCCCAGCACGGTCCTGGATCCGAAGTTGCAACCCAAGCCTAAACAGTAGGGGCGCGGGAAATGAGCAGAATTGGGGGACGCATCGCCGTCCTCCAATTCTTCTTTGCGCATCGCGTAAGGCGGGGCATCAAGTTGAACTAATCCGAATGGAGGTGTTATGAAGATCGGGATATCACTCATCGCCGCACTGGCGCTGGTTCTGGCGGTGCCGTCAAGTGCTGCAGCCAAGGATAAGAAGAAGCACGGGCAAAGGGGCATGCTGGAAAGTATGCAATCCGTACCTTGTGGGTTGAAAGAACGAGGAGTCAGCGGTTTTGGCAGTATCTTCGGATCGGTCGGCGTCCAGCATGTGAATTCGAATGAGAAATTGTGCACTCAATATCTGCTTCGAACGGACGAGATGGAATATCACATCCGTCCGATGGACACGAAGCATGCGGTCCTGTTGCCGGTCGGCCATGAAGGCGAATTCAAAATGAAGAAGGACCGGATGGTTCTCAGAGTGCCGGATGAAGACAAGAAAGCGCGCGAGTACCAGGTGATTTCGATGCAACCAGTAAATTCAGGAGGTCGGGAGGAGAATTCCGCTTACCGATCGATGGAAAGGGAGAGGCCTGCGGAATCCCGACCAGTAGAGAAGCCGGCAGACAGTAATAGTAATACAGAGAAGCAGGTCACGAATCGCCCGCCTGAATGATCGACTGACGGTTCGACATCACCAGCGCGCGCGAGTCGGTCGGTTCGAGAATTCCCGGCTTAGGTTAGGAGCGGGTATTTGAAAGGGTTGCGGCCAGGCGGCGGACGCTGCGAAGTAACTGGCCGAGGGGCGCGTTCCCGGAGAGAGGGCTTGCTTTCGGCGAGGCATCGCTGAAGCCCTCTTTTTCCATTTGGCTGGCTGCCGCGCTGAACCGTCTCGAGCTGTCATCGTCCATGGCGAGGAAGCGGAAGGCCTGCGCGAGCGGAATGCCGTCGGCGTTGGTTTGAAGGAATTCAATTTGGGCGGTGACCCTTCCAAACACCGTGTTCAGAATCATTTCCCCCATGGCACCCCGCGCGATTGGGCCTTTGGCGAGGACAGCCGATCCTCCCGTCAGCGATAGACGCTGAATAACACCCACAAACTTGGACTCGTCCACGATGAAGATCGCGCGTTCGTTATTGGGGACGCGGATTCGCGGCGCGCGACTCTTCTTGCGCGATTTGTCGGGCTTGGAGGACACCTCCAGAAGAATTGCAGTGGGAAACGGGACGGTCAAGGTTACTTCCGTGTCTACGAAATTGCTGCTGAGGGCTCGACCGAATCGTGCTGAGAGTGTGCCGGTTCGTTTTCCGGACTTGCGCTCATTTATACTTGCTAGTTTTCCGTGTGCTTTCTGAAGGCGCATGGTTGGAGAGTCCCTCGGTGAAGATTCTGGTGTGCATGAAGCAGGTGCCGCAGAAAGACGCTCCGCTGAAGCTGAATGAGGCGGGAACGTGGATCCGCGAAGACGTTTCCTACGAAGTAAATGAGCCGGACGCGTATGCGCTGGAAGAGGCGTTGCGGCAGAAAGAGAAGCATACCGGTGAGGTGGTGGTGGTGACCGCCGGTCCAGCGCGGGCACAGCAGGTATTGCGGGAAGCGCTGGCCAAGGGCGCCGACCGGGCGATTCATCTGGAGGGCAATGGCTTTGTCGGGCTCGACGCCTACAACACTGCGCGGGCGATCGCGGCGGCGATCAAAGATGAGACGTTTGACCTGATCTTTACCGGATTGCAATCGGATGATTACGGATACGCGCAGACGGGCGTGATCCTGGCGGAGATTCTGGGCTGGCCGCACGCGACCATCATCATGCACATCGAAAAGAATGAGGGCGGCATTCGCGTGAAACGGGAACTCGAAGCCGGATTCTTCCAGTTCGTGGACGTGCCGCTGCCGGCGGTGCTGACGATCCAGTCGGGGATTAACAAACTGCGCTACGCGACGCTGATTGGGATCAAACAGGCGAAGTCGAAGCCGCTGCGCAAGGTGGCGATGGCGGAAGTGCAGTCGGCGGTGGGCGGGAATCTGCAGAAGATCGAGAAGCTGTACGTTCCGCAGAAATCGAAGAACACGGAATTTCTGGAAGGGTCTCCGGCGGAAGTGGCGAAGAAGCTGGTGGATCGGCTGAAGAACGACGTGCGGGTGATTTGAAGCAGTTCTCAGTTCCCAGTTCTCGGTTCTCAGTAAGGAACTTGGGCTGTTGCTGAGAACTGAGAACCGGAAACTGAGAACTTCTTATGGCTGACAGCATTCTGGTGGTGGTTGAACAGCGCGACGGGAAGTTGAACCGGGTCTCGTGGGAGACGATCGCGGCAGGACAGGCGATTGCCGCCCAAACGGGATGGTCACTCGAGGCGGCAGTCGCAGGCTCGGGCATTGCCGCAATCGCGGGCGAGGTCGCGGGGAAGAAACTGGCGAAGGTGTATGCCGTCGAATCGGCGATGCTGGAACCATATACTCCGGATGCATTTGCGCACGCGCTGAAATCGTTTCTAGAGAAGCATCCCGCGCGCCTGGTGCTGATGCCGCACACTTATCAGGTGCGCGACTTTGTGCCCAAGCTAGCGACGGCGCTAGGAAGCACGGCCATCACGGATGCCGTCGGCTACAAGTACGAAGGCGGGAAGCTACTGTTCACGCGCCAGATGTTCCAGGGAAAGTTTGTGGCCGACGTGAGCTTTGCGGGAACAGGCCCGTGCTTTGTGACGTTTCAGAACGGCGCGTTTCGGGTGGAGAAGGTGGAGGCGGGCGGGTCGGCGGCGCCGGTCGAGACGGTGAATGTTGACGTGCCCGAGGGCACGGTTCGCAACAAGCCGCAGGAAGTATTCAAAGAAGCCAAGCAGGCGGTGGACCTGACGCAGGCGGAGATCATCGTGTCGGTGGGGCGCGGGATCAGGGAGCAGAAGAATATCGAGATTGCGAAGCAGTTGGCGGATGCGCTGGGCGGCGAGTTAGCGGCATCGCGTCCGATCTGCGACAACGGATGGTTGCCGATGGACCGCCAGATCGGGTCGTCCGGACAGACGGTAGCGCCCAAGTTATATCTGGCGCTGGGAATTTCCGGGGCGATCCAGCATATTGTCGGGATGAAGGGTGCGAAAAGTATTGTGGCGATCAACAAAGATTCCGAGGCGCCGATTTTTGAGATTGCGGACTATGCGGTGGTCGGGAATCTGTTTGATATCTTGCCGGCGCTGATTGAGGAAGTGAAGAAGGCAAAGGGGTAAGGAGCTTCCAAGTTCAGAACCGGAGAGGCTACCCGCTCGGCAGCCGATCCACATCCCAGTCGACAGACAATGGCGTCCAATCGACACGCGGGCGAGGGCGCCCGCGCCACACACGACAGCAGGTCCTTCCCCTTCGACCTTGCTCAGGTCAGGATGACAATTTTGGTGAGCAAGTTTCTGCGGAAGAGAGCGCTGACTACGAGCCGGCGGCGAAGCCGCCGAGGTGGGCCATCGTCATGCGGAGGTACTTGTAAGGATTGACGGGGGTGTCGTTGATGCGCACTTCGTAGTGGAGGTGGGGGCCGGTGGAGCGTCCGCTGAGGCCGACGTAGC
>WNFA01009080.1_pt1 | contig 10251 bp, 6 predicted proteins | sample 5400481 | NCBI WGS metagenome assembly WNFA01 (sample SAMN13153340, study PRJNA577476) | soil metagenome | isolation source: 120 cm saprolite under Douglas fir tree site 2 hole 1 replicate 2 | place: USA:California | collected 2015-04-18 | reverse complement strand
GCTTGGTCTTCTCGCTTAGCGTCCGAGTTAAGAACGCGGTTTGAACCACAGTGCTTACCGGCTACAACACAGACGTCCCGCATGAAGGCGTGGTCTATCACGTGCAGACCGAAGACAAGGGTCTCGAGACGCCGATAATTCTCTCGCTGGTTTACGTCGGCGGTGCGATTTTGGCCAGCAAGCGCGCGCCCTACGACGATCTGATCGCGGCGGGCTTTGACGAAGCGACCCTCGCCGAACGGATTGAAAGACAACACAAACTAATCTGCGCCGCCTTGCACGCCGGCCGCCTCGAGGATCTGAAGCGCATGAGCGAAGGCGCGACCGGAGAGAAAGCTGGGCGACGCAAAAAGGCGACGAGTACCGCGCCCGCAGTTGTTCCAGCCACGCCATCAGAAGGACCAGATGCGGGCAAAGACGTCAAGAGCGAGATCGGTAGCGTTTCGTCAGATAGCTTTCCGATTTCCATGGCCCCGGAGTTGGACAGCACTCTGCGGGTGGCGCTGCTGGAGGAAAGGGAGCTGCGTGCCGGCGATTACATAACTATGCGCGTACAGGTGAGCCGCGTCTCTGCTGAGGGCGAAGAGCCTGTGGCCCGGGCTCGGGTAATCTTGAAAACGCTTGGCACCAGCTTTGATCCGGCGTCGACCTTTTCAATCACCGACAAGCATGGCGTGGCTTTGATATTTGCGGCGCTGCCGGTGTTTGTCACTGGCCGCGCGGCGATCCTGTTGCGCGCTGAGGCCGATGGAGAGACGGCCGAACTGCGCCGCATGATCCTGCCGGGGTGAGAGTTTTCCAGGGAAAGATATTGCAAGTTCAAATCAACGGGGAAGCGCGCGAAATTGCGGACGAAATGAAGCTAAATGAGCTGGTCGATCAGCTTTCGTTGGCGCCGGAACGGGTGGCGATCGAGTTGAATCAAAAGGTCGTGCGCCGCAACCAGTGGTCAGCGACGATGCTGGGGGACGGCGACCGGATCGAGATTGTTCATTTTGTCGGCGGCGGGAACGGCAGGAAGCACAGGCAGTAGACAGGAGATTGGTGCGGTGTCTCACCCTGGCAGGTCTCGTCAGGTAAAAGCGATCCACGAAGGCACACGAAGAGGAACTGTTCGTGAGGGTTCGTGTGATTTCGTGGATCGTTCTTGTCCCAGGAAAAGAAGCCAATCTAAGGCGTCACCAAAGGTCACCATGATTTCTTTTTCAAGTCCCTCAGGTGTAAAGTCGTCGTAAGATTTCAGTAAAGGAAGTTTGTATTCATGTCCACCGCAGCGGCAGCGTTAACTGATCATTTTGAAATCGCCGGCCATCCATTTCGCTCACGATTGATTATCGGAACGGGCAAGTATCGCAGTTACGAGGAAATGAAGGCCGCGCATCGCGCCTCAGGCGCCGAGATGGTAACCGTCGCCGTGCGGCGGGTGCCGCTCGATCGCAGCAGCGAATCGTTTCTCGATCATCTGGATCCGGCTTTACAAATCCTGCCGAACACGGCTGGTTGCTATTCCGCGGACGAAGCCCTGCGCACTGCGCGTTTGGCCCGCGAGGCTTTGAATACCGCATGGATCAAACTCGAAGTCATCGGCGATCAGACCACGTTATTTCCTGATAACGAGCAGACTTTGGAAGCCGCGCGCACGCTGGTTAAGGAAGGTTTCATCGTGCTGCCTTACTTTACCGATGACCTGATCATGGCGAAGAAACTTCTGGACGCTGGATGTCCGGCCGTGATGCCACTGGCGGCGCCGATTGGTTCGGGACTCGGCGTGCAGAATCCGACCAACCTGCGCATCATGCGCGAGCAACTCCCCGACGCCACGATCGTAGTGGACGCCGGAGTCGGCACCGCGAGCGACGCGACCATCGCGATGGAGCTCGGCGCCGACTGATGAACACGGCGATAGCTGAATCGAAAGATACCGCGAAGATGGCCGAGGCGATGAAGCTGGCAATCGAAGCGGGACGTTTGGCCTATCTTTCAGGGCGCATGCCGCGGCGGCTGTACGCCAGCGCTTCCAGTCCAACCACTGGCGTGGTCCGCTAACAGATAGCTGTTAACCTTGAGATTAACTCAAGACCAGACCAACTACAGCAAACACCGGTATCCCACCAGAATTCTCGTCTAAGTTCGTAGTTGCCGGCCGTCTCTAGACCCTCAGGACCGCAGAATAATTATTGACGCCACAAGAGATTTGGAATATTGTCAGGCATCTTGCAAGGCAAATAAGCTGGTTCCCAGAACCCCAGCGCCGTTTGCATCGGCCGGAGGAGATTCATCTTGGAACTCTCTTCACATATTGGTGTCGCGACTTCTGACATCGAATAGGCTCACGGCCCGAAGATCACAACGTATGATGGCAATCCAGCCAGCGATTTTGGTACTGCATCGAGATCGCTGGCACGCCCACAACCCGAAAGGAGAAAAGCCATGTCAACGCAGAATCCTCAACCGACTAGACAGGAGCCTTCTCGGAAGGTGAAAGACCTGCCAGGATGCATAAAGTACATCCTTCTATTCTTTCTACTCTTGCTGTTGTTCGCAGAAATCTATGCTGGTGAATTCAGGAAGTTTCCAGATTGGAGCTGGATCATATGGCTTGTATTCCTCGTCAAGCTCATTCTCATTGCCCTGCTCATTTGCCTAATTCGAGTGCAGCGACATCTGAAGTGCCAGATTACCTCTCCGAAGGACTGCGCTAAAGAAGACATAGACCAGGCCACGGGCAACCCCAGACTCACCGTCATTGGAACAGCCAGCGGCTCGATCTTCGGTCACTATACACTGGCACTTCAAGGCCATCCGGAATGCGCGGTTACATACCCGCCCGGCGGTGGCTCGACTCAAGTGACCAATGGTGTGCTTGGCTGGATTGATACTTCGCCTATCAGTGCGGGTAACTACACGGTGGTATTGCAGGTTTTTCCGTCTGGAGCAGGATCTACCAAGACCTGTACCTCTGCCATCAGCATCCTGCGTGCGCCTGTTTGGATTGATAAGGTGGGAAAGGTCAAGGCCTTCGATAATGGCCCGTACCCGGGAGGCGATCCAAACAAACGGTTGCGAATCATCGAGGCTGGCGGGCCGGCGCCGCCGGAGACGGCCATCGGCGGCGTGGTTTCCATCGAAGGCGGCGCATACCTGGAAGGTTGCGGCAAGAGGATGTTCGAATACTCGCTGGAGTATCATGACGCGCCCTACGGACCCACGGTCCCGGGCAGCACGCCGCCTGAGCCGGACTCGCCCCCTGCTGGGTGGACCAACATCTTGACTGTGACCTACGATGATGTTCCACAACATCCATACACTTGGAGCTGTTGGATTTTGATCGGGATGCCGAATTTCATCACGAACGGGATCCTGACACGAAAATGGCACGTAGGGAATTGCACGCTTCCTCCGCACCCCTTGTATTACACGGACACCGACAACGACTGGAACACGTCGCCTCTCAACGGTCGCTATACGGTGCGCGTCCATGAGAAGCACAGGCCTCTGGGCTTGCCGACTCCGGTGGAAGAGCTTTTCGACGCGGCGACAATCTGGATAGACAATCGCCAGATAGTTGCCAAGATCAGGAAGCTCAAGATTACCGGTGGGGCGAGTCTCGATGTCTGCGGCGAACTGGCGTTGTCTCAGTTCGTGCCCTCCGCCGGACAGACTGACATCATCGGGCATGCGTGGGACCCTCTGATTCTTGATCCTCCGCAGGCGCCCGCTACCCTGGAGCCGAACGACAATTTCTCGAGCTACAGCATGAGTTTCAGGAAGGACGGTGGTGGCACCGTAGCCATTCCGCTTGCCAACCCAAATCTTCCGGTGCCCAACATTCGTCAGGTGGCCGAGCCGCCGAATGTTGACACTGATGTGCTGGCGACCTGGGACATAATAGCGGCATTGGACGCAGGCCCGTTACCGGGTGGTTTGCCGCCAGACCCAGGCGAGAAGATCTATAGAACGCAGCGATGCGCCTACATAATTTACCTGAGTGTCTCTGACAAGAGCCACGTGAGCGACGATGGCGGTCATCCGGGTAACGACCAGTTCCCGTTCTGCATCGTGAACGACTTGCCGAACAACGCACCTTTCCCCTGGCATCCGTAAGTCTCCAGACTGCGGTTGAAGTCAGGCTTACTTCCTGGAGGGCGAAGCAGAAATTGTCTTAACTGCTTCGCCTTTCAGATTTTGGATTCCATCACATCGAAGAGCAACAATTCACCAACGTCTGGAACTTCGAACTCGAACTAAAATCCCGCAGGGTTGTTTATCCATGCCGATGCCTGCAAACGAGTTGAATCGAGCAGTTCACCTCGCGCTCGTTCCCTCTGGCGGACAAACGGCGTCACTCGTTAGCGGTTCCTTTCCTGCTCTTGCACTCTGCTTCGAAAAGTAGTAAATGGGGCTTGCCAAAGCTGGGCCATGTTCCTGGGCCCTTAACTCTCAACGGTTTTTCGAAGGAGCCAAACCCATGAAACTCATCTTCCGTCCGATTGGCGCGCTGCTCATGTTGCTGGCGTTTGCGATGCCGCTGTGCGCTCAGAACCCTAATGTAGCGATTAAGCTCGAAGCCGGCACGGGCGCCGGCGAGTATTGCGTAAAGGGCAGTCTCAAGAACCTCAGACCGACTTTCATTGCGGTGTCGTACATCGAACTCTGGATTTACGACGCCAAGACGTGCAAAAGGATTTGTGTCACGCGCAAGGTCATCAACCAGAGGATCAAGGCCTGCGACACGATCGACTTTGAGCTTTGTTGCAAGAATCCTTCGCCGGCCTTTGTCCCGGCGATCTATTACGTGCGCGTACATCATAGTGCCGGCGTAAACGAAGAGTGGGCCTTTACGTCTTAGTTGCGCCAACGTCATTGAGACGGCCGAGACGTAAGAAGCGCGGGACGATCAATAAAGAGCAGCGTCGCTAAGCTCGTCTTCCATGACTCTCTGTCGAGACTGAACATCGAAGCGTAGCTCGTGCTGCAGCTACACGGACTCAAGTTGGTCGCGGCGTTGCGCGGCGTTGGCGCTCCCGTGGTGAAGTCAGCGTTGTTATTGTTCGTGTCCTGACAACCACTCAACTTGCGTAGGTCAGCCGTAGTATTGCTCGGCGCGGCCGCGTTGTCGGCGGTACTAGACCCTTCGCGGCAATTAGCGGTCGTGCCGTAACCAACGAAGTCAAGGATCGTCGCTCCCGAAGGGCAGCCGACGGCGCTGAGCGCGCTCGTGCCGTTAACCAGGGCGACCTTACCCGAAGTAGCGGCCATCGCGATCGCTCCAGTCGTAACGTCCGGTGCCGGCAGTGGAATCCCGACGGCGCCGCCCGAGGCTTCCTGGATCAGGAAGTATTGTCCGGGTTGCAGACTTATATTGGGAAGAGCCGTCACGGAAAAGCTCCCCGAGGTTGAAGTAGCGGCCGAATACTGGACTGATAAGCCATTCAAGCTCACGGCTGTATTGCCGCGGTTAAAGATTTCGATGAAGTCGTTTGTGTACGAAGCGCCGGAATTGCCGCCACCGCCATACAACTGACTGATTACCAGCTTGGTTCCATCGTCGTCGGTAATCCCGCCTTGTCCCTGGTTATCGGAAATCGTTGCGTTAGTCGGATTCGAGAGGTTAACGAAGTATGTCTCACAAATTGCTTCGTTGGTCGTGTCGCCGTTGACAAGCACGTTGATTGGCTTGGTGGTGTCGCCGGGATTGAACGTGAGCGTTCCGCTGGTTGTCTGATAGTCCGTGCCGGCCGCGGCCGTAGCTGGGCTCGCGGAAGAAGTTGCATAGTCCACAGTCACAGTCTGACTACTGGAAGGCGACAGCGTGACGGTGAAGACCGCGGGTGTCGTGCCGCTGTTCCCCTCGGTAACCGTCACATCGCTAATGCTGAGCGCCGGGCTGTCGTCGTTCTGAATCGTGCCGACTCCCTGACCATCCAGAGTTGTTGCCCCTGAAACATTGGTAACGTTGACGAAGAACGTCTCGTTGGTCTCGAGCGCCGTGTCGCCGTTGACGGTTACATGGAAGGCGTAAGTTTGCTGACCCGCCGCGATCGTCTGCCCGGTAAGACTGCGCCCCACGTAGTCATTGTTGGCGACGGTTGCGGTGTCATCCTGTGTGGCTATGTCAAAGGTTACGGTAGCGGGCGCGGCGGCCGACAGGCTGACGGTAAAAGTAAACAGCTTCGTTCCGCTGTTGCCTTCGGTGAGCGAAACATCATTGATCGATAGCGCCGGCAGGTCGTCGTTGCTGATTGTGCCGATGCCTTGCCCGTCCAAAAGATTCGCGCCGCTGACATTCGTCAAGTTAACAAAGAAGGTCTCGTCGGGTTCGATGTTGGTATCGCCGTTCACCGTGACATCGAACGTGTAAGTTATCACTCCGGCGGGAATCAACTGATTCGTGAGACTCTTCGCGACATAGTCGCTATTAGCTGTCGTCGCCGTGTTGTTCTGGGTTGCGATGTCGAAAGTGATATCAGTTGCAGGCGCCGGCGCCGACAAGCTGACGGTGAATGCCGCGATCGTGGTTCCGCTGTTACCCTCCGTCACCGTCACGTCGTTTATCGAAAGGTTCGGCGGTACACCGGCTGCGCAGTTGTTTGTTGGCGAAGCAGTGTTGCGCGGGAACGGTCCGGAGACTAAGAAGTCTGCGGCGTTGTCGTTGGTTTCCCTACAGCCGCCGCCTTTGCGGAAGTCGGCAGTGGCGTTGCTGCCGCTGGTTAACGACGCCGGGCCAGATCCTTCATAACAATGGTTCGCGGTGGCCGCCGTGCCGAGGTAACCGACTAAGTCGGCGATCGTGCCGTTAACCGGATTGAACGGCGCGGTTCCATCATCGCCCGGACAGTTACCGGTGAGCAGTGTCGTGCCGGCGACCAGTGCAACCTTGCCGGCGGTAGTGCTGGTTAGGTTGATGGTTCCGGTTACGTCCGCCGCCGGCAGTGCCGCGCCGACCGCGCCGCCAGAGGTCTCCTTAATTAGGAAGTAATGTCCCGGTGCCAGCGTGCCCGACGTCAGGTCGGTCTTTGCCCAGGTAGCGCCTCCGGTACTCAAAAACTGCGCCGAATAGGGAGTCAGCGAGAAGTCGACGGTCGTGGTACCGCGATTGAAAAGCTCTATGAAATCATTAGTGAACGACGCGCCAGTGAGACCGCCGCCCGGATAAACCTGACTGATCACCAGAGTAGCGATGTCGTCGTTCTGGATAGTGGCGAGGCCCTGTGCGTCGCCGATGGCCGCGCCATTGGTGGCATTGGTCAGGTTGACGAAGAAGGTCTCATCCAGCTCGACCAGCATGTCGCCGTTGATGGTGACGTTGATCGGCTTGCTGGTATCACCCGGATTGAACGTGAGTGTGCCAGTGGCCGACTGATAATCATTTCCCACAGTCGTCGCAGTGCCATTGGCAGTTGCGAAATCTACAGTCACTACCTGACTGCTCGACGGCGACAAAGTGACGTTAAAGGTGGCAATGGACGTGCCGCTGTTACCTTCCGCGAGGCTGATATCGTTAATGACTAACGTCGGCGTCGGCGGAGCCGGATCGTCGTTGGTGATCGTGCCCTGGCCCTGATGGTCCGTGAGGGTAGCGTTCGTCGGACTGGTCAGGCTGACGAAGAAAGTTTCGTTCTCTTCGAACGTGGTGTCGCCATTGACCAGAACCGTCAGCGGCTTTGAGGTCTCGCCGGGGTTGAAAGTGAGCGTACCGCTGGTTGATTGATAGTCACTGCCCGCGGCGGCGGTGTTGTCAGCGGTCGCGTAGTTGACCGTCACCGTCTGACCGCTGGCGGCGGAAAGCGTGACCGTGAAAGTCGCCGGAGTGGTTCCACTGTCCCCTTCAGCGACCGACACGTCATTGATTGAGAGAGATGGAGCGAGATCGTTGTCGTTGATTATTCCCTGTCCCTGATTGTCGACAATCACCCCATTTGTAGCGTTGGAGAGATTGACGAAGAAGGTTTCGTTCGGTTCGTCGAGGGTGTCGCCAAGGATCGTGATCTTGATGGGCTTGCTAAGTTCGCCGGGAGCAAAGCTAACTGTGCCAGTCGCTGCTTGATAATCCAGTCCAGCGGAAGCCGTGCCATCGGCGGTCGCGTAGTTCACCATCACCGTTTGCGCACTAACGGTCGAGAGCATAACCGTGAAATCGACAGTCTTTGTTCCGGTGTCGCCTTCGGTCACGGTCACGTCGTTGATAGTAATGTCCGGCTTACAGTCCCCAACCGCAGAACTACTGTTGCGCGGATTAGGCGTGGCGATAAAGAAGTCAGACGCATTCTCGTTTGTGTCTAGGCAGCCGCCGGCCTTGCGGAAGTCTGCTGCGGTGTTCGAGGGCGCGGTCGCGGGTGCTGTTCCTTCATAGCAATGACCCGTGGTGGTGGCGCCGTTGCCATAGCCGACAAAGTCAACGATGGCGGTGTTGCTTGGATTGAATGGTGACGTGCCGTCGTCTCCCGGACAGGCCGCTGCGGCAAGTGCCGTCGTGCCCAGAGCCAGCGCGACTTTGCCTGAAGTATTCCCCATTGAGATCGTGCCCGTGGCGTCCGGCGTGGGCAGCGCGACTCCGTTCGTCGTGCCACCTGATTCCTGGACCAGGAAATATCGCCCCGGAGCAATCGTGCCCGCGGTCAGGTTCGTCTTATTAGCACCAAAATTCGAACCGACGCCGGCGTACTGGATCGAGTAGGGCGTGATCGAGAGATCCACGGTCGTCGTGCCGTGGTTGTAGATTTCGACGAAATCATTGCGGAAGGGCGCTCCGGAGTTATCGCCGCCGCCATAGACCTGACTGATTAACAGGTTAGGAGCGTCGTCGTTCTGAATCGTTCCCAAGCCCTGACTATCTGAAACAGAGGCATTTGCTGAAACATTCGAGAGGTTCACAAAGAACGTCTCGTTGGGTTCAACCAGCGTGTCACCGTTAACGGTGACGTTGAAGGTGTAGGTTGATTCGCCTGCGGGAATCGTCTGGCCGGTCAGGCTGCGCGCGACATAGTCGCCGCCGGCGGACGTAGCGTTGCTGTCTTGCGTGGCGATGTCGAAAGTGATTCCGCCTGCCGGCGCCGGTAATGTTGACGTGACGGTGAACCCGAAAACGGTCGTTCCGCTGTTGCCTTCGTTCGCGGAAACGTCGTTGATGCTGAGCACCGGGCTATCGTCGTTCAAGATCGTTCCCAATCCCTGGCCATCGCCGACACTTGCCCCAGTGACATTCGTGACATTTACAAAGAAGGTTTCGTTCGGCTCGATGTTCAGATCGCCGTTTACCGTAACCGCGAAGTTGTAAGTCTGCTGGCCAGGCGGGATGGTCTGACTCGTCAGAGTACTCCCGACGTAATCGTGGTCGGCAACTGTGGCGGTGTTGTCCTGGGTCGCGATATTGAAAGTGACGCCGCCGGCCGGCGCCGGCTGATTCAGGTTGACGACAAAAGTGAACGTGGTCGGGCCGGAGTTGCCTTCGTTTAAGCTCACGTCGTTGATGGACAGTGACGGGCCGTTCACAGTCAGCGTCGCCTGACTGCTGTTGGCGGTCGTCGTTCCATCAGTGGCACTTGCGGTGATGTGCGCGGTGCCGGGATTGTGCGCACTGACGATCGCCGTCGCGATGCCTGTGCCCGGATTTGTCGAAGTGGAATCGACCGTTGCGACCGTCGTGTTGTCTGACGCAAGCGTAATTGTCACTCCGGTCATCGCACGGCCGAACTGATCGAAAGCTTGCGCCGTGAATTGAGTTGTTTGGCCGACGTTGATGGTCGCGGCCGGCGGCGAGATCGTCACCGTGGCCGGATGGCCGGGGCAATTGCCGAAAGGCGTGCCGTCAACTTTCAGGCCCGGCGAAAACTTTCGCGCGCCGGCGACGCTTGTATGTTGCACAAAGCTTCCGGTGATGTCGGGCGCGCGCGTCAGCGATTGAGCATTGCCGCCGTCCAACCCAGTCGACCCACCGTAGGAAAACTCGCTGATGAGATTGCCCGCTCCGTCGCGAACCAGAATCGTCAGGCCGCCATTCGTCAGCGACAGGCCGCTGGAAGAAGTGGCTTTCACGACTTGAGCACAGCCAAACACCGGATCGCTCGGATTGAAAGTTCCACCGCCAAATACGACGATGGCCTCGCCTGCCGAAAGGGTCGTTCCCGATGCGAAGGTGAAGCGCGTCGTTTCTGTCGTCGCGCCGGTTGCCCGAGTCTTGATCGTCCACCGGCCGAGTTCGCTCGCGTCGTGCGCGCTTCCGTTCACCAGTTCAATAAACTCGTCCTGAGT
>WNFA01017222.1_pt1 | contig 10252 bp, 5 predicted proteins | sample 5400481 | NCBI WGS metagenome assembly WNFA01 (sample SAMN13153340, study PRJNA577476) | soil metagenome | isolation source: 120 cm saprolite under Douglas fir tree site 2 hole 1 replicate 2 | place: USA:California | collected 2015-04-18 | reverse complement strand
CCCAATGGACCAAACTCATCTTTAACGCCTCCACGAATCCCGTTGGCGCTCGCACACTTCTGCATCACGGCGCAGCCACCCGCTTCCCTCCCACCGGCGCGCTCTTCAACGCGCTCATCTCCGAAGGTGAAGCGGTCGCCAAAGCGCTCGGCATCCAGCTCCATGGCGATCCCCGCGCCCTCGTCCAAAAAGGCGCCAACGCTCCCGGCAAGCATAAAGCCAGCATGCTGCAAGACATTCTCGCCAGGCGCCAAACCGAGGTGGACTTCATGAACGGCGCGATCGCAGACAGTGGGGAGAAACTCGGGGTACCCACTCCGCTCAATCGCGCGCTGTGGCAGCTCGTAAAAGGTTTGGAGCATTCCTGGAGCGATCCGGCCTAGCCAATGGCGCGCAGCGGCGGCAGCCAATCACGCACGGAGAAAAATCGAAACGATGAGTATGCCCTTCAAAATCGGTGTGTTGCAGCTCAGCATGGAGCCGCTCCAGGAAACCATTCGGATGGCGCAAGCGTGCGACGCTGCCGGGTTTGACACCTTCTGGCTCGCCGAAGCCTACCCGTGGTGGCGCAAACATTCGATGGAAGCACGCTCCTCCACGGCTGTCACCGCCATCGCGGCGCGCGAGACAAAACGCATCACCATCGGCTGGGGCATCATTTCTCCTTACACCCGCCATCCCGTGCAAATCGCTATGGAGGCTCGCGTTTTGCAAGAAGCCGCCGGTAAAGACCGCTTCCTCCTCGGCCTCGGTGCATCAAAAATCTTCATGAAAGAAATCGGTGAAGGCGAGAGAGGCAAAGAAGTCGGCCCGGCCACCGTGATGCGCGAAAGCATAGAAATCATCGAAGCCATGCTCGCCGGCGACGAAGTCAAATACGAAGGCAAAGCCTTCCAAGCCTTCGCGCCCGCGGTGAAAGCCGATGCGCATGTGCCTCGCTGGCGTGTCCCGATCTACGTCGGCGCCACCGGCCCGGTTCTTCAGCGTCTAGCCGGTTCGCATTCCGACGGATTGCTCACCGCCAGCATCACCACGCCGAAATTCGTTCAGTATTCGCGCAAGATGATGGAAGAGGGTGCTCGCAAAGCAGGCAAAGATCCCGCTAAGCTCGATCTCGGCTCCGTAATCGTCGGTAGCGTCGGAGAAGATCCAAAAACTGCCCGCGAAGGCGCCCGCGAAATGGCTGCCATGTACCTCGCCAACAAAGTGCAGAATATTCGCGGCTCTGCCGACACGCTGCTCGAGTGCGCCGGTCTCACCTTCGATGAAATTCGTCCCATCGCCGAGGCCATGGAGCAAGGCGGAAGAAAAGCCGCCGCCCGCGCGGTGACCGACGCTGTTCTGCAGAAAGTGTGCCCAATCGCCGGCACACCGTCGCAGTGTATTGAACGATTGGAGGAGTATCGCGCTTCCGGCTGCACGCACATCATGCTGGAGCTGTGGGGAGACGACCGCCTCGAACAAGCCCGCCTCTTCGGCCAAAAAGTCTTGCCGCACTTCAAAGGAAAATGATCGAGGCGAAGGTCTAAGCCGATGCCGCCCGTTTTATACGCTCGGTGATGGCGCGAAACTCGTTGTCCGTAACCAAGCCGCGCTTTTCGGTCCCCGCCCGCTTGACTGCGGCCAGCGCCGCCTGCTGTTCCTCCGCGCTCAGCGAAATACCCAGTTCCTTGGCCTTGATCGCGATGCTGTCGATTCCGCTCTTTTTCCCCAGCACAATCGCGCGCGTCGCTCCCACCAGCTCCGCCGAAAACGGCTCAATCGCTTCCGGAATATGAAACTGGCTCGCCACGGCCCCGCTTTCCCGCATGAACAAATTTTCTCCGACCACAGGTTTCCACGGCTCCAGCTCATGGCCCGCCGCGCGCCGCACCAATCTCGAAACTTCTCGAATCTTCGTCAGATTCAGCTTCACCGGTACGCCATAAAGGGCCGTAAGCGCCATCGCAACTTCGCCAATATCCGCGTTCCCCGCGCGCTCGCCCATCCCATTCACGGTGCCCTGAATCCATTCCGCGCCGCCGCGCACCGCCGCCACCGCGCAAGCCGTCGCCATCCCAAAATCATTGTGTCCGTGAAAATGCAGCGGAATTTTCGTGCCAATCCACTCTCGCACGCTCCGCACCAAAAACTCCACCGCTTCGGGGCCGCAAGCGCCGATCGTGTCGACTACCACCAACTCCTCCGCACCGGCATCGAGCGCGCAACGATAAAAATCGTGTAGCACATCCAAATCCGTGCGCGTGCCGTCCACCGTGAAAAACGCCACGGTGACTCCATTCTTGCGTGCGTAACCGATCGCCTCTGCCGCGCGCCGTTTCGCCTCCTCCACGCTCAGGCCATAAGCCTTTAGCTTGATCGCGCTCGTCGGCGTTTCAATGACCGTCGCGTGCGCGCCCAACCGCAGCAACTCATCGATGTCCGCTTTCAGCGCGCGCCCAAATCCCCAAATCTCGGCCTTCAGGCCGGCCTTCGCGATCAGCCCGAACGCCTCGGCATCCTCCGCAGAAACGCGAGGAAACCCGGCTTCGATGCGTCCAACGCCTAAATCATCGAGCGCCCGCGCAATCTCCAGCTTCTGCTGCGGCGTCAGCACCACGCCAACGCTCTGTTCGCCATCCCGCAGCGTCGTGTCGTAAAACCGAACAGCGCGCCCCGAAACGAAATCCTTTCGCACCTCCGGCCTGCTGTTCAGTTCGCTGACCCAAACGCCGTTTTGTCCTGTGCCCATCGTCAATTCCGTCGCATCAACCTTCAAGCGGCGGCCACAGATTTTCCGCCGTGCTTCTCTCTGTACGAGACCACCGGATTCCGCAGCACACCAATCTTCTCGATCTCGCACTCCACGACATCGCCCGGCTTCAGATACAAGGATTTCGGATCTCCGCTGAACGCCGCCACGCCAGAAACCGTTCCCGTCGACAACACATCGCCCGCCGAATATCCCATCGGTGAATAATGAGCGATGATTTCCGGCACCGTCACAGACATTTTGCTCGAATGCGACTGCTGCCGCGTCTTCCCATTCACGCGCAGCTCCATCGCCAAATTATTTGCGTTGGGTATTTCATCGGCCGTGACAATGTGGGGCCCTAGCGGACAAAACGTATCGATCCCCTTGCAAAAGCTGAAGACGCCCGACTTCATCTCCGTCCGCTGAATGTCGCGCGCTGTGATGTCGTTGAAAATCACATACCCGCCGATGTACTCGTCCGCCTGCTCCGCCGAAAAATGTTTTCCGGTCTTCTTCATCACCACCGCAAGCTCCAGCTCATAATCCAGCTCTTCGGTAAGATGCTCCGGGTAAACGATCTCCTCATCCGGTCCGATAATCGCATCCACATTCTGGAAAAACACGATCCACGGCAGCACCGGATGCGAAAAACCAGCCTTCTGTGCCTCCGTGTGGTGCTCCCGAATGAAAAAACTTTTTCGGAGCAATCGGCGCTTTGATGCGAACCGCCTCTCTGCGGAAAAAAACCGACTCTCCGTTCGGCCCCTTCGTTTCCGGCCCTTCCTTCAGCGCATATTCGAGCGCGGCGCGCGCTGCGTCCAGGCCGGGGTCCCCATTTGCAAAAAGCCCGCGCATGTCCGCAGGCACCCGCGCGTCCGCCAACGCATAAAAAGCGCCCTCCTGCTCCCCGTTTTGCAGATAGAGCGCGTACGCGGTGTTGAGATCGACGATGCTCCCGTTCGCTGCGACAGCGCCAACCCGATCTTCGCGCGCTCCCCAATTGAATGTAAGCAGTTTCATGCGAATCCCTGCAAGGTTTCGGTCTATTCGAGGCCAAACGCCCTGAGACAGAACGCCATGGTTTCTACATTTTCTATGGGCAGTTTGAGTTTCGATTTGTCGTTTCTGGAAAAACGCCGTCGATCCTCGTCACCAGACAGCTTAAGGTCTTTTAAAAGACAGTCTCGGCAAAGACAACTATCAGTCTCCGTCGGCATCGGACCGTGTGGGAGTTCGGCGCACCAGCAATTTCCCTTTGGATTGCAGATCATTGGCGCATTGCAGCGAGAGCAGCGCGTTTCCATGCGCACGATTATAGCCCAAAGCCCGAGCGGTCCCGTCGTCAGAAATTGCAGCCGCGCATTTGTTCCAAATCATTATAAAATCAAGCGTTGCTTCCCGCAGGGCCCGTAGCTCAGCGGTTAGAGCAGCGGACTCATAATGCTCTGTGCAATCGGCGCCTCCTTTGTTTTTCAAGTACTTACGAGGCGACTCATTACGGGTACGCGGATTCAACGCTGCTATTTAGTTGGAACCTGCGGTGTCATGTAGGTGTCATGCGAATAGTGATGAATGGCGGCAAATGGTAATGAAAACTGAAAAGAGAAGGTGAATCTTAGTTAGTCCGATTTGATCAGAACTTGCTGATTCCCCTCGATTTGTCTCGGCTCCGGCAAATTGTGATTAAGTTGGTCTCAAGGCTGTTAACCGAAGGGTTGCTAGTTCGAATCTAGCCCGGGGAGCCAAATCCTCCTTTTCCTATGAGTTGAGTTTTTGCCTAGCGCGAATTTTGGCCGATTAACATTCTGTTGCAAGCCGAAGGGTTGCTGGTTTGACCTTACCCTACGTGTCTCTTTCTTCTCTCACAGTTAGAACGACTTAGACAGAGTCTTGCTTGCAGGCTGCGAAGTTCCTTTTGGATGCAATTGGTGCAACTAACGGGTCTCGGGGCAGAAACTCATTTTTGTTATAGGCGTGAATGAGGCTCTACGGCGCGTGTTCGAGCGGATGGAGTCGCGCTCGGGTCGGCGGAGACTTCTGATGAGCTGGGATTGTCGAGATCGAGTATTCCGTCGCCGGATGCGAGAAGGACAGTCTCGAGAGTCAGAAGTTGAACTTCAACGCGAGTTGGAGGATGCGCGGGTTGTTGCTCGTGGAGATTATGCGACCGAAGTTGCCAGGATTGAGGACCCGCCCGGTCACGGGGTCAATTTTGCCGCCGGAGGCAAACAAAGCGTTGAGGTTGCTGATCGGATTGGCAAAATTCGGGTGATTGAACAGATTGAAGAATTCAGCGCGAAATTCGAAATTGCGAGATTCGGCCAAAGGAAAGAGTTTTGCAATGGAAAAATCCAAATTCACTTGTCGCGGGCCGCGCAGACAGTTGCGGCCTACGTTCCCGATATCCGTCCCTGCGACCGAAGCTGTCGCTGCCCCACTGGAGCTTGGAATCGGTTGACCAGCGGCAACGAGAGGTCGCGCAAAGACTCCAGGATTGAAAAAGTATCCAAAGGGAATGTTGCGAAGCGCGTCCTGGCAGCTCATTCCGGCGACGAGGCTCGGCCGCGCCAGCGGATTTGCGCCGTTCGCTAGTCCGTAGAGCATGCCGGCTCCGGTATCGACAACGTCAGCCGGCAATCCCGACATGGCTGTGACGATTCCCGAGGTTTCCCAGTTCGACGTGGCCAGCCGGTAGAATCTCGAGCGGGACGCAAATTCTGGTTTCGGCAGATCCCACAGATAACTCCACACAAACCGATGCTTCCGGTCGAAGTCGGATACGCCGCGATTCGCCCGCGGATTAATCTGATTACCCAAAACTAGACTGGTATCATTCACCGCGCCCGTGTTCACAACCCCGACGATCCCCGCGCCGCCGCCCGATCCTGAGGCATTGTCGATGGACTTAGCAAATGTGTACGCAGCGAGGAACTGCAATCCATGGGATGGCCGCTCGGTCAGGCTCATCTGCAACGAGTCGTATGAAGAACTAGCGGTGCTCTCGTTCAGGCTAAATCCGTTGATCGAAACACCCTGGAGTGGCGCCCGAAGCTGGGCGTCGTTGGGTGCATTTGACTTGAACGTTTGGCCGGTGACTGCGTTGGTCACCGGGTTCTGTGGGGTCGCCAACTGAGCTTGGTTGATTGCGACTTGGCGAAACAGTCTCCGACCCCTTGCGCCGACATATGCTGTTTCCAGCAGCAAATCCTTCCGAAGCTCATACTGCACACTCAGATTGTATTGGTGAACGTAGGGTGTGCACAGCCCGCGATCGAATGCAGGACCTGCTAGAAGAACACCCGATAAAAAGGTTGGAAACTGACCCTGTGCGGGCACCGGGAAAAACGGATTATCGAACGGCACGCCGTTTTGAACTCCCACCGCGTACATTGGAGGCAACTGAGCGCTCATCGATGCATAGGCAAACGTCGCGCGCGAGTAGTAGATTCCGTACCCACCTCGCAGCGCCACCCGGTTCGAACGCAGAGGAGAGTAGGCAAAGCCGATGCGTGGGGCGAAGTTATTTGGATCTATGCTGCGCACCACATACTTGCTGACGTGCAGGACGCCAGGCAGGTCAAAGCTGGGTATTACGTTTCCCGCCTGCACAAATCCGCCGATGGGCGGCCCGACCGGGCTGCCGTTCTGGACCTGCTGGCGAGGGATGTACAGTTCGGGATCAAATGTGGACAGTCGTCCGCGCGTCTCGTAAACGGGCAGATCCAGTTCGTATCGCAAGCCCAAGTTCGTTGTGAATCGGGGTGAAACCTTCCAGTCGTCCTGAACAAAAAAGTTGTAATCCCAAGCGCGTTGACTGCGCTCACCGAGGCCGTTGGCAAACGTCGTAACCTGAGTAGTCCCCGCCAAGAAGCTGCGGAAGTCTACGAAATCAATCTGGCCTCGCGTGAAAATCTGCCCGGTGAAGTTGACCTCGTTGTACCGAATTTCGAATCCTGTACGCAACGTATGATTTCTTCGCAAAAGCGACAGTGAATCGGCGAAAGTGGTCACCGATGGCTTCGCCGGGTTGATGTTCGTCGGCGTCCCCACGATGACTCCGCCGGCTGCCGGAGCAATTCGGATCATGGGCAGTCCAGGCAATTCGCTCGCGTTTGGTCTTGTGATTCCGATTTGTGCATCTGTGATTGGCTCATGGGGAAGCGTGCTGACGCTGTTCAACGCGTAACCAATCCGCAGTTCGTTCGTCAGAGTCGGAGTGAAGAAATGATTGTCCTGAATCGCGGCCACGCGATTGTCGATGGTCTGGTCGGTTCCGAAGCCGGGGACATTCGCCCCCGTGTTTCGAAAGCTGGGCAACGCTAAAAACTGAGATGTATTGGCGAAGAAGAATCTCACTGCGAGAGAATTACTGTTGGAGAGGCGAAAATCGGCGTTCGAATTGAATTGGTCTTCTTGGAAGGTGGAGGGCGAAGAGCCCGAGAACAGCCCATTTGCCTGCGGTGTTGGAATCACGAACTGGCCATTGGGGAGCTTCGCATTGAGCAATGCCAGGGAAGCAGAATCAATCGTAGCTACGCCAAAGGTCGACTTCAAAGTTGAAGCAGACCGGTCGTCGGTGAGCCCCGGAGCAACGAGAACATTGGAAGAAATGCTGTTGATAATGGACGCCGCATTTCGCTCGCGAGCGCCCTGGTAGGACACAAAGAAGAAGGCTTTGTTTTTCCGGATCGGGCCTCCCAATACGCCTCCAAAAACATTCCGCCGCAGCAGAGGGCGCCCGAGGCCAGCGGCCTTCAAGAATGGATTGTTCGCGTTGAGCGCTTCGTTCCGGAAATACTCATAAGCGTCTCCATTGATTTCATTGCCGCCGCTCTTAGTCACAAGTTGGATGTTGGCGCCGCCGCTCCGACCATACGTGGCGTCATAGAGTGAAGTCTGCACTTTGAATTCCTCAATGGTTTCCGGAGCTGGAACCGCAACCAGAATTGGTCCTTGGCTGCCCATCGTGGTTGCATCAATGCCGTTTATCTGAAAGTAGTTTTGCGTAACGCGCGCGCCGTTAACGGAAATGGCTTGCGTATTGCGGCCGACACCAGTGCTGTCTGGGAGATAGCTAGCCGTCCCTGGCGAAAGAGTCAGAATTTGCGTGAAATTGCGGGAGGCCAGGGGGAGCTCCGCAACGGCCCGAGAGCCCACCACGCGTCCAAGCTGTGGGCCATCCGTTTGCAGGAGAGGCGGCGAACCGTTAACAATTATCTTCTCAGCCCGGCTCCCTACGGCCAGCGATACGCTAATTGCGGTCGTCTCCGTAATTCGGACTGGTACATCCTTCGAGACGGCGGTCTTAAAACCGTTCGCAGCTACCTCGATCTTGTACAGCCCTGGAGGCAGCAAAACGAAGGAGTAGTTCCCCGCCTCATCCGTAGTGGCTTTCCATTTTTCTCCGGTAGCTTCGTTGATAGCTTGGACTTCTGCGCCAGAAACCACGCCGCCCGAGCCGTCTGTCACTATCCCCGCGATCCGCCCCGTCGTCTGGCCAGGCGTGCGCTCCGATGCGCCGACAAATAACAGGCAGCCAATCACGATCCGCCGTAGCAGATGTCGCGTAGCCATCTTTGGTCCTGCCGCCCTTACCGTTGCCAGCACCTTCTGGAGGAGGCGAATTGGGCGCCTACATGTGCGCCCGGAAGTACTCCCATTGCTTCTTTTGTTCGGTCATGAAGCTGAGGAATTGCGGGTTCTTTCTCAGGCTGTTCAGATTTGAGTCCTGCTCGAACAGCGGGTAACAAGGGAAGCCATCATCGGCGGCCAGTCGGAGATAATGGAGTGCCGGTTCAGGCTTGTTCAACAACGCGTATGCCGATGCTACTGCATAAGCGACATGATGGAAATGTTGATAGCCCCGGCCCTTTGCAACGGCGTCCTGAATCTTGCGTTCCACCAAGGAGGCGTCACCGGCATCTGCTGCCAGCAACGCCTGCATGGCCGTGAGAGAGCCACTGCGGTCTGGTGGCTCAGTCTTCAGCAACTGATCAATTCTTTCTTGAGCCTCCCGGCGCCTTCCGATGTGTTGCAGCGCGAACGAAGTCTGGAACGCCCATAGGAAGGGCATAAACTTTTGGGAATCACGCATGACGGCGAGAGATTCGTCGTACTTTCCCTGGTAAAGCAAATTGATCGCCACTCTGTAGCGGATACCCGTGTTCAATGGATCTACGGCAACAGCCTTCTTGATTTCGGCGTCCGCTTTATCCAGAAGACCAACGTGGTTATAGACGTTCGCGAGCTGGTGATGTGCTTCTGCAAGATTGGGGTTGAGTTCGAGGGCGTGCCGGTAATCGGCAACGGCCCGCTCGTAAGACCAATCGTTTGCGCGCGACCACAACAAGTACCCGCGCGACACGTACGCCTCTGCGAGGTTCGCATCGAGAGAGAGCGACCTCTGTACTGCGGCTGTCGCTTTTTCCACCCACTCCTGTGTCTGCTCCGGCTCAACACTGAATGCTCTGACTCGATAGGCTGTTGCCAACGCCGCATAACCAGCTGCGAACTTGGCATCAGCTGCCACGGACTTTTCAAGGAGCCGGATGGCCTCATCGTTCGCTTCTCTCGTCTCTATGCCGTAATACGGCTCAGCCCGCAGGTAGAGGTCGTAGGCCTCCTGATTCACGGAGAGGGTCATCGAGAGGCGTCTTGAGGAGTCCGGCGTCATGGCCACACCGATCTTACGTGCCACGTCACTTGCGATCTCGTTCTCAATCGTCGGGAGATTAGCCTGGACGCCTTCATAAGAGCGAGCCCAAATGTGGCGATCACCGGGGGCATAAATCAATTGTGCGTTAACGTGTATGACATCGTGTGACCGCGACACAGACCCTTCGACGACGGCATCTACATGCAATTCCTGGGCAATCTCCGGCAGGGTCCTCTTTACTCCTTTGAACCGCATCGCTGAAGTCCGGGAAATCACTCGTATGTCCCCGATTTGTGCAAGATGCGTGGTCAGCTCATCAGTCATCCCGTCAACGAGATACTCTTGGGTTGGGTCCCCAGTCATGTTTTCCAGTGGCAGGACGGCGACAGATTCAATCCGCATCGCATGGGCGCTTCTGACTAATCCACCCCTCCATGCGCCCACTGCCAACCCAAGGAGTGCCGAAAGTGTAACTGCCGACGCGACAAACGCAACCCAATGCTTCCGCCACCATGGGCGCGGACGCGTAAGGGCGGGTCCCGATTGAACCGCTCCAAATACAGGCTCCGCCACGTGCTTGTTCGAAGCCTCAGACTCTTTCTGCGTGCATGGAACATCGGCGACAGTCTGACGTTCCAGCTGAGCAACGAACCGGTAGCCCCGGCGCGGCAGCGTTTCGACATAGGCAGGCTCTTCGGCTGAATCCCCCAGCGCATCGCGCAGTTTCTTGATGGCGCTGTTCAGACCGGTGTCGAAATCCACGAATGTGTCCGCGGGCCACAACCGCGCGCGCAGCTCTTCCCGGGTGATCACTGTGCCCGGACGCTCGAGAAGCATGACCAGCAACTGGAAGGGCTGCTCCT
>WNFA01005900.1_pt1 | contig 10252 bp, 10 predicted proteins | sample 5400481 | NCBI WGS metagenome assembly WNFA01 (sample SAMN13153340, study PRJNA577476) | soil metagenome | isolation source: 120 cm saprolite under Douglas fir tree site 2 hole 1 replicate 2 | place: USA:California | collected 2015-04-18 | reverse complement strand
TGTAGGTGATGTGGGCGCCGGTCTGCTTGCGCGCCTTGTCCAGCCGGGAGACCAGGCGGCTCACGTTGACCTCGCGGACGAGATAGAAATGGGGCGCGGTGGTCCAGCTCGTCGTCATGCGCTCGGCCATGATCCGCCAGACCGTGCCGACGCCGGGCGCCCCGACCGGGCGCACGCTCGGCGCCGCGGGAGCCGACACCGCCGGGCGCACCGCTGCAGGCACATCCACCGTTAGGACAGCGCCGCCCGGGCCCGACCCGCGGAGCGCGCTGATGTCGAGGCCGCGCTCGGCTGCCAACCGGCGCGCTTTCGGCGACGCCGGCACCAGCCGCCCTGCCCTTCCGTTACCGGTGGACGGCGTCTTCTGGCTCTCGACGTAGGTGAGGACGTCGGCCTTCTCGATGCGTCCGCTGGCCGTCTTCACCCGCGCGAGATCGACTCCGTGCTGCTCGGCGATCTTCCGGGCCAGCGGCGACGCCTTCACCGCCCCGGCCGACGCGTTGACCGCCACGGGCGGCGTCGGCACGGCGCCGGTGGCAGCCGCGTTGGCCGCCGGCATGACCGCCGGCGCTGAAACAGCCGCACTCGCCTCGCCGGCAGCCAGGATGACCGCGATCGTCTGTCCCACCGGCACCACGTCACCTTCGCGCGCGGTCACGTCGCGCAGCACGCCGGACGCCGGCGCCTCGATCTCGACCGTCACCTTGTCGGTCTCGATCTCGACGATCGGCTCGCCCTTTTGCACCGCATCGCCCGGGCGCTTGAGCCAGTGGACGACCTTGCCGGTCTCCTGGGCCAGCTCGAGCGCCGGCATGATGATGTTGGTGGGCATCAGGGCCTCAGCTCGTGAAGACCTCGCGGGCGGCGGCCAGCGCCCGCTCGATCCCGGCCGCGTCGACGTCCAGGTGGGTGACGGCGCGAATCCTGCGAGCGCCGGACGCACCCATGCGCACGCCGCGGGCGAGCAGGCGCTCGACGGCGACCGGCGGGGTGAGCGCGCCCGTCAGCTCGAAGAACACGATGTTGGTCTCGATCGACGAGGGATCGAGCTTCACACCGGGCAGGCCGGCCAAGCCCTCGGCGAGGCGCCGAGCGTTGGCGTGGTCCTCGGCCAGGCGCTTGACGTGATGGCGAAGCGCGTACACGCCGCCGGCGGCGATGATGCCGGCCTGGCGCATGGCGCCGCCCATCTGCTGCTTGCAGCGCCACGCCTCGTCGATGAACGCGCGCGAGCCCGCCAGGGCGGCGCCGACCGGAGCGCCGAGGCCTTTCGTGAAGTCGATCCACGCCGAGTCAAAGAAGGCGGCGTAGTCCCGCGCCGAGACGCCGCGCGCGACGACCGCGTTCATGAGGCGCGCGCCGTCCATGTGGGTGGCGAGCCCGTGGCGACGCGCCACCGCCGTCACCGCCTCGAGGCGAGCCAGCGACCAGACTGACCCACCGCCGTGATTGCTCGTCTGCTCGACCCAGAGAAGCCGGGTCCGAGGCGCGTAGCGCGAGCTCGGGCGCACCGCCGCCTCGACCGCCGCGGCGTCGAACTGACCGCACGGGCCGTCGATCGCGCGCACGTTGACGCCGGCTAGCGCGGCAGGCCCACCGGTCTCGGAGTTGATCGGGTGGGCCGTATGGTGGGCGATCACCTCTTCCCCGGGACGCGCGTGCACGCGCAGCGCGATCTCATTGCACATGGTGCCGGATGGCAGGAACACCGCGGCTTCCTTGCCCAGGAGCTCGGCCACCATCTCGCAGAGCTGGTTGACGGTCGGGTCCTCGAACTTCTGCTCGTCGCCCACCTCGGCCTCGCACATGAAGCGGCGCATGTCGGCGGTGGGGCGCGTGACGGTGTCGCTGGCGAGATCGACGTCGATGCGCATGGTCGAGATGTCCCTCACGCCTTCCGGCAGAGCGCTTTCGCCGCCTCGAAGACCGACTTCTCCGTCGGTACGGTGAGGTCTTCGAGCACCGGCGAGAAGGGCACCGGCACGTCCATCGCCCCGATGCGCTTCACCGGCGCGTCGAGATGATAAAACGCGCCCTCCGCGATTACCGACGCGATCTCGGCCGTGGTGCCGTAGCGCTCGTAGCCCTCGTCCACCACGATGGCGCGCGAGGTCTTCTTGGCCGACTCGATCAGCCTCTGCTTGTCGAGCGGCCACGTCGTCCGCGGGTCGATCACCTCGGCGCTGATGCCGATCTCTTCGAGCATCTTGGCGGCGCCGAGGGCGACCGTCACCATGCTGCTGGTGGCGACGATGGTCACGTCGGTGCCGGCGCGCTTCACCTCGGCCACGCCGAAGGGGATCGTGTATTCCTCGGCGGGTACCGGCCCCTTGACCCGGTACATCATCTTGTCCTCGAAGATGACCACGGGGCTGTCGTCGCGAATGGCCGTCTTCATCAGCCCCTTGGCCTCGTACGGACCTGACGGCAGCGCCACCTTGAGGCCCGGGACGTGGCTCACCCACGCGTGGAGCGACTGCGAGTGCTGGGCGGCCGATCGGCGTGTCGCGCCCAGAGTAGTCCGGAAGACGATGGGCACCTTGATCTTGCCGCCCGACATGTAATGCGCCTTGGCGGCCTGGTTCACCATCTGGTCCATGGTCAGCGTGATGAAGTCGCCGAACATCACGTCGACGATCGGCCGCATGCCCGTCATCGCCGCACCGACGCCGATGCCGGCGTAGCCGGGCTCGGAGATGGGCGTGTCGATGATCCGCTGCGTGCCGAACTCCTGCACGAGCCCGACCAGCGTCTTGAACGGATGGCCCGCCTCCGCGACGTCTTCCCCGATGAGGAACACGCGCGGGTCGCGCCGCATCTCCTCCGCAATCGCTTCCTTGACCGCCTCTCCGTACGTCAGCTCTCGCTCACTCATGACGTTTCACCCGGGCAGGATGGTCTGGACCATGGGGAGTCCCTCGGCCAGGCGCGTCCACCGCGCGTCCGGGCGCACCCGCCACAGCTCGCCGGTGTCGGTGCCCACGAGCACGCCGCCCGTCGTCTCCGGGTCGGCGGCGACGGCGTGGATCTGGGCCGCCGACGGCGAGTGATCGGCGTCGCCCAGCGAGCGCCACGTCTCGCCACCATCGGTCGACTGGAACAACATGGCTCGGGCGCCGCCGGCGTCCTTGAAGCTCGAGAAGGCCGTGGGTGACGAGCCCACCGTCACCGCGTGCGGCGGCCGCGGGTCGATGCAGAGGGGGCGCGTGTACGGTGGGGCCATTCCCGCCCACTGGAAGCGCCACGTCTTGCCGTGGTCGTCGGAGCGGAACATACCGGCGATGCGCTTCTCCATCGGCTCGCTGCGGTCGATGCGTCCGAACCCGGTGGAGGCGAATAGCACACCGGGCTCGTCAGGCTTGGCCACGATCATGTGGAGGTCGGGGTTGCCACCGGGCAGGGTGAACGTCCACGAGCGGCCACCATCCTCGGTGAGCACCACCCCGCCCACCTCGACGCCGACGCACCAGCGGTCGGGATTCGCGCGATCGATCACGATCGCCCGGGCCCGTCCGGGCCGCGGCGGATTCAGCGGCACGCACCACTGCTCGAAGCCAGGCGCTCGCCGAAAGGCGGCCACCTCCGTCCACGACGCCCCGGCGTCGCGCGAGAGGAAGACGCCGGCGGGCTCGGTGACGGCATAGAGCGTCTCGGGGTCGCCGGGTGCCGCCGCCACGTCCCACACCTCGCGGTCGCCGATCCCGCTCGCCTGCCATGTCCGTCCGCCGTCGGGCGAGAGGAAAACGCCCGCGGTAGAGCCGGCCAGGCAGTGTCCGTTCACCCGCGAGAGGTGGCGCACGCTCGGCCCCGCGAGGCCGCGCGACGACCCGCCCCCGGCCACGTCAACCACGAAGATGCCCTGCGCCGTCCCGACGATCGCCGTTTTCATGTGACACCCCCAGTGAGCGCGGCGTTCCTGCCGCGAATGGACCGACCATAGGCCAGCTCCGGGCGGCGCGTCAACCTGGGGCCGGACGACGTAGTTCGGACGGCGGGCGGCCGCTACGGCAGCAGGTCGGCCACGGCGATGCGGCTGGACGGGAACGCGAGAGGAACGACGGCGTCGGGCGGGCGCAGCGAGGCGGCCGATCGATACCGCCAGGCGTAGGCCGCGGACGGATCCGCACCCGGATTGCGGTAGACCTCGAGGACGCGGTCGACGAGGTTCACGATCCAGTAGTCCCCAATCCCCGCCCGCGCGTAGAGGCTGCCCTTGTGCTGCCGGTCGAGCTCGAGGCTCGATTCCGCGACCTCGATGGCCAGCGCCGGGTGCGCGGGGTGCGAGTCGTGATAGTCGCCGGGTCGCCCCGGGACCACGACAAGATCGGGCTCGGGTTCAGAGTCGTCGTCGAGAGATACGGGCGCCTGGATTCTGACGATCCATCCCCCGGGAAGGACCGCTCTCAGCGCATAGTCGACACGGGTGACGGCAGAGGCGTGGTAGGCGCCCTGCGGCTCGGCGACGACGAGCTGGCCACCGATGAGCTCGATGGAATCTCCCTGAAACAGCCCCAGGTCCACGAGTTGCTCGTACTCGGCCCGCTTCCAGCGTCGGAGCTTGAGCGGTGGTTGGGTCATCGCCTACGCGAAGATCTCCGCAAGCGTCACCCTGATGTCAGGGAAGGCGAGAGGATTGACGGGCGCGACACCAGTGAGGCGGCTCACGTCCCGGTAGCTACCGGCCTGAGGCGCGCGGTGAACCTCGACGCTTTCCGCGGCACAGTCGACCACCCAGTACTCGGAAATACCGGCCTCGGCGTACAGCCTCTGCTTGGTCGATCGGTCGTAGGACAGCGAGCTCTCGGCCACCTCGATGACCAGAAGCACGTCGTCCGCGTGTGCCTCGAGCTCCTTATAGGGCACGCTGCGGCGGCGAAGGATCTTGAGATCGGGCTCGGGCTCGGTATCCTCAGCGAGGACGAGGGGGTTCTGGACCGACACGATGGCGCGGCCGGCCACGCGCATGATCAGAAGCTGGGCCAGGTTATCGACGAACGCCTGGTGGCGCCGGCGGATGGGCGACATCTCGACGATCTCGCCTCGGATCAGCTCGACCCGATCGGTCGGCTTGAGGATGCCAACCTCAGCCATCTGGTAATACTCCTCGCGGGTGAATCGCCGTCGCGCTCCCGCCACCTCGACCGCCATCGATTCCCTCCCCGCCGCTCGCCGGCTCGCCCCATTCACGAGCTTATAGCCGATCCGCGCCGGCGCCGAAAAGTCCCTAGAAGGATACACGCCGGGCGCTTCGTCTAGCGCTTCACCGTCAGCTTCTCGAAGAGCGCGCTGAGGATCTCGTCGATCCCGGCCGACGCCCACACGTCGAAGAACGGCGACCCCTGCATGGCGACGAACTCCCGCTGGCCGCGCTCCTTCGTCTGTGCCTCCGTCTCGCCGGGTCGGGCGGACTGCTGGTAGCCGCGGATGTAGTCCTTGTGGTAGATGGCCGGGTACTCGATGTACCGGTGCAGCTCCTGGAAGTCCCTGGTGTAGATGACCACGATCGGCACCGACGCCCATTCGCCGCCGTTCTTCGCGTTCAGGAACTCGAGCACGATGTCGTGGTTGCCGTCGGGGTGGGCGGCGGGATCCGGACGCCGCGTGCCGAGGATCTTCTTGCCGTCGCGGTTGAAGATGCGCAGCTCCAGCCCGCCGGCCTCGGCCAGCCGCGCCAGCGCGGGCACGTCGCGCCGGCAGTCGGACGACCAGTCCTCGGAGACGACCAGAATCTTGGCGGGCCCGTTGGGCTGCGCGGCGAGCCACTTGATGGCGGCGGCCTGCTGGTCGCTGAGCCGCGTCCTGGCGTAACGCTCGCGAAGCACCGCGCTGTTGTCGCTGCGGGCCCTGCCGATCGATCCGCCGTCGGCGTAATAGGACCCAAAGGCCTCGCGCGCGAGGTTCTCCGGGCTGCCGGCGTACTTCACGTACTCGTCGAACGTCCTGCCCTTGGCGAACCGCTCGGGGGTGACGACACTCTTGGCCACGCTATCCTCCTTGGTCACGGGCGCTGCCTTGGTGGGCGCAGGGTACCAGAGTCGCAGCCGCCCGGGGCGGCTCCCACCTCGTTATAATTGCTGCCGTATCGAATTCGCGGCATTGACGGACACACGGAGGCAGAGCGAGATGGTGGACGGAGAGGACACCGTGGCGGTCACGCTCCGGCGCCGGCGCTTCACCCTCGATGAATACCACCGGATGGGCGAGGCCGGAATTCTTGGTACAGACGACCGGGTCGAGCTCATCGAGGGCGAGATCATCGAGATGTCGCCGATCGGCAGCCGCCATGCCGGCACCGTGGCCAGGATTCATCACCTGTTCTCGATCCGTCTCTTAGATCAGGCGGTGGTGTGGAGTCAGAATCCGTTGCTGCTCGTCCAACACCAGTCCGAACCGGAGCCGGACGTGATGCTGCTTGCGCCGCGCGCCGACTTCTATTCCGGCGGCCTGCCAGAGCCGCCTGACGTGCGGCTGCTCGTCGAAGTCGCGGAAAGCTCGCTCCAGTACGACCGCCGGACGAAGTTCCCGCTCTACGCGCGGTCGGGCGTGGCCGAAGCCTGGCTGGTCGACCTCGACTCCAGCAGGCTCGAAATTCATCGCGGCGCGGGTGACGCTGGTTACCGTGACGTCCGCGTGCTTCGCGCGGACGAGATGTTTTCGCCCACCGCGTTTCCCGATCTAGCGATCACGCTTCGCGACCTTATCGGGTGACGCACTAAGCGAGGCGTTCCGAATCCCGCCCTCGCAGCTCAGGGCAGGCTGAGCGCTACCAGCTCGGCCGGGATGTTCGCGCCGCCGACCGGGACGACGATGTACTGCCGGCCCCGCGCCATGTACGTCATGAGCGCGCCGTGGGCATTCGCGGGCAGCTCGATCTGCGCGAGCAGGTCACCTGTCTTCTTGTCGAACACCTCGAGCGTCGGCTCCAGTGTGGCGAACGTAAAGATCTGCGCCCACGGGCGATCGTGCGACCGTCGCACACCGGTCTGGCGGCCCTGCTGAGCCGCGAAGAGCAGCGTCTTCGTGACGAGCGGGAATCCCCGACGGGGCGAGCCGAGACGCGGGAGGTCGAGCGGCGCCAGCAGGGGGTGTTTCCGCGGGCCTTCCCCGAGCGGCACGGTCCACGCGTGATCGCCGGTGTTGAGATCGATCGCGACCACGCGTCCGAATGGAGGCTTGAAGAGCGGCAGGAGCTCGGGGCCGGGGAGGAACTGGGTCCGACCGACGTACCGATCGGCGAGCGGAACAAGGGGGCTGGGCCGGTTCAGCGTAGTCACGATGGGCACCGTCCGCGAGGTCACGTAGAGCCAGCCGGTGGCGGGATCGACGGCGGCGCCGGACCAGCTCGCACCGCCGGCCTGGCCCGGTACGAAGATCGTCCCGCGCTCGCTGGGCGGCGTGTAGAGCGGCCCCCAGTCATAGCGCTCGAGGATCGCGAGCGCCTTCTGGCGTAACTCCGGCGTGAAGTCGATCACGTCCTCCTGGCGCACGCCTTGCCGTTCGAAGGGCGGGGGCCGGGTCGGGAACGGCTGGGTCGCGACCGTCTTCTCGCCGGGCACCGTGGACTGCGGCACCGGCCGATCCTCGACGGGCCAGACCGGGCGGCCCGTCACGCGGTCGAAGACGTAGACGAATCCCTGCTTGGTGACCTGCGCCACCGCCTTGATACGCTGCCCGTTCACGGTGATGTCGACGAGGTTCGGCGCAGCGGGGATGTCGTAATCCCAGAGACCGTGGCGGACGATCTGAAAGTGCCAGACGCGCCGGCCCGTGGCGGCGTCCAGGCAGACGAGCGACTCGGCGAAGAGGTTGTCCCCGAGACGATGACCGCCGTAGTAGTCATTGGCCGGCGTGCTGAACGGCAGGTACACGTAGCCGAGATCCTCGTCGGCGCTCATGGGCGCCCACACGTTGACGGCGCCGACAGTCTTCCAGCTCTCCCGCTCCCACGTCTCGTTGCCGACCTCGCCGTGCTGCGGGATCGCGTGGAAGATCCAGCGCTGGCGGCCGGTGCGCGCGTCGAAGCCGCGCACGTGGCCGGGCGGCATGTCGGAGCGTATCGGGAAGTCGGAGATCGAGGCGCCGACCACGACGACGTCGCGGACGACGACGGGCGGAGACGTCACCGAGTACCAGAGACGGTCGACCAGACGCCCCAGCCCCTCGGTCAGATCGATCCGTCCGTCCTTGCCGAAGCTCGTGATCGGTGTCCCGGTCCGAGCATCGAGGGCGATGAGATACGCGTTACCGGTGCCGATGAAGATCCGCTCCTCCCGGCCGTCGGTCCAGTAGGCGACGCCGCGGTGAACCCAGCCGAGGTTCGGCGGCGTGCCGAGCATCCAGACCTTCGGGTCGTGCACCCACCGGGTCTGCCCGGTGGCCGCGTCGATCGCCGCCACCTGGCTGAGCGACGTGCTCACGTAGAGCACGCCGCGGATCATCAGCGGCGTCGCCTCGTTCACGAAGGTCTCGAGGCCCGGGGTTCGCTCCATGATGTCGTGGTCGGGCGAGCGCCAACGCCAGGCCACGCGGAGCTGACGGACGTTGTCCCGGGTGATCTGGGCGAGTGGCGAGTACCGCGCACTGGCATAGGTGCCGCCGTAGGTGGGCCACTCGGAGTCCGGCGGCTCGGGGGCCCCGGTCCGAGGGCTCGTGGCCTGGCAACCCGAGACGGTGACGAGGAGCGCCAGAGCGAGCGCGAGGGAGCCGAGTCGGAGCGGCGACGACGGCATCACGTTTAACCGAGCTTCGGCATGACTTCGGCTGCGAACCGGCGCATCGTGCGCTCGACCTCGGCCCGCGGCAGCATCGACCCCTGATCGAACCAGCTGATGATCTGCGAGAGGCCAAACTCGTCGCGCGCCGCCTGCAGCCGGTCGATGACTTCCGCGGCGTCGCCGAACACGCCCTGATCGCGGCAGAACTTCTCGAACGGCAGGTTGGCCACGGTCTCTTCGATCATCCTCAGGCGTGGCAGGTGGTCGACGTAGGACTCGGGTAGCTGCGAGAAGATGGTCTGGAGGTTCTTGTAGTACTTGAGCACGCCGGGCCGCATGGCGTCCCTCGCCGCGCTTGGCGTAGTCCCTACGTGCACCGGCAACATCAACGCCATCTGATCGTTCTGCCACGCATGCCCGGCGGCGCTGAAGTGAGCCCGGTAGAGCGCCATGTACTCGCGAAGCTGCGGTAAGGGCGTGGTCGTCGTCCCCGAATAGATGGGCAGCCCCAGGTCACCGATGTGGGCGAAGCTCTCCGCCGTATGGACGGCAACGCGGATCGGCGGATGGGGCCGCTGGAGCGGCTTCGGCACCACCGCGACCTCTTCCACCTGGTAGAACGTGCCGTGATAGCTGAAGCGCTCGCGCGTCCACGCGAGCCTGATGATCTCGAGCGCCTCGTCGAAGCGGGCGCGGTTCTCCGCCACCGGCACGCGAAACCCGTGGAACTGGCTCGGGATCGAGCCACGGCCGACCCCGAACTCGAGCCGCCCGCCGGAGAGCAGGTCGGCGGTCGCGGCTTGCTCGGCGCAGCTCAGCGGATGATGGAGCGGCAGCAGCGTGACGGCCGTCCCGATGCGGATCCGCCGGGTCCGCTCGGCGATCACCGGCACCGTCATGAGCGGGTTCGCCAGCAGCGAGAACGCGCCGCCGAAGTGGAGCTCGGCCAGCCACGCGACGTCGAAGCCCAGCGAGTCGGCGAGCGCGATCAGGTCGAACATCTCGGCGTAGCGCTCGGCGTGCGTCTGTCCGGTGGCTTCCGGAGCCTGGAAGAAGAGGCCGAATCGCATCGCCGGAATCTTTGCGCCAGTCGAGTCGAAGAGTCAAGGAGCGACTCGACCGCCTCGAGTCGAACATCGTCCTGGATGACAACCTCATCAAGCAGGCGATGCAGGTCAGCGGAGCGAGGACCAAGCGCGAAGCGGTCGACTGGGCCTTGCGCGAGATGGTCGCCCGGGGCCCGGTCTACCGGGCGCTCCGCAAGCTGACGGGGACGCTGCCCTGGGAGGGTGATGTCCGCATCCGGCGGCGCAAACGCCAGTGATCATCGTCCGCCCAAAAGACGGATGGCGCGAATCAGATCACCGGCGCCGGCGCGCGCGGCGTCGCTTCCCACTGCGCCGGGTCGTGCCCGTAGAACATCGTGGCGCCGGCCTGGTCGCGTAGCTTGCGGAGCGCCGCCAGCGAGTCGCGCATGACCGACGGGTTCCAGAGAACCTTCGGCAGCACGTCGCGGTCCATGTTCTCTCGCGTGTAGC
>WNFA01022398.1_pt1 | contig 10254 bp, 10 predicted proteins | sample 5400481 | NCBI WGS metagenome assembly WNFA01 (sample SAMN13153340, study PRJNA577476) | soil metagenome | isolation source: 120 cm saprolite under Douglas fir tree site 2 hole 1 replicate 2 | place: USA:California | collected 2015-04-18 | reverse complement strand
ATTTATGCGTGGCTCCAGCAGCTCGGGCGCCGACGGCCTCCAGGAGCACCGCCTCGCCAGTCCGCCGGAGCTAGACTCAGGCGCGTGACAGAGGCGGGGCTCGGGCCAGAGGATCTGAAGATCGTCACGCTTGCCCGTGCTGCCAGGGCGCGGGTCGGCTCGGCCGAAGGCGCCGCCGTCCGGGATCAGACAGGCCGGACGTATGCGGCAGCGGCCGTCGCGCTGCCGTCGCTGCGCCTTTCGGCCCTGACGCTGGCCGTGGCCATGGCGGTCTCCAGCGGAGCGGCGGCGCTGGAAGCGGCGGCGCTGGTGAGCGACGGCCCCGGGCCTGGTCCGGAGGATATCGGCGCGGTCAAGGACATCGGCTCTGGCGCTCTCATCATTCATGCAGGTTCCGATGGCACCGTCCGCGAGACGCTGCGCCTCTGACCGGCCGCTGGCTGGCCCTCCCGTGTGCGCGGTTCGGCTGGTCGGCCCAGGTCCGATGGTAGGAGAGAATCACCAGGGTGGTGCAAGCCCAGCCTGAACGCCCGGCCGGCCATGACGGTTTCTCGGCCGGCTTCGCGTGCTTCGCCGGCCGGCCCAACGTCGGCAAGTCCACGCTCATGAACGCGCTGGTCGGCACCAAGGTCGCGATCACGAGCAGCAAGCCGCAGACAACGCGCCGGGTGATCAGGGGCATCGTGCGGCGGCCGGACGCAGAGCTGATCATCATCGATACCCCAGGGCTACACCGGCCGCAGACCCTGCTTGGCGAGCGGCTAGACAGCCTGGTCCGCTCCACGCTGAGCGAAGTAGACGTGATCGGGTTCTGCATGCCGGCTACCGAGCGGATCGGCCCGGGCGACAAGTACCTGGCGCGTGAGCTGACCGCGCACTCAAGCACGCCGGTGGTAGCGATCGTCACCAAGACCGACCAGGCGTCAAGGGAACAGATCGCCAGTCGGCTGACGGCCGTGGCCGCGCTTGGTGACTGGGCTGACATCGTGCCGGTATCGGCCGTGACGGGTTTCCAGCTGGGCGAACTGACCGATGTGCTCGTCAGCCACCTTCCGGCCGGCCGGCCGCTGTACCCGGACGGCGAGCTTACCGACGAACCCGAGCAGCAGCTCGTCGCTGAGCTGATCAGGGAGGCGATCCTCGAGGGGGTCCGCGACGAGCTGCCGCACTCGATCGCCGTCGTGGTCGAGGAGATGGCGCCCCGCGAGGGCAGCGCTGACCTGATCGATGTGCAAGCGGTCCTGTACGTGGAGCGGCCAAGTCAGAAGGCCATCGTGATCGGCTCCAAGGGAGCCAGGCTTAAGGACGTCGGCTCGCGGGCACGGCAGCAGATCGAGGCGCTCCTCGGCAGCCGCGTGTTCCTGGATCTGCGGATCAAGGTCGCCAAGGACTGGCAGCGCGACCCGCGACAGTTGCGGAGGCTTGGGTTCTACGACTAGCAGTTCGGAATTTCGCAGGTCAGACGGGCGCAAACTGACCGCCTGCAGTACCGCGAATTCCGCGGATTAGCTGACCCAAGATCGCCGGGCATGTGATGATCGGGACTCCGGCGTGCGGTTTCACCCCGGCTGGCTAGTCGCCCGGAAGGGCAGGCTGGAGGGAAGCAATGCTGGCCCTTGTCGGGTCGAGAGTCTGTTACCGGACGATAGGCAGCGGCGTTTTCCACTGCGAGCGCTGCGGCGGAGATCGGCCTTACCGGCACCGGTCTGGCCGGCGCTGGGCACACCTGCTCGGCATCCCGCTGGCCTTGCTGGGCGATACCGGCGAGCATTTGCGCTGCACCGTCTGCCGCACCTGCTACCGGGTGGAACTGCTGGCCGTTCCGACCATCGAGCAGATGCTTGTCGCCCTCCTGGTCGGCACGAAAGCGGCCGTACTGGAGATGCTCAGGGCAGGCGGTGCCTGCAGCCCGGCGGCCAGGCGCCGGGCCGTCCAGATGATCATGGCCGCCGGCGCACCTGACTATCACGACGGCCAGCTGCTGGCCGTCCTGGCCCACCCAACGGGGCCAGGAGGTCCCGGCGGCCTCGGAGTGCCCGTCGTGCCCGGCGTCCCCGGCCCTGGGCGGCCCGTGACCGGAGATGACGGCCTGGCAGTGGGCTTGCGGCCGGCGGTCGAGGCCTTCGCTATTCAGCTCGACGTTCATGCGAGGGAGTGGTTTCTCGCCAAGATCGTGGAGGTCGGGGTTGCCGACGGCCCGCTCACCACGGCCGAGCGGGCGGTGGCCGGAACGGTTGCCCGCTACCTGGGCATGACGCCCGCGCATGGCCGCGACGTCATCATGCTCGCCGAGGAAGCCGCGCAGGCCGGGTAGCGGCGCGCCGGGTGCCGCCGTGTGGCGCGCAAGCCGCAGCCGCCGGTTAGCCGCCCGCATGCGCGAGAATGACACCGTGAGCATCTACCGCGACGACGGGATCGTGCTGCGCACCCAGAAGCTGGGCGAAGCCGACCGCATCGTCACTGTGCTCGCCCGTAAGACCGGCCGGATCAGGGCGGTGGCCAAGGGCGTGCGCAGGACCAAGTCCCGGTTCGGCGCTCGCCTCGAGCCATTCACCCATGTCGACCTGCTGCTGTATACCGGGCGGAGCCTGGACGTGATCACCCAGGCTGAGACGCTCAGGAGCTACGGGCAGGCGCTGGCAGGCGACTACCCGCGGTACACCACGGGTACCGCGATGCTGGAGACGGCCGAGCGGTTCACCGTGGTCGAGAAGGAGCCAGCGCTGCGGCAGTTTCTGCTGCTCGTCGGCGGGCTCAGGACGCTGGTGGACGGCGGGCACGACCCGAGGCTGGTGCTCGACGCTTATCTGCTGCGCTCCCTGGCCGTCGCCGGGTACGCGCCTGCGCTTGACGAGTGCGCGATCTGCGGGACCAGGGCCCCCGGGATCCCCACCCCCGACCAGGCCTCGATGCATCGGGCCACGAGGCGCAGGACGTTCGGTGTTGCCGCGGGCGGGCTGGTCTGCAGGTCCTGCTGGGCGCCCGGAGCCGCGACCGCCTCAGCGGTAACGATCGACCTGATGAGCGCGCTGCTACGGGGCGACTGGGAACTTGCCGACGCCAGCGAGCGGCGGTACCAGGTGGAAGCCAGCGGCCTGGTGGCCGCGTACGTGCAATGGCACCTCGAGCATTCGATCCGGTCGCTGCGCCACGTGGAGCACGCGTGAGCGGAGGCACGAAGGTCAGACCGCCTGAGCCGCATGCCAGCGGTGCCAGGCCGCCCGCCATCCCGCCCGACCTGGTGCCCCGGCACGTGGCCCTGGTGATGGACGGCAACGGCCGGTGGGCTAAGCAGCGCGGCCTGCCCCGCACCGAGGGCCATAAGGCGGGGGAGTACTCGCTGTTCGACGTGATCATGGGTGCGATCGAGCTCGGCATCCCCTACCTGTCGGCCTACGCGTTCTCGACCGAGAACTGGCGGCGATCACCGGATGAAGTCCGGTTCCTGATGGGCTTCAACCGCGACGTCATCCGCCGCCGCCGCGACCAGCTGAACGAGATGGGGGTCAGGATCCGGTGGGCGGGGCGCAGGCCCAGGCTCTGGCGCAGCGTGATCAGCGAACTCGAGGACGCGGAGCAGATGACGGCCGGCAACTCGGTGCTGACGCTTCAGTTCTGCGTCAACTACGGTGGCCGGGCCGAGATCGCCGACGCTGCTGCCGCGATCGCGGCCGACGTGGCGGCTGGCAAGCTGCGCGCCGACAAGATCGACGAGAAGGTGTTCGCGCGGTACTTGGACGAGCCTGGCCTCCCCGATGTCGACCTGTTCGTGCGGTCCTCGGGCGAGCAGCGGACGTCCAACTTCCTGATCTGGCAGTCTGCCTATGCCGAGTTTGTCTTCCTCGACACGCTTTTTCCTGACTTCGACCGCCGGCACCTCTGGCGAGCATGCGAGATCTACGCGAGCCGGGACCGGCGATACGGCGGAGCCGAGCCCAACCGCGTGCCGGACATCGACATCGGCGCTTAAGCCACCGGCGCTTGATGCTCGCCTGACCCGGGCGGGCGCCAGAGTCAGTGCAGGCCGCGGAAGATCGCGACGATCAGTATCACCGCCATCGCGACGACTCTCAGCAGGCGTCCGTACAGCGACAGGCGGGGCCAAGACACCGCAGCGAGCCAGCCAAGCAGGCCGGCCAGCCCGCACAGGGCGATGGCGCCGCCCCAGCCGGACACCGCCAGCCCGGTTACCAGCAGGACGACGGCCAGCACAGGCAGCAGCCAGGCCGGCAACTGGTGCATCCACAGCAGCGGTGTAGCACTGCGCTGCTCGATCGAGTCCCTGGCTGGGGAGGCGCCCGGGGTGAACAGGGTATTGCCCTCCGGCAGCGGCCGTGGCCGGCGCTGGCGTCGCCGGTCGGCCTGGACGGGCCGGCGGCTGTCGCGGTTCGTGCTCACGCGCGGTCGTCCTTCCTTGGCGACAAGCCGCCATGGGGTGCCTGGCCTGTAGTCACCGGATGTAATGAGTTGCGGCTGGCCAGGTCACCGACCACGATAGCGGGCACCACTAGCAGGCTGGATCACGGCTAAGCTTGCAGGCACCGCCGCCCCCCTCGCCGGGATCGACCGCGCCGGTAAACCTGTCAACCGCCGAACGTGTTAGCCGCCGCAAGGCGCTGGAGAATTCTGATGGCTCATCGCAGCGACCGCATGGAGACCATAGTCAGCCTCAGCAAGCGGCGCGGGATCGTGTTTCCGTCCAGCGAGATCTACGGCGGCCTGCGGGCCTCCTGGGACTACGGTCCGCTCGGCGTGGAGATCAAGAACAACATCAAACGGCAGTGGTGGAAGTCGACGGTAACCGAGCGCGACGACATCGTCGGCCTGGACTCCAGCGTGATCCTCGCACCCGAGGTCTGGCAGGCCAGCGGGCACATCACCGAGTTCGTCGATCCGCTGACCGAGTGCCAGTCGTGCCACAAGCGGTTCCGCGCCGATCACCTCATCGAGGCCTACGCCGACAAGCACGACGGCAAGGAGCCCGAGCACGGCCTGACCAGCCTGGCCTGCCCGAATTGCGGAACCAGGGGTGCGTTCACGGAGCCGCGGATGTTCAACCAGTTGCTGCGCACCTATCTCGGCCCGGTCCAGGATGACTCTGGCCTCGCTTACCTGCGCCCGGAGACGGCGCAGGGCATTTTCATCAAACTACAAGAACGTGCAGCAGACGTCGCGGAAGAAGGTCCCGTTCGGCATCGCGCAGATCGGCAAGTCGTTCAGGAACGAGATCACCCCGGGCAACTTCATCTTCCGCACCCGCGAGTTCGAGCAGATGGAGATGGAGTTGTTCGTCAAGCCGGGCACGGACGAGGAATGGCATCAGCGCTGGATCGAGACCCGGCTGGGCTGGTACCGCGACCTCGGGCTGAAGCCCGAGAACATGCGGCTCTACGAGCACCCGGCCGACAAGCGCTCGCACTACTCGTCGCGGACCGTCGACATCGAGTACCGGTACGGCTTCCAGGGCAGCGAATGGGGCGAGCTCGAGGGCATCGCCAACCGGACCGACTTCGACCTGTCCACGCACGCGAGAGCGTCCGGCCAGGACATGTCCTACCTGGACCCTGAGACGAACGAGCGGTATGTGCCGTACGTGATCGAGCCGGCGGCGGGCGTCGACCGGTCGATGCTGGCGTTCATGCTCGACGCCTACGCCGAGGACGAGGCTCCGGACGCTAAGGGCGTCATGGAGAAGCGGACGGTCATGCGGCTGGACTACCGGCTGGCGCCGGTAAAGGTGGCCGTGCTGCCGCTGTCACGCAACGCCGACCTGTCTCCGAAGGCACGCGACGTTGCCGCGAGCGTGCGCAAGCACTGGAACGCGGATTTCGACGACGCTGGCGCGATTGGCCGCCGGTACCGTCGCCAGGACGAGATCGGCACCCCGTACTGCGTGACGGTCGACTTTGACAGCCTGACCGACCAGGCGGTAACGGTTCGCGAGCGAGACTCGATGCGGCAGGATCGGGTCGGCATCGACAAGCTGATCGCCTACTTGTCGGACCGTCTCGGCGGCTGCTAGTCCCTGCCTGGCTGCTAGTCCCTGCCTGGCTGCTAGTCCCTGCCTGGCTGCTCGTCCCTGGCTGGCCACAGAACCGGCTCAGGTTGCGGCCGGTGATGCGGCGCGCGGAGTCAGGGCCGGTTCCGGGGCGGCTATCTCGGGAGTCCTGAGGTGCCGGCGTCCGGCCAGGAAAGCGAGGCCGTACAGGCCAGCCACGATGATCAGCAGCGCCCGGTAGCCCGTGATCAGCGACACATACTCGATCACGCCCCCGACCATCGCGCCGAGCAGGTTCGCGGCGAAGGCGACGGTCGAGTCGCCGACATCGCGGAACCGCTGGGTGAAGACCAGGTTCGCCAGGAAGATAGGGGCGAAGGCGATCAGCACGGCTGCGACAAAGCGCGGCGCGAGGCCGAGCGAGAGCAGCGAGGACTGCGGCACGATCCAGGCGACCGCGAGCGCTGCGAGCAGCCCGGCGTAGAGCAGCCTGGGACGCCTGATCACCACCCGCCTTGAGGTCTCGACGGCGGCGAGCACGGCCAGCAGGACACCGCCGAACACCAGGGCGTTCACGAACCAGGTTGTTCCGAACAGGAGCGCGAACTGGACGATGCTCTTGGTCTCGAGCAGCATGAACGCCGCGCCCATGAAGAACAGGTCGGCGAAGCCCCTGGCCTTGCGTACCGGCCCGGAAAACGCCCGGACGAGCAGCACGGAGGCGAGCAGGATCAGCGCCAGCGTCACTAGGTAGAACGAAGGGATCGTGTTGCTCGCCAGGTAGATGAAGGGGTGGTCATCGGTGGCCGGCGGCCGGACCGAAGCGGGGGCGTGCCAGGTGCGCACGCAGTGCACGGCCGCTGGGTTGGCGCTGATTGTCAGGACCGACAGCTGCTGCCGGTTCAGGCCGACCGTGTTGATGCACGGCGGATGATCGTAGGCAGCATCGAGCGTGTTCGCCAGACGGTCCTTCAGCCAGTCCGTCCGGTAGTAGTTGTACATCGCGAAGACCCCGGTTCCCGGCACCAGGTGGGTGCGGGCCGCCTGCATCGCCTGGAGCGTGAACAGGTAGCTCTCCAGCCGCAGCGAAGACTGACCGGCGACGAGGGTAAGCGAGTCGGGTAGCGCGAAGAGAATGAGGTCATACTTTTTCTCCGTCTGGGACAGGAATGCCCTGCCGTCGTTGATGTGCACGCTGACCCGCGGGTCCTGGTAAGGCTGGTCCCCATTCAGCTTCCTGCCGAGCTTGTAGATCATCGGATCGATCTCGACCGCGTCGACGTGCTTCGCGCCCATCCGCAGGGCCCCGGCCACGTCATTGCCCGTACCGGCCCCCACCACCAGGACGTTGTTCAGCGGATTGCCCGGCGCCTGGGTGTAAGGGCGGTAGAAGATGGCCGGCCGCTTGGCTGCCCTGGTGATGGCCTGGTGCGGGATGCCGTTGACCATGATCGGGATCGTGTGCGCCGGGGTATCCGCGCCGACGGTGATCCGGTAGTAAGGCGACCAGAGGTCGTGCGAGGTCAGGCTCTGCGCGGTGAGCAGGCCGGCCAGGCTGGCCAGGGCGGCGAACGGGATCAGCCCGATGCGCCGCCCGTACGCCGCGAGCAACGCGACAGCGGTGATAATTCCCCACGCGAGCGGCTTGGCGTCGAAAAAGGAGAGCGCAGAGAAGGTGGCGATGCCCACGATGCTGCCGAGGATGTCGAGCCGGTAAGCCTCAAGCGGCTTGAACCGGACGAAGGTGCGCGCCACTCCCTCACCGATCATGGCCATGACCGCCGCGACGGCCAGGAAGATCACCGGCAGCATCAGCCACGTCGGCAGGCCGGTGGTCTTCAGGGCGCCGAAGAAGATCAGCTGCTTGCCCGATGTGTGGCTGATCTGAACCGGGAACCGCAGCACGAACAGCACAAGCAGCGCGAGCGCGACCGGGGCCAGCGGGAACAGATTGACCCTCGACCTGGCCCGCAGGAAGCCGATCCCGATCCCCAGGAAGCTGCCGAGCAGGACGAAGTTCGAGTAGTACGAGAGGTAGACGATGTTCGCCCCGAGCCAGCGGATCAGCGCGAGCTCGACGAACAGCATCAGGAAGCTGAGCAAGACCAGCCGGAGCCTGACCAGCGCGCCCGGCTCCTCGTTGCCGCCCATGCCAGGCGCGCCTGCGCTCCCCGGCGATGTCACGGCGTCCCGCCCGAGCAGCACCGTGACGGCGCGCCTGGTTGGAGACTGGCTCGGTCGGGGGAGCGCCTCGGCGGGCCGCGAGCTGGCTGAGTCGCCGGTCATGGGCATGCTGTCCTCTTCATTTTGGGTCGGATATGGCAAACCTACCGTTGTGCGCGCGCGCCCGGCTCAGGTTTGATGGCGCGGCAGCAGGTCGATCACGAGGCGCCTGATCGTGCGAATCTGCCCGGCGTGCTGGCGGAAGAACGCCGACCGCTCGGTGAGCTGTAGCCGCTCCATCGTGGCGACCGCCGGTCTGGCGCAGGTGACGAAGACTGGCGTCCAGATCCGCTGCTCACCCGCGACCTGCCCGGGTCCTGGGCTGGCCTGCTCGAGCCGGTCCATCCAGGCGAAGAACCCAGCGAACAGCGGGCTGCTGCCGACGCCGCCCCGTTTCGCGTAGCGGGACGGCACGCCTGCCGCCTCCAGGCAGCTGACGAAGGCAGGCCGCGCGGCCTGTACCGGCGGCGAGGACTGGATCCCGGTGACCTTCTTCAGCCAGATGGCGGCGAGCGGCGTGGCCGCCTTGTCCAGGCGCCAGATCGGCCGCGCGTCCTGAACGACGCAGCTCCGCATGGCGGCGGTGTGTGCGCGGCGCTGCGCCTTCGGTATCACGGGGATCTGGTGGCCGGGTCGGTTGGCGTTTCCTGGTGTCATGACGCCCGTGCGAAGGCGCTGAGCGAGATCAGGGAACTGGCTGTTGTCGCTGGAATGCAGGATGAACTTCCGTTTCGGAACCGAGAACGGCGGTTGCTGGAAACCGGCCGCGGCCAGACAGGGACCGATATCCCTGGCCAGGATCTTCTGCCTGGTCCATCCGAAGGCCAGGCCAGCTGTGTATTGGGCGCCGGTCGCCGGAAAGTACGAGTCAAGAGCTTGTTTCGTCAGGCGCGCCTGAGCGCGGCTGAGTGCGGCCGATCCTGGCCACGCCCCGCCGTGACCGGTCACTGGCGCGTGCCCGACGAAGATCAGACCCGCGAGCACGGCCGCCACGCTGGCCGCCGCGGCGAGCGGTGTCAGCCACCAGTGCCGCGAACGCGGCGTGGCCGTGTCGGCACGGGTCAGCCGCAGGGCCGGAATATCAGCCGGCCCGATCTCGGCCGCTGCCGCCTCGGCGGCAGAGTGGATCAGCGACTCGAGCGAGCTCATCGGCCTTCCCCTAGCATCCTGCCCAGCGCTGCGAGCGCCCGATGGCTGGTCGACCGGACCGTGCTAGGCCTGATTCCCATCACCCGTGCGATCTCGTCGTCGGATTCATGCAAGTAGAAACGGAGGACGAGCACTTCTCGCTGCCGGGCTGGCAGCTTGCGCAGCGCGACCAGCACAGATCGCTGTTCTTCGCCGGTTAGCGCCACCGATTCCGCGGACGCAGCGGCCGGCTCGTGGATGGCCTTGCTGGCCCGGAGCCTGCGCCGCCGGATCGCTGACCGGCAGCCGTTAAGCACCGAGGCTCGCAGGTACGGCAGCGCTGCTGCCGGATCGGCAATCCTGGCCCAGTTCCTGTACAGGCCGCAGAAGGCCTCCTGGACCACGTCTTCGGCGGCGCCAGCGTCGCTGAGCATGACATGAGCCAGCCGGGTCAGCCCAAGCGCGTGGGCACGGTAGAGCGCCGTTATCCGGTTTTCCGCTGTCATCGCGAACGACGTTCCTGCGGCAGTGCCCGTGAAGGCACCAACGCTGGCCGAGCGTTCGCTGAGACCGGCTGACCCGACGCTGCTCATGCCCTATAGACGCGCGAAACGGGGCGATGTTGCTCGGAAAGTCACTGCCGCCCAGATTCTGGAGCATGGCGGGGAACGCGAGCGAACATCTCGGCGGCTGCCAGGTGGAACCCGTCGGGCAGACCGGCAACGGCCATTGTCGCCGCGATCTGATGCATCTCCGCAGTCCAGCGCCATCCTTTGCTGGCTGCCGACCGCTCGGCTGCTCCGTGCCGCTCGACGAGTCCCGGCTGGGACAGCTGCCACTCTGCCGTCAGCATGTCGCCGACGCCCTCGGATTCGGCCAGTTCGCGCGCCGCCAGCAGCAGCGCC
>WNFA01005899.1_pt1 | contig 10254 bp, 9 predicted proteins | sample 5400481 | NCBI WGS metagenome assembly WNFA01 (sample SAMN13153340, study PRJNA577476) | soil metagenome | isolation source: 120 cm saprolite under Douglas fir tree site 2 hole 1 replicate 2 | place: USA:California | collected 2015-04-18 | reverse complement strand
CATTCTCGAAGACTGGATGAAGAGCTACCGGCCCGAAGAGCTGTTTGACGAAAGTGGCAAGCTTATCCAGGAGCTTGCGGAACTTGCGCCCAAGGGTGATCGGCGCATGAGCTCGAATCCGCACGCGAATGGTGGCCTGCTACTCAAAGATCTGTTGATGCCCGACTTTCAGAAATATGCCGTCCCAGTAGCTAAGCCCGGCACGGAAACTGCGGAGTCCACCAAGGTGCTGGGCACTTTCTTGCGCGATGTGATGAAGCTGAATAAGCAATCCAGGAACTTTCGCGTGTTTGGGCCCGATGAGACTGCATCCAACCGGCTCGATGCTTTGTATCAGGTTACGGATAAGGTCTGGGTGCAGCCGCTTCTGCCCACAGACGAGCACCTGTCGCCAGACGGGCGTGTTATGGAGGTCTTGAGTGAGCACATGTGCCAGGGCTGGCTGGAAGGCTATCTGCTGACCGGACGCCACGGCTTTTTCTCCTGCTACGAGGGCTTCATCCACATTGTGGACTCGATGTTCAATCAGCACGCGAAATGGCTGGAGGCTACACACAAAATTCCCTGGCGGCATCCCATTTCATCGCTGAATTATCTGCTCACTTCTCATGTCTGGCGGCAGGACCACAATGGTTTCAGCCATCAGGATCCCGGCTTCATTGATTTCGTGATGAACAAAAAGGCGAGTATTGTTCGCGTGTACCTGCCGCCGGATGCGAACTGTTTGCTTTCGGTGGCTGACCACTGCTTGCGTAGCCGCCACTATGTGAACGTGATTGTGGCCGGCAAGCAGCCGGAACTGCAGTGGCTCGACATAGAAGCCGCCATCGAGCACTGCACCAATGGGATTGGCATCTGGTCCTGGGCCAGCAGCGATCAGGGCAGCCAGCCGGACGTGGTGATGGCCTGCGCCGGCGATGTCCCCACACTGGAAACCCTAGCCGCAGTCGACCTTCTTCGGCAGAATTTCCCCGACGTCAAGATCCGAGTTGTCAACGTCGTGGATCTGATGACACTGCAGCCTTCCAGCGAACATCCCCACGGTCTCTCAGATCGCGAATTCGATTCCATGTTCACCACCGATAAGCCTGTCATCTTCGCCTATCACGGATATCCCTGGTTGATCCATCGGCTCACTTACCGTCGTGCTGGTCACGATAGCTTGCACGTCCGCGGATACAAGGAAGAGGGCACAACCACGACGCCCTTCGACATGACGGTGATGAATGACCTCGATCGCTACCATCTTGCCGGCGACGTAGTGGATCGCGTGCCCAGGTTGCAGCGCGTAGGCGCCCATTTCCAGCAGTTCCTGCGCAACAAGCTGGTGGAGCACAAGCAGTATGTGCACGAGCACGGCGATGATATGCCGGAGGTCAAGAACTGGAGCTGGCCTTACTGACGAATGAAGATTCTCGTGCTCAATTCGGGTTCCAGCAGCCAGAAAACCTGTCTGTACGAGATTGGTGAGACTCTCCCGGACAATCCCCCGGCTTGCCTGTGGGAGGGAAAAATTGAGTGGCGTGGCCAGGTCGCAGAGGCCGTGGTCAAGAACTCTCACGGCGTCACCCGACAAGCTCGAGTTGAGGTCTCGTCGCGTGCGGAGGCAGTGGAGCATGTACTGCGCACGTTGTGGAGCGGCGAAACACAAGCTCTCGCTACCGCTTCCGAGATCGATGTTGTAGGACATCGCGTCGTTCATGGCGGTCCGAAATACGAACAGCCGGTTCTGATCACGCCCGACGTGAAGTCGGAAATTGCCAGCGTTTCCGCCTTCGCACCGCTCCACAATCGAGCTGAACTCGAAAGTGTGGAGATCATTGAGCAGTTGCTCGGATCTGTTCCTCAAGTCGCCGTCTTCGATACCGGTTTCCATCGCAAAATGCCGCTGTCGGCGGCTGTGTATCCGGGCCCTTATGAATGGTTCGCAGGCGGCATTCGCCGCTATGGATTCCACGGCATCAATCATCGGTATTGTGCCGCGCGTGCCGCGCAGCTCCTGCACAGGGACTTGGAATCCCTCAAATTGGTGACCTGTCATTTGGGCAACGGTTGTTCTCTCGCTGCGATTTGTGAAGGCCACAGCATTGACACAACCATGGGGTTTACTCCTCTCGAAGGCCTGATGATGGGCACTCGCTCTGGTTCTGTTGATCCCGGAATTCTGACTCACCTGATGCGCCAAGGTCAGCTCCAGGCCAAGGAAATCGATGATGTGCTGAACCAAAAGTCGGGGCTGCTTGGAATCTCAGGGATTTCAGGCGACATGCGCGAAATTCTAGCTGCCATGAAACAAGGCCATGCGAGAGCCAAGCTGGCATTCGACATCTATGTGCATCGTCTGCAGGCGGGCATTGGCGCCATGGCTGCCGTGTTGGGAGGAATGGATGCACTCGTGTTTACCGCGGGCGTCGGGGAGAACTCCCCCGAAGTCCGCGATGCGACGTGTTGCAAGTTGCCATTTTTTGGTCTCAAGCTCGATGCGGCGGCCAACGCGCAATGTTTCCCTGACCAAGATATCGCCACCCTGGATTCGCCGGTCCGCATCCTCGTGCTTCGGGCACAGGAAGACTGGGCAATTGCGCGAGAATGTTGGAAGCGCGCACCTGTGAATATGGCGACACAAACGGGAACGGGTAAAATCAAGCAGTAGCTGGCCTCTGCACTGACGGGCCAGTTACACCTAACTCTTGTGATTAGGACTGCAAACCGACTGCGGTGAACCTCCGGCCAGCACATGGGCATCCACTGGCGAAGTACGCCGACAAGTCGAGTTTGTTTCAGACCTGGTCCAAGCCGGCACACCATCGCGAAGCACCCGCCGAGCAGCCCACGCAAACCGGGCGGGCACTCGCGGAACTTTTGCTTGGTCTTGACAGCGGGAAATAAACGCTCTAGCTAGCTGGAGGTGTTCACAAGACTCATTGTTCCAGGTGAACTTTCCGCCGAGATCAGCGACCGCTGCGTCGTACTCGTCGGAGTAGGCCTACTCCAGCCGGATGGAATCGCCACGGCGGACCTTGCCAGCCTGCAACACAGAGGCATAGACCCCGACATTAGCCCGGTTGTGCTGGGCTGCTGACCGCAGGATACCCGAATCCTTCGGGAGATCGCCCTGAGGGAGCGTAGTCATTATGCAGCGGGGCACCGAGCATCGACGCTAAGGCGAACGGCATCGCCGATCGCGAGCGTTTGCCCAACCCAAGCATTCTCGACGAACTCCTTCTCGCCGTTGGCGGTCTCCACCACGATATTTGGGCGAAACCGTCGGACCTCGAAACGCCCCTGTGAATACAGCATCCGCAGCCGATCAAGCGTGGCGGTGGTCAGCAGATGCACGACGGCACAGTCGAAAAAGGTGCCCTCAGGCAGACCGAAGTCGGTGACGGTGTCTCGGTGCTCGAGCCCTTCGATATTTGGCCAGTACTCCTCGGCTGTGGCCATCCGCAGGTCAGGCAATGCGGATTCGAGTTTCACCTCGCGCTTCAACACGTTTGATAGGAGGCCACGAGACGAACTTAATCCGGTGGACGCGCGGCCCTGAGCCGCGTAGTGCAACCCTCATGTCGTGTCCAGCTTCGAACCCTAGCTTTCGCCATTCCTGATACCTTGGCGATTGCTCCCGAGTGACGGCTACCCGGAAACAAATTCACATTTTACAATTTTAGATTACCGGAAAGTGTTCGTTTGTGAGGCTCGATATCTGAATAACTTTCGGCACTCCAGTCTTAAGAAACTCTCGAAGACGGGAATGTGAAGGCCGCCCTTTTCAAGGACGAATTTGCACGAAATGAGACAGGCGCGCCATTTGAATTCCTCGGTACCGTGCTTCTTGCCGTAGGCGGTGATGTCTTCCTGGGAAACGCCGAACACCACGGCTCCAATTTTAGACCAGACGCAGGCACCCGCGCACATAGCACAAGGTTCGTGTGTGGAATACAACACGAAATCCGGTAGATACCGGCCGTAGCCGGAGGAGACATATTTCAATGTTTCAAGCTCCACGTGTTTGATGGATGAACCCGAAGTTTTTACCCGGTTGCCGGCAGATGCGATAACCACTTCCCGATTTCCACTGAGCTGCGTGATGACGGCACCGATGGCATAGTCGCCCCGGTCGCGAGCGCGCTTCGCCTCCACGATCGCAAGCTGCATGAATTTTTTCTTCGGTTTGTAGGTGGGAGGAATCATTATCCTATCCATGTGTTTAGCTTACTGGTTGGGATCGATCCTGTGAGACCGAGACTCGCCTTTCCAGAGTGGATCTCGTCACCCGCAGAGAACTGCGTCATCATTGGTTTGCCACTCGACCGGTTCCAGTCGAAGCTGTTCGAGCAGTTGTTTGAAGAGGTCGTGGCGCGCTGTCTGGAAGCCGGACTGGTCGAAGAGGACAACCTCTTGGTGGATGGCAGCTTCATCGAGGCCAATGCCAACAAGGAGAGCCGTATCCTGCGTGAGCAGTTAGCAGAATTAGGCGCCTGCGACCGCGGCTGCCGCTTTGGGGTACTCGGTTGTGGCGGGCTTTGCTGGCTCGGCCGAAGCCGGCTTGGCCCTAGTATGTTGAGACTTATCAGTCTTCTGCTCTGCAGCGCGGACCTGCACGCTGCCTTTCAGAAGGGCTCCATCCTCTACGCTGATCCGTTGGGTGATCACATCGCCCGTCAGCGAGCCTTCGCTGCGGATGTCCAGACGGTCCGTGCATTGGATGTTGCCCTGCACCTTGCCCAGGATCACGACTTCGCGGGCACTGATATTGGCGGCAACGCTGCCGTCGCGTCCAATGGTCATGCGGCCTTCTGAAAGATTGACGGTGCCCTCGATGCGGCCATCGATGTGCAGCGATTCGGTGCCGCTCACTTCACCCTTGATGACCAGTGAGCGGCCGATTGTAGCCTGCTCCCCGGGGCTGACGGTCTTTGACGGGGGGTGGTTCGGGTTCGAGGAAAACTGCGATTTTTCAGAGTCTGAGGGCTGCATCGGTTCCGGCGCTCCTTATTTTGCGTGCGGCGCTCACTATTGGCGTTTCCGCGTGCGGCGGGTCTGCTTGACGATGGCCGAATTGGCCAAACTAACTATTGCATGGGAGTGTGCAATGGAGGAGATTACGGAAGAACCTGTACGGGTGCCCAGCAAAATACAGCTTCAGAACCCCATATTAGAAGGAGGAATAGCATGAGCTAGAATCGTCCGTCATGGTTCGTAGTTCATCCTCCGACAGTGTCTGTCTATAACGCATTCACAGAGGCGCAGGACAGGCTCAACCGGCAGCTTCACCGGTTGTCCGCCGATGAAAATCGTGTGACCGCTCGGCAAATCGGAGAGATGCGCCCGCTTTTTTGAGGATAAGTGCATGGAACAAAAGAGGTGAGCCGGGTGGCTCACCTCTTATGTCGGACTGGGGCGCTGCTAAGCGGCTTTGCCGGCGGCGATTCTGTGCGTGGTTGAGCTATCGACATTGAAGGTCCGAATTACGGGCTCTGCCTCAAGTAGGTGCCGTACCATCTCGTGGATGGCGGGGTACTGCTCCCGATGATACCGTTCGGCATCTTCTCTGCTGTTCCAAAAGCTCAATGCCAAAACACGACTGGGTTCGGTATCCGATACCAGCACCGTCTCATCCACGAACCCGGCTTGTTTCTTCAAAATCGGCAGCACTTTTTCGTTGATGGTGTTCGAGAGTTCTTTTGCCTTTCCCGATTTGGTGGTTACTTCAACAGTTCGTGTAAACATGGAAGCACTCCTTTCGGTTGACAAGAAGGTGAAAGGAACGTCGCGAAGTTTGCGCGACATGCATGTTACGCCTGTGGAATGCCCCCACGGTACGCCGGTCCCTCGCGGGCGTCAACGCCCGAAGAATGGTGCAGGCGTCGATAAGAGGCAGCCTCTCGCTCAGTCGCTTTTCTTGGAAGCAATGGCGTTGCAACGCCGACCAACGCTGCTCCACTTCCTTACTGCCACAGTCGGGGCAAACCGCATCGCCCTCCTCGTACTCAGAAAAAGCCCCGGATCGGCTCCGGGGCAGTCGCTGTCTTCGGCGTGGATGCACGTGCGTAATCAGGCGGCAACGGTACGAACCTTCGTCCCCGTAATCTCCTCTTCCGCGCGGAGCCAGTCGTCCAGATCGCGGCCGTCTTCCCGCCCGCGTTCCTCGTAGAGCTCATACGCGCGCTGGCGGATCTGGTTTTCGAGTCCTTGGGGGCTGCTCGCCACTGTAGCGGGTGGTTTCTTTGCAGGATCTTTGGCCATGGTGGACACTCCTTTCTTTTGCTGCAACGGGCAAGCCGCGTGAGGGCCGGCGGCAAGATTGTTGGGATTCGCGAAAAACGTAATGCTTTTCGCTAGGTAGGTCAATTGCCCAAAACTGGTGCAGATTGGAAGTGAGTCAGGACACTCGTGCCTGTTGGTTGTAGGTCTCGAATTTTACGTGGTTGGGTCGTGATTCCTCGTGAGGGTGAGGTCGTGGACTTTGCCTGAGATGTGGGACGCGGACTTTGCGTGGGAACGAGGATGCGGATTCTGCGCGATTCTTGGGGCCGGTCTAAGAAGGGGCGGCCCGCCGCCCCTGGCTGATACAGTGGCCGGAAATTACTTTTTCATCTCTTCTTTTTTCATTTCTTCGCCCTTCAGCATCTGGACCTCCGTGATGTGAATGAATCCCTTGTCGGCGTCGACATGGGCTTTCACCTTCACGTGATGGCCTTCATGGCCCTTGAGCACTTCGGGATTCTCGACGGTCCAACTCTTCTGATCCTTGTCCGACACAAAGGTGATCTTGTCGCCTTCCGCCTTGACCGTGCCTTCGATGCTCTTCAAGGGAGCTTGCGCAGCCTGATTTGTTTGGGCTGGCGCTTTGGATTCATACTGTGCAACTGCCGTCATGCTGAGGATGACGGACAGCGCGAGGGTAGTCACGAGCAGCGTTTTCATGAGCGACCTCCTTGCAAACTCTTCGGTCGTGTCCTGAGACCTGCGTTGGCTGGGAGGATGGACGTCCGTCGACGAAGGGACGCAGTAAAAGTCTGCTCCCTGTGCCGTAGCCGAGTCAAGACCGAGGACGTTCCCATAAGATGCGGTGTCCGCTCAGTCAGGCCTTTGCTTGGACAAACCTGTTGGTGGTATGCGTTTCGACTCGATACCCGAGTTTCCATCGACAATCTGCGCCCATTGTTGAGCTTGTTCTCTGCGGACTTGGCGATTGACTTGGGTACGGTTAACACGCGGGTCTATGCCCGGGACAAGGGCATCGTGGTCAACGAGTCCTCGGCCGTTGCTCTCGACAACCGTACCGGCGAAGTCCAGGCGGTCGGCAAGGAAGCCAAGGAGATGTTGGGCCGTACGCCCGGCAATCTCAGGGTTGTCAAGCCCATGAAAGACGGCGTGATCGCCGACTTCAAAGTGACTGAGAAGATGCTTAACTACTTCATCCAAAAGGCGCAGCAGCGCAGGACACTCGTGCATCCTCGCATCGTGATCAGCGTCCCTTCCGAGATCACGCAGGTGGAAAAGCGCGCCGTGACTGATGCGGCCTACCGAGCCAAGGCCGCCGAAGTGCACCTGGTGGAGCAGGCGATGATGGCTGCCATTGGCGCCGGTCTGCCCGTCACCGAGCCGGGCGGCAACATGGTTGTGGACATTGGCGGCGGCACGACCGACGTCGCTGTCATCTCGCTCTCCGGCATCGTCTATTCGCGCTCGCTGCGCACCGCCGGCAATCACATGGATGAAGCCATCATGAATCATGTGAAGAGAAAACATAACCTGCTGATCGGGGAACGCACGGCGGAGCAGATCAAGATCGAGATTGGCTCGGCGTATACCCTGGACAGGCCGCTGACCATGGAGGTCAAAGGGCGGGGTCTCATCGAGGGTATGCCCAAGATGATCACCGTGGGGGACAGCGAGATCCGCGAGGCGTTAAGCGAATGCATCTCGAGCATTGTGAGCGCGATCCGCGTGGCGCTGGAGCGCACGCCACCGGAACTTTCCGCCGACATCAGCGACCGCGGCATCGTACTCGTCGGAGGCGGTGCTTTACTCAAGAACTTGGACAAGCGAATCCGGGAAGAAACCGGACTGCCGGTATGCATCGCCGACGACCCGCTGTGCTGCGTGGTGCTCGGCACAGCCAAGATTCTCCCCGACTTCAAATTCTTGCGCAGGATTTCGCTTGAGTAGGCTTCCTTGTCCACATGCGGGCGCATGATGAAGCGTTGCCAGGCCACGAATATAAAGATGAGGATGTGGGACGCGGATTTTGCGTAGTTTTGGAGGGAAAAGAAAAGTCGGAACGCGTGCTCCCGACATTTCTGACCTGGAGTTCTCCATTCGATGTGATCGTGAAGCGTCGTCGCGTGACCTGCGGGCTTATGTTCTCACTCTCTGGCCAACAAACTTCTTCGGTGCGATTCAGACTGGGATCACTGAACTGCCAACGTACTGAGAGCGTTTGACCACCATCCTGGAGACCTCAGCTTTTGCCTCTCCCCAATCGCAGTCCGTCGGAGAGCAAGCATCCCGAAGGTACCTCGCCTCGGGTGCATCTTGCTGGTCCACCCAATGTCCAAGAAACCGTTCTAGTGTTCCGATGTGTTGTTCTTTTTCCTTTACCTGAGAGTCTAGCATCTGTACCTTCTGATCGATAACCTTATGGGCGGGATTGAAGTCTACCTTAGCGAGAATAAGCCGCGAGGAACGAGCTGTGATAGTTGCTAATACGCTTATGATGGCGATGGCAATCTGCGGACTCGCTTTTGATCCTCCCGTGAGCCCTCGGGCGGTCCCCCGAACAGTTCACGAGTCACCTAGTCGCTGGACAGCGGGCACACAATTCCACCTCATTTCGTTCGCTTGAAACGCGCGCGGGTACTCGAAGTGTCCCGTCAACCATGGACTACAATAGAGGACGTTGGCCGGGTCAACGTTGCAGAGTATAGCTCCGCAGAGAGCGTAGGGAAAACCAATTCTGTTTGCCCTGTTTCTCCAACTGGCAAGGGCAAAAGCAATCAGATTGTTGTCCCACGCAAAGTCTCACTTCCATGCACGACGGCGCTGAAAGGGATTCCGCTTGGCTCTTGACGACATCACGAAACTCATTGATCCAGGAAAGGAAAAGGACTATCTCACCCACAACGAGGTGAATGACCTGATTCCGCATGATGTCCATTCCCCGGAGGACCTGGACGACGTGCTCACCACCATCGGCACGCAGGGCATTGACGTGCTTGAGGGCCAGCCCAAGCTGCCTTCAGCCCTCGAAAAAGAGTTTGAGAACGAAGTGGAAGCCAGCGACGAAGTCGAGCTCGACCCCACCCCAGGCGCTCTTGAAAAGACTAACGATCCGGTGCGCATATACCTACGCGAGATGGGCGCGGTGCCTCTGCTCACCCGCGAAGGGGAAGTGGACATTGCCAAGCGCATCGAGCGCGGACGGCTGCGCACGCTGAAGGCGCTTTCACGCTCGCCCATTGTCATCCGCCAGCTCCTGGCCATTGGCGAGGATTTGAAGCGCGGTGTGCGCTCGATTAAGGAATTTGTCGTCTTCGACGAGGAAGAGATCACCGAAGAGATCCTGCAGTACCGCGTCAAGGACATCACGCGACGCATCGACGAGCTGTGGAAGCATTACAAAAGAGCCAGCCATTTGGCCGGACGGCTACCGACCATCCCAGCAAAAAAGAACGCACGCGAATACCGCCGCTGCCGATGCAGCCGGGGCCGCGAGATCGTTCGGAGTTCGCTCATCATCCGCAACCTCGGTCTTACCAACTTCGAGCGCGAACGCCTGATCGATCGGGTGAATAAAACCGTGGACATCATGCGTTCGCTCGGCTGTCAGGTCAGCAACCTGGAAAAGAAGATTGAGAGCACGCGCAGCGAAGAACGGAAGAAAGATTACCGCAAAACACAGCAGCAGTATCGCGCCGATCTGGAAAGACTGGAAAGCGATGCCGGCGTCAGCTTCCAGGAGCTGCACCGCACGCAGCGCGAAATCATCCAGGGCGAGATGGACGCGGAACAGGCCAAACACGAGCTCATCGAGGCCAACCTTCGCCTCGTGGTTGCCATCGCCAAAAAGTATGGCAATCGCGGGCTTCAGTTCCTCGACTTGATCCAGGAGGGCAACGTCGGCCTGATGAAAGCAGTGGACAAGTTCGAGTACCGCCGCGGTTACAAGTTTTCTACGTATGCCACGTGGTGGATTCGGCAAGCGATCACGCGCGCCATTGCCGATCAGGCGCGCACCATCCGTCTCCC
>WNFA01005896.1_pt1 | contig 10257 bp, 9 predicted proteins | sample 5400481 | NCBI WGS metagenome assembly WNFA01 (sample SAMN13153340, study PRJNA577476) | soil metagenome | isolation source: 120 cm saprolite under Douglas fir tree site 2 hole 1 replicate 2 | place: USA:California | collected 2015-04-18 | reverse complement strand
GCTCGACAGCGGCCTTCTGCGCGGCGGTCAAGTTCTTCTCGATATCTTCCTCTTGTTTGGCAGCTTCGGCTTCCGAGAGGCTCGCGCTCAGTTGCTGGAGGAATTCCTTCGGGACATCGACATGGGATTGCCGCAGGAGGCGGACCTGCTTCCAGGACATGACAAAATTTTGATTGAGGGCGTAGGTCACAGCTAGGGCTTGCTGCGCGGGAAGGTATTGCGGATTGAGCCGAGCAGCTTCGCGGAACTCCGCATTGGATTCGTGAAAGCGCATCTGGCGCAAGAGTTCCTGGCCACGATTGAAGTGAGTGGCATAGTCGGTTGCTTCTTGTGCCGGTGGGGGCGCGGAGAGTACACAGCAACTCGCAAAGCCCCCCAAGATCAGGGAGAGAATGGAACGCAGGTAGTAAGGGTTTGGCACATTTACCTCCTTATGCGCTTTCCGATACAGAACTGATCCGCTTCCCCCGGCCTCGCCGGGGCCGAGCACCGGACTGCATCGAGATTTGAGGTCAGGCGCGTAGCCATTGGGGAGTCGTCCGAAAGCGATCACCCCAGGTGCTTCTTACACCGGGTCATCATCGCTTGGGAGCGTAGAAGTAGTAGTCGGCGGTGTACGGAACGAGCGTTTGCTTACCCACGTCCGTGGAGGCGGAGCAGCCGGTAGCCGGAGCCGATCCCCCGTTGGTGTTTAAGCGTTGGATGAAGGTGGTTTGGCTCAAGCCCCCACCGCCAGAAGGCCCTGTTTTCGACCCAATTGTCTGCAGTAAGAGGCAGGGGATCGCGCCAGTATTCGGGCAACTCGGGTCGGAACCGGAGGCAACTGGCGGAGTCAGAGCCTTTGCCCACACTACACTGCCATCCAGCGAACTCCGCCACGTCGGGCTTCCGAACGGCAAGAGCTTTGGGGCATTCTCGTTGGGGTTTGTATTGGGACTGAGAAAGTGAATGATCTCGAAGTTTTTCCCGGAGGAGCTCGCAGAAAGAATGGCTTCGGGACGACTGGCATTGACAGTCCAAGAAGCGCCTGTGCTCGTGGGCAGGCAAACATACCCTTGAGTACCCTCCGCGTGGCCCACCAGGAATGCAGAGTTTCCTACCGGTGGTGTAATAGCGGCAGGAGTAGTTAGGGCCGTGATTTTCTGCGCCGCTGCGTAGCAGCCCGCATAACCGAGCACTAGCGCGGCTACGAGCAGGCTCCGAAATCGTTTAGCGTTGTTCATCTGTTGACCACGATTTTGCATTCTTGTCCCTCCTACCAGACATAACGAGATCTCGGGAGAATTTGCTTTTCCTCGAAGCAGCACCATTCGCGGCGAGGAAGCATGACGGTTACGATTGTGTGGAAGGAAGGGTTTCGCGGTGTCTCTGTGCCGACACAATGAGCGCCAGTAATTGTTTGTGTCTATGACTGGTTACTTCAATGCGGGCTCAGTACGTAAAGGAGTTGGTGTCTGACTTAGATCGCGGTCCCTCATTGGGGAGTGACAAATCATGCAGGACCGCTGGGTGCTGTTTCCTTCCTCGGAAACCAGAGCGTAAGTGCGCCCGTGCAGCGACCAAGTAACAACCTTGTAGCCTTCGACCATGCGGTAGTGGAAACTCACCTTCTTATAATCGACCTGGACCCCTCCCGAAGCGGCGGCCACCGAATCAGGCGTCACCACCAGGCTCGCAGGGCCTGTTTGCATCCGATAAGCGATGTAAACAGCGCTCTTGCTGCCGACTTGTACGAGTCGCGCGCCCTCCAGACGGTAAGGCCGCTCTTCGCCAGGAGCTGCGGGGGACGTTGGCAAAGCCAGGGAAAACGGCGACTTCGCCTTAAACCACTCATTGAGCGTCTCCTGCGAGTCCGACCGAACATCAAGCGCAAGGTTTCCCTGAGCATACTGCCGGTGAGTCTTGACGGCGAAGTCGGCATACTTCGCGCCGGAGAGTGGCGTGGGCCACAACGTAACTATGGCGGCGACAATCAGTATCATCGCCACCGCTGGAACCAACCACCTCATGAACCCCGGACGTGGTGGGGGCGGCGGCACACGTTGAGAGGTTAAATCTGGCCGCGATGGTGGCTTCAGTTCCACCAGCAGTAGTTCCTCCTCAGGAGTGGGGGGGTGATCCAAAAACGTCGCAGTGCGAAGCAGGGGGCCGCAGTGGTCGCAGAGCGCGGCGTGCATGATCAATTGCCTTGCCTTGAACTTCGGCCGCAGCCCGGCAGCCACATCAAACCAGTCGATGTCTTTGGGACAGTCAGCCCCCGGCGGCGCGACTCCCGAGACGGCCACATTCGAGAGCCGGCCCAAGAGTTTCCGGTATTTCGCCACCTTCTTGCTGCAATCCACGCATGACTCCGCGTGACGCTCGGCCTCACGAATCGCCTCTGGAGAAAGCTCATGCAGCACTTGACCGGTCACTGTAGCCCAGGGGACAAGAGCGTTCAGCTCGTCGTTATCGATATGTTTCTCGAATGGCCGTTCCAAGTTCGGAGCCTCCCCATAAACAAAACAATACGAGTTCTCAAGGAAGTTTGCTTTTGGCTTTACTCCTTGTCATCCTCAGAATCCGCAGGCAGCCCAAGGATCCGTTCCCGAAGGCAACGCTTTAACCGTTCGATGACGCTCCCAACGCCCTCGGCACGCAGGCCAATGGTCGGCAGGAAAGCAATTTCTTTAGTGCTCATTCCCCACCGGAAGTAGAGCCAGAAAATCATCCGGTCGCGCTTCTGGTCGGGTCCGGTCAAGCAATGCTTCAGGTGTTCATCAATCTCCTTCACAAGGAGTAGTAGGTACTCGCTCTCTTGGTTCCTGTCGGCCATTTGCTCCATCTCGGGGTCGATAGGAATCGTGGGAACACGACGTTTCCTAGAATCATCAACAGCGGTATTGGCGGCTGTTTTCCTTATGTATCGCAAGATTGCATCGTCGTCCGGATGCTTGATGGCGAAGTCGCGCAGATGGCGGCAGCCGTCTTTCCAGAGTTTCACGTAGGTTGTTTGGACCAGATCCTCCACCAAAGACCGAGACGGCTCGCCCTTCGGGAAGACCCTGCGCATAATGGTCAGGGCGATAGGCTTTTGGACGCGGGAAACGAACTCCTCCCATGCCTCGTCGTCACGAGGGCCGGCACAGAGACAAACGAGATCTTTCAGCGACAAAGACGAATACCGCATCGGTCTCGCGCTACTCGGCGCGTCCAGTAGACTCCCGTATTTCGTCGCCCGGGACTGAATCCCCAGCAGCAACTCCCCAGTGCTCCTCCCGACGTGCGCCATGAGAGACAATAATTAGCCTCAATAGACATAACGAGATTCCGGGGGAGTTTACTTTTCGTGGCTCATAATAAACCTAAATGCCATCTTTCGGCGCGGTCTGTCCTCCGCCAGCCGAGCTAAGTCCTCTGAAGTGAACCATTTGCGTACCGATTCGAGCCGCGACGCGAGATAGCTTCCGGGTGGTCGGCAACTCTTCCCTAACCTCCGATTTGGTCGACCACGTAGAGTCGGATCGCCCCTATTTTCAAAAAAGGAGTCCGACTCAATGTTTGATCAATTGTTCGTCCGTTCCGACGCGTTGACTCGCTATCTTTCGGCCCCACTCATTGAAGAACGCCGTCAATATCTAACTCACTGCGCTGTGCAAGGAATGACTAAGTCTACCTTGGAGGCGAAGGCCCGCCTCCAGCTGTCAATCGCAGAGTACCTGAGATTGGCTGAGCGGCCCAGCGACACGATCAGCCTTTCAGAAATCAAGAAAGCGGCAACCCGATGGTCGAATCACAACTGGCCTTCGCCACAAAGCTCGCATGCCAAGCGATCGCGAGAATACTTCACAGTACAGGCCGCTAAATGGCTGACCTTTCTCAACCGTTTCCGGACTCCACCCAAACCGGTAGCTGTCTATGACCAGGTGTTGGCCGAATTCAGAGCCTTCATGGAAGAAGATCGAGGTCTCTCGCGGGCTACGGTCAAAGGCTGCTGCAGTTCTGTGCGCCCATTCCTTATTCAATTGCTTGAGGGAAGGCGGTCTCTTGAAAAGATCACCGTGTCCGATGTCGATTTGCTCTTGGCGCAGAAAGTGAATGAAGAGCATTATGCACGCAGAAGCGTTCGAGACTACGCTTCATCGCTTCGGTCGTTCTTTCGGTACGCGGAAATGCGAGGCTGGTGCCGGGTCGGTATCGCCGCTTCGATCATGGCACCTCGCGTGTTCCAGCACGAAGCGCTCCCCTCCGGACCCACTTGGGATGTTGTGCAAGAGATCCTGGATGCCACCGCCGGCGATCGCCCCATCGCCATCCGCGATCACGCAATTTTGATGTTACTTGCCGTCTATGGCGTTCGCTCTGGAGAGGTCGCTCGCTTGCAACTCACGGATATCGAGTGGCAGCAAGAGACGATAACTTTTACTCGTAGCAAGATGGCTGGAACGCACTCATTTCCGCTCTCTCCCTCCGTTGGAGCGGCGATCATACGCTACCTGAAAGAAGTGAGACCGAAATCACTCCACCCACAGGTCTTTCTCACGCGTCGGGCCCCGGTTGGCCCAATCTCAAATGGCGCAATGTGGGCGGTCGTGAGCCGGCAATTGCGAGAGCGCGCTCCCTCCCTCAAGCATCACGGCCCGCATTCCCTTCGACACGCCTGTGCGACTCATCTGATCAACCAAGGGTTATCTCTGAAGGAAATCGGCGATCACCTCGGCCATCGAGCCGTTGAGGCGACCCGGATCTACGCCAAAGTGGATCTCGCCAGGCTCCGTGATGTAGCGGACTTTGATCTGGGAGAGCTGCTATGAACCTTCAAGCCATCTGCGAACAATATGCGGCCTTCCGAAAAACACTTGGCGAGCGTTTTGAAACCAATGGGCGTCAACTGAAGGCCTTTTGCCGAGCCATGGGACTGAACATTGATATCGCCGAAGTATCGCCCGAAAAAGTGAATACCTTTCTCGTTGGCAAAGGTCCACTCACAACCAGCTGGTACGTGAGGCACAACGCCCTTCTTGGATTTTATCGCTACGCCATCAGTCGGGGGTTCGTTGCGACGTCGCCTCTACCGCTGGCCATTCCAAAACAGCCACCAGCATTCCAGCCTTATATTTATTCTCCTGTTGAACTGCGCCGCATCCTGGATTCAATTGGATCGTGCCGGCGACGTCGGAGTCACCTGGATGCGCCCACTATGCGCTGTCTTGTTCTCCTCATGTACGGCGCGGCGTTGCGGACGTCAGAAGCACTCTCTTTGACGATAGGCGATGTCGATCTTTCCTGCGGCGTTCTTACCGTCCGAGATTCGAAGTTCTTCAAAACTCGGCTCGTGCCGATCGGACCCAAGACGGTTCAGATGCTTGCCGAATGCGGCAGTCGTCGAGAGAGATGCTCTAGGCGCCCCGACGCACCGTTCTTTGTGGGGCGGAACGCAAAACCCGTCGCCATTTACGTATTTGAGAGAGCTTTCCAACAGATTCGGCTCCATGCGGGTCTGCACCGCGCAGGAGGTCCTCGCTATCAACCGCGCCTTCATGACCTCCGTCATACATCGGCAGTTCATCGGCTCACCACGTGGTATCGAGAAGGCAAGGACGTACAGAAACTCTTGCCACAACTGTCAGTCTACATGGGCCACACACTTTTGGAGGCCACGCAGGTGTATCTGACTATGACACCGGAGCTCCTGCACCAGGCGAGCCTGCGGTTCGAGCGTTACGCAACGGGCAGGGGGCGGCAATGAGTAAGGCAAACCTCCTTGGACCCTGGGTCCGGCGCTTTCTGCTTGAATATTTGGTAAGCGAACTTAACCTGGCACGAAACACCCAGCGCAGCTATCGGGATACACTGGGTCTGCTGCTACCGTTCGTAGCTCGACACGCAAGGAAGGAAATCGACGAGATTTCTGTGATGGACGTCTCGCCGGACGCGGTACGGCTCTTTCTTCGGCACTTAGAGGAATCCCGCAAATGTGCTGTCTCCACACGCAACCAGCGGCTGGCCGCGATCCACTCGTTGGCTCGCTTTGTTGGGTTGCATAGTCCCGAGTGCATCGAGTGGTGCGGGCAACTCCGCACCATTCCACGCAAGCGAGCACCTCAGTCGACAATCGCATATCTCGAGAAGTCGGAAATGGATGCATTGTTAAATGCACCTGATCAATGTACCGAGCAAGGACGCCGGGATCATGCGCTGTTGATTTTTCTTTACAACACGGGCGCGCGAGCTGACGAGGCTGCGCAGGTGAAGATCGAAGATCTCTTCTTAGCCCATTCTTCGCGTGACCATTCTCTCGTTCAGGTGCGTGGCAAAGGCAATAAGCTCCGGCGTTGTCCTTTGTGGCCTCAAACTGTTGCTGAACTTTCGTCATTGATAGCGAGTCGCCCGCCGACCGATCGCGTGTTCCTGAATAGGTGTGGACAGCCCATCACGCGGTTTGGGATTCATACGATGGTCGAAAGGTACGTTCGAAGAATTTCGGCGGGTATGCCTTCATTAGCCAACAAACGGGTGAGCCCTCATACGATTCGGCACACGACGGCGACTCACCTTCTCCGCGCGGGCGTCGACATCAACACCATCCGTGCTTGGTTGGGTCACGTCTCGCTCAACACTACAAACGTTTACGCCGAAGTCGATCTAGAGATGAAGGCCAAAGCGCTCGCAACCTGCGAGATCCGCGGGGCAGTTCCCCCAAAACACTGGAAGCATGACGTTGCACTGATGCAGTTCCTGCGAAGCCTTTGATAGGAATTATGTGGCGTTGGGCTACCGCTCGCGTGCATCTGTAGCCAGCCCTCATCCCCAGCGCCACATAACAGTGGGCGCCACAGAAGAAATTTTGGACTAAACCGCTTCGCGGTATTTTGTGGTGCTGCAACCGTGTTGCTTGAACGGACCACGCGCGCTACTGTTCCGGTCTAGGACGCCTGAAGCTGTCAAACTGACCTCTACTGAGCCTTGCTTTCGCGGTAGGAGTAAGATTATTTCGATGTGCATCGTGAGAATTTGAGATGAGAACCATTGTCTTCCGTGTGTTGGGCGGAGCCGTCGGTCTCTTCACAGCCGTAATTGCGATAGTAGGCCCTCTGCTGTTTATCTCCAATGAACTGCAGGAAGCTGACTCAGCGCAGCAATACGGAGGTCACCCCTCGTTTTTGGGAGCCGTAGGTGGCTCACTAACTGTGTTAGTCCTGGCAGGTTTCTTCGCGCTCATCGCCTTCGTGTTGTTGCGATTTGCTTTCCGCGGATCGAGACCACACTGACCTACTACTTAGTGCAGCGAACCGCACTTTTTCAACAAACCGCTAGAGGTTCTCCTCCCTTTGTAGGTTTCTTTGCGAAAGCATGAAGTCGCTGCTTGCAGCAAATTTCACTTCGCAAAGGAGCTTTCTATGACCTCTCTTCGCCTTCGCATGCTCGAGGACATGCAGATCCGCAATTTGGCCGTGAACACTCAACAGTCGTACATCCAGCAGGTGTCACTCTTTGCACGCTACTTCAACGAATCACCCGAGCGCTTGGGACCGGAGCAGATTCGTGCTTATCAGGTCTACCTGACGAACGAAAGGAAGTTGGCCACGGGTTCGATCCTTATCGCCATTTCCGCGCTTCGCTTCTTATATAGAATCACTCTCAAAAAGGACTGGACGTTCGAAGACATCATCCCTGCGCCGAAAAAGCCTCAAACTCTGCCCGTGGTTCTAAGTCCCGAGGAAGTCATTCACTTTCTTGACTGCGTCACGAGCAGGAAACATCGCGTGATCTTGACCACCTGCTATGCCGCAGGCCTGCGCATCTCCGAGGCCGTGGTTCTCACACCTGCCGCGATTGACAGCAAGCGCATGGTCTTGCGTGTCGAGCAGGGCAAAGGACAGAAAGATCGTTACGTGATGCTCTCGCCGAACCTGCTAGAGATCCTGCGAGCCTGGTGGCGAATGGAAAGGCCTGAGAACTGGCTCTTTCCAAGCGACAGGCCGGGCTGCCATATCACCCGGTCCGCGGTTGAGCAGGAGTGCCAGAAGGCCCATCGTATTTGCAAAATTTCCAAACCGATCACACCGCATTCATTGCGTCACGCTTTCGCGGTTCATCTACTGGAGTCAGGCACCGACGTTCGCACCATCCAACTGCTGCTCGGCCATCGCAGCCTGGCAACCACAGCAAAATATCTCCGCATAGCAACCAGCAAAGTGTGCTCCACGTCGAGCCCGCTTGATTTGCTGCCTCGCCCTGTTCCGATGGATGTCAAGCCCACTCCACCCCAACATTTCTAACCAGCGATCCTCATGGATCGTCCGAAGCTGGAAGTGGCGGACATCTTCCGCCGCTACGGCGAAGCCTATCGTGAACACCATGGCGCGTCGATGTCTTCTGCCCAGCGGCGCGTCATGACCGCGATTGAGGTGTGCCGCACTGCAGCTCTCGGCGGTCACCTCGAGCGGTGCGACTGCTGCAATCACGAGCGGCCCTGTTACGACAGCTGCGGCGACCGCCACTGTCCAAAGTGTCAGTCCCTCGCACGTGCCGAGTGGGTCGAAAAACGAACGTCCGAAGTTCTCCAGACGCACTATTTTCATGTCGTGTTCACGATTCCCGAACCGATCGCTGCCATCGCTTACCAGAACAAGGAGCTCGTCTACGGCATTCTCTTCAGAGCCACTGCCGAGACGTTGTCCACTATCGCTGCCGATCCCCAACATTTGGGCGCCGAGATCGGCTTTTTCGCCATACTTCACAGTTGGGGACAGAACCTGTTTTTCCATCCTCATCTGCATTGTGTCGTTCCAGGCGGCGGGATTTCACTTGATGGTGCCCGGTGGATCTCCTGCCGCCCCAACTTTTTCTTACCGGTAAAGGTGCTCTCTCGGCTGTTCCGGCGATTGTTCTTGCAGTATCTGCAGGAGGCCTTCGACGGCGGCAAGTTGCAGTTCTTCTCTTTGCTTCAGGCACTCCAAGATCCAGAGGCTTTCACCCGTCATCTCGATTTGGTGCGAGGCGTGGAATGGGTCGTCTACGCCAAGCCGCCTTTTGCCGGGCCACAACAAGTGGTGGACTATGTCGGCCGCTACACGCACCGGGTGGCCATTTCCAATCATCGGCTCGTCGACATTGAAGATGGCCAAGTGAAATTTAACTGGAGAGACTACCGCGACAACAATCAGCAGAAAACCATGACCCTCTCGGCGGCCGAGTTCATCCGGCGATTTTTGCTCCACGTTCTACCGAGCGGTTTCCACCGCATTCGCTACTACGGGTTCCTCGGCAATCGACACCGGAAGGAGAAGTTAGAGCGTTGCCGCCAACTTCTCGGCATGGCTCCTCCAAAGGAAGGCTCTGCCGAGCCCGCGATACAAGAGGATTATCGTGATCGATATGAGAGGCTCACGGGCCGCTCTCTGCGGGAATGTCCTGTTTGCCATCGTGGCCGCATGATCCCGATCAAGGTTTTGTCTAACGTTTCCTCTTTTCCGGCCATCAAAGACACCTCATGAACGATCGTGTGCGAACTCAACTCGCTCTCTCGAAAAACTCGCGGCCGAGTCCAAGGAGTAGCCTCGCCCCACGGCATTCAAATCCCTTTACGGTCAGCCAAGCACCCCAGATTTTGTCCCGTGCAAGCCCGCCGAACGTCCCACAGTACAGCCCACCGTGCTCGGTTCCATCATTACCTACGACCCATCCTCTTGATGTCGACCACCACTCACCAATCAAAACCCATAACGCACGCATCTTGCAGCGGTTTAGTCCAATACATTTTTAGCCCACCGGCGCGGCTCCGATCATGTTTCTCCTGTGCTTGCGCCTACTCTCGCCGCGCCGCCGAGCTAAAAATGCTCTGCATTATGTGGTCCGCCACATAAGATTTCCCATAGCCATTAGCCCGCATCCGCCGCAAACGCCGGCGTCTTCCTTCAAGTCGTTGTATTGAAAGCGCGCAAACACACCGTGCTCGTGTGTGCAGCTTGCTCACCCGCGCTTCCGATACAACACTAAGACGTATCAGGACTTAACCTCCAGGTTGGGCGTCGAGAGGGCTCCCGTCGAAAATGGTTTCAGAATATCGCGCAGTGGCGAGAAGGTAGTATGCTCGCGGTGCCTTTGGGACAAATAGGACATTCACCATAGAATTAAGAAGGAGCATGCGTATGAAAAACAGCAAAATTCTCGTCGTTCTGGCGGTGCCTTTCCTCAGCGTCACCCTGTCCAGTGTCGCCGTGGGGCAGGACAAGGCAACTCCCCAGGAGGTCGTCGCCAAGGTAAGGGAAGCGG
>WNFA01007014.1_pt1 | contig 10258 bp, 10 predicted proteins | sample 5400481 | NCBI WGS metagenome assembly WNFA01 (sample SAMN13153340, study PRJNA577476) | soil metagenome | isolation source: 120 cm saprolite under Douglas fir tree site 2 hole 1 replicate 2 | place: USA:California | collected 2015-04-18 | reverse complement strand
AGATGTTTGGCCTCGAACGAGTGCAGCGTGACCTTCCCGTCCAACAGGGTGGCAGCCACACAGTAGGGAAAGCTGTGATCGGCGGTCTCTCTCGTGTGAGGATGCCACTTTTCAAGCTCGCGGCCGATGATTTCAATGGCGACATCAAAGCTGCCGACTTCGATGTCTGTGATGCCCGCAAGCGCCTCGACTCCTTCTACGTTTAGCATCTCCTCTCGGATCGCCAGAGCGGCTTCCACTGCCGTCTGCGCGTGATACTCCACGGGATACCGTTTGATATAAGTATCCAGGATCTTGAACGTGAGCGGCTCTGATGGTCCTTTCTCGCCACCAAAGAGCGGAAGCTCGAGCGGTCCCGAGACAAGTTTCATGAAGCCCTTCTCACCTTCAAAAATCGGAGATGGGCCTGTCATCCCTCGTTGAGCCAGCATGGCTGCGAACACCCCATTCCGTGCGGCGTTAGAGAAGGCACAGGCTTTCCACATGGAAAGGTCACCGACCCGCGTCTGCCGGAGCGCGATATTCGCGACGCCAGCAAGGTTGACGGCCTGCAGAGTCTGAGCATCTGAGAGCTTCATTACCTTGGCGGCGGCCAGGGCGGAGGAAAACGGGCCGTAGGTCACATGGTCCCAGCCGCGCGGTCGCAGCGCCGCTGCGTCGCAGAGGCGGCACTGGACTTCATAGGCGAGGGCGATGGCCTGAATTACGCGCTGGCCGGAGGCACGAGAGGCCTCTCCGACCGCAAGGATGGCTGCAATGTTGTCTGAAGGGTGCGCTGGTTCCTTCGCGAGGTACGTATCGTTGAAATCGAGATAGCGGACGAGCGCGCCGTTGGCGAACGTGGCGAGATCGGGCAGCGTTTTATGATTCGTCCCCCAGAGCGTCGCGCCTTCGGCGGCTTGAACAGATTGACCGACCCGGCGCACGATCCGGCAGGGCAGCGCGTTCCATGCTCCAAGCGCACAGCCGAGGCTGTCCAGGACCCTCCGCTTGACTTCGTGCACCACGGCGCTGGGCAGGTCATCGTAGCAAAGAGACTGGCAATACCGACTCAAGCGATCCGCGAGCATCGGCTATTCCCTCCTGATCACTATCCTCCTAGCATACCGCACATTTCACGTAGCTCGACTCCCCTCGACAAGCTCAGGCCCCGAGCTTGTCGAGGGGAGCTCGCCGAAGTCCTGACGCCTCACAACTCATGCGTCCGTCTCGGCCAACCTCGGCTGCCGCTTTTCGAGAAACGCCTGCACTGCTTCTTTCTTGTCGGGAGTAACACATAACCGGCTGAACAATTCCGCTTCCCTGGCCAACCCTTCGGACAGGGGAATGTCGAGTCCTCCTCTGATCGCGTGCAGCGCCGCTTCGACGGCGGTCTTTCCGCGTGCCGTAATCAGGGCCGCGATGGCCTCAGCCTGTGCCACTAACTCCTGTGGCGGCACGACTCGGCTGACGAGGCCGATTCGGAGCGCCTCTTCCGCGGACAGACTTTCGCCCGTTAGAATCATTTCCGCCGCTTTGGAAGCCCCGACGACTCGCGGCAACCGTTGCGTGCCGCCGAAACCAGGAATGAGGCCAAGTTTGATTTCAGGCAACCCCAGCAAAGCCCCGGCGGCCGCCACCCGAATGTGGCAGGCTAGGGCCAGTTCGAGCCCGCCGCCGACGCAGGTGCCGTTGATGGCGACGAGAACCGGTTTCTCCGACCGCTCGATGCGGCTGAACAGCGACTGCCCACGAACGGCAAACTCCGAGCCGCTATGCACGGTCGTGAGGTGAGCCAGCTCATGTATATCCGCCCCCGCGCAGAAAAACCGTCCGGTGCCGGTCACGATCACTACTCGGACGTACTCGTCCTCCTCCACCTCATTTAGAACCTGCTCCAGTTCCTTGAGCACGGAGAGATTGAGCACGTTGGCCGGCGGATGATGCAACGTGATCCGCGCGACGTGGTGAGAGATCGTCAACAATTGGTGAGGCATCTCATCCTCCTGGTCTTCAGAAGCCGGCTCCTTTCCGCATCAGACGAGCGGACGAACCTTGTAGATCGCGCAGCCGTTGATGCTCAGCAATCGCAGCGACGAGCTCTGGAATACCTTCGCCTGTCGTGGCGATGGTCCGGAGCACGGTCCGATACCAGTCTCGCAAGTCTCGCAGCGCGGTATCCGCGCCAGCAAGATCTCCTTTGTTGACGACGACGATGTGCGCTACTTCCAACAACCCGGCTTTCATCGCCTGCACCTCGTCGCCGAGGCCGGGCGCCACGACTGCCACGACGGTGTGGGCGACATCAACCACGTCCACTTCGTTCTGACCGACTCCAATCGTCTCGATCAGAATGACCTCGTACCCAGCCGCCTCCAACACCAACGTTGCGTCGCTAGTCGCGTGGGCGAGCCCTCCCTGGTGTCCACGAGTGGCCATGCTCCGGATATAGACCTCGCGATCGAGCGTATGCTCTTGCATCCTGATGCGGTCGCCGAGCAGGGCGCCGCCCGTCACGGGGCTGCTGATATCAACGGCCAGGACCCCGACCTTCATGCCTCTACGCCGATAGGCTGCCACGAGTTGGGCGACCACCGTGCTCTTACCTGCTCCCGGATAACCGGTAATCCCGATCACAGCCGCACGGTGCAAGTCCGAGACAAGCAGTCGAAGAATGGCGACGCCGCCCGGATCCTCATTCTCCAATAACGTGATCAGACGCGAGACGGTACGGACCTCTCCGGCCTTGATTCGGTCGGCCAATGCCAACGTGTCTCCCACTTCACGCCTTGTCTGCAGGCTCGAACCACACATCGGTCACCTTAAAGGATGGGGTCTTGGCGAAACGGGCGTTCACCGGCAGGCCAATGTAAACCGCGTCCGGCTTGATCCCCATTAGACGGGAGAGGAATAACGTGTCAGCACCGTCGAATTCCACGAGGATTAACGTGAAGGGCGTTTCTTTAAGGAACAGTTCACCACCATAGTGACAAGTGGTAAAGGTGTGGATTCGGCCGGTTAGCGGCAACTCATGCCAGGTCGTCGGTTCCCCGCACTCCATACAGTGAGCGCGGGGGGTGGCATAGACATAACCGCAAGCCGTACAACGCGAGGCGAGGAGCTTTCCCTTCGTCAGTCCGATGAAGAACGGGGAATCCTCCGCATAACTGTGCCGGTAGTCGATCTCATAATGGTCGTGAATGACCAGGGGATCGACTCCGTAGACGATGGTGCCTTTGCTCTCCATATCGGTCTTCCCTCCGCCCCCTAACCTCTTACCCCTCACCCCTCACTGGTTTGGTCACGCCGCTTCGAGTATCGAAACGGTAATATATGTCCCCGTGCCGGCGTGGCTGTGGATCAAACCGCGTTTGGCGTTCTCGACTTGCAGCTTGTTGTTTCCCAGATGCTTCCCGACAGAGCCCTGCAATTGCCAGAACGCAAACACGGCCTGCATCAATCCTGTGGCCCCGACCGGATGGCCGCAGGCTAGCAAGCCGCCGGAGGGATTCACGGGAAGCCGGCCTCGATTGGGCAGTTCGAGACCATAATCCACCGCGGGCAGGAACGGAATACCACTCTCCACGAAGTGACCACCCTCGCCATACTTGCAGAGGCCCAAATCTTCATAGGTCTGGATCTCTGACGATGTGTAGGCGTCGTGCAGCTCGATGAAGCTCAATTCCTCTGCCGGGTGGCGAATTCCCGCCATCTCATAGGCCAGTTTCGCCGCCATGCGACCGCCCCTGAACGAGTGGACACCGGGATATCTCAACTGGCGATAATCTGCTTCACTTTCATGCGGCAGGAGGATCACCTTGCCGTGGGGCCGGTCTGCCATGCGCATCGCGTCGGACCCCGAACCGACGCCAGTGATTTTGACCGGATGGTCGCAGACCTTGGACGCGACTTCTTCGGAAGTCAGGAAACACACTGCAGCGCCATCCGACATGGTGCAGATGTCTTCCATCGTCAGCGGTGTGGCCACCATCGGGGACTCCCGCACCTGTTTGATCGTGAGCCGTTTGGCTTTTTGCGCATAGGGATTGTAGAGGGCGTTCGCGTGGTTCTTAATCGAGACCATCGCCATCTGCTCGACCGTCGTGCCGAATTCATGCATGTGGCGTTGGACCATCATGGCGTAATACCCGCTGTAGAATCCGCCGACAGGGAAGTCGAAGTTCGTGTCGGAGGCGAGGGCAATGAACTCGTTCCCTTTCCAGGTGTTCACGCGCGACATCGTTTCAAACCCGAAGGCCAGGCAACAACTCATGCGTCCAGAGGCCACTGCTTCCCACGCTGACTGGAAGCAGAGCCCGCCTGTCGCTCCCCCGCCTTCGACTCGTTTAGACGGTTTGGGGCAGAGTCCCAGATAATCCTGCACCATGCTCGCAGCCTTGAGCTGCCTCGTGAAGTGGTCCGAGAAATAGGAGCCGACCGCTCCGTCGATCATGTCTTTGGAGAAACGCGGCACATCTCGCAGGGCATAGTCGTAGGCCTCTTTCACCATGAGACGAAAGTCCTTGTCCTGATGCGCCTTGGCGAATTTCGTGATCCCGCCGCTGATCATATAGACCGGTCTCATGATCGGAGCCCTTTTACAAAGTCCACAATCTCGTTCATGGGAGCCCCTGGCCCAAACAAGGCTTTCACGCCGGCCGTTTTGAGCGCGAGAATATCTTCGTCGGGAATGATCCCTCCGCCGAACAGGACGATGTCCCCAGCCCCTTGTTCTTTCAGCAGCTCCAGCACGCGCCGGAAGAGCGTATTGTGCGCGCCGGAGAGGATGCTCAAGCCGATCGCATCCACATCTTCTTGAATCGCCGTGCTGACCACCTGCTCCGGCGTCTGGTGGAGACCAGTGTAAATCACTTCTGTGCCGGCGTCACGCAACGCGCGCGCAATCAATTTTACCCCGCGGTCATGGCCGTCGAGCCCAACTTTGCCGATCAAGATCCGGATCGGTGGTGCCGCTACTGCCATGTTTTCACCTGACGGAGAAAATATTTACCTTCCTGATCCTTGTGGACATACCCGGCCTGGACCAACGGATCATGTTCAAAGAACAACAGCCATTGCTGCTCGAAGGCTCGGTCCAAGATCCATCGCTTTGTCTCGAGCGTCTGAATGGGGAACAGGTCGTAGCCCATGATGTAGGGGAGAGGCAGATGGGACACGGTTGGGATCAGATCGCCGAGGAAGAAGGCCACCTTCCCTTCCGATTCGATCTTCACGCCCTGATGGCAACGCGTGTGGCCGGCGGTGACGATGGCAGTAATCCCAGGGAGTACTTCCGAATCGCCGTGCAAGAAGTCCCACTGATTCACGTGAGCGATCGGCGTGAAGTTGTTCCGCCGGTAGCTAGCTTTGGTCCGTTCATTAGCACGGGCTGCATCTTCAAACTCACCGTGTTGAGTGAAATATTGGGCGTTGGGAAAGGTGGGCACGATGGTCCCGTTCTCTTGTTTCATCGTGTTCCCGCCCGCATGGTCAAAATGCAGATGGGTGTTGATGACCATGTGGATGTCTTTTCGACCGACACCCAGGCGCTTCAAGGAGTCCAATAATGTCGGGGTTCGGTCGACGGCAAACATGTGCTGAAACTTGTCGTCCTCCTTGGAGCCCAACCCTGTGTCTACCAGAATGTTCTTCCCATTCGCCCGGATCAACAGACAGGTGAGACTCAGCGGGATGCGATTCAGCTCATCGGCTTCGCAGCACTTCTGCCAGAGGACTTTTGGGACGACCCCGAACATGGCCCCGCCATCCAGTCGAAAGCGGCCATCAGTTACCGGATAAATTTCAAACGCTCCGAGTTTCATGAGCGCACCATGCATTCAGCCTTCAGCTGTCAGCATTCAGCTAAGAACGAGTCGCCTAAATTGTCCAAGGCGACGAATTCAAGCTGATCGTTAATCGCGCTATAGCACCACTGGCTCCCGATACGTCCCAAACACTTCCGTGAGCGCCGCACAAATTTCTCCCAACGTCGCTTTGGCTTTCACCGCCTCGATCAGATACGGCATCACGTTCTCGCTGCAGGAGGCCGCTTCTTGCAATTCCTCCAATACACCGGCCATCTTGAACGGATCGCGTGATTTGCGCAGATCAGACAGGCGCGCAATCTGTTCTTGCTCCACCTCCGGCCCGATCTTCAACGTGGGAATATGGCGCTCCTCCGGCTCCACATAGTCACTGACACCGACAACGATCCGTTCCTTACTCTCTATTTCACGCTGATATCGTTGCGAGGCGTCGAGGAGTTCCCTTTGCGGAAAGCCGCGCTGGATCGCGCTCACCATCCCGCCCATCTCATCCAGCCTGCGGAAGTAGTCCCGCGCTCCCTCTTCGAGCCGGTTCGTGAGAGACTCGACATGATAAGACCCTCCAAGCGGATCGATGGAGTTCGTGATTTCGGTCTCGTGAGCGATAATTTGCTGAGTGCGGAGCGCGAGCTTGACCGCCTCTTCTGTGGGGAGGGCGAGCGTTTCGTCCATCGAGTTGGTATGGAGCGACTGCGTGCCCCCTAACACCGCCGCCAGAGCCTGCAACGTGGTGCGGACCACGTTGTTCATGGGCTGCTGCGCGGTCAGTGAACAGCCCGCCGTCTGTGCATGACAGCGGAGCTGCAACGATCGGGGATCTTTGGGGTGATGGCGATGTTCCATCTCGCGCGCCCACAGCCTGCGGGCGGCCCGGAACTTGGCGATCTCCTCAAACAAGTCGTTGTGGACGTTGAAAAAGAACGAGAGCTGCGGGGCGAAGCTGTCCACGGCAAGTCCAGCTTTTACGGCCGCCTCGACGTAGGTCAGCCCGTCATAGAGGGTAAAGGCCAGTTCCTGCACCGCGGTCGATCCGGCCTCGCGAATGTGATAGCCGCTGATGCTGACCGGATGCCACTTGGGAACCTGTTTCGCGCAGTAGGCGATTGTGTCGGTAATGAGGCGCAACGAGGGTTCGGGCGGGAAGAGCCATTCTTTCTGGGCGATGTATTCCTTCAGGATGTCGTTCTGTAACGTGCCGCCCACACGTTCAACGGAAATGCCGCGTTTTTCCGCGACAGCCAGATACATGGCGAAAATGACTGCGGCTGGGCCATTGATCGTCATCGACGTGGTGACCTGGTCGAGGGGAATGTCCTCAAAGAGCCGGTCCATATCCGCGAGCGACGAGATGGCGACGCCACAGCGACCGACCTCGCCATGAGCGCGAACGTCGTCCGCGTCGATCCCCATTAAGGTCGGCATGTCGAAGGCGACGCTGAGTCCGATTTGCCCATGCTGGAGGAGGTATTTGAAGCGGCGATTGGTATCGTCGGCGGACCCGAATCCGGCAAACTGCCTCATCGTCCAGAGGCGGCTACGATACATGGTGGGGTAGACGCCGCGCGTATAGGGAAATTCCCCCGGTGCGCCGAGATCGTTCTCAGGCGACCAACCGTTCAGATCATCGCGCGAGTAGACGCGATTGATTTCCAGCCCTGAGAGGGAGGTGAAGCGGGGTTTGCGTTCTTGCATCGATCCGTTCCTCCGGCTAGGGGCTAGAGTCAGATCTTATTGCTCGTTGCCTCGTGTCTCTCGCCGCTTGCCTCATACACATAGAACCCATGACCGGTCTTGCGCCCCAGCCATCCGGCCCCGACATAACGCCGAAGCAAGGGGCAGGGATGAAACTTGGGATCGCCCAAGTCCTGGTAGAGGACCTCGCAGATGGCGAGTACGGTGTCCAACCCGATACGGTCGGCGAGCGCCAGTGGCCCTACCGGATGATTCGCCCCCGTCGTGATCGCCAGATCGATGTCTTCGGCTGAGGCGACCCCCTCTTCCAACGTGAAGATGGCTTCATTGATCAACGGAATCAAGATACGGTTCACGATGAATCCCGGTACGTCCTTGGCCACCACGGGAGTTTTCCCCAGCCGCTTTGCCAGTTCCATTGCCAGATTCACTGTTAGCTCGGATGTTTCGAGCCCCCGCACGACTTCCACGAGACGCATCACGGGGGCCGGATTCATGAAGTGCAGGCCGACAACTCGGTCGGGACGACCGGAGGCGGCTCCCAGCTTCGTGATTGAAATCGAGGAGCTATTGCTGGCGAGGACCGTCAGCGGCTGGCAGACCCGATTCAGTTCGCTGAAGAGTTCCTGCTTGAGGGCGAGATCTTCCGGGATCGCTTCGATGACGAGTTGCACATCGTGCAACCGGTCGAGCTGAACCATCGGATGGATGAGCGCCAAGACGGCCCCGGCTTGATGGTCGGTGAGACTTCCCCGTTCCACGGCCCGTCTCAGACCGCCGCGAATCTTGCTGAGCGCCTCCATTAATGCCGGATCCGCAACATCAACCAGCAGAACGTGATAGCCTGCCGTAGCGCAAACCTGGCTGATGCCGCGGCCCATCTGGCCCGCACCGACCACACCGATGGTTGTGATGTCATCGAGTTTCATAACCACCTCGGATTGTCTTACCTAACGACTCTCGCCTCTTGCCTGACTCACGGTCGTTCCACAATCATCGCCAACGCTTCTCCTCCCCCAATGCAGAGGCTGGCGAGACCTCGACGGACATCACGGGCCTCCATCGCATGGACCAGGGTCGTGAGAATCCGCGCACCGGTGGCACCGATCGGATGGCCCAGCGCAACTGCTCCACCGTTGACGTTGACTCTCTTTGGGTCGAGTCCTAACTCGCGGTTGATCGCGAGAGATACAGCCGAAAACGCCTCATTAATTTCAAAGAGGTCGATATCCCCCAGCGAGAGACCGGTCTGCTTGAGCGCTAGCTGGATTGCATCGACCGGGGCAAGCGTAAACCACTCTGGGGCAAGCGCCGCCCCTGCGTAGCCGACGATGCGCACCATCGGTGTGAGTCCCCGATTTATCGCCTCCTCTTCCGCCATGACGACCAACGCCGCCGCTCCGTCGTTACAGGAAGGCGAATTGCCCACGGTCAGGACTCCCTCCTCCTGGAACACGGGTTTCAGTTCGCGCAAGCGCTTCAGATCGACCCGGTTCGGCTCCTCATCATCCGCCACAGCGAGGAGTGGCCCCTTCTTCTGCGGCACTTCAACCGGCACAATCTCCCGTTTGAATGTCCCCATGGCGATGGCTTCTCTGGCGCGCCGATAACTTTCCAGCGCAAAGTCGTCGAGTTCGTTTCTGGTCAACCGGTACTTTGCGGCACAGAGTTCGCCGCCCTTGCCCATATGAAAATTGTTATAGACGTCCCACAAACCGTCTTTGACCAAGCTGTCCACCAACTCCGCATGTCCGAGCCGATACCCCTGCCGGGCCTTCTCCAGAAGGTACGGTGCACGGGTCATGTTCTCCATGCCACCTGCCACAATAATCCTCGCTTCACCCAGCGCAATGGCCTGGGAAGCCATGATCACGGCCTTGAGGCTGGACCCGCAGACCTTGTTGATCGTGGTTGCGCCGACTGAGTTCGGAATTCCGGCGCCGATCGACGCTTGCCTGGAGCCCGGCGCTGAGGACACAGCCCATGTAGACTTCATCGACGCGATCTGGCCTCAGATTGATTCGCTTCATGGCCTCGGCAATAGCCTGGCTGCCCAGTTTCGTTGCCGGGATTGAGCTGAACACCCCCTGAAAACTCCCCATCGGCGTTCGCACTGCACTCGCGATGACCGCCTGTTTTTTCTCACTCACGACAGGACCTCCTTTGCACAACTCTCGCCTGACGCCTCACGTCTTCCTGTTCAAAGGATTTGTTCCCAGTGACTCTCTTCGAGAAAGCCTTTGATCTTGGCCATGAATTGATCCGCCGTCGCCCCGTCGATGACCCGGTGGTCAAACGACAGGCTGAGATAGCCCATCGGATGGATCACGTTGACATCGTTGATAACCACAGCGCGTTTCTGGATCGCGCCGACGCCAAGGATGGCAATCTGCGGTTGATGAATGATCGGCGTGCTGAACAAGCTGCCGAATCCGCCGTGATTCGTGATCGTGAACGTCCCTCCTCGGACCTCCTCAGGGCTCAGCTTTTTGGACCTGGCTCGCTCGGCCATATCCGCCACTTCTTTGGCTAATTGCGTCAACCCCTTCCTATCTGCATGCCGCACCACCGGGACCAGGAGCCCATCATCCAACGCTGTGGCTATACCAACATGAATGTCCTTCTTGACGATGATACCTTGTTCGCCCCACGACGAGTTCACGACCGGCACCTCTCGAAGAGCACGGGTCACAGCACGGATCACGAATGGCAGATAGGTCAGGCTTCGGCCTTCTCGGAATTTGGCGATGCCCGAGAAGTCC
>WNFA01005894.1_pt1 | contig 10258 bp, 6 predicted proteins | sample 5400481 | NCBI WGS metagenome assembly WNFA01 (sample SAMN13153340, study PRJNA577476) | soil metagenome | isolation source: 120 cm saprolite under Douglas fir tree site 2 hole 1 replicate 2 | place: USA:California | collected 2015-04-18 | reverse complement strand
GTCGATGCAGGCTTTTTTGGGGTGGCGAGGATGGTGGGGGCAAAACTCAGGGCTTGCTCTGCCAGGTGAGCCTGTTCCAGGGCATTGGCGAAGGCATGTATCGTGGCGAAACGAGCCTTTGGGTCTTTGGCCAGGGCCGTCATCACTACCTGCTCTACGCCGGGCGAGAGTGCCGGCATTTTCTCACGCAAGGATGGCGGTGGGGTCAGGACGTGCTGGGTGGCGATTTCGGTGAAAGAGCCATGAAATGGGCGCTCACCGCTGATCCATTCGTAGACGACGATGCCAAGTGCATACTGGTCGCTGGCCGGTCGTGGCTTGCCCTGCATCTGCTCTGGAGCCGTGTAGGCGATGGTCCCTGCCATATCCTGCGTGCCCTCGTAGCGCGAACTCTGAGAGATCGTGGCAATGCCAAAGTCGCTCAGCAGCAGCTCGTTGTTCTGCCCGAGGAGCATGTTCTCTGGTTTGATATCACGATGGATGAGCCGCTGCTCATGGGCCTCCTGCAAGGCGTCGGCAATTTGCTTGACGTAGGTGAGGATGAGCGAGAGAAGTAGTTTTGTCCCGCGAGGGTGAAGCTTGCGCAGTGTCCCATTGGGGGCGTAGTCCATGACCAGGAAAGGGGTATCGTCGACGACGTCGAAGTCAAAGACTCGCACGATATGGGGGTGTCTGAGATGGGCGATGGTGCGGGCTTCTTTCTCGAAGCTTTCGACCTCTTCGGAGCTGGCGAGCCGGGTATAGGGAACTTTGACGGCGGCAAGAGTGCCCAGGCGTACATGTTCGCCGAGGTAAACTTCTGCGAAGCCGCCGCGTCCCAGAAGTTGGGTGAGGCGATAGTTGCCAAGGCGTTGGCCGGTGCGATCTGCCATATGTCTCTCTCCCTGGTTACATTGGCACCTGGCGGTGCTCTCTCTAGCTGAGGGTTGCATGTATTGTAGCAGCAGTAGAGTATTACGTCAATTGATAGAGCAGTTGCATGAGCAATCCCTTTTTGTGTGATTTTTTGGGCATTTCTTGAAAGGAGCATGTGTATGCCTTCCGTTCAGCCTGTTGTGAGCGAACAGCAGATTTTGCAGCTTTTGGGACGGCATTTTTCTGGGGCAGTGAGTGATGTAGGAATTATTGTGCTTCGGCAGTTGTTATAGCCTTCGCCAGGCTATTTGATGTGAGATACTCGCCGGAATTGCACGGCTGCTATCTCACCACAGCAATGGAATGTCACGCTCATACATGGGAATCGTAACGAGCGATATTGAAATACGTTGAGGAGAAACCGATGGACGACGCTGCAATCTTGAAACAAATCACAGAACTGGTGGACGAGGAACACGAGCTTACAAACCTGGCTGAGGCAGAGGGTGGCCTGAATGATGAGCAGCATGCCCGCATGAAGGCCCTCGAGGTCAGCCTGGATCAGTGCTGGGACCTGTTACGCCAGCGCAGGGCACGGCGCTCTGCCGGCCTCAATCCAGACCAGGCCGAGGTGCGCGATCCAAAAATCGTCGAGCACTACCTGCAGTGAGACGAGCATAACTGGCTCGCTAAATGGTCGTACCGAGTAGGGGCGACCCTTGCGGTCGCCCTCCTGCTAAATAGTAGCTAAATGGTAGCTATCTTGACGGGCGTTGGGGTGGCCCGTAGATCTTTCAGCTCTCGCTCGCCAGGAGCACTACCTTGCCTTTTACCTTGCGGTTCATCATGTCGCTCAGAGCTTGTCCGGCCTTGTCTAGCGGATAGGTCGCGGAGATGAGTGGCTTGACCTTTCCCGTTGCAAACCAGGTGAGAAGCTCCTGGAGGTGTTCCTGGCTGCGCCTGGGTTCGCGTGCAGTGAACGAGCCCCAGAATACGCCGACAATGGAGCAGCCTTTGAGAAGCGGCAGATTGAGCGGGATGCGCGGGATGTCTCCTGTCGTGAAGCCGATGACCAGGAAACGGCCATTCCAGGCCATGCCCCGCAGGGCAGCCTCGGAATAATCGCCGCCTACCGGGTCGAAGGCGACATCGACACCATTGCCTGCGGTGAGGGCCTTCACGCGCTCCTTGAGATCCTGGGTGCTGTAGTTGATGGCCTCGTCTGCGCCGTGTTGCCTGCACACAACAAGCTTCTCGTCGGTCGATGCTGCTGCAATGACGTGTGCTCCCATGACCTTGCCGATCTCCACCGCTGCCAGGCCAACGCCGCCTGCCGCACCAAGGACGAGCAGCGTCTCTCCTGGCTTGAGTTGAGCCCGGTCCTTTAGCGCGTGATGAGCGGTCCCGTAGGTCAGGACAAAGGCGGACGCGGTAATGAAATCCATGCCTTCGGGCATAGGGATAAGCTGCGCTCCCTCGGCAAGAACCTCCTCGGCAAAGCCTCCATGACCGGTGAACGCGATCACGTGGTCGCCGGCCTTCACGGACTCCACACCGGCTCCAACTTCTTTCACCACACCGGCAACCTCGCTGCCCGGTGAGAAGGGCATGGGCGGTTTGAACTGGTACTTGCCCTGGATGATTAGCGTATCAGGGAAGTTCACCCCACAGGCTTTCACGCCGATGACCACCTGGCCTCTGCCCGGCTTGAGTGGCTCGATATCTTCGATCACCAGGCTCTCAGGCGGTCCATATGCTTTGCACAACACCGCTTTCATGTATACTCCTCCTGGGGAGAATAATAGGGTTTTCATCCTCGTGTACCCGTTGGGACGTGGTCCAAGGGATTGTATCTTGAACCATTGTAGGATCCTGCCTGGGGCAGGTAATGCTCGCGTTGCCTGTTTCCTTCCATGAATACAGACCCGCATAGCAACTATAGCCTATCACATAAACAGCATGTTGAAAAACTCTCGAGATTCACAAAGAGAGCAAGATGGAAGAAGATATTTTCCCCTTTGTCGCCTCATTGACTGACAAATTTAATCTCGATGAGAGGGGGATAAGAATACTCATCGCGGATTGTCGAGTTTTGAGTTTTTCTCAGCCGTTCTTCTCTCTTCCATATTTGGACTTTTTCAACAGGCTGCAAGCATTTTAGGGATTTTCTCTCTAAAAACAGCTTCTTATTCCTACGAGCACTTTGGCGTAGCGCATTTGTAGGGCGTTTGTAGTGCATTGCGAAACCAGGGATTGGCGAGATAAGAGCTACCGACACTCAGACCGAAGCCGGGACTTGACAATCCCTGCTACGCATCTGGTATAGTTAGGATGTGCTACTACTACATACTCTAGTCAAGCACGTCAACACGACCCAAAAAAGGAAGAGGAAGCATGCAGCAATTACATCGCACTGCGCAGCGACTCTCCTTGGTCGTACTCCCCATTCCCTCACATCGGAGTAATCCTGCTGCCGCTGAGACCCCGGCCCAGAGGGTCATTGCGCCCATTTGCAGGCGAGGTGTTTCCGAGACTTCCCGTTGACGGGTCACTTTTTTTCACCTTCGCACACCGCAGGCACCTGGCATTGACCCCCACGGTTTTCCTGCTGGGCATTTTTTGCCTTCTCTGTATTGTTTTAGCATGCACCCATTCCAGCCAAAGAGGAGAACACCATGCACACAGCTATCAATACCTCATATCGTCGTGATTTAGGCGATGGACTGGTGCTCCGCTGGTCAACAGCCGAAGATACTGAGCGGATCGCGACATTGCACAGTATGGTTCATCGTGATACAGCCGAGGAACCACCCAACACCAACGTCATGAGGGTCATTCGCCGTCTGATGAATGGCGACCATCCCTTAATGGGGCCACATGATTTCGGCGTGATCGAGGACACAAGCAAGGAAGGGAACCCGGTGGTAGCCTGCACCTGCTTGTGGAAACACACCTGGACCTACGAGGGCATCCCCTTCAGTGTTGGTCGTCCTGAGATGGTTGCCACCGACCCGGCGTATCGCAATCGTGGACTCATTCGTGCTCTCTTCGAGTTGGTCCACGAACGCAGCGAGGCCGAAGGCGACCTTGCCCAGGCCATTACCGGCATCGCCTACTTCTATCGCCAGTTCGGCTATGAATATGCTCTCGAATTGGAAGAGAGACGCACTACCCCCATTTCGCTGATCCCCAAGGCGAAAGAGGGCGAGTCTGAGCCATTCACACTACGCGAGGCTACAGGCGAGGATATCCCTGAGATTGCGACACTCTACAACTGGCGCCGGGCCAGCAGCATCGTCTCGGAAAGCATTACACGCAAACAGTGGCTCTACGAGATCGAAAGCTGGAAAGAGCATCCCCAACTGGGACATGCCTTCAATTTCCAGATGATCGCTGATGCCGCAGGGCAGACGGCCGGCTTCGTGGCGCTTGATGCCAGGCGCAGGGGCAAGGGACTGGGCGTATGGCTGCTGGAGGTCGCCGAGGGTGTAAATGTGCAAACAGCCATGCCATCTGTTTTGCGCGCTCTCCACACCTGCGGCCTCAACATGGAACTGGCCCGGCCCGACGTTCCTCCCTTGAGTGAAATTGGCTTCTACCTTGGAACCACCCATCCGGTCCACGAAGTGCTGGGCGATGAATTAGATCGTGCCACGGAGCCTCCCTACGCCTGGTATGTACGTGTGAAGGATCTTCCAGCCTTTCTCATGCATATCGCTCCCGCGCTCAAAAAACGGCTGGCGACCTCTCCTGTCGTGGGACATATAGGTGAAATCAAACTGGATTTCTATCGTGGTGGCCTGCGCATGCTCTTCGAGCAAGGACGCCTGACAGTTGCGGAACCCTGGCGGGTGCCGCTCTACGACTCCAATGCGAGCGGCGGCTTCCCTCCGCTGGTCTTCCTGCAAATGCTCTTCGGTCATCGCAGCATCGAAGCTCTACGCCATACATTTCCTGATGTGTGGGTAAGCGATGAGGCCAGGCCGGTGCTCAAGGCGCTCTTCCCCACGCGACCGTCGTTTGTGTTTGGATGGTAATCAGACTCGTGAGAGACACACTGCTAGGGTGGGTCGCCGACCAGGATGGCAACACCTATGGTGTGCATCAGTAAATGATCACCCTACGAACGGGGTGAGAAAGCCTGGACACCCGTGATATCGCGCCCGACAATGAGTGACTGGATAGTATCGGTACCTTCGTAGGTGAACACCGCCTCGATGTCGGCATGGTGGCGGGCAATATGATACTCCAGCAGAATACCGTTGCCTCCAAGCATCTCGCGTGCATCGGCAACAACCTCGCGTGCCAGCCGCGCATTGTTCATCTTGGCGAGCGATGCCATAGCGGCCGTCATCTTACCTTCACCCTGGAGTTGACCGAGCCTAAGGCAGAGCAGCTGCATGCTCGTCACATTCGCCAGCATAGCAGCCAGCTTGCTCTGAATGATCTGGAAGCTCGTCAATGACTTGCCAAATTGGATGCGCTCCTTTGCGTAGGAAAGTGCAATCTCGTACGCGGCAGCTGCATGACCAACCGCCTCCCAGGCTACACCTGAGCGCGTGGCAGTCAATACCTTCGCGGTATCCTTGAAGCTGCGTGAAAATGCCAGGCGATTCTCCACGGGTACATGCACATCGGTGAGCGCGATGTCGGTTTGCCACACGGCACGTTTTGCGACCTTGCCTGTCATGACCTTCGCGTCAAAACCAGGCGTGCCCTTTTCGACGAGGAACCCGCCAACGTTACCATCGTCATCGCGTGCCCAGATAATCGTAACGTCGGCGAAGGAGGCGTTGCCAATCCAACGCTTGGCTCCATTGATGACATACTCGTTTCCTGCGCGGTGAGCGCTCGTCTCCAGCGCCACTGCATCGGAGCCATGATTCGGCTCGGTCAGGGCGAAAGCGCCGATCTTCTCCAGTCGTGCCATCGGCGGCAGCCAGTGCTGCTTCTGCTCTTCCGAGCCCAGCATAGCAAGCGAAGACATCGCCAGTCCCGAGTGGACACCGAAGAAGGTGCAGATGCTTGCATCACCCCGGGCCAGCTCCAGCGCCATGAGTCCCGCCGCCACAGCACTCATGCCGGGGCAGCCGTAGCCCTGGATACTGCCGCCAGCCACGTGTAAATCCGCCATCTTGGGGATAAGTTCGAAAGGGAACTCCGCCCGCTCCCAGTAGTCGTTAATGATCGGGATGACTTCTTTGTCGCAAAAGGCGCGTACTTTGTCGCGTATGCCGCGTTCCTCGTCGCTCAGAAGCTCATCCATCAGGTAGAAATCTACGCTTTGCGAACGCTTGATGTCCTGGTCATAGTTTAACAATGCTATCTCCTCGCCGAACCGGTAAAGGTTCTTTATAATCATCTCTCCCTCTTTAGTACAACATTTTACCATCTGGAGCCTTGAGAGCGTGTCAACTCACCTGAAAATGTTACCGAAGAGTGAATACGGAGAGTTGCTCCCCATCCATATCACTGATACAATACTACCCATAAATTGTTTTAATAGGAGAACTGCCGTGAGTTCAACACCCCTCGGATTTTTGAGAACCTGTATGGACCGGCGTTTTGTTGCCGAGACACGCGAAGCATTTGAAAAAGCTACGGGATTGGGACCTGCCGATTATTGGCATGAGTCCTATGCAGGAGGAGCTGCCTTAGCTCCAGCTACCGCCATTGGTGAAGAATATGCTCTGGCTCATGGAGCATCCATTTTTGGCTGGCAGGCGCATCTCAATGGCTGTGGCGGACAGCCCGGCGTTGGCGACCAGGAAATTGGACGTAGACTGGATCGAACGCTTGCTGCAATGAAAGGAAAATTTCCCCACGCCAGGCATTTCCGCATCCTTGCCTCGGAATACGGTATAGATATCACGGAAGTATAGCGTAAATCAGCCTTACAATTTACCCTGCTCAACCAACCGTGCTGCGTAGAGTATAAGGTTGTGGATGCGGTCGCCGAAAATGGCGAAGCGCTCATCCTGCGTCTGCCCGCGTTTCCAGCGTACGTAGATCTGCCGGATGATCACCGCCAGTTTGAAATAGGCAAAGGTCATGTAAAAATGCATGGAGGAGAGGTCGCGCCCGCTTTTCTGTGCGTATTCCTCCATGAATTGCTCCCGGCTGATGAAGCCTGGAAAGATCGTCACCGTTGGCAGGATCATTTGCAGCTCTTCGGGATCATCAGCATTGACCCAGTAGCTCAGGGAAACCGCGAGGTCGAAGAGCGGGTCGCCAATGGTTGACATCTCCCAGTCCAGCACCGCCACGGCCCGCGTCAGGTCGTCCGGGCTGAGCAGCATGTTGTTCAGCTTGAAATCGTTATGGATCAATGCCGGTGCGGGACTCGTGGGAATGTGCTCGGCCAGCCAGCGCGTAAGGGGTTCTACCTCGGGTATGTCGTCCGTCTGGGCGCGGGAGTAGCGCTCGATCCAGGCCTTTACCTGGCGACCAAGAAAGCCTTCGGGATAGCCGAATTCGCTGAGCCCGGCCGCGTTCCAATCGATGGCATGTATTTGCACCAGCGTTTCCACTACCGTGTGAGAAAGGCGCTGGCAGAGTTCTTCGTTGGGTGTCACTCCTGGTGGGAATGTGTTATTCAAGACTATGCCTTTGCGCCGCTCCATCACGTAGAAAGGCACCCCCAGAATAGTCAGGTCGTTGCAAAAGAGATATGGCCGCGGGGCCAGTGGAAAAACAGGGTGGATCATCTGAAGCAGGCCGGACTCTCGCTCCATGTCGTGCGCCTTCGGCGGCACCGGCCCGAACGGTGGGCGGCGCAATACCCCTTCCCAGTCGCCTATCTGCACCAGGTAGGTCAGGTTGGAGGCGCCAGATGGGAACTGGCGCACTTGTAGCGGTCCGGCGCCCAGCCCGGCGATATGGCTGCGCAGGTACTGTTCCACCTTGGGGAAATCAAATTCCTCTCCTGTGCGGATGGCAATAGTGTCTTCTTCGTTCATAAGCTCAGGCAAAATCCGGTCTACTACCCGTTTGTGGCCTTGCTTCGGCGGCGAAGACAGGCGGTGGAACGGGATCAATTTGTTCAAGTGTACCCTGGCGAGCGGCCTGCAGCAGCGCCCAGATTTTCTCGGGCTTGAGCGCCATATCGATGGTTTTGATACCCAGTGGAGCAAAGGCGTCCAACACGGCATTGACCACGGTTGGCGGAGCAGCGATGGTCCCTCCTTCGCCGACTCCCTTGACGCCCAGCGGATTGATAGGCGAAGGAGTCTCAATCAGGTCGGTGACAAAGTCGGGTATTTGCTCCGCATTGGGTAGAGTATAATCCATCAACGAGCCGGTGAGCAACTGGCCGTCGGAGTCATACATAACTTCTTCATAGAGCGCCTGCCCGATGCCCTGGGCCAGGCTGCCATGTATCTGGGCTTCGGTCATGTAGTGGTTCAGTACGCGCCCGCAGTCATCAACAGCCACGTAGGTGAGCAAGTGTACATCCCCAGTATCGCTATCCACCTCGACCACGGCAATGTGCGCGCCGGAGGAGTACGTTGAATTTGACGGAACGAAATCGCGCCAGGCCGCCAGGCCTTCGATAGGCACGCCGTTGGCCAGGTTGGGCGCTTCTCGTTCGATGAGGTCAGGCTGCTCCTCTACCATGCCTGCCAGCTCGCCCAGGGTCACTGCTCGCGTGGGAACGCCCCGCACCATCACACGTCCATCCTGTGTGACGAGATCTCCCGGGGAGGCTTCCAGCGCTCGTGACGCTACCTGTAAGGCCTTCTCGCGGACGGCTTCGGCGGCCAGGAAGACGACGGTCCCGCCTGTCTGGGTGATACGGCTGCCGAAGGTGCCTATGCTGTAGGCTGGCAGGCCAGAATCATTCATGCGGACTTCTACCTGCGAGTCAGGCAGGTGAAAGACCGCTGCCGCGATCTGCGCGAACAGGGTGAAGTGGCCCTGGCCGTTGGAGGCAACCGCGCTTTGCACCAGGATGGTGCCATCGCGCTGAATGCGTACCGTGGCGGCCTCCTGCGGTATGTCTGGTCGGACCGGGCCAAAGGTACCGCCCGAATTCTCGATAAAGGTGGACAGGCCAATACCCAGCAGCCTGGAACTGCCTGCCTTGCGGCGTTCCTGCTGTTTCGCTCGCCAGCCCGCGTAATCGGCCAGTTCAACTACGCGATCGAGGCCAGCCTGGTAGTTCCCGCTGTCGTACTGCAGACCTGTCACGGTGTGGTAGGGGAAGGCATCCGGCGCGATGAAATTGCGCCGCCGCACCTCGACGGGATCGAGGCTCAGTTCGTGGGCAATGCGGTCCATCGTGCGTTCCAGGATGTAGGCCGCTTCAGGTCTGCCCGCGCCCCGGTAGGGCGCGGTCGGCACCTTGTTGGTAAAAACTCCGGCCACCTGGCTGTCTACCGCCTGCACCTGGTACGGGCCACTGAGCAGGTATGTCGTACCGTTGGCGATCATCGCCGTCATGCCCAGGAGGAAGGCGCCCAGGTCTGCTATTGAGCGCACCTTGAGGCCGAGTAACCTCCCATCGTTTTGAAAAGCAGCCTCGACGTAGTTGATTTGACCCCGGCCGTGGGTCTGTGCCTGTAAATTCTCGCCGCGACTTTCAATCCACTTGACGGGTCGCCCGTATCTCACGGCCAGCGCGGCCGCGATAATCTCTTCGCCGACGAAGGTTGTTTTGGTGCCAAAGCCCCCTCCTACCTGGGCATTGTGAACGTGAATATGGCCGCGGTCGATGCCCAGAAAAGCGGACAGTGTGTCTCGTGCGCGAAAGACGGATTGAGACGAAACCCACGCCGTAAGCTGACCGGTGCCCAGGTCGAAATCGAACATGCAGGCGCGCGGCTCCATAGAATTGGGTGCGAGCCGCTGGTTGACCAGGCGCAGCCGCACGGTGTGGTCGGCCTGCGCGAAAGCGGCAGCAATATCGCCACCGCCTGACGGTACAAGGTACGCCAGGTTCGAGCCAAACTCATCGTAGAGCAGGGGGGCGCCCGGAGCAAGAGCAGCCTCCGGGTCGGTCACGGCGGGCAATGGCTCATATTCTACGTCAACTAGGTCCCGCGCGTCCTCGGCAGCGTAGAGATTTTCAGCCAGCACAACCGCCACCGGATCACCCACGTAGCGAACCCTGCCCACTGCCAGTGGCCGTCGCTCCGGCTTTTTGATGCCTGGCATAGGGATAACATCCATAGGGCGCATATCGCTAACCAGCTCCTGGCTTGTGAATACGGCGAACACCCCGGGTACGGCACGTGCCGCATCCAGCTGGATGTCCTTGATCTCAGCATGGGCATATGGGCTGCGCACTACCACCATGTGCAGAGCAGGTGGTCGCCCTATGGGTGATCTGAGGTCGTCTACATAGTGGGAATGGCCGGTAATCAGCTCGATGTCTTCTCTGCGTCGTTCCAAACCGGCGGGT
>WNFA01005890.1_pt1 | contig 10261 bp, 9 predicted proteins | sample 5400481 | NCBI WGS metagenome assembly WNFA01 (sample SAMN13153340, study PRJNA577476) | soil metagenome | isolation source: 120 cm saprolite under Douglas fir tree site 2 hole 1 replicate 2 | place: USA:California | collected 2015-04-18 | reverse complement strand
ACCGATTGATGAATCGCCACCTAATCTAGCTAGCTTAGCTAAGGAGCCCGTAGTGAGCGAAATTGTCAATATGCATCAGGCAAAGAGCACGCTCTCGCGGCTGGTGGAGCGCGCCCTTGCCGGCGAGGAAGTCATTATCGCCCGGAATGGCAAGCCGCTCGTCCGACTCGTTCCGGTGCCGAGCAAAGTCGAGCCACGGGTCCCCGGTCGTTCGAAGGGGCGTGTCTGGATCTCTCCCGATTTCGAACTGACGGATGAGGAGATCGACGATTTCGAGGCGCCTCTATGAGGTTGATGCTCGATACGCATGTGCTTTTATGGTGGCGGGAGGCTGCGAGGCCTCTATCTCGGCGGGCCCGCGCCGAGATTGCTGATGGCAGTAACGAAATCCTTGTCAGCATTGCCAGTCTCTGGGAGATAACGATAAAGCGCAGCCTTGGTAAATTAACTTTCCCGGACGATCTCGAAGCTGTAATCGACGAAGAGAATTTCGGTCTCTTGTCAATATCATTCCGGCATTTGCGGACTTTGGACACCTTGCCGCATTTGCATCGAGACCCGTTTGATCGGCTATCACTCGCTCAATCTCTGGCGGAGCGACTACCAATCATCAGCAGCGACCGAAGATTTGCGGCTTACGGAGCGGCGCTGATTTGGTGAGGAGAAAACCGCATCGCCTAGGAAAGCGCCGTCGGGGCCTGCGGCACCGTCTGCCAGAATTCCGGGTCATGGCCGAAGAAGATACGGGCGCCCTGGGATTCGAGCGCGGCGAGGCGGTCGAGCGAGGCGTGCATCGCCTCGCGGTCGTAGACGAAGCGCGGCAAGCGCCGCTCGCGCAAGGTGCGGCAGAAATAGCAGGAATCCGCGGCCAGCACGATGTCGCCGCCCGCAAGGCGCAGCTTCAAGGATTGATGCCCCGGCGTGTGGCCGTGGGTCGGCAGGCAGACGACCGAGCCGTCGCCGAACACATCGTGCTCGCCGTCGACAAGGCGCAATTTATGGCCGAGATCGAAATCGCGCGGGTTGAAGCCGCGCCGGACGGCACTGTCGGGGTCCATTCCGGCATCCCATTCGCGGCGCTGCACGATCATCGTCGCGTTCGGGACCTGTGCGTTGCCGCCGACATGGTCGAAATGGAAATGCGAGTTGATGATCAGGTCGATTTTTGCCGGGTCGCGGCCGAGCGCGGCGAGCCGGGCGCCGATCTCCTCGCCCGGGCGATAATCGAACGCGAAGAGACCGGCGATGCGGTCGCCAACCCGGCCCGCCGGATCGTCCTGGCAGTCAGGGTGCATGCCGGTGTCGAACAGCGCGGTGCCTTTCGGGTGCTCGATCAGATAGGACGGGATCGGCAGCCGGATCCGGCCCTCCCCGCCTTCCATCAGATGCCCGAGCTCGCCCTCGAGGTGGCCGCAGGTCAGCGCGTAGGCCTTCAGTGCCATGACGCCCTCACGCTCGCAGAAACGCCGCGTTCGCCTCCTCGAAGAGGCGCATGTTCTTCTCCAGATCGTAGCGCCCTTCGTGCAGTGTCTCCGGGTCCCATTCGCTGCGGCTGACGGCAAAGAAGTCGCCACCATAGACGTGAATCGCGCCGGTCAGCCGCGACACCGGGTTGGTCACCGAATGGATGATGTCGCGGCCGAGCGGCTCGGCATCGCGTTCGCCGAGCGACTTTGCCCCGGCCGCCTCGATCCTGCCGCCCGCGGCGTCGGGCACCCGGCGCCAGAAGATGTTGTCCTCGCGCCCGGTATAGACGCCGATCACCGCCCAGATCAGGTGGTTGTGCGGGATGATCGTCATTCGCGGCGCCCAGACCACGCTGAGGATCGTCAGGTCAGCGCCGCGATAGAGCGCCTCGACCCCGGCGCATCGCGGCTCGCCGAGCCCGCCGAGGATCGCGGCGGGTTCGGAGACGGCGCGCGCCACCACCTCGCGCACCGCTTTGTGCGAGGGATCAGCGGCAACCGCATCCTGGCAGTCGGCGATGAACCGATCGAGATCGAACATGTGCGCCTCCCGGTTTATTCGGCCGCCGCGCCGGCCAGCGCGGCCGCCTCGGAATTGTGGCCTTTCTGGTGGAAATAATTGGCCCGATAGAATTCGAGCACGAGGTCGCGATAGACCGCCGGCGGATAGCGCGCCGGGGTGTCGGCGCTGACGCAGCTCGGCAGGCATTCGATCACGCTGTCCGGGTTGGGGCTGTGGAAATAGGCGATCGAATAGCGATCGGTGCCGGAATCGTTGAGCACGCCGTGCGGCGTCGACAGGAAGCGGTCGTTCGACCAGCGGCGCATCATATTGCCGAGGTTGATCAGAAAGGTGCCGGGGATGATCGGCGGCGCAAGCCATTCTCCCCCCATTGGTCCATTGGGCGGCAGGCGCACCGCCAGCCCCGGCACATCGGTGCGCGCCAGCACGGTCATGAAACTGTTGTCGGTGTGCGGCGCCTGGCCGAACACATTGTCGTCGTCCGCATCCTGCGGCGGATAATGCAGGAAGCGCAAATTGGCGTGCCCCTCGTTGGCGAAGAACGGCACGAAGAAATCTGCCTGCATGTCGAGCGCCACGGCAAAGACCGGCAGCATCCGGTCGCACATCGCGCCGAGCGCACGGAAATACGCCATCATGTCGCGGCGCAACTCTGCCACCCCGTCCGGCCACTGGTTGCGGCCACGCAACGGCTTTCCGGCGATCACATCGGGATGCTCGGAGCCGCGATCATGACTAACGAAGAAGCTTTCGTTCTGGTTCGGCCGGGTCGCCTTGTGCACGGTCGAGGCGCCCTGAACCGAGGCGTTGATCGGCAGATAGCCGATATTGTTCTGGTCGAGACGCAGCTTCAGCTTGTCGGCGAGCGGCAAGGCGTGGAATTGCCGCGAGGCGGCAAAGGCGCGATCGATCACCGCCTCGGGCACGCCGTGGTTCAGCGCATAAAAGAACCCGACATTCTCGCAGGCGCGGCGCGCCGCGGACGCGACGCTGCGGAGAGCACCGGGCGCGCCGCCAAAGACCGGGCCGAAATCGATGACCGGGATCCGCGCGGCAGCGGCGCCGTAATCGCGGACCGCATGTTCCTTGAACAGGTTCATTCCGTGCTCCGGGTTCGCTCGGAGCAGACTATAGGCCGGCACGGCGACGCCATTCCAGCCGAACGCCGATCAGGTTGAGCCGCCGAAGAGGATTGTTGCTAACGAAGCGAAAATCGGCGAAGCGCCGGAAATGGCCCGTAAGTCCATCGATCCGGTGCCTCTGGTGCGGGCGAGGCTGAAGCGATTCGTCGATGACCCGTTTCGCCGAAGGACCGACCGGGCTCGGTGCGCGGTTCGGGGGCTAGGGCCTGATCGTGTAAAGTTGAAACATTTCCCGGTCACTCCCGCCGAAGCGGGAATGACGATTCCATCCGATTGAATCCCGCTAGGATGCGAGAAGCTGCTGATAGTTGCGCACCTTAGCCTCGCGCGCGGCTTCGCGCGCCGCATCGTGGTCGCGCAAGGCGGCGCGGTCCGCCGCGGTAACGCTGGCGCGTGTCGGCACGACGCAGGCGGTCGGGCAGCGGGTGATGCTGCGCTTGCGCAGAAATTCCGCAACGGCGCTGGCGTATTCGGTTTCGTTCATCACGGGGGGTCTCCCATTAGCTGAGCGCTGGCCCTGTGATAACGCCCATGTGGTTAACAACGCGTTATGGTAAACCTCTCGCCGGCCATTGATCCCGGATGGCTCGGCCGGCGACCCGCTTTTACCGATTGGTCTTCGTAATTATGTTATGTGAGGGCGGGAGAGCGCGGCGCGCGAGGGAGCGAGGTCTTTGGCCAACTCGGCAATGATGGTCCGGTTTTGGGGCGTGCGCGGCAGCATTGCCTGCCCCGGGCCAGGAACCATGCGCTACGGCGGCAACACCTCGTGTATCGAGATTCGCTGCGGCGGTCAGCTATTCGTTTTCGACAGCGGCTCGGGTGTACGCCTGCTCGGCGATGCGCTGATGCGAGGTGCCCACCCGCGGGACTTCGATCTGTTCTACACCCACACCCACCTCGACCATTGCCACGGCCTGCCGTTCTTCGCGCCGTGCTACGATGCGCGCAACCGCATCCGCGTCTGGGCCGGCCATCTGAAGCCCGACGCCGGGATCGAGGCGGTGCTCGGCAAGATGATGTCACCGCCGCTGTTCCCGATCCCGATGGACATCTTCAACGCCAAGCTGGAGTTCAACGACTTCTCGGCTGGCGAGGTGCTCACCCCGCGCCCCGGCATAACGCTGCGCACCGAGCCGCTCAATCACCCCAATCGCGCGACCGGCTATCGGCTGGAGCACAATGGCAAGGCGGTCGCCTACATCACCGATACCGAGCATGAGATCGGGCGGCCCGACCGCAACGTGTTGCAACTCGTCGAGCGCGCCGATGTCATGATCTACGACTGCACCTATACCGACGAGGAATACCCGGCGCACAAGAATTGGGGGCATTCGACCTGGGAGGAGGGCGTGCGTCTGGCCAATGCCGCTAAGGTCAAGACCCTGGTCCTGTACCATCACGATCCCGACCACGACGACGACTTCATGGATCGGGTCGGCGCCCAAGCCGCCAAGGCCCGCCCCGGCACGATCGTCGCCCGTGAGGGCCTGATCCTGGAGCCCTGATCCCTGGTTCTGGCTCGGTTCAGTGATACGGGTCGGCCGCGTCGCGCAGGCCGTCACCGAGAAAATTGAAGGCGAGCACGGTCAGGATCACCGGAATGACCGGCAACATCAGCCATGGGTACAGCGCGACGACGCTGATGTTCTGAGCCTCGTTCAAGAGCACCCCCCAGCTGGTGATCGGTGGGCGCAGCCCGAGCCCCAGGAAGGACAGCGCCGTCTCGCCGAGGATCATGCCGGGGATGATCAGGGTTGCCGAGGCGATCAGGTGGCTCATGAAGCTCGGCAGGAGATGCCGCCCGATGATCCGCGTCGGGCTCGCCCCCATCAGCACCGCGGCGGTACAGAAATCCTCCTCGCGCAACGACAAGAGCTTTGATCGGACAGCGCGGGCAAGGTGCGTCCACTCGATCATTCCAAGAATGATCGTAATGCCGAAGTAAACCAAGATCGGGCTCCAGGTCACCGGAAGCACCGCGGACAGCGCCATCCACAATGGCAAATGCGGGAAGGACTGGATGACCTCGATGCCGCGCTGGATCAACATGTCGGTCCAGCCGCCGTAATACCCCGCGATACCACCGATCACGATGCCGAGGGTGAAGGCGATGGTCACGCCAATCAGGCCGACCGTCAGCGAGATCCGCGCGCCATAAATAATGCGCGAGAGCATATCGCGGCCGAGCCGGTCGGTGCCGAACATGAACAGCTGGCCTCCCTGCGCCGGGCAGACCAGGTGGAAATCGCCGGGGATGAGGCCCCAGTGGTAATACTTGTCGCCATGGCAAAAGAATCGGATCGCCTGGTGCTGGGTCGGGTCGGGCGTGTAGACCCGGCGAAGATTGGTCATGTCGAGACGGTAGCGGTAGCCGTTGACGAACGGCCAGACGAGGCGGCCGTCATCGATCACGTGCAGGCGCTGCGGCGGCGCGTAGATGAAGTCGGTATGGCGGCTGTCGAGCGCGTAGGGCGCGAGCAATTCGCAGAACAGGATGATCACGTAAAAGGCGATCAGCAGCGCGCCCGAGACTACGGCGACCCGGTGCCGCCGAAAGCGCCACCACATCAGCTGCAACTGCGAGGCGCGGTAGAAGCGCTCCTGCGCCGGCGTCATGCTGTCGACCGCAAAGGGATCGAACGGCGCCGGCGAAACATAATGCAGCATCGGCGCGCTCGAATCTGCTGCCGCGTCGCGTGCCTTCTTGGGCGGCGCCGGACCCGCGGTGAGGCCGATTTCGCTCACTGCGAGCGCCCCGCCTGCAGGCGAATCCGCGGATCGAGCACCGCCAGGGCCAGATCCGACAGAAAGACCCCGATCACCGTCAAAAACGCCATGAACATCAGGAACGAGCCGGCGAGAAACATATCCTGGCTGCGCAGCGCGTCGAGCAGCATGGGGCCTGTGGTCGGCAACGACATCACGATCGAGACGACCGCCGCCCCCGATATGACATGCGGCAGGAGCGATCCGATATCCGAGATGAAGGGATTGAGCGCCATGCGGAGCGGATATTTGAACAGGACCTTCATCGGGTGCAGGCCCTTGGCGCGTGCCGTGACGACGTATTGCTTCTGAAGTTCGTCCAAGAGATTGGCGCGCAGGCGCCGGATCATGCTGGCGGTCCCGGCCGTGCCGATGACGATGACCGGGATCCAGAGATGCGCGAAGACCGAGAGGGCCTTCGCCCAAGTCCAGGGCTTATCGAGGTATATCGGGTCCATCAGACCGCCGACCGAAATTCCGATATAGACGTGCGCCAGATAAATCAGCACCAGCGCGAGCAGGAAGCTCGGCGTGGCAAGCCCGAGAAACCCCAGAAACGTCAACAGATAATCGCTCATGCTGTATTGGTGGGTCGCGGAATAGACCCCGATCGGGAAAGCGACGATGTAGGTAAAGACGATCGTCGTGAAGGAGACGATAAACGTCAGCAGCAGGCGATCGCCGACAACTTTGTTGACCGGCAGGTCATAAAGGAAGGAAAAACCCATGTCGCCATGCAGCAGACCGCCGACCCAGTACAGGTACTGTACCCATAATGGCTGGTCAAAGCCGTATTGCGCCTTGAGGAAGGCGATCTTGGTGAGGTTGGCATTCTCGCCCTGGCTTTGCAGCTCGGCGATATAGGTTGAGAAATAGTCTCCCGGCGGCAGATTGATGATGATGAAAATCAGGATGCTGATGGCGACCAATGTCGGGATCATGATCAGGATCCGGTTGACGAGATAGCCGAGCATCGAAAATCGCTCTCCCTAGCGCGGCCGGCGCCGCGTCGGCCGGAACCTGCCGCCGAGCATTATCGGAAAATTGCCGGGTTTGACGCGATAGCAAATTAGTAGCAGGCGCATCAGCGCGGTTGACCGGTCAGCGCGGCCGAGGCCGCGGGCGCGGCGGGTTGATCGAACCAAAACCCGTCCGGCTTGTACAGGCCGAAATGGGCGCCGGGGTCCCAATTGTACATTCCATCGGTCGGCACATTGCGCAGCCGCGCATTGACGACAACCGGCTGCTGGACGCCGGCGACAAGCCCGATCGTAAACACCTGGTCGGCCCAGATCCGCAGCATTTCGTGCCACACCTGCGCATGCTTGTCGCCGGTCGCCGCGCCGAGCCAGGATTCGTAGAGCTCCCTGAGCCGGATCACGTCCGGCAGGTCCGGGGGCTCTCCAGCCGTTCTGTTGGTTTCCGCGTATTGGCCCCATTTGGGCCATTCGAGCTGGTGCTGGGCCGTCGGGGCAAGTTCCCAGCACGACATATCCGGGGTGGCGAGGCCGTTCTCGATGCCTTTGTCGAGCGACATCAGCGTCTGACCGGAAAACACCCGACGCCGAAACAGGGTCAGCTGCGAGGGTCTGGAAAACAGCCTGATGCCAACCTGCCGCCACGAATCGCGGATCAGTTCGAGGACATCGGATTTGTCCGTCGATTCCCCCGAATCCTCGACGACAATGTCGAGCGGGCGCCCATCCGGCAGGTGGCGCAGGCCGTCGCTCGCGCGATCGAGGCCGATCATGTCGAGCTGTCGATTGGCTTCGTTGATGTCGAAGTCGGCCCAGGCGGAGCGATATTCCGGGCGATAGAGCGGGCTTTCCGGCAACACCGTGTTCTGACCCTCGATCGCCAGCCCGAAATAAATCACCTGGTTGATCTCGTGACGATTGGTGGCGAGCGACAGGGCGCGACGAAAACGCACGTCGCGCATCAGCCTGCGCCACTCCTCGTCGTCAACGTTGAGATTGGGATAAAGCGCGAGCTGGCTGCCGGGACCGGTTCGCCACAGCATCACCTTGTAGCCATTGGCCGCCTCGCCGGCCTTCAAGAAGGTATAATCGTCAAAGCTCAGATAGCGCGCCTGAAGATCGCTCTCGCCGGCCCCGGTCTTGGCCGCAATGATCCGGCTGCTGGCGATGTTGAAGACGATCCGATCGATATACGGCAGCTGATGGCCGGCTCCGTCGACGCGGTAATAATAGGGATTCCGTTCAAATACGATACGGTCCGCCGGAAGGCTTGTCTTTAATACCCAGGGCTCGAGTGACGGCATCTCTGGGTTGTCATTGCGGTACATTACGTCGAATTTATTGTGCAATGCTGCCCAGCTTCGGACACCGACCCGCTTCACCTTAGCATCGAGGGTCTCTTTATCGGCGTATTTGATATGGAATTGTTTCATGTAATGCGCAGGTCGATAAATGAACAACGGGTCTGGCCCGGCCAGTGCCGGAAGGAATAACGGGTTGGGAATCGACCAGCTATAGCGGACCGTTTGCGCGTCCAACACCGCGAATTTCGGGGGCTCGCGATTGGGCTGCAGCGCCGTCGGCAAGCCCGCGGCCGACAGATGCTGATTGTTCGCGACATCCTCGAACCAATAGCGGAAATCCTCCGCCGTGAAAGGTTTGCCGTCGGACCATTTATGCCCGGCCCGCAAGTGCAGCGTGAATACCCGCCCGCCCTCGACATCCACCGCTTCGAGCATGTCGGGGACAATTGCCAAGGCCGGCGTGTAGGCCACCAGGCGGGCATAGCCGTAGACGACCATCAACCGCGTATCCTTGGGACTCGCCATCAGCATGCGCAGCTCGCCACCGGGACGGCCGATTGTCTCCAGTTCGGCGAGGGCAGGCTCGCTCGGTATTCGCTTGGAGACCGGCGGCAGCGCGCCGCTCGCCACCTCGGGCACCAACGAGGGGGTTTCCCGCAGCTCGGCCTGCGCGGGAGCGGATGGCAGCAGGAAGGCGACCAGAACGAGCGAGGAGAGCGTGGAGAAGGCCACAGACGACGGGCTGCGGCGGCGCACGCACACGCTTGCGGACCCGCTCGACCCGGCCATCAGGAGCCTCCGGCGAGGCTGGCCTCGCGCACCCGCATCGCGCCGGCCAGCGCGCTGGCTTCGACGCAGTGACCCGGCGAGACGTCGATCAACTGGGCCGGTCGTCCCGGCACGCGGCGGAAAGGCTCCGGCCAGGCCGTGGGATCGGAGGCCCGCCCCTCCATCAGGCGATCGAAATCGAGGTGATGCTCCGGGTCCGGCACCGGGATCGCGGCGAGCAGGGCTTGGGTGTAGGGATGAACGGGATTGCGAAAGAGCTCGCCGCGCGGGGCGATCTCGACGATGCGCCCGCCGCACATCACCGCGATCCGGTCGGCGATGTAGTCGACAACCGCGAGGTTGTGCGAGATGAACAGGTAGGTCAGGCCGAGCTTTTTCTGCAGGTCCATCAACAGGTTCAAGATCTGCGCCTGGATCGACACGTCGAGCGCGGAGACCGGCTCGTCGCAGATCACCAGCTCGGGCCGCAGCGCAAGCGCGCGGGCGATGCCGATGCGCTGGCGCTGTCCACCGGAAAAGCTGTGCGGATAGCGCCGCAGATCGCGCCGATCGAGCCCGACGAGGTTGATCAGCTCGGCGACCATATCCTGGCGTGAGCGCGCATCGCCGATGCCATGGACGACCAGCGGCTCGGCGATGATGTCAAGGATGCTCATACGCGGGTTGAGCGAGCCGAACGGATCCTGAAAAATGAACTGAACCCGGCGGCGAAAGCGCTTCAAGCCCTCGCCGTCAAGCGCCAGTACATCGGTCGCCACACCCTGGTCGCTGAACATCACCGAGCCCGAATCCGGTGTCAGCGCGCGCAGCAGGACCTTGCTCAAGGTCGTCTTGCCGCATCCGCTTTCACCAACCAGACCGAGGCATTCGCCGCGCCCGATCCGCAGGCTGACGCCGTCGACCGCCACCACCTGCAGACCCGACCCGGCGCGGAACAGCCCGCCGCGACGCAACCCGAAACTCTTGCGGATGTCGGTACATTCGAGCAGCGGCCCGGTGGCGTCCGCCGGCCAAGGCGCGCGCTGCGCCATCAGATGCGGCGCGTCTCCCGGCGGGATTTCGCGCAGCGGCGTCAGGCGCTCGCCCGGTTGCATGTCGAAGCGCGGAACAGCCTGCAACAGCGCGCGCAGATAGGGGTGCCGCGCCCGGCTAAAGATATCGTCGAGCGGGCCGCTTTCCATGATCTCGCCGCGATACATCACGATGATTTCTTCGGCGACATTGGCGACGACCCCAAGATCATGGGTGATCAGCAAGACAGCCATGCCAAGCTCGCGCTGCAACTCGACAA
>WNFA01005882.1_pt1 | contig 10265 bp, 11 predicted proteins | sample 5400481 | NCBI WGS metagenome assembly WNFA01 (sample SAMN13153340, study PRJNA577476) | soil metagenome | isolation source: 120 cm saprolite under Douglas fir tree site 2 hole 1 replicate 2 | place: USA:California | collected 2015-04-18 | reverse complement strand
GAAGCAGCCGAGATCTGGCGCAGCCGCGAACAGAATAGCGCAAGCCCGATGCTATAATTAAAATTTGTCCCCCACCGTGCCGTTCGCAGTGGGCGCGTAGCTCAATTGGCAGAGCAACTGACTCTTAATCAGTAGGTTGTAGGTTCGATTCCTACCGCGCTCACCATCTTTTCAACAACTTGGCGGCCTCGTCCGATCCTCTGCCCACGGATTGTGTCCATTTTGTGTCCCTATTGCACACGCTGACTCGCTACGTGCGCAATCTCGTCGATGTCCTGGTGCTGATACTTCATGATTGTTGCGACTGCTGCGTGCCCCATCGCCTTCATCACTGCAAACAGGTTCTTGGTAGCCCGGTACATTTCCGTCCCGAACCCGTGACGAGCACAGTACAGAACCAGGTCACCCGGCAGACCAGCATCCTTCCGAGCGGCCTGGAATTGCCTGGCCACCGTGGTGAGATGGCCACACTCGGCCCGTTTTGATGGAAAGACCCAACCTTCCTTTTGTTCAGAATACCGCGCCAGCAGCGCTTGGAGAACGCGCGGGCTGATCGGAACGTGCCTTCGTCCCTTTGGGGTCTTGCTGTCGTAGACGAAATAGCGACTGTTCGACCAGTCCAGGTGCTCCCAGCGCATCGTGAATACTTCCTTTTGGTTTCGCATTCCGGCATCGCGCATGATCATTAACACGTCTCGGAGCGGCTGTTTGCAAAAAGGCAAAAGCTTGGCTTCCACGTGTTCGTCGATGATGCGCTCGCGCTCGCGTTCCTGTTGCAGTTTGATCTTTGGAGCCGCTCTAAGCACTCTCCACTCTTCCGCTTTGCCGAGCATACGCCGAAGCGTGCGAAGTGCATTGTTGTGGTTCGACGGGCCGCCCGGAAAACTGAGCCCGCCGGTGTCGTCTTGGGAAATTGCGTCAAGCCGCATACCAGCCATATCCGTGTCCGCAAGCAGCCGCCATCCGTTGGCGTAGTAATCCTTTGACTTCTGTTTCAGCGTGCTTTGGTTCTCAACCCATTCAAGAAACCGCTTGCTGAACTCACGAAGCACCGGACTGCGCCTCAGTAGAAGAACACCTCCTCGTTCTTCGGCCCGGGCCATCGCGAGTGCCTCGATTCTTCGAGCGGCGGTGAGTGTGGTTTTCTTCGTGGATCCCCGATAACGTCTACCGTTGATCCGGAAGCGGTAGTGATAAACCCGACCTCGCTTGTAAAGAGCCATTGCTTACCCTCCATGTGCCCGCACGGATGGCTTTCGCTTGTTGGCTCTGACGTAAGCTTCTACGTCGGCAAGATCATACTTTATCCGACCACCGAGTTTCACGTAGGTAGGACCAATTCCGGCGCAACGCCAATAACGGAAAGTGCTTTCGGGCATGTCCCACATTTTCGAGAGTTCTTTCGTGCTGACAAGACGCGGACCGCTATCCGTTGCGCCAGTCCGGCCGACGGTCAATTGGCTGGCTTTCCGGTTTCCATTCGGCTGACTCAGTGCGCTGAAGACCGGGGAGGCCTCTGAGGATTGCATACGTGTAAGCCCTCACGAGGGAAGGTACGAGGCTGGCGTCGGAATGTCCAAGACTTCTGTCTATCCGTATTGATAGCCGACGGCTATCCCACAACGGGATAACCAACCCGACAGATCCGCGCCGCGAGAGGAAAGTTGCGATTCCTATTGAACCCGTCCGAACCCTTGCTGCATCGGGTACCACTCGAAGGATCACAGAAACTATGGCGCCCGGCAAAAGCGAGCGTTGCTCTCTGGCGTGTCAACGCGCACGCCGTGATCACTTCGGAGTCGCCGACCACTCGTCCACAATCGTCGGATCCGCTGCATACCCTTTACGAAAGTGGGCGATAGCACCGGACTCAGGCGGCGCGTAGTCGAATTTCTTTTCAGCTTGCCATTCGCGAAACCTCGGCCAAGCCGTCGATGAACCAGTCACCCAGGCCATGCATGATCCCAACAATCCAAAGATTGCCAGAACGCCTAAAAATAAAGGCAAAGAACAAACCAATTGCGAATATCGCCGCAAATATCCATAGATGGGACGGGTTTACTCGCGCGGTCCTGAAGTGATAGGCGTGCAGAGGACCAAATGTGAATACCAGATTACTCACCAAAATCCCCGTCCGCGCTCCCCAGCGGCGGACAAGTTCAGTTTGAAGGACGCCGCGATACAGAAACTCTTGATAGAACCCCCAAATCATCTTCGGTACAAAGACAAACAAGCCAATCGCCCACAAATTGGGGCGCGCCCATAACACCTTCAAGCTCGCAGATTGAAAGAAGGAAAATACGACAATGGCTATCGGCACGATTTGCATGAGATAGAACTTCTCTGTCTTTGACCAAGTGGGCCAAGAATAGAGCCCTAATTGAGAGAGGCGCACCCTGGCGAAGCTGATCACCAGCCAGCAAACCAATGCGGTCAAGAGGCTCACCTCCATCAGTGGCCACCAATTGCGCTCCGCGATGGATAGCCATCGGGCGCCGGCAGCGAAAAGAGGGCGCAAAATTCCTTCGAAGAACAGAAAGACAACCAAGAGCCTTAGACCTTCTCGTGAAAAATAGGTTGGTGCTTGCGGCTGGTCGAACAGAAACAGTTGACCACGCCAGAGAGGGATGATTTGCGAGGTTTCAGAGTCAAAGAAGAGCTTTCGCACGATGTGCACCCGAATCCTTTTCTAAGCCTGCCGCCCAACTCTTATCAGCCCAACCAGCAAGGGCTCACTAACGGTAGCAAGGGTGCAAGGCGGCAGGCGTGCATTCCTTTGACTCACTTGCCGGGCAGCTGGGCAATCCGCTTCTAAACAGGACCTAAGAGCCTACCTTGACACGCTCCGAATATTCAATACTCACAGCAACTTAAGCCCACGACCGGGACTGCCTAAGTATGTGGAAATACGTGTAAGCGGAATTTTCAACGGTACGGAGAACGATACGGAATTCAATTGCGCTGCGAGGCTCGGCGTTTAGCTTGGTCTCTCCTGTGTCGTAACAATCTCCACCATCTGTTTCGGAAGAGTCAGAAAACTGGCATCACTGGATTACCGACGAAGAGACGTTGATCGAGTGTCTCGACGTGCGACACTTTGCCGCCGTTCATTTCGGCCACGCAAACAGGTTGCCAGCGCACCGAAGTGCCAAAAGGATGCTCCTGCGCAAGCCCGTCCTTTGTTCGCGAAAACACCAATTTCACTCCTTGGTCAGTAAGCGGCATATTTCTAGCCATTGGAGGCGTCATACCCGCGTCAATCATCACATGAACAACCCGACGCTTTCCTTGCATCGCTTGCACGAGCACCCAACGATCTTCTCCCTTGGTCCGGTCGTGGACTTGTTCGGCACCCTCCGCTGATTTGATCATGTCGCGTAGCTCTCGCTCATCGCCGGACAGAAATGACACTGCCGCAATCTTCTGTTCCGGCAAGATCATATGTGCGGTCAGAGCAAAGCTGACCTCGCGCAGCCCGAATGCCGCGCTAATCGTGACGGCTAGAGAGAAGGTGTAGATGACAATCAGTCTCGGTCGGCGGTAGCGTATCCAGCCAAACAGGCGTTCCTGCAAGTACCTGCCGGGTTCCCCCGGCAAAAACATCCAAGTTCGCCGCTTTTCCTCACCGTAGGCATCACCATAGCGGGCCTCCATCCGACGCTCCTCGCTACGCGCCAGTAGGTAGTAGAACCAAAGCATATTGACGTAAACGGTGAGCAAGACAAAGCGCGGCCACACGATCAGCAGCCCGAGACCAGCGAGCGCGAGAAACAGGTACTGAGGATGCCTAATGCGCTTGTAAAATCCGCTTCGTACCACGCCTCGCCGTCTGAATTTCGCATAGTAAAGTTGAAAGGCATTCAGGAGGAAGCCGACCAAACCAAGCAAAAAGATTAATCCGCCCAGGCTCGGAAGAATTTCCGTCGAGAGGTGAGGCAAAAAAAAGGCTGGCAACCATGCCATGGCTGGAAGGCCGAAAGGCCCCGCGAGCAGAGGACTATAAACCGAATAGTAGTAGAGAGCGAAGGGAGTGACCATAAAGAACATTTCCAGCGTGATGAACAAATAAGCTAGAAATCCGGCCGCCCTTGCGAACGACTCGAACATTTCGTCCTCTCCTCAGCTTGCTCCACCCTCGCTATTGTTTCACCTGCCTGCCCGCGTAGCTCTGGACTGCGATCCAGATTCTATGATTTTGTCATGCGGACGAACCATCACGCCGAGTGCGTGACCTGGAATGGCGCGTGCAGATGGCACAGCAGGTGCAGGCTCCCGAATAGGTCTCATTGTGGGCGAACGATCTCCCCTCACTTCGGCTGGGGTAGGGCGCAACTTGTAATTCTAGAGTGATTTGAGGTATTCGCTCAGGTCGCGTTTCTCTTGGTCAGTCAGCCGCAATTTGAAAAACTCATCGTAGTGCTCGATCACATCCGGCAAAGTCGCAAAGCGGCCGTCATGATAGAAGCCGCCCTTCTGATGGCTCCACAGACCTGCCAGGGGCGCGGTGCGGTACATGTGCGTCGGCGATCGATCGGCCTGCCACGAATCCACGCCGATCTCACTGGGAGCGTGGAGATTATTTCCCGGCTCAGTGAAAAGGGGCTGAACGTGGCAGCTAGCGCAGTTTGCCTTGCCGTTGAAGATTGCCTTTCCGCGCGCAGATGCCTCTCCGACAAAACTACCCTCCTGGGGCTTCGGTGCCGGGATTGCGAGCTGATAGAAGTGAAGAGCTGCGAGCTTCGACGTGACCAGGTCAGGCTTTCCTCGAGTATCGCCAGAGCCACTCTTCGCCGCGACAGGATACTGCTCTGCATTGTTGAACCGCGCGTCGAAGAATGTACCTGAGCCGTGCATTTCGGTCGCAGCGACATACGCATTCCAGTACGTGACAGAGCCAAACCCAGTCCAGGTATGGAGGTTAACGCCGGCAAGCCCAAAGGCTGGGGGAATCAGTGTGCAAGCTCGCTTGCTGTCGGGCCGGAAAGCCTTCCCGTCCTTATCTAGTTCAGCATCAAAGCAGCCGGGACCCCAGCTGTTGAGAACCTTTTTCACCGTGGCGGCGTCGACGCCGAGAAGATCGGTAAAAGGCTTGAGATTCGGAGCGAGTGAAACGATTGCGCCGACGTTCAGATCCCTATTGGCCCAGCCGTCCAGACGCTTCCCGATGCCAGGCGCCAACGAGTCATCCACAGTGGAATGACAGAAGGCGCACTGGAGGCCCATTGATTGCAGGCTGCCTTTCTTATCGAAGATGCCCGTTACACCGACGACCGAGTTCAACCTGAGTAGCGCGAGGGTTGTTGCGGGATCGTCGAGATCCACCTTACCTTCTTTGAGTTGTTGCTTCAGTGAATCGGGCAGAGCGTCGGAATCAACTTTGAGGCCGACTGATAGCGCAGTCTTCGGACTCACCCCGCCTCCGACACCGCCGTTTTTCTCGCCTGCAATCGCTTTGTGGAGTTGCAGAGCGTCACCCCAAAAAGCCTCACTGCCAAAAGTGTCGAAGCGAAATGTCTGTTGCCCTTCCTTCATCATCCGTTCCGAGTTGCTACGAACCACAGCGTCGAATCCCGAGGGCAATGCTCCCTTTTTCTGAGTTTGGGCTGACGCTCTTTGTGCTCCAATCAGGTGATATGAGTCGACAGCCAACCCTGTGAAAAGAACGACACCGACCACGATCTTTATGCTTTTCATGGAATCGCCTCAAATTGAATTGCCCAGCACTGTTCGCATCAAGCAGCAATAACCCCTATTGCACTCCGTTCGTGTGGGATGTCACTCTGTAGAGCATCGCTGCGAACTTCAGTCATACGCGCAAGCACAAAGGCAGCCAGAGCCATCTCTACATCTCGCACTGCGACATCAAAGAGCATTCCCATCGAGACCAGGTTGATAGCGATTCCTAGCAGCCATGCTGAAGCAACATACGCGCCCAGTCGCGTCCACTTGGTCAGAATCGCCAGTGCCACGATCATCTCAATGACGCCGACGATGTGCATGAAGGTTTGTCCGCTGAACGGCAGTATTTTCAAGACCAGCGGACTGATGTATGTGGTCCAGTTGGTCAAGAGGTTGAAGTATTTGTCCAGGCCTGCCAGGAACGGCCCGACCCCAAGCCCGATCCGCAGTGCCCACCAAGCCTGGTCCAATCGTGAATCAAATCCCTTGTGCATGTTTGCCTCCTTCACGAGAATAGAGTGGGCAGGAGCAAATCGGTTACAGGTCGACACCTCCATATTTTCTTCCCGAGCTGCCGCGGTGTGATCTGTAACGTTTATTGCTGTCGTGACTCCATCCTATGGAGGGTTTTGTATGGTCAGCCCCGCGGAAGTGACCACTTCGCAAGAGCCCTTGAGTGATGAAGAAGTTGTGGCCCGAGTGTTGGCGGGTGAGACGGCGATGTTTGAAATCGTCATGCGCCGTCACAACCAGCTCCTCTACCGCGTGGATCGGTCTATTCTTCGGAATGACAACGAAGCCGAGGACGTCATGCAGGACGCCTACGTGCGCGCCTACGAACATCTGGGCCAGTTTGCCGGGAGAGCGAAGTTCTCCACCTGGCTGACCCGCATCGCAGTGCATGAAGCCTTGGCGCGACAGCGTCGCGGAAACCGATATCAGGAGTCGGAACCCATGTCAGAACTGGAGGGAGACCCCATGGATAGGTTTGCCTCTTTGGCACTGAATCCAGAACAGCAAGCGTCGAACTCGCAGGTTCGCAGGCTGCTGGAAGAAGCGGTCGAAAGACTGCCGGACGCTTACCGCACCATTTTCGTGCTGCGTGACGTGGAGGAAATGAGCACGGCCAATGCCGCCGATGTCCTCGAGATCAGCGAAGAAAATGTTAAGGTCCGCCTCCACCGGGCGCGGGCGTTGTTGCGCAAAAGTCTTTTCGCGCGTGCTGGAATGGAACGGAAAGAAGCATTCAATTTTCATGCCCTGCGCTGCGATCGAGTGGTTCAGAATGTCTTTGAAAGAATTCGGCAGCTGCTCTTGAAAACCGAAAGCTCCGCGGTGAAGACCCAGTAACAATCTTCCACGCGCCTGTCGGAAGGGTAGGCTGCCGTCTTACGCCGAGAGTCGGCATTCACCAAAAGTCGAGGAAGGGCGCATGGCTGCTAACGAAATTCCGATAGCTAGTTACCAATGCAAATTGTTGAACCGAGTCGAGGTTGCGGAAGGCACCATGGCCTTCTATTTCGAGAAACCGTCGCGATTCGATTTCAAACCGGGGCAGTCGGCCGACCTGACACTCTCCAATCCTCCAGAAACTGACTCTGAGGGAAACACGCGTACTTTTTCGATCGCGAGTCCTCTCTTTGAAAACCACTTGATGTTCGCCACCCGCATGCGCGACACAGCGTTTAAGGGCTCGCTGAAGAAAGTGCCCCTGGGTACACAGGTAAACATTGACCCGCCCATGGGTTCCTTCACGCTGCATAAGAATTCAGCCAAGGCGGCTGTGTTCATGGCCGGTGGAATCGGAATCACACCTTTTCTCAGCATCGTGCGGCAAGCCGATCACGACCGGCTCCCACACAAGCTGCATCTCTTCTATTCCAACCGGCGGCCCGAAGACGCTCCTTTTCTCGATGTTCTTCAGATGCTCGAAAAGACCAACCCGAATTTCCAGTTGGTATGCACCATGACCGAAATGTCGAAATCGAAGAAGGAATGGAAGGGAGAGACCCGTCTGATCAACCAGGAGATGTTGTCAAGACATCTCACCAACCTGCAGGGACCCATCTATTACATCGCCGGACCTCCCGCCATGGTCGCGGGCTTGAGGAAGATGCTTGTAGCCGCGAACGTTGACGAGGACGACATCCGAACGGAAGATTTTGCCGGATATTGAAGCGCGTGGTCGGCGGTGGGATGGCGGGTCGGATATCGGTCCAAAAGAGTATTCGGGTCAACATGACGCTGTGTTTCTCGCAGGAGCAGGCGGCTGCAGTGTATGCCGCAACCAGGGGATCAAAACAGCCGGTCTATGTATCGCCTTTCGTCGGCAGGCTCGACGATCACGGCGAAGACGGCATGGATCTCGTCAGAAACATCCTTTTATATCGCCCACCCGCCGGGTGCACGGCCTGGGACAACTGCGAACAGATGAAAGACATGATTCTGTTTGAGCGCTTTGAAGAACAGTTCGATCTGCCGGCGCTGGCGATAGATGGCGGCGATGGTGGAGGCGGCAAAGTGGCGGTGATTGGTGAGAAACACCAGGGTGCGTTGCTGGGCTTCGTCCCAGACCTCGATGCGGCGCAGGAACAGATCGCGCTCGCCGCCGCGGGCGAGTTTGTACAGAAAGATGATCTCATCGCGCTGAACGGGGCCGCGCTCGGGCACGGGGCGGCGTTCCACAACGCCGTAATCGGCCTTGTCCTTCATCCGGGTGACGAAGTAGACGCCGTCGGCGTCGAGCGCAGAGAACCAGGCGTAGTCGGTATAGCCACGGTCGAAGACCACGATGGCGCCGGGATCGAAGCGCAGCGTGCGAGCGACGCGGCTCTCATGCACGCGGCCTTCGGTGCCGAGGGCAAAACTGGGCAGCAGCCCTTGATGATCGAGCAGCAGATGCAGCTTCACGGCGCCCTTGGTGCGCCGGTACTGCGCCCAGTCGAAGACGCTGGCGCAGAGTTCGATCAGGGTGGCGTCCAGGCTCAGCAGTTTGTTCTTGAAGCGGAAGCCATGCGGACCGGAAGCTTCGCGGCAGCGGCCCAGCAGTTGATAAAACACGGCGCGGTACAACTGCCAGGGCCGATGCTCGTTGGCATAGGCCAGGGTGGAGCGCTTGGGCGCATCGGGCAACCCCAGGTGCCGCAACTTGCCTTCGCTGGCGGCCAGTCCGCCGCAAATCTCGCGCAAGGAGTGCGCCCGTGCCAGGTGGCAGAACAACATGGCCACGAACTGGCCCCCAACAACTGAACCCGCGGGCATGACGCTCGGCCCGGTGCTCGGCGACCGCCTGCTCGAACTCGTGGCGGGAAAACAACTGCAACATCTGGCTGAAAATGCTGGATACTCGAATCACGGCGGTGGGGGCCCTCCCTACGATTCACGTCTCACAACGCAAACCGTAGCAGAGTTCTACCCCCGCCGCTCAAAACCGAATTTGGACAAGAGTGCCTTCGCATATTGAAGTCGTTCGCAATGGAAGAGTCATTAGTCTTGCGGTTCCCCAGTTACCTGACGGTCTTTTTGGAATGAATATCAACCGCCGGCTGTTACCACGAGCAGTTTACGAACAGACTTTCAGCCGGCTGGCTGCTTCATCTGGGACACACTGAGAAGTCAGGTTCCCCGCGAATGCAGCACGTACTTGGGATAAATCGCCGTAGCCCTTGCTGCAGGCGTGACGCCCACATACTCGACCGCTTCAACTGGACGAGCGCAAGCTGCTCATTACCAAATACCTCGAGCACTACACCAAGGCGCTCAGTCCATCGCAGGTGGAACGAGTCGCCGTGGCTCCGGCGACAGTCAACCCTCTATCTGCGGCTATCGCGATTGTCTCGCACGGCTAGAGCTCCCTTCCATGGCTGGCCCGCGCTGACACCGACTCTACTTATGGATGAGGCAACTCCAGCGGACGCTCCCTGTGCAGCAGCACCCAGTCGCCGTGCTCCGCGAGCGCTTCCTTGCCGAGCGCCCTTAACCATTCTCGCGCGCTCTGAGGGTCCTTCGACTGGAGCGATTGACTCCGCGCCCGCGGAGAACGAGGAGCGACCAAGGGTGAGTTTGGAAGAGGTATTAAGATGGCCGACAGAGTCAATGGGAAAATTTCGGCTGCTGCCGCGGAAGGAACCCAACCAGAAGAAGTAACTGTCGAACTGCGCAAAGTCATTCCGACTAGGAATCTCGACCAAAGCCCAGCCTTGGCCACCCAGGAAGGGCTTGGTTCGTCCCTTTTGTTGAAAAACTCGAATGCGCGAATGCTCGTAAGGGCACAAGATGTGCCTGAGAGTGCGAGTTGCCACGGCAGCGCTATCTATGTTGGGGTCGAAGACGCGGGCGAGATTGCTGAAACGCCGGGCAGGAATCTTTGGCTCTCCGCTCCCAAGGGATCCAGCGTTCTTCGTTGACGCTGGCCCGCTCTTGGAGCACCTCGCAACGGGAAACTTTATTGATCTCGACCTGCATTCCACCGGCGGATCTGCCGTCGCGGCTCTGTTTCGTGCTCGGGTATCGCTGCTTGCAAAACCCGCCGCCATACTCGCGCGTTGCTGCCCATCCACTTTTTCGACCGTTCATTCGGCACGCGA
>WNFA01005881.1_pt1 | contig 10266 bp, 6 predicted proteins | sample 5400481 | NCBI WGS metagenome assembly WNFA01 (sample SAMN13153340, study PRJNA577476) | soil metagenome | isolation source: 120 cm saprolite under Douglas fir tree site 2 hole 1 replicate 2 | place: USA:California | collected 2015-04-18 | reverse complement strand
GACCCATCCCAATGGCAGGCGACGCGGGAGACCAGCAAGCCGCCACTTTCGGGCAGGCATGTTTCGAGGTGGGCATGTCGAAGAACACCTATGGTACGGGCAACTTCATGCTCATGAACACTGGAAACAGGGGCGTTCCATCGCAGCACGGGTTGCTCACCACCATCGCCTGGGGCATAGGAAAAGATGTCATCTATGCGTTGGAAGGGAGCATCTTCATCACCGGAGCTGCCGTGCAGTGGCTACGTGATAGCCTCGGTGTCATCAAAGCTAGTAATGACGTTGAAGCGTTGGCCACCTCCGTGCCTGACAATGGCGGTGTTTATTTCGTGCCGGCCTTCGTCGGTCTGGGTGCACCATACTGGGATTCCTACGCTCGTGGCACGATTGTTGGCCTGACTCGCGGTTCAACCGCTGCCCATATTGCTCGCGCAACGCTTGAGGCCATGTGCTATCAGACCCGTGATGTGCTCGAATCGATGACTGCTGATAGCGGTGTCCATGTGAGCACCCTGCGTGTTGATGGTGGTGCAGTCGTGAATAACCTGCTTATGCAATTCCAGGCGGATGTCCTTGGCGTGCCGGTGCAGCGGCCAAAGGTTGCTGAGACCACCGCCCTGGGTGCCGCTTACCTCGCAGGACTGGCGACGGGCTTCTGGAGCAGCCAACAGGAAGTGGCCGAGCAGTGGGCCGTCGATCGCACATTCGAGCCCCAGATGAGCGCCGATCAGCGCGACAAGCTATACGCCGACTGGAAACGAGCGGTTGAGCGCTCACAGAAATGGGAGCAGGCGTAATCGGATAGTGGGTGGCGGCCCTATAGGCGCGACCGTGAGGAGCCAGGGGATGTGTTTCATTTTTTGCGCGGGGAGTCCTGGACCAGGGCGGAGGCAAGCAAGTGAGACCAGGGCGGAGGCAAGCTCCGCCCCTACTAACCACGCAGCAGGCTCCGAGGAGGACAGTAGGGGCGTGAGCGGGGAGACCAGGGCGGAGCAGGGGAGACCAGGGCGGAGGCAAGAGACCAGGGCGGAGGCGAGCTCCGCCCCTACTAACCACGCAGCAGGCTCCGAGGAGGACAGTAGGGGCGTGAGCTTGCCTCCGCCCTGGGGAGTTGGGGTGGCCTGGCTTTGCCGCTTGCGTTCGCCCTGCCAGCTTGTAGTGCAACTTCGTAGTGCGGAACCTTGTTGTAAATGTCATCATATAGCGACAACTTTCAGTGTTCGTCGCCATTACTTCAACCACAGAAATGGAGTGAGTATCTATGGCAGCTCAAACTGGAGTTAGAACTCCTGCACTTGGCGGCGTATGGGGTGAATCAATCGCAGAGTTCTTTGGTACGATGGTGCTGATCCTCTTCGGTGATGGCTGTGTAGCGGGCTTTGGGCTCTTCAAAGACTTAGGTTTCACGTTTACCTGGCCGGTCATCATGTTCGGATGGGGTCTTGCTGTTATGCTTGGCATCTACGTTGCTGGAGCAATTAGCGGTGCCCACATCAATCCGGCTGTAACGCTCTCCCTGGCTGCGACCCGCAGATTCCCCTGGAACAAGGTGCCGTATTACATCTTGGGGCAGGTTCTTGGTGCTTTCGTTGCTGCGGCCATCATCTACTTCGTCTACTACGACGCGCTTCAGCACGCGTTGGGACTGGCCCACAGCACAGACTTCGTGAATAATGTTGGGTACGTTTTCTTCACGTTCCCTAAGTCATTCGTGAGTTACTTTAATGCCTTCTGGGACGAGTTCTTAGGCACGGCCCTCCTCGTCGGCCTGATCCTCGCCATCGTCGATGGACGCAACCAGCCCGTCCAGGGGAACCTCAACCCGCTTATCATTGGTTTCTTGATTGTAGCGATTGGTGCCTCCTTCGGCCTCAACAGTGGATACGCTATCAATCCTGCTCGCGACTTCGGTCCGCGCCTCTGGATAGGCTTTGTGACTGGCTTTGCCAGCTTTACATCAGGCTACTGGTGGATTCCTATCGTCGCACCGATTCTCGGAGGTGTCGTCGGTGCCTTCATCTACGACTACACTGTTGGCAAGGTGCTGGCGGCAAAAGGACTGATGAAATCAGGTGAGGCTGTAACGAAGGGTGAGGCTGTACGAGAACCTTCTGGCGAATAGTCTCGCAAGCACGAACACACGAAAGGACGAAGATACGAAACCGTGACGGGATGGAGACCCTCAGCACGTTCGTATCTTCGGGGTTATTCTATCATGCAACCACTATCTTCAACGGTGCGCAAGCAAAATCTGGCTACTCTGGATAGCGAACACTTCGATGTGCTTGTGATCGGTGGCGGCGTTACTGGCGCTGGAGTCGCCCTGGACGCCACGGCACGCGGTTACAAAGTCGCGCTCGTCGAAAAAATTGACTTTGCCAGTGGCACGAGCAGCAAAGCAACAAAGCTCGTCCACGGAGGCATTCGTTATCTATCTAACTTTGATTTTGCTCTGGTGCATGAAGCTTTGGTCGAGCGTGGCCTTCTGCTGCAAAACGCCCCATTCCTGGTGCATCCACTCGCATTTATCCTGCCGATCTATAAGGGTGATCGTCACCCGGTGGGCATGCCATTTACCACGCCTGGAGGCATCGGGTTGAGCCCGATTCTCAATCTTGGGCTCTGGCTCTACGATGTATTGGCAGGACGACGCAACGTGAAAAGGCATCATCATTTGAGTCGCAATGCTGTGCTGAAGCTGGCACCAGACCTTCTTCCCGAGGGACTGAAAGAAGGCTTCGTCTACTATGATGCGCAAACGCATGATGCCCGCCTCACGATGGCGCTCATTCGTACTGCCGCTCAATACGGTGCCACGATCACCAACTATAGCGAGGTGACTTCCTTTGTCACCGAGCAGGGGAAGGTACGTGGTGCCCGTGTACGTGATCGTCTTGGTGATCAAGAAGTGACTGTCTACGCCCGTCACATCGTCAATGCCACAGGCGTCTTCTCCGAAGAGGTTGAGGCGCTCATCGACCCTGAGCCACAGATTAAGATTGAGCCGAGTAAAGGCGTGCATATAGTTGTGTCATGTGAGGACGTCAAACTTGGGGATATGGCGATTGTTTTGCCAGAGACCGATGATAGGCGCATTATCTTCATCGTCCCCTGGGAATCGCGCGCGGTTATAGGTACTACCGATACAGGCTCTGGTGATCTTGATCACCCAGTTGCTACGCACGAAGATATCTCATACCTGCTGCACTATCTGAATCGCTATCTCTCAGTCCACCTGACGGAAGCAGACATCATCAGCACCTATGCCGGTTACCGTCCGCTTCTAAGCTCACGTAGTTCAAAACACTCAACTGCACAACTTTCGCGTTCCCACTCGGTGCTGGAGAGCCCATCGGGCCTGGTCTCGATTGTCGGCGGTAAGTTGACAACGTATCGGCGTATGGCACAAGACACCGTTGACGTTCTCAGTCGTCACGATGGCTCGGTGCCGCTCCATCCTACCCAAAATCTCCCTTTGCACGGCAGTGCTGGCTGGCCTGTTGTGCGACGTGACATGGAAGTCAAAGGAAAAGCCCTTGGACTCGATCCTCAGACGATAGCACAACTGGGGAGTAGTTACGGGTCTGAGGCGAACGCTATTTTGAGTCTCGTAGAGAAAGATGCATCGCTAGCCACGCGTCTTGTCGATGACCTCCCTTATATCCGAGCAGAGGTGGTGTATGCTTGCCGTCAAGAGATGGCGATGACCCCCTATGACGTGTTGGCTCGCCGTACCTCTATCACCCTGCTGGATCGTCAACGCGGTTTAGGTATCGTCGATGAGGTTGCTAAGCTCATGGCGCAGGAGCATCAATGGTCGCCTGAGCAGCAACAGGCCATGATCGATGCCTACCGTGATGCTATGCAACAACAGATGGCTGCCGAGACGCGAGTGTGAAGTACCCCACAGCTAAAGCTGTGGGCTTCTACGCAGTCCCACTTGCGGAACGTACCCGCAAGGGCTTACGTGGGACACTTCCTGCCCCGTGTGTTCGTTGCAATCTCGGTAGGTGGCTGGTGGGCTCTGCCTACGTCAACGATTGGCACACCGAACGGTTTGGTTCGCTAGTGCTTTTACCCAAGGGAGCTTACCTTGGAACCGGCAAACACTATTGGGTTGTCAGTGTGCATCGGGTGCCTGCCCTGGGGACGAGCCTTGCGGTCTCACGGTACCCAAGAGAACACTCATACTATAGCACATTGACACCTACCTGTCAACATGGTAGACTTTGACCATGAGAAAGAAACAAGCCAATGTCACCACTATTCGACTCGAACCGACAGATCGAGAAGCCATTGCCCATATCAGGGAACTGTATGGCTGTCCTTCAGACAATGCCGCTATCAAGCTTGCCTTGCGCATGGTGGCACGCGGGGAGGTACCCCCCCCCATCACGCCCCCAAAAGGAACGAGCCTTATATCCCTGTGACTGAAGTCAGGGGTTTTACGGCTCGGTCTGATAATTCGACGTGGTACTCGCTGTGGGTGCCAGGTTAACAGTAGATGACACACATCTTAAGTCAACATACATCACACATGACGTAGAAGGAGAAACCATGAAGAAACTAATCAATAGGCCAGAAGATGTCGTTAAAGAGGAACTGGCGGGTATGGCGGTAGCTCATGCTGACCTTATTCGCGTGGACATTGAGCAGCAAGTGATTGTGCGTAAAGATGCTCCGGTGCAGGGGAAAGTAGGCGTTATTTCCGGTGGTGGTAGCGGCCACGAACCAATGCACGGGGGCTTTGTCGGACATGGCATGCTTGACGCTGCCTGCCCTGGCGCTATCTTTACCTCACCGGTTCCTGACCAGATGCTCATCGCTACACGCGCCGTAAACGGTGGCGCGGGTGTGCTGCATGTCGTCAAGAACTACACAGGTGACGTACTCAACTTTGAAATGGCTGCTGAGTTGGCCGATGCTGATGGGATCAAAGTAGCGAGTGTTGTCACCAATGATGATGTGGCCGTACAGGATAGCCTCTATACGGCAGGACGGCGTGGTGTCGGTGTGACCGTGCTGCTGGAGAAAATCGTCGGTGGTTTTGCCGAGACGGGAGCACCATTGGAGCAGGTAGCAGCGTTAGCCAGGAAAGTGAACGATCACGGTCGCAGCATGGGTATGGCACTGACCTCTTGCATTGTGCCAGCTGCCGGGAAGCCCACCTTTGAGCTGGGTGAAGACGAAATGGAGATTGGTATTGGCATCCACGGTGAGCCGGGCCGTCGGCGTGTCAAGCTTGCTCCTGCCAACGAGATCACTGAGATGCTGGCTATTCCCGTCATTGATGACCTGGGTCTCAAATCTGGTGAGCAGGTGCTCGCGATGGTTAACGGCATGGGTGGTACGCCACTCATTGAACTGTACGTGGTCTTTAATGCCTTGCACAAGATCTTGCAGGGTAAGAATATCACAATTACGCGTTCTTTGGTGGGCAACTACATCACCTCTTTGGAGATGGCAGGCTGTTCCATTACCCTGGTACGCCTGGATGACGAATTGACCAGGTACTGGGATGCGCCTGTGCATACCCCTGCACTGCGCTGGGGTATGTAGGGGCCGATTATGGATTTTAACAAATTAATCTGGACATGCCTTTGGATTTCCCGGAGGCCGAAGGATTGAAACGCGCTCCGCAAGCTGCGCTGAGGGTCCCTACGCACTGTCCATCGCTTCGTGTATGGGTTACCCACATCGTGACCCATGTTAGGTACCAACATCGTACCCTCTCGATGAGCGCCGCTGCTGCACCTACAAGGGATACGATGTACGTACACAGCAAGGGTCACGAGGTTGGTACTCCATACACTTCGCTCGGACTCGCCGGTGTGTCCGGCGTATTAAGTAAAAGTCCATCATCGGGCACCTATGATAAACAACAGAGGAATGGATGACATGACCAACGAAGACAGTATGCGCTGGCTAGCATGCATAGTAGACGTATTACACGAGAACCGCGTATATTTGACTCAACTTGACTCCGCTATAGGCGATGCGGATCACGGCATCAATATGGATCGTGGCTTCAGCGCCGTGCGCGACAAATTTCCCACCATGGCGGCGATGGACATAGCAACGCAACTAAAGACGGTGGGTTCTACACTGGTTTCGACAGTGGGAGGAGCCGGTGGTCCGCTGTATGGCACAGCCTTTCTACGAGCTGGTGGAGTAGTCACAGGCAAGCAGGAACTCACATCTGCTGACATCGTTGCTATGCTCGAAGCGTTCCTGGGAGGCGTTGTCGCTCGTGGTAAGGCGCAGCCAGGCGAGAAAACGATGGTTGATGCTCTGACACCTGCCCTTGCTGCCGCTAAACAAGCCCTCAACGAAGGGGCCACCCTTGCAGAGATTACGCATCGCGCTCGTGTGGCTGCTGAGGAAGGTATGAAGGCCACCATCCCCATGCTTGCTACCAAAGGCCGAGCTAGCTATCTGGGCGAGCGCAGTATTGGCCATCAAGACCCCGGGGCGACTTCGAGTTGGCTCATCCTGAAATGCCTTGAGGAAGTGAGTCGAGATAAAAGGTAAAAATTTCTTGCCTCGTTGTTGAATCATCGGGAGAAGGGCCACAAGTATGACGGTAGGGCTGGTCATCGTTTCGCATAGCTCCCAACTGGCCGCTGGTGTTGCCGAACTCGCTGGACAAATGGCGCAGGGCAAAACACCTATCGCCGTAGCAGGTGGTGCCGTCGACGATGTCCTGGGCACTTCCGCTGATAAGATTCTTGCGGCCATCAAATCTGTCGATGGACCAGATGGCGTGCTGGTGCTATTGGATCTGGGCAGTGCTATACTCTCCACTGAGCTGGCACTGGAGTTGCTGGACGATGACCAGCGCAGCCGCATATGTCTTACTTCCGCGCCCCTGGTGGAGGGAGCGGTCGCAGCGGCCCTCGAGGCTTCGCTTGGTCATACGTTGGCGGAGGTACAACAAGCAGCAGAAAAAACGGCAAGTGCAGAACAGCTCAGGTTGCTCAAGCCGCTAACCCAGGACGAGGAGGCAGCAAGCCCCACCACCCCAGGGCGACCGCAAGGGATCGCCCCTACGATGACACAAACTGCGCCGCCAAGCGCGTCCATAGTAGGGGCGGGGCTTGCCCCCGCCCTTGAAGCCCCCACTCTTGAAGTACAGCTATTGTTAACGAATCCTATGGGATTACATGCCCGTCCAGCCAGCCTCTTTGTACAGACAGCAGGTCGCTTTCAGGCTAATATACAGACCCTGGCACGTGGACGACAAGCTGATGCCACAAGCATTATGGGAGTTCTCTCACTGGGGGCACAGCAGAATGATACCATTACCATTCGTGCTAGCGGGACTGATGCTGAAGCAGCGATAGCAGCGCTTAGTGAACTGGTACGAGCAGGCTTCTACGAAACGGCGATTGAAGCCGGGACATCCATTCCCGAAAAAACCATCGTCCAGCCATCGACGGAGGGCGGAGGCAAGGACGGAGGCAAGCTCACGTCCCTACCGCCCCTACGATCCGGGGAGGCCTGGCAAGGTATTACTACATCAGCGGGTGTAGCCGTCGGTCCGGCCTTGCTGTATACGTCGAGTAGTCTCACGTTGAGCATGGTGGAGCGTCACGCAATTTCCCCAGAGCAGGTCGTATCTGAGCAAAGTCGTCTACGCGAATCTCTGACTGTCGCAGCACAAGAACTTCACGCACTGGCAACAAGCCTACAAGACAAACTTGATCAGGCACAGACAGCTATCTTTGATGCCCAGGCTCTTATGATGCGTGACTCTTCGCTTCTTGATTTCGCACTCCAGCTTATTGAAGAACAACACATCGATGCCGCGGGTGCACTTGCTGCGACAGGCGAGCATTATGCTGCTGCACTGCAGTCTCTCGATAATCCTATACTGGCGGCGCGTGCTGTTGATATGCGCGACGCCATAAGCAGGGCTATACGGCAATTGGGTGGTCAGAAGATGCCAAAGCAAGACTTGAGCGCATTAAGTCTGCCGGTTATTCTTATAGCTGAGGATTTAACACCCTCGGATACCGCTCAGTTTCGTCCTGAATTCGTGCTTGGCATTTGTACCGTCCGGGGAGGACCTACGGCCCACGCCGCCATCTTAGCGCGTGCGCTGGGCATAGCAGCGATTGCGGGCTTGAGCGAGGCGGCGCTGCAAGTTATCCATAGCGGAGATGAACTGGGGCTGGATGCTGACAAGGGCTTGCTCTATCATCATCCTACGCCAGAGGTGCATGCCGAGTTGATGCAGCGTCTTGCCGAGCAGCAACAGCAGCGTGCTATTCTCAAGAATGCCGCCCAACAAGTTCGAGCACCAATCCATATCAACGGTCGGCGTATACATCTACTGGCAAATATAGCCAGTGAGGCCGAGGCCGAAGCTGCACGACAATGGGGAGCCGAGGGCGTTGGGCTTTTGCGTACCGAGTTTCTCTTTGCCGATGCAGCAGTTCTACCGGGTGAAGATGAACAGCGCCGGCGCTATGCACAAATATTTCGTGCTTTCGGCAGAGATGCTCCTGGCCAGGCCGGGCCAGTCGTAGTACGCACACTCGACGCAGGAGCAGACAAGCCGATGCCAGCTCTGAATAGCATCCTTGACCCAACAACAGAGGCCAATCCTGCCCTTGGTCTGCGTGGCATTCGCATTCAACTTGCCCACCAGACGCTACTCGAGCAACAGCTTAGCGCGTTGCTACTTGCTGCCGCCGACACTGGCATACAACTGCAGATTATGTTCCCTATGATTTCGACCGTCGAGGAATTGCAAATGGCTCGCTCGATCTTTGATCGCGTCCAGGAGCGCCTGAAAGGAATGCCCCACGATAAATCGGGGGCGTACCCTGCACACGTCCCTATAGGTATTATGGTTGAGGTACCCGCGGCGGCTGTCATGGCTCCAGAGTTAGCAGAACTCGCCGATTTCTTCAGCATTGGCGCAAACGATCTTTTGCAGTATACCCTGGCTAGTGATCGTACTAATGTCAGCGTTTCCTATCTCTACCAACCTATGCAACCTGCTTTGCTGCGCCTCATTCGCCAGGTAGCTGAAGCTGGACAACGCGCCGGTAAAACAGTAGCAGTCTGTGGCGAGATAGCAAGTGACGTTCGGCTCGCCCCCTTACTAGTAGGATTAGGGGTGGACGAATTAAGTATGACTCCCACCGCTATACCAGCCGTCCGAACTGCCCTTACACGGAAGTCATCTCAGGAACTGTCAGACCTGGCTGAGAGGATCATCCGACTGAAAACTGTAGCCGAAGTAGAACAGATGCTCTCTGATTTTCAGCTTTGAGATGAGAAAGGATTCCTGGTTCAATCAGCCACTGGATACATCACAGGGGCTTTCTAGCTCGATTGGTGTATGCGAGTTTTTAGCGGTTGTGGATATTGGCCGAGAAAAGTATTGACAGTTTTTCCTTGCTGTAGTAGTATATGGCCAGTTCCCGACAGGGACTGAAACGCCTGTATGTGCAGGTGAATCGGTGACTATAGCGAAGAGGGCACACCCGTTCCCATCCCGAACACGGCAGTTAAGCTCTTCTGCTCCGACGATACTGTAAGGGTAGCCTTATGGGAAAATAGGACGTTGCCGCTTCACCCGCCCACATAGGCGGTTTTTGTTGTGCCCCGCCTGGTACCTGCGAGATGATCCTGGTACCCGCAAGGGGTTACCTGTCCCCCAGACAGGGTTCCACTACATTGCGTGCAAGGCTTGTCGATGATCCTGGTACCCGCAAGGGGTTACCTGTCCCCCAGACAGGGTTCCACTACAGTGCGCGCAGGGCTCGTCGATGAGCCTGGTACCCGCAAGGGGCACCACTACAGTGCGCGGAGAACTCGCACCAACGTGTCAATTTCCTCCTCGGTATTATAAAAACCAGTCGAAACGCGCAACGACTTCGTAGAAGGAATGTCGCGGATATAGATGTTGTGCTCGTTGCACAGCTGCTTCACCACCTCTTTCACCACATCGCGGCGAGATGCCCCCGACTTCAGTCGTGGGGAGGAAAGCCGCGCTGCACGGCCTCGCAGAGAAAAGCCTTGCCTTTCTTGTACATTTGTGCTATACTCTGCTTGCTGCCTGAAGACACTCTGATCTCTGACCAGGCATTCCTGGCAGATGGGTTCAAAACCCTGAGAGAGAGACGGTTGGGGCATTGCCCGCCCAAGCTGGAATTGGGTTCCTGTTGAGCGGAGGCATACCACCTCCCACGGCCAGGGTAAAACAGCGTCCATATCGAGGAACGCTCCTTTCTCGCAAAGGGTTCGGCCCCG
>WNFA01024467.1_pt1 | contig 10267 bp, 2 predicted proteins | sample 5400481 | NCBI WGS metagenome assembly WNFA01 (sample SAMN13153340, study PRJNA577476) | soil metagenome | isolation source: 120 cm saprolite under Douglas fir tree site 2 hole 1 replicate 2 | place: USA:California | collected 2015-04-18 | reverse complement strand
GAGAAGTAGGGTATATAAGCCGCGAAGTAGACCGCAAGCCCTAGGAACGATTCAAGTCCTTTACGGTCTCGGGGAGCTTCCAATTCCCAGACAGCTTTAAGTTTCTCTTGGTGGGTAGACAACCCTAGCCGCGAAACTTTATGTCCTAGTACTATGATACTTCGGTAGCCAATGTGACATTTGGGAGGGGATAACGTCAGGCCTGAGTCTGCGATCACCTTAAGCACTTGGTCGACGTGTTTAAGATGGTCCTCAAAGGTGCGAGAATAAACCACGACATCATCTATGTATACGAGTGTAAAAACCCAGAGATATGGCGATAGAATCTCTTGCATCGCTCTCTGGAATTCCGGAGGTCCGTTGCGCCAGCCAAACGGCATACGCTTGAAGTGGTGTAAACCACGATGAGTTCGGATAGCGGTTATGTGTCTGGATTCTTCGTCAAATTCCATTTGCGTGAATCCTGAGAGGGCATCAAACACCGAGAGATACTGTGCTCCAGATAAGGCTTGCAATATGTCAGTCTGCTTAGGAATCGGGTGCTGATCCGCTACCGTTGCCTTGTTGAGCTTGCGCCAGTCGATGCAGACGCGCGGCTTGCCGTTACGGTACACGATGATAATAGGGGCTCCCCAAGGGCTCTTACTCTCTTCTATGACACCTTGCGAGAGCCATAAGTCCAGCTGCTTGTCGATGACTTCGCGCTTGGCGGGAGACGCATAATACGGAGCCATAGATATCGGTTTCGTGCCAGGGGTTAGCGTTATGTGCACCTTGGAAGGTAGATGCCCGAGCCGGCCATCAAAACTGAAGGCGGTTTGATTTCGTTCCACCACCTTATACAACGCGTCCTGTTGATCTGGGCTGAGGGCAGGGTCGACATCAATGATCTCTCGTAGCATGTCCAACGAGTAGATTTGGTCGGGCGAGGGTTCCGTAGTCTTCGGTCCCCATCCAGCGGACTCAGAGTCTTCGGACGATGTAGGTGGATTCCCTGAAGCGAAAGGATTCTGTTCGGAACGAGCGTCTAGGCCAGGCACTAGTACCGCAAGCAGACTAGCTTGATTGTAGAAGAGAGCCTGCTCCTTTTTGGATAAGTCCAGTGCAGTTCGGAGCGAATCCTTCGCAATGGAGAGGCGTCCCAGCAGCTCTCCGCTTCTGGCGCTAATGCGACGTTCAGCGGTGTTAGCAACCTTAACTAGGAAACAGCCTTTGCCATCTAGCTCTACAACTCCCGATGAAGCCGAGACAAATGCATTGGGACCTCGATTCAGAGGAACCGCATCAAGGTACATGGTTTCGTTACTCGGGATACCTTTCACGATGGCGTTAATTGTGGCTACCGACTCAGGTTCAATAGTGAGGTTGTCCTTGATCAAAACCTTCCAAGGCCCTTTCGGAGCTTCCTGCTTCCCTTTGTGGACGGTGCGCAAGGCTTTGTCTTCCAGTTCGCCTTCAGGAGCCCAGCTAGCGGAGAACGATTCTGCCAGTGAAGGGGCTAGGACAGCTGGAATCTTATGCGGAGAGTCGCCGACTTGCCAGAAGTTGCCAGCTTCACTGCGAATAGTGTGTAATTGCCACGCTCTTTGCGTGTCTTCACCGATAAGCATGTCAGCTTTCATATCCTTAACCACGTAAGCCTCGACGCCCTTGAGGCACACTGGCCCGATCTGACTGCGGAAGTACAGGTTCAGTCGCACGTATTCCGAACATCCTGCAGAGCCTGTCAGCTGAAGAAGTTTCAGTTTCCGCCCGGCGCGAGGTTTAGGCTTAGAGAATTGGAGACGATCCAAGAAACTCTTCGAGATGAGCGTAGGTGCGGCACCGGAATCGCCTATGACAGGGGTGGCGGGCTCCTTAAGGCAGTTGACGTGGCACTGAACCTTAAACGCATCAATGCCCTGTACTGCGTGCCCAGCTGGTCTTTCCCAAGCTGGCGCAGGTTCATAGATGCCTTCAGTGGGCTTATCCAAATCATCGCGAGTGTCTGCTAGGTTGACCGGTAAACTAGTCCAAGAATCCTCTGTGGACTCAGGGGGCATTGGTGAGCCGTTCTCTAGGGCGCTAGGCTGATCTTCGCTAGCTTCCGCTACAAGGACATCGGTAGAGGTAGCTATATCAACTAGTGTACTGTAGGTAGCACAATACGAGTCGTAGCTGGAGTCATCCTCTTCTAACATAGCCACGTAAGACTTGTGGTACGCGTCATTAGTCTTACTAGTCTGAGCGTGTTTTCCCTGAGGCCGACCTTGACTTCTCCAGGAAGCACAATCGCGGTCATAATGCAAGGGGCTACCGCAATTCCTGCAAGGGCGCGGAGGAACTTTTCTGGACTGGTTTGTGGCTAGAGGGTAGGGGTAATTTCCCGGGCTCTTGATGCCATCCTTCGCTGCCTTGACCCTAGGTTCAACCGCGAGGACAGGAGTTTCTGAAGGTTCCTCCAGAGTTTCTTCTTCTTCGCCGATATCTGCGAGCTGTGCCGCATAAGGTCTCCGCGATCCTGCGGCCGGCGCTCCTTGCCGCTGTAATTCGGCGCGAATGAGCCTTTGGATCTGATCCGTACTGCTAGCTTGTAGTTGTTCCTCTTTGTCTGAAGCCAGCTTGATAAGATCTGCTGTAGTTTCTGCAAGAGTATGATCGATGTGCGCATGCCATGACGGGGGTGCGTGATTCCAGACTTGAGCTACTTCTAGGCGAAGGTCGGCCGGAGTCGAGTCAGGGTAAATGGGCATGATTCGGCGGCGATGTCGCTGTTTCCGTGAGAGATATTCTGCTGGCGTTTCATCCTCATGACCTCGCTGTCGGTAGCGTAGATGCTCGAATTTGAGCCATTCCTTTTCTACCCATTTGACAGACATTATGTTGGTGCGTACAACGTAGCACAGTGTAGGCCAGTCTTCAGAGTATTCTGTACGCAGATCCTGTGGAAGTCCATTCCACCAAGCAGCCGCTAGTCCCACGAAATTGAATGTAGCTACTCGCCCTAAGGCGTTTACAATAGCAGGAGACTCAAATCCGTACGCGTATAAGGCATCGCCCCTTTCTAACCAGGCGTCGAATGTCTTGGGCGAACCGTCGAAACTCGGGAAGTCTGCAGCTTTAATTTCTTCCTTGAAGTACGGGCCTTTAGGGCCTGGCGGTTCCCGATCCCTGGTTGCAGCCTGTCCCGCAGGACCTGGAGGTCCCGGATCCCCTGGCGGGCCAGGAGGGCCAGCTGGTCCTTCCGGTCCTATAGCGCCATGGTCACCTGGTGCTCCTATAAGGCCATCCGGGCCTCTAGAGCCATCTCTTCCTGCTTGTCCTCTGCGGCCGCGGGCTCCTCTGTGATGCGGATCCTCGAAAGGGGGGCCGCCAGGACCGTCCGATCCTCCTGGGTCGCTGGGTGAGGGCGGTCTGGGCGGAAGCCGCGGCGTGGAATGGCGGCTAGGCGGGCGAGAGACATATGACTCTTGCGAAGAAGGGAGAGGCATGTCAGCTGGGTTGATTGAAACTCGGCTGGGCGGGCGTGAACTAGTCGGCGTATGAGCAAAAAGCACAGGACTGGGGGCAAAGGAGTGTGCTGATCTCGCATCCGAGGCGACAGGCATCGGCATTGGCAGGTATACAGGAGATTCTGTTCGAGAGGATCTGCTGGGTGGGCGAGAGTTAGGAGCTGACGTCACACGAGCCTCAAGGAGTGCATCTTGCAGCTGGAATTCCCACTGCTCATCTTCCTTAGCGGGCGAGGTTGGCGAACCTCGGTACGCCTGTTGGTTCGCATCCAGGATGTTTTGTATATCGTGCGCGAATACCGTGGACTCCGTCAGAGTGGGCGAGCTTACGCGAGGGTACCCTCTGCCTGGGATGAACTGAGTGCAATGGATGAAGAGATTGATCCCTCTATATGCACTTTGTAAACGTCTGAGCAATCTAGTCTCAAAACGCCTTGCCACAAAGGCAGTGGCCCATTCCGAGTACAGGAGATCCGTGAAGGGCCGTTCACCATAGAAGGCACTGTTCCCGAAGGAGAACGTACGTTCGCTTTCGGCGGCTTGGAAGTACGCGTTCAGCGTCCCCACTGTCAGTTCCATGACGCACATCAAGTGATCGGCATAGCCGGTGTTGAATCTATACCGAGGTACCGAGCTAGATGGATCGGGCATTGGCATCGCTTCAATTCTTTGCGGGAATTGTTGAGCGTTCCTGGTTTCATCGAGTACGCCTTGTAAGGCACCCAGTAAATCATCTTCGGCAGCTTCGCGTCGACGCATCAAGCCATCAGTGATTTGCTTAATGTTGTCTAGACGAATGCTTCGCAAGTCGAGGGCGGACTTCGCGGAAGTAAACCTGTTACTGCGCAAGGGCGGAGTGGCCGGTTGTGCAGATTCGGATTCGACACGAAAGGGGTTGACGTCGCCGTAGTGCCCAGTGTCAAGATCAGATATGCCTGGATCCCATTGCGTAGGGGATCTGGGACTATGGAGCACCTCTTTAGATCGCGAATGCCGACGTTGAAACAAGTCGCGTGTATAGTTGGCTATATCTTCAGTGCCAACTAGGGCTCGTGGAGCGGGAGTAACGAAGGCGGCGTTTGAGGGTCTAGGCCTAGCTTTAGGAGTGATAGAATCCCTGTTTGTCGAAGTAGGACTAGAAGTCGTTGGCAGTATATACTCGCGAGGGCCCGAAGGCCTGGCAACTTCACGTATGCCAGTAGGCGCATTGGCATCACGGGCGCGATCGTGCAGCGTGGCATCAGACATGTCGTAGGAGTTCCTTTTGTCGAACGAGTAACAGAGAATTAGAGCGCGAGGGTGTGATCAGGTAAATTCCCTGTTTCTCCACCAGTGTTAACGGGTTCTCGAATTATCACGTTAGGGAGTGAGAGAGCCCGAAAAGCGAATCGTAAGTCGTATAGCAAGTAAGAGAGAGAAAGGTTCACAAGTGTGAGTCGAACGAGATAGCTGCGTATCGAGACCCGCGCTTAGGGGTGATCCTACGTGAAGCAGAGCCAACCGGTTCACGAGTTCAGGAGGATGGAGTAATGCGCACCTGAGCAAGGATTAGACGACAAGTTTCTGTAGAAACACCTTAGGCAACGGAGTCGCGATAGCAGTCGAGTTTGTTTGTGTTGGAAAAAAGATGAATCCTTCTAACTAAGCGCTGACCCTAAATACCGTAGCAACACGTGTCTTATTACTATATCGGGTCAAAGGGCTATACGACAAGCGATTCGCAATAAAAAAACCTTCGCGTCACGAAGGAAAAAAGCTTGTCGCGTTATGGCCTTAGGCCTGAAGCGAAAGAAGGAATGGGAGAGTATGAATGGTTTCTACAATAATAGTATGAAAATAGGCGAGGTAACACTACCCCCTCCTAGAATCCATTTAGAGTCTCACATACCCCGGATGTCGCCAGGACTAGTGGGGTGCAATTGCAGAGGATGTGGTTAATAATTAAAGGAGGCGCAGTCACGCGGACAGAGGGAGCAGAAACCAAATGGAGGATGCGAGAATAAAATAAGGATGTGAGCAAGGCCGAGGGGGCGCGATCGTGAAGGGGGTCGAGGGCATGAGCGGATGATGAAGAGAAGGCGGGCAGACGGAGGAGGTCCGGCGCAGACGTTGGTTTGCCTTGGAGCGAAATCATGTCCATGAAGTCGAAGGGATTCGAGACGTTGTAGTGTTTCTCGTTCCCGAGAGATACAAACAGGCAATTCGTCGACGAACTGACGATATTGAGCCTTCAACTGCGGAATCATGCTAATAGGCGCAGCTGGGAGCGTGTCTGTATTTTGTGCGCTTGGACGAGGATTACCAGGGGTCTGAAGCACCCCATCCCGTGGCGGAATCCGCTGTTCCCCATCCCATGACGGGGTCAGTAGCAACCCCACCCGTCGTGTCGTCGTCTCGACGATCCTGGGAGCGTCTCGCCGAAGGCTGGCCACGAGGTTCCTGACGATCACGTCGTTCCCTGGGACGGTTAGGGTGGCCCCGTCTCGGCGCTGGATAGCTGGCTGCCGGCGGGTAGCGATCTTCGCGGGCCCAAGGCTCTTCCCGCGGGTGGTACGAGTGGTGGCCGGGGGCAGTGCCTTGCCCATAGCGATCTGGGGCGACGTGGGATACTGGCGTGTGCTCCTGTCGCTGGGGCCTAGTGATTCCCAGTTGGCTGAACGAAGCGCGGACGATTGGTATCATAGCCAGATTCCCGGTATCTGCGTCTTGAACCATCCGTTGCTCTTCTAGGGCCGGCACGAGACGAGACTCGATTGGGCGCGCTACTTCGCGACCCTGGAAGGAGGACGAGGAAGCTACTGGAAAGTAGGCGGGATCGTGGCGCGGCGCGACGGGCTCCGGGTACCTTTCTGGACGGTAGTAGGGAGCACGCGGTTCTGCGGAGCTCGGAGGCGTGTAGTGGCGGCTCGACTCGAACGGGCGCTCATAGACGGAACGGCCCTTGTTTCTAGCCTTGGGTTGTCTAAACGACCCTCGATAGTCTCGCGAACGAGTGTTGGATCGAGCGGAACGGTCTGGCCCGAACGAGTCTGATCCCGAAGGGTTTCTGCTGGAGGCCGATGTGGAGGAGAGGATGGAAGGAGTCGCCGATGTAGACGTTGACGGAGCGGAAGTAGGCTCGTCGCTCGCTAGATTATCGGGGCGAGGAAAAAAAGGGGCTACGGTTCCTGTAGACTCAGGTTCGGGCAGGAGGGTCACGTCGCCGTCGTCATCGTAAAGATGTAGCAGTTTCCGCTCCTTGGACGTACGTTTCACGCCATCTTCCAGGTATACGAGCACGTCGTACTGCAGGTGCAGGTCCTTAAACATCGGAGCGTCGTCGCTGCCTTCAGGCAACTGGATAACGTGCTCGAGCTCGGTGACGAGAGGGGCCTTTCGCGCCTTCGGGTCCAGCAAGGCGTCCCTGGCCGATTCTACCGAATAATGCTCGGGTAGTTCTAAAACGAGACCATTGACGGGGAGTCCGAAAAAGAGGTACGCGTGCGCAAGGCTTAACGCGGTTCCTTCGACTGTCGTTGATCCAGTTTGGATGCCGACAGGCGGTTTCACCTTCCACTCAGCGTTCGGATGGAGGATGCGGTGGCACAAATTAATGAACGCGTGGAGCATGATGTTGGCGCGATTGATCCTGGCCCAGCGTATGCGAAGTACTGAAGGAGGGAAATAAGGACGGAGCTGGTAGGCGAAGGGGTCGGTGTTTTCCGGATCTTCGCAGAGGAGTTTGGGCAGGACTTCGCGAACGTAGAAAGGGAGGCTTAAGCCAACGCGCTTGCCGAGATCTGAGGCCTCCTCGAGAGACTGATCGACGTCAGCCTTGAGGGCCTTTACGAGGGCCTTTTTTGGGTAAGGCTGACCGTTGAGATCGTGGAGGATGAGATGGAGAAAGGTGGAGATGTGGACCGGGGCGAACGGTAGAAGTCGTTGGTCAAAGGACCCGTCACGAAGTAGTGATAGTGCCACCGGCTCAGCTCCTGGCTCCTTGGGGCCGTAAGTACCCGAATGCATAATGAGATCCACCTCTTCAAGGCCTAGAAGGGCGCGCGTAGCGCTGTCATCATAGTAGCCCAAGGTTTTGCCTTCGTGCGTAGGCGCCGGGGACGATAGAGTATAGTCGAACGTGATACGGTGCTCGAGCGAGGCGTGCTCTCGGCTGTAGACCGCGTAGCGAGAGTTGGAAGCGGACGCAATAGAAGACATTTGAGCTGGTATAGAGCGGGGGGAGGCTGAAACAAGGCGGTGGATCACTGTTGAAAAAACGTTCGTTGGAGAAGTCACGCGTGACACGGTGAACACCGTCACGCTGTCCTGGCGTCATAATTTGCGGCGCCATTTACGAATGATATCGGGTGCATTACGTAGATCCCGAGCCGATTGCCAAGAGTCATTTTCGGTACCATAGCCTTTCCATCGTATTAAGTAGAATGTTTTCTTGCCTTTTCTTCGCTCGGCCACTATTTTCTCGACTTCATATTCTTCCGAGCTTTTCAGCTGATCCCGGGGGTTTTCAAGGATGCTTCTAGAATTATCCGGGCTTCGGTGATACTTAGTGAGATGTTGGATGTTGACTACCGGGTGCATTGGATACGTGTCAGGTAGTCGCAGCCTATAAGTGGTAGGACTGAGGACCTCCATCACTTCGAAGGGGCCGATTTTCCTTTGCACTAGTTTACGGCTCTTGCCCTTAATGTCCACCAATTCGAGCGAGTGCGGGTTAATGAGAACTTCGTCACCTTCCTTGAGATTTGGCTGACGTCTGCCTCGATCGTAGTAGTATGCTTGCTTGTCAAGACTACGTTTTAGAGCGTCGCGCGCGGCTTCGCGATGTGAGGCGAGCTCTGTTAGCCTCCAGCGAAGTTCTGGGAGACCTTCCGTGAATTCTAGTCCGCTTTCGTGTAGGAGGTCCGAAGGGGAGCGTGGCTTGAAACCCAATAACAGTTTCGCAGGTGCTTCTTTATGCGAGGAGTGGGGAGTATTGTTGTACGCCAGCTGTAATACATCGAGCCACTGAGACCAATCTTTTTGATCTGCGTGCACGTACGCGCGCAGCATCGTTTCAAGCTGTTGGTTCATGACCTCGGTCTGCCCGTCCATCTGAGGGTGTTTGGAGGTAGACAACGCGAGGCGGGAGCTAAAGATTACCGCCAGGTTCTTCCAAACCGAGCTGATCCATCTGGGGTCTCTGTCACCAACAATAACTTCCGGAAGTCCAAATACTTTGACCACGCGCTTGAATATCAGAACAGCAGTATCTCCCGCGTTGATGTTACTTGTGGTAGCGATGAAATGGGCGAACTTGGTCAATTTGTCCACTAGGACGAGGATGGCGTCCTTTCCATTTGACAGTGGCAGCCTGGTGATGAAGTCGAGGGAGATCGTATTGAAAGGCCTTCCGGGTATTGCCAGAGGCTGCAGGTATCCAATTCCTGCGCCGCGATCATGCTTGATCTTTTGGCAGGGATCGCAGGAGCGGACATAGTTAGTTACGTCGCGCCTCATAAATGGCCAATAATATCGCGATCGCAGCGAAGCTAGAGTGCGTTCCCATCCGGCATGCGCGGTTTCGTGTGCTAAGTCATGCACTTCCCGAATGAGGGAAGTTCGTTCAGAGCTAGGTACGCATAGTCTGACATTGCCGTCTGCGTCCTCGAAGTACATTAGTCCATTGTCGGCCAGGCGGTAAGCGCGATATTTCTGGTCCTGAAGCCTTTCCTCTTGGGTCCGTTTGAGCACTGAGGCGAACTCCTTATCCTCAAGGTATCCTTTAACCAGGCGCTTCACCGTCTCTTGGTCGACATGCACGTGAATGGCTGTCGGTGTGTTCGTGACTAATTCCTTGACGTCCTTGGCCTCGACGCGAGTGCCTTCAGCCGAGCTAGGCTCCTTTGGCGCTTTAGCTTGCCGCTTAGCCTTGAGTCGGGTCGTCACAGTTTTGCTTTCTACTGCGAACTCGCGTTCCTTGATGAAGGCTTCCCAAGCAGATTGCAGGTCTTCATGCTCGGTAGAGGCTGTAGGGCTCGGAAGATCTTCCCTAGCGGGCGAAATGTACTGAGGTAAGCGTGGTAGCCTGGACAAGGGGTCTACGTTGGAATGAGTCCTTCCAGGCCTGTGGACTATAACCAGCTGAGGAAAGGCGGCGAATACAAGTCCCCATGCTGCTAATCTTCGGTTAGCATTCTCATAGGTTTTGGCCCAGGTGAGCGCTGTGGAGTACCGGGTTTCGGCCGGCGCGAGGACTCGACTCCAGTAAGCTATCACCCTTTCAACGGGGATGAGAGTTTCTTCCCAGGCGGCATTCCAGGTCGGAGTGGGCTTTCGATCATCATGCTCCTTGGACAGTCTAGCTACTAGTTCCGGGATGATTTCTCCTTTTTTGTGGGCTTCCAGGAGCCGTTTATGCACTCGAGTGCCCTTCAGGTCCTTAATTGCTATGAACTGGACTTGTTGCAAGGCTCCAGCTATAGCGTAGTCCGAAGCGTCGGTGTATAATCTGTAAGCTTGCCCAGCTTCCGGATGACCTCGTACAGGAGCTGAAATAAGCGCTAGCTTTATGAGCTCAAACGCCTGACTCTGGTCCTCGCCCCAAGCAAAGCCCAAGTCTTTTCGACGGAGACACTTAAAGAGAGGAGTAGCAATCCATGAGAAGTAGGGTATATAAGCCGCGAAGTAGACCGCAAGCCCTAGGAACGATTCAAGTCCTTTACGGTCTCGGGGAGCTTCCAATTCCCAGACAGCTTTAAGTTTCTCTTGGTGGGTAGACAACCCTAGCCGCGAAACTT
>WNFA01022838.1_pt1 | contig 10267 bp, 6 predicted proteins | sample 5400481 | NCBI WGS metagenome assembly WNFA01 (sample SAMN13153340, study PRJNA577476) | soil metagenome | isolation source: 120 cm saprolite under Douglas fir tree site 2 hole 1 replicate 2 | place: USA:California | collected 2015-04-18 | reverse complement strand
GATGACGCCCGCTCGGTGCTAGCGCAGGTTGATGCGGCGGCCGAAGCTGCACGCCGGGTCGCTCATCCCGGCAAGCCATGCTTTGTCATGGGCTTTCTGACCGGACACGAATTGACGTGGATGCCCGAAGCCCTGCAGATCTTGCGCGACGAACTTCCTAACATCGACGTGATGATATCGAGTCAATACTCGCCTCTGCTTGCGGACGGCCTGTCGAAAGGAAAAATCGATGCGGCCTTTCTTCGACGGGAACGAGGGGCACCAGACTTGGCGTTCCGACTTCTCGTCAAGGAGCCCTTGGTGGTGGTCTTGCCTAGTAACCACCGTCTCGCTGCGCTTAAAGCCATCAGTCCCCAGGATCTAGTGGGCGAGACATTCGTGACCGTGTCGGGCACGGCTCCCGTACTGCGTGTGATCATCGACGATTATCTGAAGCGGTCCGGAATCGATATCACGCCAGCTCACGAGGCGGACCACCTCGCTATGGGAATGTCCTTAATAGCGTCGACGCGCGGCGTAGGGCTGTTACCTGCTTACGCGCAGAACTTTCTCCCTTCGTCTGTGACCAGTCGTCCTCTTAGGGGAGATACACCGACTATCGATCTGGTTCTCGGTTACAAAAAGTCCAACAAGTCTCCCATCCTTAAGCTTTTGCTTTCGAGATTGGACGAGTTGGTCGTTCGTGTCTCGAAGAAGGCACATTAAAGCCTTCGTCTGTAGCATGGCTAGGTGAAAGGTGCCACTCGCCTTCCACAGATCAGTTCCGGTTTGCCGACCAGATAAAGAAAGAGCGTGCGGGCACGACGGCCTAAGTCAGACGTACATCAAATAATGCCAGCCAATATTGAAGGGATTGTAGGGTAAAACCGCAAAGGATAAGTCCGATGCCGAATACGCCCAGCCGTCGTTCCGGGAGATTGTCGGCGTAGTATTCGATGTAAGGATTGAGCGTCGCTCCCACGCCGGTGACAATGCCTATCACTAATCCCACGCGAATGGCAAAAGACCAGGCGTGGTCCACGTGATGGATGAAGGCGCTGCAGATCAAGGCCGTGACCATGTAGCCGACAGTACGGATCACAGTTCCCCAAAACTGACGGCGCGTAAGCCGTGGGCGGCGAGACGCTTCATAGTCCATGGCAGGACGCATGCCGCGATAGTAGGCGAATAGTTGGCCGACGGTGATGAGAATGGCAAAAGCGATTGCGAATCCGAAGCCCAAAATCCTGTACAGTCCGGCTCCGAACGCGAACCCGCGGATGGCGGAAAACAGTCCTTCCCAAAGCAAGGAGTAATGATCTAGCCCACGAGATGCTCGACTGAATTCGATCGACAGGGTGATGCCAGTCGCGATGCCGGAAGCCAGGCCAAAGAAAAGACCAAGGCCGAGGCCGTAGCCGATGCCGAAGACAACGGAGTACGTTACCGCGCGGGTAAGCAGCCGCAACGGACCGTGTTGTCCACCCAATAGGTCGTAGGCCAGATAGAGGCTACCCAGCACATCAAGACAGGTGCCCGTAATGCTGACGACCGCGACGATATGGTGGTCCACTCAACGATTGTAGACCTAAAGTTTTGGTGATTGTGGCCGGCTGATGGCGCGCTCGGAAACAACCGCTTGCTGCTGCGGCTCCTTCTTCTCAGACTAACCAGGCCTCATTTTCGAAAACGGTCAAACCAATTCGATTTACGAGTGGATGAGCCAGCGGCTTCGTTGTCCGCACCGAATACTTCGGAACTCAATGGAACTTCACGCCCGATACCGGCGTACCAAGGGTATGCGATCGCATCGGGAAGCGTTGCGACCCGAAAGAAGAGGCTTGGCCGGGAGGCGGCGCCAATGGGCTCATTCAGAAATCAGTTGCGGCAGGTTTTGCGAAGGCTTGGACGAGCACCGATGTTCACCGTCATAACGCTAATCACGTTGGCTGCGGGTATCGGCGCGAACACGGTGGTATTCAGCGTTCTGGAGGGCGTCCTGCTAAAGCCTTTGCCCTATCCGCACTCCGAGGACCTGGTTGGCGTGTGGCACACGGCTATGGGCATTAATCTTCCAGAAGTAAATATGTCCCCGTCCAACTACTTCATCTACCGGGAGCAAGGGCGGACGTTCCAGGATATCGGACTGTATGCCGGTGACTCGGTAAGCGTAACGGGAATTGGCGAGCCGGAACAGGTGCCCGCGCTCAACGTCAGCGACGGCACGCTTGCGATCCTTGGGGTGCAGCCGGCGTTGGGGCGCAGTTTCCGCCGCGAGGACGATTTGCCCGGCGCTCCGCAAACCGTGCTGCTGACCTACGGTTATTGGCGCGGAAAGTTCGGCGGCAACGCTGCCGCGGTCGGGCAAACTCTCGTCGTCGACGGGAAAGCTCGGCAAATCATCGGTGTGTTGCCGAAGGGATTTCATTTCTTGGACCAGATGGATCCCGCTCTGATAGCGCCGTTTCAGTTTGATCGCAATAAGGCGCACCTGGGAAATTTCAGCTATGAAGGACTTGCTAGACTCAAGCCGGGAGCGACCCTGCAGCAAGCCAATGCCGACGTCGCACGAATGCTTCCGATCGTGATGAGCAGTTTTCCCGCGCCGCCGGGATTCAGCATTAAACTGTTTGAAGATGCGAAGATCGGGCCCAACGTGCGCCCGCTAAAACAGGATGTAGTGGGCGACGTCGGGAAAGTGTTGTGGGTTCTCATGGGCTCGATTGGCATGGTGCTGCTGATTGCCTGTGCGAATGTGGCAAATCTGCTGCTGGTCCGGATGGAGGGACGAAGGCAGGAGCTGGCGCTTCGCTCTGCCTTGGGCGCCAGTTGGGGGCGCATCGCCGGCGAGCTCTTACTGGAGAGCGTCATCCTTGGATTGTTCGGCAGCGTGCTTGGATTGGGTCTGGCCTACGGTGCTTTGCGTGTCCTGGTGGCGATAGCGCCGGCGGGGCTGCCACGCATCAGCGAGGTAGGCATCAACGGACCTGTCTTGCTGTTCACTCTGCTGGTTTCACTGCTCGCTAGTTTGCTTTTCGGTTGTGTGCCCATCCTGAAATATGCCGGGGCGCGCTTGACGACCGGCATCCGCGAAGGAGGGCGCGGGCTAAGCCAAAGCAAAGAGCAACATCGCGCGCGAAATACGCTTGTGGTTGTGCAGGTGGCGCTCGCTTTGGTGCTGCTGATCTGCTCCGGGCTGATGATTCGAACGTTTCGCGCTCTGACCAAGGTGAATCCAGGATTCGTGGCCCCGGCGGGGTTGCAGACGTTTCGTATCTCCATCCCTGAGACGCACGTAAAGGAAGCGGAGTCCGTCATCCGCATGGAAGAAGAGATTTTGCACAAGCTCGAAGCGATTCCCGGCGTGTCGTCGGTGAGCATCGGCACCAAGCTCCCGATGGATGGAGACGGGTGGCACGATCCGATTCTTCTGGAAGGACGCACGTACGCCGAGGGAGAGTTTCCGCCGCTTCGCCTCTTCAAGTTCGTATCGCCCGGGTTCCTCAAAACCTTGGGCACCCCGCTGGTTGCGGGCCGCGAGCCGACATGGACGGATACTTACAAGAAAATTCCCGTGGCCATGATCTCCGAAAACCTGGCGCGCGAGTATTGGAGTGAGCCTGCCAAATCCCTAGGTAAACGAATCCAGGTCAGCACCAAAGACGATTGGCGAGAAATTATCGGCGTCGTGGGCGACGTTCACGATGACGGCGTGAACAAGAAACCACCCACGTGCGTGTATTGGCCGCTGCTCCAGGCTCGCTTCGAGAGCGAGGACATTTCGGTGCGGCGCGGCGTGGCTTTCGTCATCCGGACCCCGCGCGCCGGTTCGGAAGCCTTCCTTAAGAGTGCACGCGAGGCGGTGTGGTCCGTGGATGCCAATCTGCCGCTCGCGAGTGTACACACCTTCGACTATTTCTATCGGAGATCGATGGCGCGCACATCGTTCACCCTGATTATGCTCGGCGTCGCAGGAAGTATGGCGCTGCTGCTCGGCGTCGTGGGCATTTACGGCGTGATCGCCTACTCCGTTTCGCAGCGCACCAGGGAAATCGGCATCCGCATGGCGCTCGGAGCGCAGCAGCCCACAGTCACGGGAATGTTCGTGCGCCACGGATTGCTGCTCACCGGTATCGGTGTAGGGTGTGGACTCGTCGCTGCGGTGCTGTTGATGCGGCTGATGTCCTCCCTGCTATTCAACGTGAACCCAGTCGATCCGGTGACCTATGGCGCGGTATCCATCGGACTCGTCTTCACGGCATGGCTCGCCAGCTACGTGCCCTCGCGCCGTGCGGCCACCATTGATCCGGTAGACGCCTTGCGCGCAGAGTAAGCGGGACACGGGGGCAACAAACGCCGCGTCAGACTGGCGGTGTGCAAGTGTGTTATTTTCTTATCTCCTCGGCGGAAAGGAGAAACAGGATGGCAGATACATGAGCCTCTACAAAGTAGGGCCAAAGGTCTATCGCGCCGGTGTTTCGCTTGCTGCAGAACCAAAAAACTTACCTGAAAAGCTGACGTACGAAAAATTCAAAGGCGGTAAGTACAGCCGTTTTGTCTTGACGGGCTCCTATGCACAATTGCCCGAGGCCTCTGGCCGCGTTTTTGAGATCGTGGCCGAAAAGAAAATCCAGGTTCGCGATGACTTCTGCATTGAAAATTACGCCAACGATCCGAGAACAACGCCCGAGGATCAGTTAGTCACCGAAATACTTATTCCCACGGTGTAGTTCTGCGTGGAAGGCCAAATCGGGGCTCACGCCCGCGCCAGGGGAGTCCAGACTTGCATCGGGGTTTGGATCCTATTGGCCCACGCGTAGTAAGGGATAAACGTTAGCTGTACGGGACGCGATCTCCGCAGCGGCGCGTTATGCGAGAAATACAAACCGCTACGATCTGCTGATTCCTCGTATACAGCCCCGGCATGTCGCAGCACCAAGACTCCGCCCAGCAAATCTTTGTCAAAATTCTCATCGAATCTACCGCTCGACGCCTTGTCAGCACTGAGAGCCACATCCTTCAATGCCACGCCTTCGCCCTGATCGATTTGCTCCATGCAGTACACCAAGGGACCGCGCTGCACGGCTACACTCCCATTATTCTCGGTGACTTGCGCGTTGGCCTCGAGAATTTGCGGCGCCATATTGAATTGCAGTGTAACCGTGTCGCCGGCGGACCAGCGACGCCGAATCGGCAGATACTGGCCCGCCGTCGCGCCGGCGATCGCCTTCCCGTTAACAGCGACCTTCGCCGAATCCGTCCAGCCCGGAATGCGCAGAAAAAGCGTGAACTCCGCGGGCTCGGCCGGAGCAACTGCGATCTCCAAGCTGCCATCCCACGGATAATTTGTCTTCTGCAGGATCTTCAGCCCGGTGCCATCCTCGAGGTGCCAGTCCAGCAGCGAATTGTCGTACAGGTGCACAAAAACGCCCTGGCCGCTGGTGCTGTAGAAATATCCCGGCAGCGACGCCAAAGTGCGCTCCAGGTTCGGCGGGCAGCACGTCGTGTCATACCATTCGTTGCGAATCTTGTCTCCGCCCGAAGGATCAAACGCCAGCGGATTGCGATAGCAATAAAGAGTGCCGTTAAGCGACATCCCCGAATTGATCCCGTTGTACAGCGCACGTTCGATGACGTCGGCGTACTTCGCCTCTCCGGTGGCCGCCAGCATGCGCCAGTTCCACATCATGTTGCCGATGGCCGCGCAGCTCTCCCCATACGCCGTCGCGTTCGGCAATTCGTAGCGATCCCCGAAGGCTTCGCCGTCGCTGCGCGCGCCCACTCCTCCGGTAACGTACATCTGCGCGGACACGAGATCCTTCCACAGCACATTCAGCGTCTTCCAGTACGTCTGGTCGCCGGTCTCCAGGTAATAGTCGGTCGCCCCGCAGCAGGCGTACATCGCGCGCACCGCATGCCCTTCCAGGTGCGTCCGCGAAGTGAACGGAATCCCACAGAAGTGGTACACGTAATTTTCAGGCTTAAAGTGAATGCGCGGGTCCCCGGCGAGGAGATATCCCGCCAGTTCCAGATGCCGCTTGTCACCGGTGAGCCGATACAACTCGACCAGCGCCAGTTCCATCTCCGGATGCCCCGAAAACAGCGGCTTCTTGTCTGCGCCGGGACCAAAACTCGGCAGCAAGAATTCGTTCACAAAACGGATGCCCGCGTCCAGCAACGTGCGGTCCCCAGTCGCGCGGTAATAAGCGATAGCACCCTGCAAGAGGTGGCCAATGTTGTAGAGCTCGTGCCCATGTTGCTGCGTCTTCGGCTCCATGCGCTGCGCCGCGTGCTCCTGCACGTAGTACGTGTTCAAGTAGCCGTCGGCCTGCTGCGCGGCGACAATTTCACGAATATCTTTGTCCACCACCGCGCGCAGCTCCCGCCGCTCGCCCGACTGCAATGCAAACCCGGCCGCCTCAATCCATTTGTAAATGTCGGAATCCGCATAGACCGGGCCACGCTGACTTGCCGCGCTCTTCCCGGTAAGCCGCCGGAAATTATCCATGCGCCCGTTGACTTCCAGCAGCTTGCCCATCGACGGAATGCTGCTGGTCACGTTGGTCTCGCGGCGCGGCGACCAAAATCCCGCCTCAATCGTCACCGCATGCACCGGAACACCGTGCAGCATCGCATACGGCGACTTCGCCAAATTGAGAATCCCCTGGTCGCGCCAAGCCGGAGTTGCGGTCAGCGGAACAGAATTCTGCTGTCGCCCTCCGAGTGCGCCCGCGAATCCGCTCAAGAGCTTCGGCGCGCCGGGCAACACCGAAATCGCTGACGCGGACATTGCTGTGGAAACGAACTTCCTGCGCGAATATTTTCCCTTCACGTCCATGGTGGCCTCCCGACGCAACTCTTCGCTCAGACGGCGCACATCATAGCGCAACCGTGGGCCGATGTAGCCGCAGCAGCTATGCAGGTACTTCTTTTCTCAGTACCCCTCTCTCAGTACTTTTTTCCTAGAAAATTCCGCTGTCACGGAACCTGGCTCTCCAGTAGTATTTGGCCATCGGATGTCCCCCGTAGTCGGTCAAAAATGGCAAGCACTGACCTCTCCAGTTCCAGCAAGCCACACGTGCACAGGCGGGTGACGCTCCGCCAGCCGCTTCGCTGCGGATTCACCATCGTTCTTTGCTCCTGTCTATTTTTCGGCGCTGCGCAATGCCGCGCCCAGGCCGCCCAGGATGTAGCCGAAGCCGCGCGCCAGGAGCGCGCCCGCAAAGAGCAGGCGAAGAAGCAAAAGCACGTTTACACCGATGAAGATTTGCGCCGCGCGAAAATCCTGACCCCGGACGACGAAGCCCTTGTCGAGGCCAAGCGCAAGCAGCAGCCCGCGCCCGTCGAGGAACAGGCCCAGGCGCCCATCGACGCCGATACTACGCTGGCGCAACTTCCGCTCGGCGATATCGCGCGTCGTTACCGCAATGCCAAGCAGGCCGCGGAAGAAGTTGCGACTCCGTTCCACCTTCCGTTCGATGAGCCCATCTTCGCAGCTCCTATTATCTCAGTGCCGAAAGTCTCGCCTCCTCGCCCAAGCTTTTCACCGGCGCACGCAAATCTCGCTCTGGTTCATCCCGCGGCGGTAATCGCTCCGGCAGTCCCAAGCCGGGCGCCATTGCGCCGCCTCGACCCTTTCACGCGACGTCTCGCTCCTACCGCGCCTCCGCTGGTTTCGCGGATCGCGCCGTCTGCGCCGCAGTCAAGCGTCACCCCTCGGATCGCTCCACCCTCTCCCGTGGCGAAGACTTCACCCTCGCTGCACACCGTCATTATTCAACCCGGCGATTCGCTCTGGAAGCTCGCGCAGCAAAACCTCGGCCATGGCTCGCGCTGGCAGGAACTTCTGGCGGCTAACCCTGGCATCGTGAACCCCACGCGCATCGCCGCCGGCACGGAAATCATGATACCCGCCAGAGTCACGGGCTTGAAATCCGATCTGAAGGCTACTGTTAAGCAGGGCGACACGCTTTCGAGCATTGCGCGAATAACCTACGGCCGCGCCGCCGCGTGGCGCTGCATCGCCCAGGCGAATCCCGAAATCGCGGACGCCAACCGCATCTACGAAGGTCAGCAACTGCTACTGCCCTTCAACTGCAAGCAGTAATCTCCCAATTCCTCTCTGCGACTCCTCCGCATCCTCTGCGCCTTTGCGTTGTTTTTTTCGCTGCTGACGCCCCCTCAGCCATGAAGGTTGACGCTCGGCAAGAACTGCGGAGCTTTACGGACCTTCGTCGCCTGCTCAAACGCATACGCCAACCGAATCAGCACCGGCTCGCTCCAGGCCCGGCCAAAGAACGAAATCCCCACGGGCATGCCGAATACGAATCCCGCCGGAACGGTAACATTCGGGTAGCCTGCCACCGCCGCTGCTCCCGAGCTGCCTCCGCCAAAGTGGTCGCCATCGATCAAGTCCGTCAACCAAGCCGGTCCGCCCGTCGGTCCCACCAGCGCGTCCAGATTGTGCTTGTCGATCGTGGCGTCGATGCCCTCTTTGCGCGCCAGTTGATGGTTCTTTTCCAGCGCCTCGATGTATTCCTTGTCGCTGAGCGGCCCCTTGGCCTCCGCCTTCAAGAAAAAGTCCTGCCCAAAGTAAGGCATCTCTTTCTCGCGATTCTTCTCGTTGAACTCGATGATGTCCTTCAGCGTTTTAACCGGAGGATTAAATCCCGGGCGCGCCAGATACGCATTCAAGTCCGCTTTCAGCTCATACATGAAAACGGTCGATTCCGTCTCGCTCCACTTTCCTGCCGTTTCGATCTCCACCGGATCAACCAGAATCGCGCCCTCTTTCTTCATCGCCTCCAGCGCCGCTTCCATCACTTTGTCGACCGCGTCCATGAACCCGAAAGTCTTGCGCACCACGCCAATCCGCGCGCCGCGCAACCCGTCGGCCTTGAGAAATTGAGTGTAATCCGTGAATGATTTTCCTTGGCTTTCCGCCGTCGCGCGGTCCTCGGAATCCACGCCGGTCAGCGCCCCCAGCATCGTTGCCGCATCGCGCACCGTGCGGCACATCGGCCCTGCGCCGTCCTGGCTATGCGAAATCGGCACGATCCCGCGGCGGCTCACCAATCCCACCGTGGGCTTGATCCCCACCAAACCATTCGCCGAAGACGGGCACACAATCGACCCATCTGTCTCCGTCCCAATCGCCGCCGCGCAAAAATTCGCGGAAACTGCCGCGCCCGACCCCGAGCTCGACCCGCAAGGATTGCGGTCCAGGGCGTACGGATTCTTGGTCTGCCCGCCGCGCCCGCTCCAGCCACTGGTCGAGTGCCGCGAGCGAATGTTCGCCCACTCGCTCAGGTTGGTTTTCCCCATGATCACGGCACCCGCTTCGCGGAGCCTTTGGACCACAGTCGAATCCTTTGGCGGCTTCGACCCAACCAGCGCCAGCGACCCCGCCGTGGTCATCATCTTGTCGGCCGTATCGATGTTGTCCTTGATTAACACCGGCCAGCGCGTCCGGATTCAACTCGATGACGCTATTCACCGCCGGCCCATGTTTATCAAGCGCCTCAATCCGCGCCAAATACTTCTCGGCAATTGCCCGCGCCGTGTACTTCCCCGCCTTCATCCCTTCCTGCAGCTCCGCAATCGTAATTTCCTCAAACTCAAACGTCGGCACGCCAGGCAAACTCTCCGGACGTTCGCGAGCCTCCATGATTTCTACACGCATCACCGGCGCCGCCGCCAAGAAACCTCCCGCCAAGCCGCTCCGCAGAAACGCTCTCCGTCCCTTTTCGTTTTTCAATTTCTAGCTCCTCCTCTTGAGCATCGCCAAAACGCAGCGATATTACGACAAGCGTGCCACAGCCGAGATGTCATTTCCGTGTCTCATACTATCGGTCTGGGGGGCTTATTTGTAACGTCGATGTAACTGTTCAAAACTTTTGTTAAGCCATTATGCCATTTCGTAGTTCATCCAAATTTCCGTATCAGCCCCCTTGGTAGATAACCCCTGTCGCCCGTTCTTGCAGTCACTAACCCACTCACTTTGCTGGCCTTGTCGCCCCGCAAAGGAATCCCACGTCTGGCCCTGTGATTGCTGCCAACAAGTTAGCTCCGTGGAAACGCAGTGGTGGCGTTCCCATCCAAGACTAAACAGGCATGGCAGTCGCAGCACGCGCAACCCGTCTCGTGGGGTCAAAGCACGCTTATATTTTGTCGCCAATCAGAGGAGAACACATGACCGCTCAGTTCCGGCCCTTCGTTCTAGCACGCGGCATTTCCCAACTGCTTTTGCTCGCCATTCTCTTCATTGGAAGCAGCGTAGTGGCGATTG
>WNFA01005877.1_pt1 | contig 10267 bp, 9 predicted proteins | sample 5400481 | NCBI WGS metagenome assembly WNFA01 (sample SAMN13153340, study PRJNA577476) | soil metagenome | isolation source: 120 cm saprolite under Douglas fir tree site 2 hole 1 replicate 2 | place: USA:California | collected 2015-04-18 | reverse complement strand
ACGTGATTCCGCATTTGACGATGAGGAGCGCTGGATTACCGTTGGCGCCATAGGGGCGGGTTCGATTCTATTGGTTGTTCATACCTTCCATGAGAGGCGCAACGAAGAAGTCATTCGCATCCTCTCGGCTCGCGCCGCCGAGTCGCACGAAAGGAGAGCCTATGAGGAAGCTCACGAAGGTGCAGAAGCGAGACATCCGAGCCATCGCCGCAAAAAGAGACGAAGACCTTGATTTTTCGGATGCGCCTCCGGTCCTTGATTGGAGCGGAGCCGAAATAGGGAAGTTCTATCGACCGGCAAAGAGGCCCGTCACCATGCGGCTGGATTCCGACGTCATCGACTGGCTCAAAGCCGATGGCCGTGGCTACCAGACCAAGGCGAATGGGCTTCTACGGCACGCCATGCTTCACTTCAAGAGAGAAAAGAGTCTCGGAAATCCTGCAGGCGTCCGGCGGCGTGGCAAGGCCAGGCAGCAGAAGTGAAATGCATGGTTCGCGCCGTGCTAATCTGAACCTACCGCTCCCATCGCCCGACACCCGCATCAAAATGGATTTCGACGATTGTTCTGTATCTCCCTGCAAGGTTCAATCCTTGGACGTGTAGATCCCTCCGCGAACGAGAGTGATCTGCCAAATGGCAGAAAATTATTGACATAATGGCAGAACGATGATATCCTGCGTTTCGTATGAGGCATCGTGCGGGCCACAAGCGGAATTCAGCGCGGGGAGTCGTTGGCGCGCGTCCGGCGAAACGCTATCTATCTCTTGGCGCGAGTTTGGGCTTGCCTGCGCTTGAAACGGCCGCTCTGATCCGGAAGGTCCAGACGGGGCTCCATTACAGAGCGCTGGAAACGCTTTCTTCCGAAAGCGGCATTTCTATTTCGGAGATAGGGGCTACGATGCAAGTCCCGGAACGGACTCTCGCCCGACGAAGAGTCACGGGGCGGCTTTCTTCTGAGGAGTCCGAAAAACTTCTGCGGCTCTCGCACGTCTTCGAGCAGGCGGTTAGTCTGTTTGAAGGGGACGTGAAAGCGGCGGTCGCCTGGCTAAAGAGTCCGAAAAGAGCGCTCTCTTACGCAGCCCCCCTCGCATATGCGCGCACGGAAATTGGCGCCCGGCAAGTGGAGGATTTGATCGGAAAATTGGAACAAGGGGTATTTGCTTGAGCATCGTCGCTTGGCGAATCGTCAAGCGGAGGCTAGCAAGAGCGGCTTTCGATGGAGAGGGTGCGCGACGCTACGGAGGCAGGTGGAACTCGAAGGGCGTGGCGGTTGTGTACCTAGCGCAATCCCAGTCTCTGGCTGCCTTGGAGATCCTCGTACACCTCGACTCGCCGCAGTTGTTGGAGCACTACGTTGCCATTCCTGTGTATATCGATTCGAATATGATCGTGCGGATCGAGGCGTCTTCCTTGCCGAAGAACTGGGCCGCGTATCCTCCACCAAAGAGTATAAGAGCAATCGGAGACGCTTGGGTCGCGGCAGCCACTTCGGCAGTTTTGCAGGTGCCCAGCGTTATTGTTCCGTTCGAAGATAACTTCCTTTTGAATCCCCACCACCCGGACTTTCCAAAGCTGCAAATCGGAAAACCAGTGTCATTTAAGTTTGACCCTAGGCTAACGTCTGAATTGTGACGTTGCGCCATTCTTGCTACCCGGTTATCAGACAAGGGTTTGTCAAGCTCTGAAAGCTTTTCTGGACTTGACGCGCGCCGCCGTTCGGCATACCTTACAAAAATATGAGCGCAATTACACTGAAGGTTAATGGGCGTACACACACTTTTGACATTGACCCCACGACCCCGCTGCTCTACGTGCTGGCCGACGACCTCGAGCTGCGCGGAGCGAAATTTGGTTGCGGCCTGGGCCAGTGCGGAGCTTGTACGGTCATCGTGAAAGGCCAGTCGATCCGCTCCTGCATCACGCCTATAGAGGCCGTGGACGGAACGGAGATCACCACTCTCGAAGGACTGGGAACGATTCAGAAACCGCATCCGATTCAGAAAGCCTTCATCGAAGAGGGCGCCGCGCAGTGCGGTTTCTGCTTGAACGGAATCATCATGACCGCGAAGGCTTTCCTGGACAAAAAACCAAAAGCTACTGAAGAAGAAATCCAGCAGGCGATGTCAGGTGTGTTGTGCCGGTGTTTCACGCACGTGCGGATGCTTCGGGCCATCAAAAAAGCCGGACAGGAAATGTCCCGATGAGAATCTCGATGAGAAACCTGTTGAGGAATCGATCGAAAGCCGCGGACGAACTCACGTTGACGCCCGATGCGTTGGCAGCCCTGAGACGCGCTGGATTTTCCCGCAGGTCCTTCTTGAAAAGTGCGGGGGCGTTGATCGTCACTTTCAGCGTGGCAGGCGTGTATGGAACTGCCGAAGGCCAGGACAACTTTGCGGGAGGCACCGCTGGCTCCCCGCCATTGAATGAACTCGATTCCTGGATCGCCATTGCCGCCGACGGAAACGTGACGGCTTACACTGGCAAATGCGAACTTGGGCAAGGCATTTCCACGGCGCAAGCTCAGTTGGTCGCCGAAGAACTCTCGGTACCTTTTAGCCGCGTCACCCTCATTTATTGCGATACATCCAGGACGCCGGATCAGGGTGTCACCTCCGGCAGCCAGTCCCACCCTTCGAATTTCAACCGCAACAATTTGGCCCAGGCGGGAGTTACCGCTCGCGAGGCGCTCCTCCAGCTCGCGTCGAAACAACTCGGAGTTCCTGTCGATCAGCTTACAGCTAAGGATGGCGAAATCAGCGCAAAGAGCGATCCGTCCAAGAAAGTGAGTTACGGCCAGCTAGTCGGAGGGAAGAAGTTCGACCTCAAGCTTGACAGCAACGCCAAGCGGAAGTCTCCGAGCGAGTGGACCCTGCTCGGAAAACCCGTGCCGCGCACGGACCTCCCAGCGTTGGTCACTGGAGAATTCGAATTTGTTCACAACGTGCGCGTCCCCGGCATGTTGCACGGCGTCGTAGTCAGGCCTCCGGCCGTAGGCGCCACTCTGGCCAGCGTGGATGAGAGTTCAGTGCAAGGCATGCCTGGCCTTGTGAAAGTCGTCGTCAAGAAAAACTTCGTCGGCGTGGTTGCCGAGAAGCGCTGGCAGGCAATTCAAGCGGCGAACAAGCTGAAGGTCACCTGGACTCCCGGCGCCGGTCTACCGAGCCACACGGACTTCTACGACTACGTGCGCAATCAGAAGCCGACGCGCGACACGTTGCTGGTCAACTCCAAGGACGTCGAACAAAAACTCGCGGGAGCCGCCACAGTCGTGAACGCCACGTATCACCATCCGTATCAGATGCACGGATCGATAGGCAGCTCCTGCGCCGTTGCCGACGTGCAAGGTGACAAGGCCACGATTTGGTCGCCCACGCAGGGGGTTTGGCACCAGCGAGCCACCTCCGCCATGATCCTCGGCCTGAAGCCCGAGAACGTCCGCATCATCTTTCGCCGAGGCTCTGGCTGCTACGGATTAAACGGCGCCGACGCGGTTACCTACGATGCCGCGCTGCTGTCGCAGGCTGTGGGCAAGCCCGTCCGCGTGCAGCTCACACGAAAAGACGAAATGGCGTGGGAAAATTACGGCTTCGCTTTCGTGATGGACGAGCGCGCGGGTCTCGATGCCCAGGGGAATATCATTGCGTGGGATCACGAAGCATGGTCCCCGGTATTGGGAAACCGCCCGGGGTACAGCACTCCCGGAAATGTCATCACCGGATTACTGGCGGGCTTCCAGCCTGAGCCGTTTCGGCCAAGATCGCCCGCGCCCGAACCCACAACGTTCAACAACAACAGCAACGGAGTTCCCTCTTACGTTGCCGGTCAAGTGGGCGGCGCGTTGTTAGGGACAGGGACGATCAAGTCCGAGCGTGCACTCATTCACAATACGCCATCGCCGTTCTGGACGGGCCCATTGCGATCGCCCGCGCGTCTGCAGAATACCTTTGCCCATGAGGGTTTCATGGACGAGCTGGCGGCGCGTGTTAAAGCCGATCCGGTCGAGTACCGGCTGCGTCACTTGAGTGACCCCCGCCTGATCGATGTCGTCAAAGCGGCAGCGAAGACTGCCAATTGGGATGCGCGCCCCTCACCCAAACCGCGGAAGAGTAAGACAGGCGTCGTTACAGGCCGCGGCGTCGCGTGCGTGGCGTACGAACGCGACAACGGATTTTCCGCCATGGTCGCCGAAGTTGAAGTCAATCAGGACACCGGCAAGGTGACCGTGAAGCATATTGTCCTCGCCAACGATTCCGGACCCATCTCGAATCCGGACGGTCTCAGAAATCAGATTGAAGGCGGCGCTCTCCAGGGCATGAGCCGCGCGCTCATGGAGGAAGTGACCTGGGACGACCAGAAGGTGACTTCATTCGACTGGCGGACCTATCACAGTTTGCCTCTAGGGTTCGACGTCCCGAAAATCGAAGCCGTATTGGTGAATCGTCCTGACGAGGCGGCATGCGGGGCGGGCGAAACCGCCATCACCGTGGTAGCAGCCGCCATCGGAAATGCGATCTTCGACGCCACGGGTGCGCGCATCCGCCAGATTCCCTTCACCCCGGAGCGCGTAAAGGCCGCGTTGAGCCAGCGCAGCTAGTGCAGTGCCCTAGAAAATTTGAGATCAGCCACTCTCAGCTCTTGCCAGGTATTCTCTGTGAACTCTGTACCACTCATCCTCAAATTCGTCGCGCCGCGCGTTGGATTTTCGAGTCCCTCGGAGGGCCGGGCTTCAGTGTCTGTGTGGCAACTTGAGAATCTTTGTGGGTCGTGGCTTTAGCCACGACGTAAACGCTGCAAAATCAGTACAGCTTTAGCCGCTGAAGTTTTGATTTTGCAGTTCTCACACAGACTCTTCAGCCCGGCCGACGCGAAGTTCCTTTCAGACGGCTTTACAGGTTGCGGAAAAATGTGGTTTCAAGCCTTCAGGGGTTAAAACCCCTGAAGAAAACGCAGCCTTCATGTCGTGCCTAAAGGCACGACCCACAAAACTTAGGGGTTTTTCCGCAGCCTGTTTAGCGGCTGAAGTTGAGTTTGGTTGCGGCTTCGCCGCGCTGTGTTGAGAGCTTTTCGTTTTTCTCGATCATTGCGATTCCGCGTAGACTCGCTTCACGGCATTCGGGATGACGCCGGTATTTCCCCAATCTGGATACTTCGCCAGAAACTCCGCCGTCAGAAGCCGCCCGGCATCATCCACCGATGTCCCCTGCCGTTTGAGGTCCAACGCACGCCCCTGCAGTTCCGAAAGGATCGCGTGCTCCTTTCCGATCAACGAACCATCTCCGAGTTCGCCGTGATCGGGCACTATAAAGCGCGGTTTTAGAGGCTCCAGTTGATCCACGATGGAGAGCCATCCTTTCAAGGTCGCATCCTCATTGGGCATCATCGGGAAGAGTTTACTTTCCACGATATCTCCGGGGAACAGGACGCTGTCTTCTTCAACAAATATCAACTCGTCGCCCTTGGTGTGTGCGGCTCCCAGCCAGAACAGGCGGGCCATTACGCCGCCAAGGTCAAGTTTCATCTCACGGTCGAAAAGGATATCCGGCGTTCGAAACTTCACCTCCTGCAGCAGCTCTTTGTTTATCGCCGACATGCTCCGGAAGCGATCCATGTGTGCGGGGAGCCCCTTGATCATTTCTTCCTGCTGTACGGCGGGTCGAATCAGCACTGTGTTGGCTGGGAAGGCCTGCTCCCCCGTAGAGTGCTCGGAGTGGTAATGCGTGGTCGTGAGATACAGGTTCGGACCTTTGGCGAGTTTTTGGGCTACGCGCACGATGGTGGCTCCGTTGCGGGCGCCCAAGCCCGTGTCAATCACGAGCGTCCCGCGGCTTCCGACGACAATCCCGATGTTGGGATATCCCACAAGTGCGTACACGTGCTCGGACACGCGCGTCATCGCGCTTTCAGACAGAATCGGATTCGGGCCTGCAGGGGGTGCCTGGGCGTTGGCCATCGTGGACGCCCAAAGCACTCCCACAAAAAATAGCGCGGACACCGTGGATACGTGAAGCGGCCTATTGCATGATGACATCGTCTGTCTCCCCTCGATTGAACCCGCGTCAGCAGATTGAGATTCGTAGTGTACTGCAACGATGGGCAAAAATATTCAATATGTTAATCGCCCGCGATGGGCTGGTTTACCAGTAGCACAGCCACTCTTTACCCCGAGCACCTTTGAGGGGCTGGCTGTGTGCTCCGTCGGGTGCTCCACAAAAGAACTGCACAGGCAAGAGTGCCTGTGCTACTGAAGCCCACGTTCAAAGCGAAACTAGCCCACTGCCTAATCATCGGCGATGGGCCAGTTTCCAACAGCGGCACTAATCTCCGCGCGTCGACTGCGTCAACAAATGCGATTCGTCACCAGCACTTCGCCGGCAGCGATTCGCGGGATCGCCTCCCAGGGCTGATATAGTAAAAGAGGAAAGCCTGCGCCAGGCCCTCAATTACTGCGACCGCGCGGCAAATTCATATTCATGATTCAACTTTCTTCGGCTGGAAAACATTTCGGGTCAAAAACGCTCTTCGAAGGCCTCAATTGGGTCGTCAACAACGGAGAGCGCGTCGGCCTGGTGGGCGGTAACGGAACGGGCAAGTCGACATTGCTGAAGGTGCTGGCGGGCATCGAAACCCTTGACGATGGATCGTTTTTCGCGTCCAAGGGAACGACCACCGGCTACCTTCCGCAGGATGGCATGTCGCTTTCCGGGCGCACGGTCATGCAAGAATGTCTCTCCGTCTTCGGCCATCTGCTCGAAATCGAAAAGGAAATGGAAGCGCTCACGCACCAGATGGCGGAGATCGACCCGAAGAGCGATGAATACCAGAAAATTACGGAGCGCTACCACCGGATCGAGACCGAGTTCCAGCACCACGATGGTTACGCGCTCGAAGCGCAGGCCGGCGCGGTGCTTGGCGGGCTGGGCTTTTCGCGCGAGGACGCCAACCGTCCCGCGGAGGAATTTTCCGGCGGCTGGCAGATGCGCCTCGCGCTGGCGAAACTCCTGCTGACCAAGCCGCATCTGCTGCTGCTCGATGAGCCCACAAACCATTTGGATCTCGAGGCGCGGAACTGGCTCGAGCAATATCTGCAAGAGTATCCATTCGCCTTTGTTGTGGTCTCACACGACCGTTATTTTCTCGATGTCGCCGTGAACAGAATCCTGGAAATCTGGAACCGGCGCACCTACTTTTACACCGGCAACTACGACCGCTATCTCACGCAGAAGGCGGAGCGGCGAGCTCAGCTGGAGGCGGCTCTCCGAAACCAGCAGGACCGGATTCATCACCTCGAAACTTTCATCAATCGCTTCCGCTACCAAGCCACCAAAGCCAAGCAGGTGCAGAGCCGCATCAAGGAACTCGACAAGATCGAGCGAATCGAATTGCCTGATGACGAAATGACGATTCATTTTTCGTTTCCCCAGCCGCCATCCAGCGGGCGCATGGTGGCTGAGTTTCGCAACGTGGCCAAGTGCTACGGGGAGAAGCAGGTATTCCAGGGCGTGAACTTCGTCATCAATCGCGGCGACCGCATCGCGCTTGTAGGCGTGAACGGCGCCGGAAAATCCACGCTCATCAAACTGCTGGCCGGCGCGGAAACCGTGACGCGCGGCGAATTCCGCCTGGGACACAACGTCGAAGTGGATTATTTTGCGCAGGACCAGTACAAGGCGCTCGACCCCTCCGCTCGCCTGATCGACGACCTCGCCAGCATTGCGCCCACGGCGGTAAGCGATCAGACGCGCCTGCGCACACTGCTCGGCTGCTTTCTATTTTCCGATGACGACGTGTTCAAGCGCATCGGAGTGCTTTCGGGCGGCGAGCGCAACCGCTATGCGATGGCGCGCATGCTCCTGCAGCCGCCGAATTTTCTTCTGCTCGATGAACCGACGAATCACCTCGATCTCCAGGCCAAGGATGTGTTGCTCGAAGCGCTGCAGAAATTCAGCGGGACAGTGGTGTTCGTCTCGCACGATCGCTACTTCATTGACAAGCTCGCGACTCGCGTTTTTCAGATCGAAGGCGGCGGGCTCTACGATTATCCTGGCAATTACGAAGACTTTTTGTGGCAAAAAGAGCGCCGCGAGTCCGGGGAGCCCGCTTCACCCAGTGAATTGCAGCCCGCGCATGCAACATCGGGATTAGGGAAGAGCGAAGAGGCGGAGACGCCGGCCAAAAAACTCAATCCCATTCTCATTCGCAAGATGAGGAAGCGCCGCGAGGAGCTGGAGGAAGAAATCGCGCGCTGCGAAGCGGAAATCGCGGCCTACGAGCTGGAACTCGCAAATTTCAGGAGCGCGCAGGAATCGATCCGCGTAGCCGCGCTGATTGACCAGCGCCGCACGCAGCTGAAAGAAATGATGAAAGACTGGGAGGAAATCGAGACCACACTGGAAGAGCCATCTCCTTCGCAGCAATCCGAGAATTCTTTCGACTGACGCAATATTTCGCCCTGCAGTCTTGTCTCTTCCACATCCATCTCTGTGATCTCTGTGCCCTCCGTGTTAAAAGCTTTTGATTTTCGCCGGGTCCCCTCGTCACCGCCGCGCAGCAAAAAAAGACTGAAGTAGCGCAACGGATTCATCGGCAAGGACACCTGCCGTAACTGCGACGCGATGATTGAGCGCGCCCGCATCGAGCACTTGCAAGCAGGTCCGCACAGCCCCGCCCTTGGCGTCATCAGCGCCGTAAATCAGTCGCGCGATGCGCGCCTGCACCAATGCCCCCGCGCACATCGCGCAAGGCTCGATAGTCACGTATAGAGCAGCGCCAGTGAGGCGATAGTTGCCGACCGCCGAAGCGGCCGCGCGGAGAGCGACGATTTCCGCATGCGCTGTCGGGTCGCAATCGCCAATCGTGCGATTGCCGGCGGCACCCACGATGCGCTCATTAAGCACCACGACCGCGCCAACGGGAACTTCCCCCCGGACGCCGGCCGCTCGCGCCTGCTCGATCGCCAGATGCATGTACTCGTTGTCGATCACGTATGCGGCACGGGCATGGAAGGGATTACATACTCCACCATCATCACGTCGTGGAGCCCGTTGTTCAAGCGCGCGTGCGCCGAGTGGCGGCCCACCTCGCGCCAGCCAGTCGCGCGGCACAGCAGCAGCCCATCGCGATTCTCCACCAGAATCCGGCCGATGAGTTTGCGATAGCCAAGCTTCCCGGCGGCTTCCTGAATGGCGCGCATAAGCTGCCGGCCCACTCCATAACTGCGGAATGACCGCCGCACGTAGATGAACACCTCGCCGATATCGTCCAGCGCGATGCGCGTGTCGTAGGGCCCGAGCGCAACCCATCCTCCGATCCAGTTGCGGACATCGGCGACCAGCATGGGGTGCTTCGGGTCCTGCCCCGCTGCGGCGATCAGCAGCCGCTGATCCTCCACGGCGCGCGCCTCGGAATCAAACGTTTCCAGGCGGTCCTGCACAGCCTCATTGAATATCTCGCACAGCGGCGCAGCGTCCTCTTCGCGCGCAGGACGTATCTCCAACTGTGGCCGTATAGTCGCGGTACTCATAGTCCGCGATTTTATCACCCCGGCGCGATATTGGTCATGGAAACCCAACCCGAAGCCCCGGTGGCCCGGACGCCAAGTGGAGATGAATTGGGTGCCCCACGTGTCGGGTTTACACGTGGGGTTTTTGGTCTCGTTGTTCCCGGGTGCGGCATCCTCGCGCAGTTTGCAGGGGTGCGGGTTTTTTGATGATTGAATTTGTGATGATGCAGGGAGGCGCACACGAAACCGCCAAACCTTGAAACGCGCGGCACGCCTCCGCGCTCCTACAGATCAGGCATCTCCCGGCCGTCTGGCAGCACGATCTTCATGAGGCGCAGGAAGTTCGTTCCGTTCTTGGTTCGATGACCACTGGCAGTGATCACGTCGCCGACCTTGACCGTGTTCTTGTCCCAACCACCTATCCGGGCCAGCATGCTGGGGCTCCTGGCTTCACCGACCCATTTTTCGATTTCGCCCTTATCGTTTTTTACATCCAGGGAAATTTGCACGTGAGGATTGATGAATGAGAATTCTGTCACTGTTCCCTTCACGGACACGACTTTCGTCGTATCATAATTGGCCTCCCCGTGATGTGCCAGCAGCGGACCCGAAGCAACAAGAACACCGAAGATTATGGCCAGTGAGATAATAAATTTTTTCATTTTCCACGGCTCCTGAAAATAAAAGATCCAGTCGAACGTACGATTGCCGTTACATTCCGCGCTAAACGGGTTGCGGAGGTCGGAGAGCTACTTCGCCGGCGCT
>WNFA01019723.1_pt1 | contig 10268 bp, 8 predicted proteins | sample 5400481 | NCBI WGS metagenome assembly WNFA01 (sample SAMN13153340, study PRJNA577476) | soil metagenome | isolation source: 120 cm saprolite under Douglas fir tree site 2 hole 1 replicate 2 | place: USA:California | collected 2015-04-18 | reverse complement strand
GTGATGGCGATGCCGGGCTTACCTGAATTCTCGAAGTCGGCGACGTCCAAACCCATTCCGGCGCGGGCCTTGCCTTCGGTGCTGAACGCTAAACCCGCTTCGACGGCGACATCTTTAAATTTACCGTTGCGGAGATTCTTGTAGAGCTTGTTTGGCTGCGTGTCGTTGGCCACGAGCAGATCGGGCCAGCCATCCTGGTCATAGTCAAGCATCGCCACGCCTAGAGATTTCGAGCTGCTGTCAAATATTCCGCTGGTGGCCGTAACGTCCTCGAAGGTGCCATCACCACGATTGTGAAACAGCCAGCAGGTGTCACCACGATAGGCTTCCGGTGTGCAAAACGATTTATGCTTTCCATCGAGGCTGCAGAAAACATCATGCTCGGGCGACCAGCGCACGTAATTACAGACGAAAAGATCAAGCAGGCCGTCGCGATCGTAATCGAACCACAGCGCGGAGGTGCTAAATGCCTGGCGCACGCTCAGACCGCTGGCGCGCGTTACATCGAGAAACGTTCCCTTGCCCGTGTTGCGAAACAGCCTGTTTTGCCCCACGCAAGTGACTAAAATATCGGGGAAGCCGTCATTGTTGTAGTCACCGACCGCGACGCCCATTCCGTACATCTCGACGTCGAGGCCTGCAGCTTTCGTGACGTCAGTGAATGTGCCGTTGCGATTGTTTTTGTAGAGCCGCAGCGTGGAGCGGAGACGTTTGTGGCCGGGCCAATCCATCCCATTGATCAGCAGGATGTCTTGCCAGCCATCAGCGTCATAATCGAGAAAGGCGCAGCCCGAGCCGAGCGTTTCCGGAAGTAGCTTCCCACCGTACGCGCCACTATTGTGCTGGAACTGAATGCCGGCCTGCGCGGTGACATCCGCAAAGCGAAAGGTTTGCGTGGCGGGATCAGCGCTTAACCAGTAAGGGGAAGCGAGGCCAAAGAGTCCTGCAGTTGCGGAGCCTGACAGAAATTTGCGGCGATTCAAGTAAGGGTCACCAATCCGTTGCGAATCGCGTAAACGACAAGCTCCGCTGTCTTGTGAATTCCTAACGTGTCCATAATGTTGGCACGGTGGACGCCCACGGTGTTTGCGCTGAGGCCCAGCTCCGCGGCAATTTCCTTGTTGGATTTGCCGGCAACGATGTGGCGCAAAATCTCCAGTTCGCGTGGAGTCAGGGCATTGTCGCGTTCACCCTTGAGTGCCGCAGGCTTGATAACTTGCGGATCGAGCACCAAATGGCCTTCGGCAACGCGCTTGATGGCGTTGACCAAGTCTAATTCCAGCGCGCTTTTCAGAATGTAGCCGCGAGCTCCCGCTTCCAGCGCCTGCCGCACCAGAGTGTCCTCGGAATGCATGCTGAGCATCAGCACGATCGCGTCCGGCATCTTGGCACGAATGCGTCGCGTCGCATCGATGCCGCTGAGGCCGGGTAGGGCGCAATCCATCACTACGACTTTTGGTTTCAATTCCAACGCCAGGCGGACGGCGTCCTCACCGTCGCTGGCCTCCCCGATCACAGAGATCGCGGCGTCATCTTCGAGCATGCGCCGGAACCCTTTGCGGACGAGGGCGTGGTCGTCAACGAGCAGCACGGTGAGTTTATCCGCCATGCGCCTCTACTTTCTCGGTTGGCACGACCAGGCGCACGACTGTTCCACCGCCCTCGCGTCTCAAAACCTGCAAGGTTCCTCCCACCAGTTCAGCGCGCTCGCGCATGCCAACCAGGCCGATACCTTGATGTCGCGCATCCGGCGAAAATCCCCTGCCGCGATCTTCGACTTCCAAGCTAACGGAATCGACTTCAAATTTCAGCCGGACCCATGCTTCTTGCGCTCCCGCGTGGCGCTTTACATTATTGAGCGCCTCCTGCAACACACGATACACCTGCACTCCGGCAGTACCATCCAGCGGATGGGCGGCCCCCGATTTCTCATAATGTACCTTCAGCCCGGTCTGATGCTCTACCATCGGGATGTACCAATCCAGGGTGCTCTCGAGTCCTTGTTCATCGAGCAGGACGGGATGCAGTGCTTGCGACAAGCTGCGAATGTTATTGAGCGTCGATTGTGCGATCTCCCGCACTTCTTGCAGGTCTTGGCGAAGCGGTGCACCTTGCGGCACCTGTTTTTCCACGCGGCTCAATAGCGAACCAATCGCGGTCAGCACCTGGCCGAATTCGTCGTGCAACTCGCGCGAAATATGGCGGAGCGTGGACTCCTGCGTCGAAATGAGCTTTTGCGCCAGATCGCTGCGCTGCTCGGAAAGTGCCGCCAGCCGCGCGAAAATCTGGCGATTTGAACGGATCAGATAAAGGCTAGTGACGGCTATGGCGATCAGAGCCGCAGTGAGAAAAATATACAACTGCCGTTGCACTCCGTCGTAAATGTTTGCGATTTGCCCTGCAGCCTGCTGCTCGCCTTCATTGTTCTCCACCAGCAGCCGAGAAACCGCGGTGCTTAGCGCTGCTTGCCGTGCTTGCAACGACAGCCGGATCTGGTCGCGTGCTTCCGTTTCTTTTCCGTCGCGCGCCAGCGAAAACATCCGGTCCACCGCATCCCAGAATTGCGAAAGCTGTTGGCTTAAATAGGCGCGCTGCTCCGGCGTGCGATGGACCTCGGCATACTGTTCCTCGAGGCGCAGCGCGGAATCTAAATCGCCGCGCACGCGGTCAAACTGTGCCGACCAAGCGATCAGCGGGTAAGGCTCGGTCGCATCGAGCATGTCGCGCATCGCCAATGCCACAGTGTTCAGATCGTTCTGCAAGCGCAGCAATTGGAGTGAATCTTTGCGCCCTCGATCCACCATGTCGCTCTGCAGCTTGCGCAAACCGGCGAGCTGCACGCGAATGTATGCGGAATACGCCACGACGACCGCGAGGGTGATCACCAGACCAAGGAGAAGCCTGGTGGCAGGCGAACGTTGCGGGCGCGAGGGCTTTTGCACAGACAGAGAATACCTCAGTGCGAAGTTTGCCGGCGCAGGCTAGCGACGATGCAAAGCATCAGCAGGGCACTGAGGAGCGGCACGAGGAATCCGACGCGTAGACTTCCGGAAAACTTTGAGACCGTGCCGACTAGCCACGGGCCGGCGGATCCGCCCAGCGAGGCCAGCGCAAATAAAAATCCGCCGATACGCCTTGCTTGCGCGCCGTACCATCTCGAAAGCCACGCTATGTAGATGGGATAGATGGAAGCGCAACCTAATCCTGCAAGGAAAACTCCTGCTATGGCCACCTCCAAGGTGGTGGAGAAAATGAGGACGGTAGTTCCGAGGGCGGTCAAACTGAGCGCCGCGAGGACGAGAGGCGTTTCGGACACAGATAGCAGAACCAGCGGAGCCAAACCGCGTCCTGCTGTAAGCCCGGCGTAGAAAAACATCGGCGCGAGCGTGGTCATGTTTGTGATTCCGTTTGCGATGCGGCGCGAGTATTCCGCGGCCCATACGCCAATGCTCGTTTCCATGCAGACATAAATGAAAAATAGTGTCGCCATCGCGATGGTCACACCGCGTCCTACACTCATTGGCGTTGCTTCTGCGGCGAGGATGGGCTTTTCGTGCTTTTCGGTGCCAAAGCGTGCAAATAGAAGAGCAAACGCCAGCAATCCACCAAAAATCGCGTAGCCGATGAGCAGGCCTGGCAAGCGGTTGTTTCGCAGTGCCATGGCGATCAGCGGCGAGCAAGCCATTGCTCCAACGCCCCAAGTAAAATTGAGCAGGTTCAATAGAGACGCGCTGCGCGCGCCTCCGGCCTCGGCGACGTAAAGATTAGTTCCGGGTGTGATGAGCCCATAGCCGAGGCCGAACGCCGCGGTAGCCGCGAGCGCATTCACGTGCGTGCTGGCGTTAAGTGTTGCCAGCCCGTAGCCGATCAACGCATAGCCGGCGACCAATGATGGCCGGTAGCCGCGCCACGCCATCCACGCACCTGAAACCAGCGTCCCTACGAGAGCGGAGAGAAATTGTACGAAAGAGAAAAGGCCGGCTTGTCCGTCATCGAGGCTCCACTTGCGAATGAATACCGGCAGCATGGGGCCAACGATTGTGGTGGCGATGCCACTCAAGATGAAGCCGATGAAGAGGACAGCGAGCAATCCAGTCGGGCTGCCGGTGGTGCGCTCTGGGATTGCTACGGTTGTGGTCGCGGACATGTGTGCAAAACATTCTGAAGGAGCAAGCCGACAGAGGCAACCTTCACGTGGAAAGGGCCGCGATTACGTACGGCAGGAAAATTCGTGTACGCTCTTCGCCGGTACTTAAGACTGGTTGGTTGCCAAAATGATCGATGTCGGACTCATCGGATTTGGCTTGGCAGGGCGCTCGTTTCACGCGGCGGTGATTCATGCTGTTCCGGGCTTGAGACTTGCCGCGATCGTGCAGCGTAGCGGTAACGAAGCAGCGTCACTCTATCCCGATGCACGCATCGTGCGGTCCGTTGAAGACTTGCTCGCGATTTCGGATATTCGGCTTGTCGTAATCGCGACGCCGAACGACACGCATTGTCATATCACTGAGCAATGCCTGGATGCAGGTCGGGACGTGGTGGTCGATAAACCGTTAGCTCCGACGTTAGACGAAGCTCTCGAGATGGCGAAGTTTGCGCGCGCACGCGGCCGCCTGCTGACCGTGTACCACTTTCGTCCGTATCTGAAGGAGAATGCCTGGCGTGAACGCAGCGGTTCAGGGACCGGTGTTTTCATGGACCTGGCCCCGCACCTGATCGATCATGCGCTGGTGTTGTTCGGACTACCCGAGGCGGTCACCGGCGATATCCGCATCGAGCGCGAGCAAGCTATTGTCGATGACTCGTTCGATCTCACATTGCATTATGCCGGCGGACTGCGCGCGCTTCTTCGCGCCACAATGCTTGCTCCAGTCACACGGCCACGCTTCATTCTTCATGGCACGAGCGGTGCTTACGTGAAGCATGCTTTTGATGTGCAAGAACCCAGATTGCGCGCCGGAAGAATCCCTTGGAATGAAATGCCTAGCGAAGCGGAGCAAGAAGCAAACTCCGGCATTCTGACGCGCGTGAATGCGGAAGGGACCACGACCCTCCAAGAGCGTGTGGCGTCTGCGCCGAGCGATTACCGCAGCTACTACGCGAATGTGCGAGATGTATTGCTTGGCACAGCCACGCCGCTTGTAACGGTGGAGCACGCGCTCAATGTCATGCTCGTCCTTAAGTTGGCTCGCGAAAGCAGTGCCCGCCGCTGCACTATTCCGTGGTCGCGATAAGGAGCGGTTCGGGAAATCGCGACGGAGTGGCCGCCGCTTCCGCGTATAATCAGAAGAGGGAGCGCCACGTTGATCGAACTTGCACCTTCTATTCTCTCCGCCAATTTCGCACAGCTTGGCGCCGAAGCGCTTGCTGCCATCGAAGGCGGCGGTACAGTGCTTCATCTGGACGTGATGGATGGGCACTTCGTTCCAAATCTCACGATTGGACCACCGGTCGTGGCCTCGCTGCGCAAAACAATTTCCAAAGTCCCCTTCGACTGCCACTTGATGATTGAAAATCCCGATGATTTCATCGCGGCCTTCGCGGAAGCGGGCGCCAATTGGATTTCGGTGCACCAGGAAGCTTGCGTACACCTGAATCGCACCTTGCACCTGATCGCATCGCACGGATGCGAGCCCGCCGTGGTTATCAATCCCGCGACGCCCGTGCAGATGCTCGACGAAGTGCTGGACATCGTGCACCACGTCTTGGTGATGTCCGTGAATCCCGGATTTGGTGCGCAAAAATTTATCCCGGGAGCGCTGCGTAAAATCGAGTCGCTTGCTCAGATTCGGGAGCGTCGCGGGCTATCTTTCCGCATCGAGGTCGATGGAGGTATCGATCTGACCACTGTCGGTGACGTGGTTCGGGCCGGAGCGGATCTGCTAGTTGCGGGGAATGCCGTGTTTGCGCACGGCGACGTTCGCGACAATGCCCGTAAGCTGCTGCAGGCCGCGCGCGGCGCGACCGCAATGCGTGCCTAGCTCGTAATCTCTGATTACTTCACTGCTCCTCGTAATTCCACGTCAAACCGCCGTCGGCGAAATAGGTTGTTCCCGTCACATAATCGGCGTCCGAAGACGCGAGAAAGGCCGCAACTCCGGCCACATCTTCCGGCTTACCCAGGCGCTTCAGCGGAATGTTTTCCAGTAATGACTTCAGCTTTACCGGATCGTTCAGCAATTTCCTATTGATTGGCGTTTCGATGGCGCCGGGAGCGATCGAGTTGATGGTGATGCCCAGTGGCGCAAGTTCGATCGATAAATTCCGCGTGAGCATCTTGAGGCCGCCTTTGCTCGCACAATAGGACGCAAAGTGGGGAAACGGCAGCTCTTCGTGTACGGAACTAATGTTGATCACCTTGCCGCCAGCCTTGGCTTGCATACGATGCTTTACAAAAGCTTGCGTTACAAAAAATGGTCCCTTCAGATTTACGTCCAGGACCGTGTCGTAGTCCTGTTCCGTGACATCCCAAAAATCGGCGCGCCGCTCGAGACCCGCGTTATTCACCAGGATGTCGATTCGGCCGAACTGACGAACCGCTTCATCGATAAAGCGCTGGCCTTCCGCAACTTTGCCGACATCGCACTGAACTGCCCCGGCCTTGCGGCCACCTTTCTGCACGGCCGCAACAACTTCGTCCGCGCCAGCTTTGTTGGAGCGGAAGCACAGCACCACATCGGCGCCTTCTGCCGCCAGGCGCTCCACAATCGCCCGGCCAATCCCTTGATCGCCGCCGGTAATGGCAGCTATTTTGCCTTCCAATCGGTTTGCCACGTAGCTCACCTCAGATCGTTTCACCGATGAGATGCTTGGTGCGCGGAATCGTTTCCTGGGAACGACAGTTAGGCACAGGAACGACCTAAATTACCGGCGTTGATCGAGCGGGGAACCCGGCGCACAGGGATTGGCGCTCATGGAATGGGGATTCGGTACAGGTTCCGCCGGATGCTGATTCGCGAGTAGGAATAGAAATCCGGGCTTATCGCAGACTCCACGTCTTCCGGTACCATTTTGACGCTGTTCAACACTCGCAATTCCTGACCACTAGAGACGCCGCCCGCCGGCAGTTTTGGCGTCCCTCGACCATTGTCCGTCGCTAAGAAATAGGTATCCGTAGCTCTGCCGCCAAATTTGAAAAACATATGCGTTCCGCTGGCATCCCAATCCGCGGTGCAGAGCGTCTGGCACAGTATCACGGGCGTTCCTTCCCCAATTGGATAGGCCAGGACTTGATAGGGATGCTCCTCATCTTTGTCGTCGCTTCGCGCGGCGACGATCCATTTTCCATTCGGCGATAGGGTCGACACGTCCAGAATCGGCTCGTCAATGATCTTCTTCTCGCCGGTGCCATCCTGCTTCCTGCTGTACAAATAGTTCTTGCCGCCGCGATTCGCGCGGTATATCAGATCGCCATCCGGAAGAAAAAAAGGCGAGTCCTCGCTCTCTTGCGACTCCAGCCGTTGTGGAGCGCTCCTGCGGCCGGTGGGCGCTATCCAAAGGTGGGAAAGACCTTTTTCATCTCGCATCGCGAACGCGATGTGTTTTCCATCTCTCGAAATTGCATAATTCTCGGGTACTAACCCCACTTCCACACCGTACCCGGGCAGGAGGTTGTCGCTTTGCTTGTTGGCCAACTCGGTCACCCAAATTTCCGGGTTTCCGGTGGATCCGCTGCGCTTCAAATAGTAAAGCCGCTGACCGTCATTGGAAAATGTGGAGCGAAACGTGTCTCCTTCCGATGTGACCTGCCGATCTCCCTTTTTTTGGTGGAGGTCGTGGAGCCAGATGGTGGAATCCGTCGTACCCACCGACGTAACGAACGACATTCCGTCACCAGCCATAGCGATTCCTTCTTCTTGTGTGGCACCGAAGGTGACCTGCTCGGGCGTTCCATCCGGGAAGCGCTGCCGCCAGATGTGAAACTGGCCTCCCGGGTTCGCACTCACATAGACCCATTTACTGTCGGGAGACCACGCGCCAGTGGTGCAAGTTGCGTTTTTTGGTCCAACGAGTCGCTCCTGCCCAGTTCCCTCGAAAGGCACTACGCGACACTCGATTAACTTTCCGAAGGAGTTCATCAGGACCACCAGCACCCATCGACCATCGGGCGATAAGTATGAATGGTGCGCCATGCTCCGTTCCCCAGCCGGCACATACACGTCGCGGCTATGCCCGCGCCCCTCATCGGCAGTGACCACGCTCAAGTGCAATCCGGTTTTGATCTCAGAGAACAGTAGATTTTTCCCGTTCGCGGTCCACGTCAACGAAGACGCGTTCTTCATCATTGGCCGAGGCTCGCCGCCCAACACACCAACTTCCCAGGTGTCCCAAGGGTCCACAGTTCCATACGCGATGCGCGCTCCATCGGGTGAAAATACTGGGCTCAGCTTCAACATCTTGTCCCGCGTCAATTGCACTGGGTCACCACTTGGCAGCATTTTTACGTATACGTCTGCCGGGCCCAAAAAAGTGTCTGGGCCGCGAAGGAAGGCGAGCATGCGACCGTCCGGTGACAACGCTGGATATACGGCCGAGTCGGTGAAAGAGGTCAACTGTTCCCATTTCCCGGCGTCTGTTCGCGCTGGTCCGTTAGGCCGCAAATACAAAAGCGTTGCCGCAGTGACCAGCAATGCCACTCCTAGCGCCGCGACGACGCCGTGAACCCATCTGCTCTTGCCGTTAGCACTTGCTATCGCCGCTTTTCCACTTTCCGTATCGCGTTTCAACCTCTGCAGATCGGCGCGCATTTCGGCGGCGCTCTGGTATCGCAGTTTGCGGTCTTTCTCCAGCGCTTTGCTTACGATGTTTGTCAGTTCGGGCGGCAGCGCTGCCGTCATCTCCGCCATTGCCGCTGGTTTTCGATTTAAGATCGCATCAAGGACTAGTGCTGGTGTTGCGCCGCCGAAAGCTACGCGTCCGGTGGCCATCTCGTATAGCACCGCTCCAAACGAGAAAAGGTCGCTGCGGGCACCCAATTCTTCGCCGCGCGCTTGTTCGGGAGACATGTAGGCCATTGTGCCGAGCGTCATGCCCGGGCTGGTGAGCATGGCCTCCGCCGTCACGGTCGGCATGGATGATCCAAATGCTCCAGTTTCAGTTGGCGCGTGCTTTACGAGGCCGAAGTCCAGAATCTTCGCGTGCTCCCGCTCGGTGATGAACAGGTTGGCCGGCTTAATATCGCGGTGCACAATTCCTTTCGCGTGTGCCGCGTCGAGCGCATCCGCGATCTCTATTCCCCAATCCACAAGTTGCTCTGGCCTGATCGACCGCCGCTGGATGCGCTCTCTTAGCGTCATTCCTTCCAGGCATTCCATGGCGATGAACGCCTGGCCATGTTCCTCACCGATGTCATATACGGTGCAGATATTTGGGTGATTCAGACCCGACGCCGCGCGCGCCTCGCGTTTGAACCGCTCCAAGGCCTGCGTATCATGCGCCAATTCTTCAGGTAGGAATTTCAGTGCAACCGCGCGAGCCAGCCGCGTATCTTCCGCCCTGTACACCACCCCCATCCCGCCGCCTCCGATTTTCTCGATGATGCGGTAGTGCGAGATGGTTTGGCCGATGAGAGAGCTGGCGCCTGACATGTGGCACACATGTTAGGTTGCGAAAACGAGGCAAGTCAAACGAGCGCAACTCATGGGGATTTCCGTTGCTACAAGTATGGAGATTTTAGAGTCAAATAGTGTTGCACAGAATTAGGAAGCCCTCCCGGATCTGCTCGTCATTCTCCGACGACGGCGTCCGCTTCCACTTCCACTAACATCTCTGGCGAAATCAAGCTGCTCACCTGCACCATACTAGTAGCAGGCCGTATGGCGCCAAAGAATTCACCGTGTGCTCGCCCGACCTTCTCCCATTCCGCGATATTGGTTACATAGATCCGCGTCCGCACCACGTCACTTAAGGTAGCGCCAGCCTTGGCCAGCGCCGCCTCAATATTCCGAATGGTCTGAACAGTCTGCGTATACACATCTCCAACGCCAACAATCTTGCCGTCCGGCCCCGTTGCCGTGGTGCCAGATACACTGATCACGTTGCCAGCACGCACCGCCCGCGAGTACCCCACAATCGGCTCCCACGGCGCCCCACTCGAAATATTCTGACGAGACACGCTATCTCCTTCGCGCGCGCTCGGCTACGTAGCGGCACAAGCGCATGCTAGACTGTACAAATTATGGCACAGGCTTTGCGCGCACTTGATGCGCAGGCTCTGCCACTCAAAATTCATGAAATGTAACAACATTCTGGAAGCCGTCGGCCGGACG
>WNFA01009326.1_pt1 | contig 10271 bp, 11 predicted proteins | sample 5400481 | NCBI WGS metagenome assembly WNFA01 (sample SAMN13153340, study PRJNA577476) | soil metagenome | isolation source: 120 cm saprolite under Douglas fir tree site 2 hole 1 replicate 2 | place: USA:California | collected 2015-04-18 | reverse complement strand
GCCAAGGCCGACCCGCCGGCGCTGACGGGGCGCAAGGAGGTCAGCGCGCTGGGCTTGGCGAAGGATGTTCGTCCGAATCTTCCCTCGTCGCGGCGTATATACACGGGTGAAGGAGGCGACGGAAACGGAAGACTGCCCAGCCCGCCGGCAGTCGAAGAGCCCGTCTACAAAGTTCTTATGCCGCCGCTCTTGTTCGATGCCTCTTCGCCGGCGCCGCCTCCCGACCCGAGTGCGGAAACGATTCTTCTGGTGAGGACGGTGCGAGTTCGTCCAAGCGTCGTTTTTCGCGGGCACGTCGAACCGGCGCGGGAAATGCCAACGCCGATATCTTTGAAAGCAGCGCCTCAGACGACGGCCGCTCCCCCTCCGCCTGCGCCGAAAACGCCTCAGCAAAAACCCTCCGTGGTGGCAAAGATGAAAGCGTTCCTCCATCGGTTGTGGAATTAATCGCTGAGGGTTGCGGCAAGACGGATGCTCACATTCCTTCGTAGTTGGGACCGCCGCCGCCTTCGGGAACGACCCAGTTGATGATCTGGTAGGGATCGGCGATGTCGCAGGTCTTGCAGTGGACGCAGTTTGACGCGTTGATTTTCAGCCGCAGCTCGCCTTTCTCCGCGGCCATTTCGTATACCGCCGCCGGACAAAAGTATTGGCAGGGATTTCCGTATTCGGTGACGCATTTTGTGGAACAAACGTTCAAATCGGCGACGACGAGATGGCAGGGCTGGTCTTCCTCGTGGCGCGTTCCGGAGTGATAGACATCGGTGAGGCGGTCGAAGGTCAGCTTGCCATCGCCCTTGAAGCGCTCGGGAGCGGGCGCGCCGTTGATTTTGTGATAGGCCTTATAGCCGGGGTGCGAGCGCATCGGGTCAATCAGGCCGCGCCCGCCGGAAATGAATTGCAAGCCCGCGTGAAACATTCCGCCGAGAAAACCGTGCTGAAATGATTGATGGAAATTGCGCACCGACCAGAGTTCTTTTTTGATCCAGCTCTGCTCGACTTTTTTCGGAAAGGCCGCGAGCGTTTTCGACGAAGTGTCGCCCGCAAGCAATCCCTCGAAAATAGTTTCGGCGGCCAGCATCCCGCTCTTCATGGCCATGTGAATGCCCTTGAGGCGCTGCGAATCCAGAAAGCTCGCGGAGTCGCCGATGATCAGCCCGCCGTCCACATAGGTTCGCGGCATGGCGTACCAGCCACCGTAAGGAATCGTCTTCGCGCCGTAACGAACCAGCTTTCCGCCGTCGAGAATGCGTTTCAGGAACGGATGCGTCTTGTATTTCTGGAACGCTTCGTGCGGGTCGAACTGCGGATTCTGGTATTCCAGAGCGATCACCAGGCCGATCGAAAGGCGGTTGTCGCGGAGGCCGTAAATCCATCCTCCGCCGTACGTGCTGAAGTCCACCGGCCAGCCGAGCGTATGCGCGACAAACCCGGGCTGGATGCGCCCCGGCTGCACATCCCAAAGCTCCTTGATGCCGATGCCGTAGGTTTGCGGGTTGATGTTGTCGAGCTTTTTTCTGGCGACGAGGTCTTTGGTCAGCGAGCCGCGCGGGCCTTCAGCGAGCACGGTGACTTTCGCGCGCAACTCATAGCCCGGTGTGTAGTTGTCCTTGGGCTTGCCATTTTTATCCACGCCTTTGTCTTCGGTGATGACTCCGGCGATGCCCTCGCCCTCGTAAATCAATTGCGCGCCGCCAAATTGCGTGAAGAGATTTACGCCCGACTTTTCCACCAGGCCGCCGAGCCACTTCGCAAGCTTGCTCAGCGAAACAACGTAATTGCCGCGGTTCTTGAATGGCGGCGGGGTGATGGGAAAGCGATAGGCGGAATTCTTGGTGAAGAAAAACGCGGCATCGTCGGTGACCGGCGTATCGAGCGGCGCGGACTTCTCAAAATCCGACACCAGTTCGGCGAGCGCGCGCGGATTCATGATGGCGCCGGAAAGCTGATGCGCGCCGATTTCGCGGCCTTTCTCGAGGACGTAGATACTTTCGGCGGAAAGCGCAGGCTTTCCGGCGGCGGCCCGATTTCACGTCCACCGTGAATGGGAATCGTCACGGCTCGGCCATCGGGATGATTCCAACGCTCGTGGCTTCCTGTTGTGCGAGTGAGGACGAAGCCGAGAATACGGGCGACGCGCTGAAAATCGCGCGCCCTTGCACTAGGCATGAAGGATCTCGGTGGAGTCGGCGGGCAGGGTCTGTCCTTTCTCGCGGTACTCTTCCGAAATCATTTCGAAGACACGGGTCAACTCTGCAAGGGCACTCTCCCGCGTGTCCATCAACGCGTAGCAACCCGGGATGGAAGGGATATCAGCAACCCAAGAACCATCCGGTTGCCGATAGAGAACCGTTTTGTAGTTTTCGAGTTTCATACGACTACGGCCATTATACAACGGAGCGAGGGGGTACCCCCAAAGCCCTACTAGCGCTTCGTCTTTCGGGAGACTCGAGAGACTTTTGATTCCAGGTCGCCCTTGCTGAAAACGAAGTCATAGGAAGTGTACGGCCTAATCTTCGAGAGTACCGCATCTCTGGAAAACTCTATGATCATCGGCTTCCGCCCGGACGTAACCAAATACAACCAGAAATGCTTGTCCTGGCAAAGCGTTCTGAATTGCTGTCCTCCCAGCTTCACATATTTACCCTCAATCCTGGGAATGGTCTTAACTTCGATTTTCCGCCCACTAGACTCAATGTCGTATCCTGTTCCCCGTGTGGTGTTTCTCTTTGGTTGGCGGCCGTTTGCCTTTTCATATTTCTTGACAGCCTTGAGGGCTCTTTCCTCTTTGGAAAGGGTCTCCGATGTAGGCATCTCAGAGACCTCCTTGACCTACTTGGTTTTCTCGAGCTGCTCCGTCAGGGCGGGCATGATTTCGAAGATATCGCCGACGATGGCGTAGTCGGCGATTTCGAAGATGGGGGCGTTCTGGTCTTTGTTGACGGCGACGACGGTGCGCGAGCCTTTCATGCCCACGACGTGCTGAATCGCGCCGCTGATGCCGAGGGCAAGATACAGCTTGGGAGCAACGGTCTGGCCGGAGCTGCCGATCTGGCGGTCCATGGGAAGCCAGCCTTCATCGCAGATGGGCCGGGACGCGGCGATTTCGCCGCCAATGGCTTTAGCGAGCTTCTCGGCCAGAGGAATATTTTCGGGCGCCTTGATGCCGCGTCCGATGGCCACGATGATGGGCGCCTGGGTGAGGTCCACGGCTTGCTTGGCCTCGCGGAAGAGTTCGAGCGGCTTGGTGCGAATCTGCTCAGGCTTCAGGTCAACGCTGGGCTTGCTCACGGAGGCCTTGCCGGAAGCGTGTGCCGCGACCAGGTCGGCGCGGAACGCCCCGGATTGAAACGACGCGAACCACGGCGCGGCGCCTTGAAACGTGACATCGGCCACGGTCTTGCCCTGGAACATCTGGCGCACAAAGACCAAACGGCCATTTTCGCAGCGGTAGCCAACGCAGTCGCCAATCATGCCGCGATGGAGCGATGCGGCGAGCTTGGGAGCGAAGTCGCGCACCTGATAGGTATGCGGGAAAAGAACGAGGTCGGGCTTCGCCGAGGTAATCACTTGAGCCAGCGCTTGCGTAAAGCCGTCGGCCGTGTAGGCGTCCAGCAGGTCATGCTCGACGAGCAGAACTTCGTCGAGTTTCTTCCCGGCAAGTTCGTCGGCGAGCGCGGCGACCCCTTTGCCAATCACGGCGGCGGCAAGCGTCCCCTTGGTCTCCGCGGCAATCTGCTGCGCGGCGGCGAGCGTCTCGAAGCTCGCTTTGTTCCATTTCGCCTGGCGCTGTTCGGTGACGACGAGGATTTTCATGATTACAGGACTCGCGCTTCGAACTTGAGTTTTTCGACGAGCTTTGCCGCAGCTTCTTTCGGCGTGCCGGTGAGGAACTCCGTCTTCTTGGTCTTCTGCGGCACGTAGATGCGCTCGATAAGCTGGGTAGGCTCGCCGGAAGCGCCCAGGGAGTCGCGCGAAATCACGGCGATTTCTTTCTTCTTCGCCGCCATGATGCCTTTGAGAGTGGCGTAGCGGACTTTGTTGATGCCCGATTGAATGGAAAGCACTGCCGGGAGCGGGCATTCCATCCACTGAAACCAGCCGGCCTCGAGTTCGCGCTTGAGCTTCATCTTTCCGTCCTGGACGTCAATCTGCATGATGATGGTGGCGTGCGGCAGGTTGAGAAGGCCCGCCAGGAGGACGCCCGTCTGGCCGAAACCGTGGTCGTCACTCTGGAGACCGGTCAAAACCAAATCGGCCTTTTCCTTTTGGATGGCCGCGGCGAGCGCGCGCGCCGAGCCGAGCGGATCGAGCGCGAAAAACTTGTCGTCCGCGACGTGGATGCCGCGGTCGGCGCCTTTGGCAAGCGCCTCCTTGATAGTCTGCTTGACGCGGTCCGGCCCCATCGAGAGCGCGACAACTTCTCCGCCGTGCTTTTCCTTGAGCCGCAGCGCCTCTTCGAGCGCGAAGCTGTCCGGCTCGTTCATCTCGAAGCCGATGTCGGCTTCGCGAATCCAGTTCCCGGCGATCTGCAGGGGCGCGTCTTTCGCCGGAACCTGCTTGATGCAGACGATAATGTTCAAGAACCCTCCCAAGAACAGGGAAACTCAGCGGCCTTCCCAGCGGCGGAAGATCAGGGCCGCGTTTGTGCCGCCGAAGCCGAACGAATTCGAGAGCGCATATTCGACGGCAGCTTTGCGCGCGACGTTGGGGATGTAATCGAGGTCGCAGACCGGGTCAAGATTTTCGTAATTGATGGTAGGCGGAAGGATCTGGTCGTGCAGCGCCAGGACGCAGATACCGGCTTCGAGGCCGCCCGCGCCGCCCAGCAGGTGGCCGGTCATGGACTTGGTGGAGCTTACGGGCACTTGCTTGGCGCGGTCTCCGAACACACGTTTTAACGCCGTCGTTTCGATGGCATCGCCAAGAGGGGTCGAGGTGCCGTGCGCGTTGACGTAGCCGATGGCAGCGGGCTCGAGTTTGGCGTGGCGCAGCGCCGCATTGATCACGCGGTAAGCGCCGTCGCCGTTCTCCGCGGGTTGCGTGATGTGGTAGGCGTCGCCGGACATTCCGTAGCCGACGATCTCCGCCAGGATCTTCGCGCCGCGCTTCTCGGCGTGTTCGAGCGCTTCGAAAATCAGGATGCCGGAACCCTCCCCGACGACGAAGCCGTCCCGCTCGGCGTCGAACGGGCGGCTGGCGCGCGCCGGCTCGTCATTGCGCGTGGACAGGGCTTTCATGGCGGAAAAGCCGCCGACGCCCATGGGAGTGATGGACGCCTCGGCGCCGCCGGAAATCATCATGTCGGCGTCGCCGCGCTGGATGATCTTGAAGGAGTCGCCGATGGCGTGCGCGGAAGCCGAGCAGGCCGTCGCCGTTGCCGAGTTTGGCCCACGCGCCCCATAGCGGATGGAGATGTGTCCGGACGCCAGATTTATAATCGCCGAAGGAATAAAGAACGGTGAGATCTTGCCGGGGCCGCCCTGGAGGAACTTGCCGTGCTCGCGCTCAATAATGTCGAATCCGCCGATGCCCGAGGATACGTACACGCCGGTGGTGTCGGCTTCCTCGGGGGAAGGCTGCCAGCCGGACATACGCACGGCAAAGTCGGCGGCGGCCAGGGCCAGTTGCATGAACCGGCCCATTTTCTTCAGTTCTTTTTTTTCGATCCACCGGAAGGGATCGAAATTTTTCACTTCGCCGGCAATCTGGCAATCGAATCCCGTGGGATCAAACCCGGTGATCCGGGCGACGCCGCTTTTCCCGGCGAGAATATTTTTCCAGACTTCCTCGGTGCCGATGCCCAGCGCACAGACCAGCCCGACACCCGTTACGACGACCCGGCGGTTCAAAGTTGCAATTCTCCTGTTTCGGATTCGGCGGCCGGACTATTTCTTTGCCTGGGCATGCTTCTCGATGTACTCGATGGCGTCCTTGACCGTAGTGATCTTCTCGGCGTCTTCATCGGGAATCTCGATTCCAAACGCCTCTTCAAAGGCCATAACGAGCTCGACGGTATCGAGCGAGTCTGCTCCCAGGTCGTCCACAAACGAAGCGGTGGGGGTCACTTCGCCCTCGTCCACCCCGAGCTGTTCCACGATGATCTGCTTGACGCGTTCTTCGGTGCTAGCCATTCTTCATCCTCCGCACTGAACTTTTCGCAGCCCTTCTCCGCCGTGCCGCCCAGCACTACAGCCATTATAAGCAAAAGAGAACCTGCCCATTCTATTCAGGGCCTTCGCTCAGGTCAACCGCGAGGCGTCATCTTAAGCCATATACATCCCGCCATTCACGTCCAGCGTGTGGCCGGTGATGTAGCCGGCCTCGTCGCTCGCCAGAAAGACGATGGCCGCGGCGACATCCGTGTCTTTGCCCATGCGGGCGAGCGGGATGCGCGCATTCAAATCCTCTTTGACCTTGTCGGGCAATGGATCGGTCATCGGCGTGGCAATAAAGCCCGGCGCGACGGCATTGACGGTGATATTGCGCGAGGCAATTTCGATGGCGATGGCCTTGGTCAGGCCAACCAGGCCGGCTTTGGCGGCAACATAGTTGGCCTGGCCGGCGTTGCCCATTTCCGCCACGATGGAAGCGACGTTGATAATCCGCCCCGAGCGCTGGCGCATCATCACGGCAAGCGCCTGCTGGATGCAAACGTGCGCGCCGGTGAGGTTGGTGCGCAGCACCGCGTCCCAGTCTTCGGATTTCATGCGCACGGCCAGAGCGTCGCGCGTGATGGCGGCGTTGTTCACCAGAATATCCAGGCGGCCAAAGCGCTCGAGAACTTGTTTGAAGCCCGCCTTGATTTGGCCGGAGTCCGCGACATCCATGGGAACCGCAAAGGCTTCTCCCCCCGCGGCCGCGATTTCGGCGACGACTCCGGCGAGTTTCTCCGCGTTTCGCGCCGCGCACGCAACCTTCGCTCCCGCTTGCGCCAACGCCAGGGCCGTTGCGCGGCCGATTCCCTGCGACGCGCCGGTGACCAGAGCAATGCGATCTTTCAAGCTAAACATGAATGAAATTCACCTGCGCAGGAACCTTCCGGAGGGCGTCATGCTTCTGCCGTCTCCGCTTGCGCTTGCGCCAGTTTTTCGAGCGTGCTCTGAAGGCTTTTCTCATCCTCGACATTGAAGCAGTGCACGGAGCGCTCGATCTGCCGCAGGATTCCCGTCAGCACGCGCCCGGGGCCGACCTCGACGAAAGTGGTCACGCCCTCGTCAATGAGCAGGCGCATGGATTCTTCCCAGCGCACCGGGAGGGACACCTGGCGGACCAGGGCTTCGCGCGCTTCTTCGCCCGTGGAAATCGTGTCGGCGTCCACATTGGTGACGAGCGGCACCCGAAGGCTGGAGAAAGGAGTCTTGCGCAAGTCGGCTTCCAGCCGCGTTTGCGCCGGCATCATCAGCGCGCAATGGAACGGCGCGGACACCGGCAGAACCACGGCGCGCTTCGCGCCGCTCTGCGAGGCCAGCTCGACCGCGCGTTTGACAGCGGCGGCGTGGCCGGAGATGACGGTCTGCTCGGGCGAATTCAGATTGGCGGGAGCGACCACTTCGCCATCGGCGGCCTTCTTGCAAATCTCGGTCACCTGCGCCGGCGAGAGGCCCAGGATTGCCGCCATCGCGCCAACCCCCGCCGGGACGGCTTCCTGCATGTAGGCGCCGCGCTTGCGGACCAGCTTGAGGGCGTCGGGAAACGCCAGCCCGCCTGCGGCAACCAGCGCCGAGTATTCTCCCGAACTATGGCCGGCAACGTATTGAGGCCGGATGCCTTTTTCTTCAAGGATGCGGAAGGCGGCCACGGAAACCGTTAAAATCGCGGGCTGTGTGTTTGCGGTAAGCTTTAACTCTTCTTCGGTGCCCGCGAAACACATCTGCGAAATCGCAACGCCAAGGGCGGCGTCCGCTTCGGCGAAAACTTTCGCCGCTGCCGGAAACTTCTCCGCCAGTTCTTTGCCCATCCCCGGGTATTGAGAGGCTTGCCCGGGAAACAGAAATGCGAGTTTACCCATATCGTGCACCTGCGTTCGGAAAAGCAGCCTGCCGGGCCGCGCGCCAGTCGGTTAGGCGAGCTGAGCTACGGCAGCGAGCTCCTGTTCGATCTTTTCATTCATCTTGGCCCGGGCCAGCCCCGCCGCCACGCGGATGGCATTCTTGATGGCCTTGGCATTGGACCGTCCGTGGCCGATGACGCAAATCCCCCGGACGCCGAGCAACTGCGCTCCTCCAACTTCCGCGTAGTCCATCCTTTGCCGGAGCCCCTTGAATGCCTTGCGGGAGAACAAGGCCCCGAACTGGGCAGCGAGGGAACTGTCCAGAGACTTCCGGAGCAGGTCAAAAATGTGCAGCGCCAGGCCTTCACAGATCTTGAGCGCGACGTTGCCGATAAACCCGTCGCAAACGATAACATCCACATCGCCGGAAAAAATTTCGCGGCCCTCGACGTTGCCGACGAAATTCATCGGGCGGCGCTTCAGCCGGTTGTAAACGTCGCGGGTCAGCTCGTTGCCCTTCATCTCTTCCTCGCCGATCGACAGCAGCGCCACGCGCGGCCGGCGCGTCCCGAAGTTCGCCCGGTAATAGATTTCGCCCATGACGGCAAACTGCTCGAGATGCTCGGGCCGGGAGTCCACGTTGGCGCCTACATCGAGAATCACCGAAACGCCGCCCTTGGCGTTGGGAAACGGAGCGGCCAGCGCCATGCGGTCCACGGTCGGCAGAGTTCCCAGGACAAACCGCGCTACGGCCATCACCGCACCGGTATTGCCTGCGCTCATGAAACCGTCTGCCTGGCCGGTGCGCACCAGGCGGGCCGCGACGTGTACCGAGCTGTCTTTCTTCCGCCGAAAGGCCTGCATCGGCGAATCTTCCATAGTGATCACTTCGGTAGCGGGCACGATTTCCACGGGCAGGCCGCGCGTGGCGTACTTGGCCAGCTCATGCTTAATGGCCGGCGGCTGACCCACCAGCACCACCCGCACGCCCAATTCGCGCGCCGCCAGTACTGACCCCTCGACTTCCGGGCGCGGCGCATGGTCCCCTCCCATGGCATCCACAGCGATTGTAATCATCGGCACTCCGGTCAGCTGCGAGGTGGAGTTGCCCAGTAGGGCGGCCCGTCAGGCCGAGGTGTCCATAACTTCCCGGCCTTTATAGTAGCCGCAATGCGGGCAGGCCTGGTGGGGGAGCTTTCTCTCATGACAATTCGGACATTCGCCCAGCGTCACAGCGGTCAGATGGTGGTGCGCGCGGCGCCGATTCTTGCGGCCTTTGGAATGACGGCGTTTTGGATTCGGCATAGAAAGACTCCTCGTCCCTGCCCCATCTTTGGGTGAGGGCATTGTAATGGGCATTCCGCCCAGAAGCCTATTGTTTTTTGAACCAGTCCAGCTTCAGACGCGCCAGCGGCGCCAGGCGCGGGTCGGCCGCGTGGGATTCACAACGGCACTCTTCACTATTTAGGTTCACACCGCAATGCGGGCACAGGCCGCGGCAGTCGCCCCGGCAAATCACTTTCATGGGAAGCGCCAGCAGGACCTGTTCGGCCAAAACGTCGGCCAGAAACAGGCCTTCCCCCTGGAAGAAGGCGATCTCCGTGTCGTCTTCCCTCAAGTGCACTTCATCTTCCTTGGCGATGGTCTTCATCGGCCGGTAGAAAAGGTCGAAATCACGGCTGACTTCCTCGACCACCGGTTCGAGACACCGGGCGCAGACCAGCTCGAGCTTGGTTTGCAACGAGCCGGTAATGCGAATCTGTCCCTCGACAAGTTCTGCGGACGCGCGCACTTCGAGCGGCCCCGCTTGCTTGAATTCGCCCGAATGGTAATCCACGCTTCCGGGAGCATAGCTCTTGCGGATGCGAACTTTGCGGACCGCCAGCTCTTTGACGTCGAGAAACATCGCTTTTTCGCGGCTTTTCCCCTTGCCCGGTCATTATACGGTGCTCGTAGTCGGTGTCAAGGAAACCGGTGAAAAGCCCGTTCCTGAGCGTAAATTGGCATTCCCGTGCGACACCGCAAGGCCTTCTTATTCCCAGAGCGAGTCCATCCAAAAAGAATCCTCCCCGGCCGGGTGATCCGATGGCTCGGCGTTCCCGAAGTTATTGACACTTGACACTCCCACAAGGGCGGTGATATTACTCCCGCGTTGGCCTTACGGGACGCTGAGGCGGGCTTATGTTTGCGAGTTCACACTCCCAAGGTCACTTCCGGGTTTGTCATTGGGCTGTTCTTTTCCAGCTCCTCAAGCCTCACTTATTTCAGCCGCGTCCAG
>WNFA01012660.1_pt1 | contig 10272 bp, 10 predicted proteins | sample 5400481 | NCBI WGS metagenome assembly WNFA01 (sample SAMN13153340, study PRJNA577476) | soil metagenome | isolation source: 120 cm saprolite under Douglas fir tree site 2 hole 1 replicate 2 | place: USA:California | collected 2015-04-18 | reverse complement strand
ACCAGCAGGGTCACGCCAACCATGAGGGCGGCCATGCTCGACGTTGCCAACGCCCCGGTCCGCAGGTCAGGACTGTTGATGACGAGGGCGTGCCGGGCACCCAGGGCCAGCAAGATGGCGCCCAGGATGACGGCGCTGATGTGGGCCAGCCGCCACTTCACTCTCTGGGTCATCCGAAGCCACTGTGCTCCGGTGCCGCAGCCACCAGCGGACGGGACGAATTTCGTAGCACGATCGTCACAGAAGTTCGGGCTTCCCGGCCCGATATAGCTTCCATGGCCGTCTGCAAGAAGTGCGGCTGCGCCATTCCGATCGGGAGCAAGACCTGCGACATGTGCGCCGCGGTTGGCGCCGTCGCGCCGGTCCATCAGCCCCAGGTTTGGCAGGCGCCCACGAACGCGGCAGGCCCGACCGAACTGTCGTCCTCAGCGGCCAGCTGGGCGGCGGCGGGGGCTGCACGCCCCGCGCTAACGACCGACCTCAAGAAGGCCGAAAAGAAAGTCCGCGAGGCCTGGCAATTCATCGCCGCAATCGGCCTCCTCAACATCGGCATCGGCATCCTCGCCGAAGCCGCCAGTATCACGGTGCTTCTCAACTATTTCGACTGGTTCTCAGTCGGGGTCGGCGTCGTCTTCCTCGTACTCGCGTACTTCATCCGGGGTGGCTCGATGGTCGCGATGGGGATCACCATCGGCCTTTACGCGCTCGACACCTTCCTCCTCTTCTGGACCGGGCACTTCGCGATCATCCGCATCATCATCCTGGTGTTTCTGGTCCAGGGGCTCGGCTCCCTGAACCTGCTGCGCCAACAGCGGAAGGCAGCCGCCCAGCAGCAGACGATGGGATCCGATCAATTGCACGCGGCGTGATCCTCGTTAGCCGCTGCCGACGATCTCTACGAGCGTGTCGGGAAGGCCGAACCACGCGCGCAGCACCGGGCCGCTGATCTCATCGGTCTGGCTGCTCCCTCGCAGGCGAACACCCAGCACGCGCCCGGAGGGGCCCTTTTGCAGGATGTCGATCCCGACCAGCCGGTCGCCCAGGTCCTCGTCATTGATGCGCAGGAGCTGGGCGGCATCGGTGGCAGAGAACGGACCCACCTGCCACGACGGCGCCCGGTCCAGTGGATCCGCGATGCCGCGCAGATAGGGCAGGTTGACCGCCGGCTTTAGTCCGTGGTTCCAATGAATGAAGCCGTACTCGCTGTTCTCGGTGTGGCCGCCGCCCGACGCCATGTAGAGCGCGCTCAACAGCTGCCCGTTGTAGGTGAGCACCTGGCCCCGGGTCGCATCGACCGCGTCGCTGCTCGCTTTGACCTGCTCGGTGAGTCCGCTATAGGCCTGGTCGAACTGGTTGCCCTCGAGGTCGAAGTCGCCGCCCCCCGAGATCTTGTGCATCGCATAGGTGCGCGCGGCGATGGCTTGCGCCTTGAGCGCCTCGACACCCCAGTAGGCTGGCATCTCGGCGGGAACGACGCCTTTGAGATAGTCCTCGATCGGCAAGACGTTGACCGGCAGTACGTTCGCGCCCCCCTTCGGAATGAGCCGTAGCTCGCCGCTGTATCGCCACTGCTCGGCGCCCGTCCGGAAATCGCCCCCCATCGTCTGGAGGATGTTGGTTCGGATCCCCGCCGGGCTGGCGCTGTGAATCACGAGCGGGCGGTTGAACGAGACCGATGTCCGACGGACGCCGTCAGGCGACTGCAGGAAGGCCTCCGGAAGTCCGGCCTGCGAGGTGTCGAATCCGAGAAGCTGGCCGGCCGCGCCCGACAGTTGCGGGTAGCCGACGACGGTGACCGGCTCGGCGACGAATGGCATGGGTCCAAACACGCGCGGCCACGGACGAGCCAGGTCGATGGGCCCGTGGGTGAGCGCGATCCGCACCATTCCCGACGTGTCGCGGCTATCGATCCGGCTGTTCTGGTAGTACGCGGCGAGGATCTTCGTGTCGTCATCCCCGGCCCCCGCACGCCCGCGGGCGCCCCACTGGCTCATTCCGAGTCCATGGCCGTTGCCCCGGCCCTTGAACAGGAAACCGCTCAGATGGAAGCGGGTTGGCTCGCCGATCTGGAGTGGGCTGCCGTGCGTCTCGAGCTCGACCGTCATTGTGAAGTCGCCGACAGCCGTTGGGGCGAGCGTCACCAGCGTCAGGGCCACCGTCGCAGCCGGAGCGACGGGCTGCCCCAGGGGGCGCGCGTCGGCGCTGACCGGCTTTCCATCGGCACCCTTCCAGGTCAGGTGGACGAGGTCGTGGGCCGCCCACACGTCTGCCGTATCGTTGCGCACCTGTAGGTCCAGTCGCACGACGCCGTCCATCGGCGGGTTGTGGGGGACGACCGTCCCCGTCACGAGGGTGGCCGCTGCGGCGGCGCTGGCGGTCGTAGCCGGGAACATCCATGCGAGCAGCGCCACGACCGCGATCAGCAGGGGGACTTGACGCGGCGGCACCTTGCTAGTATCGGACACGCGGAAGAATCCGCGACCTCATATGAAAGGGATCGGCCGCGCCAGCTGCGCAGTGGTGCTGGCGCTGGCGTTGCTGCTGAGCTCGTGCAACCTCCCTGGCTTGCCCACGCCGCCAGCCTCCGCCTCGCCATCGAATACGAGTCGCCTCGCCCATCTTCAGCTGGGCGAGGCTGAAGATGCGCAAACGCTGGACCCGGCGCTGATCAACGACCCCACCTCTTTGGCCATCGGCGCCGAGCTCTTCCAGGGGCTGACTCGGCTCGATGCGACCCTTCGTCCCGTGCCGGCCCTGGCTCAGAGCTGGGAGATCACGGATTCGGGGCGGGTCTACACGTTCCACCTGCGCGCGGCGAAGTACCAATCGGGCGCGACCGTCCAGGCCCAGGACGCCATCACCGCATGGAAGCGCGCGCTCGCGCCCGAGACCGCGAGCCCCCTGACGACCTTCTTCGCGCCCCTCGGCGCGCGCTACCCCGGGGACTCCGTCGGCGACGTGCAGGCGGTCGACCAGAAAACGCTCATCGTGCGCATGACCCAGCCCGACAGTTCGCTGCTGACGCGGCTCGCGTTGCCGCCCTACTGGCTGGACGATCCCGGCCTCAATGGAGCCGTCTCATCAGGGAGCGGCCCGTATCACCTCGACAAGTGGGACCGCGGCCACAGCCTGCAGCTCAGCGCCTTCTCCGACTATTGGGGCCCCCGACCGCAAGTGCGCAAAGTCGACATCGAGATCGAGCCTGATTCGGCCACACGACGTACCTCGGCTTCAACACCGTCGCCGGGAGTGGCTACGGACCGCCCGAGCGGGTGGCGATCGCGCAGGCGATCGACCGCGGGCGGCTCACCGACCTCGCACTCTTCGGGTCCCTGCTGGCCGCTCCGGCGACCGATCTGATTCCGCCCGCCGTGGCCGGCCATCTTGATCGGGCGCTGCCCGCCTTCGACCCGGTCGCCGCCCGGACCGCTCTCGACCAGGCGGGCTTCCCGGGGCAGATTGGGCTCTACTTCTCGACCAATTCGACCGTCGGACGCGTCGCCCGTGACCTGCAAGATCAGATCAGCAGCGCGACGGGTCGGACCGTCAACCTTCATCCGACCGGCGATTTCTTCTACCGCGCCGCGCTCGACCAGCTCCCCGTCTTCATCGATACCTGGAGCGCCGACTTTCCCTACGCGTCCGACGTGCTCGACAACCTGCTCGCCTCGAACGCACAGTTCAACAATCTCCACCTGAGCGACCCACGGATCGATGCCGCCCTGGCGGCGGCGAAGGCCGCCCCAAACTGGGACGACGCGATCAAGGCGTATCAGCAGGCAGAAGAGATTGCACTCACCGATCACCGGCTGATTCCCCTTTACAGCGGCGTCGAGCCGTACCTGGTTCGATCCGGGCTGAAGGTGCCGTTCAGCGGCGGTACCATCGCCTACCGCTGGGAGGATGTTCGATAGGATCAATTCGGTGAAGGATCGGAGCTCGCACCGCGCGCGGGTGCTTCGCTACGGCGAGGAGGCCGGCGTCCGGGTCGACGACCAGCTCGCCGCCGAAGAGCCGCTGGAAATCCGCATCGGCGGCACTCCACTGACCGTGATGATGCGGACGCCGGGACACGAGCGCGAACTGGCGCTCGGATTTCTTTTCGGCGAGGGCATCATTCGCAAAGCCTCCGATGTCGCGCGCATGTCGGTGGTCCCCAACGGCCAGCACCCTGACCTGGAGAATGTCATCGACGTCGACCTGGCTCCGGCTGCGCCGGGCGTCGACCGCCGGTGGCAACGCAACTTCCTCGCCGCGTCCAGCTGCGGACTCTGCGGCGTCAGCAGCATCGAGGCGATCCACGAGTCGGCGCCGCCGCTGCCGGACGACGGTCTCGCCATCGACCGCGACGTCATCTACGGTCTCGACGCGAGGCTGCGATCGGAGCAGGCGATCTTTGCGCGGACCGGTGGCCTGCACGCGGCCGGCCTGTTCACCGCAGCGGGCGAGCCGGTGGCCGTTCGGGAGGACATCGGACGGCACAACGCTGTCGACAAGATTGTCGGTCACGCCGTCGAGCGGCAGCTGCTCCCGCTCGACCACCACATCCTGATGGTCAGCGGGCGGACGTCGTTTGAAATCGTCCAGAAGGCGCTCCAGGCCCGCATCCCGGTGCTGGTGGCGGTCTCAGCTCCCTCCAGCCTGGCCCGCGACCTGGCCCAGGCGTCGAATCTGACCCTGATCGGGTTCCTGCGGGGCCGCAGTCTGAACGTCTACAGCGGCCGGCAGCGCATCGAGGCTTAACCGCCGGCCGGCGCCCGCGAGCGCCCCTTAAGTTTCACTACTTTCCGTGACGACTTGGCGCGAGGCGGGCGGTAGCGTGCCGGGGTGTGAGCACCCTCAATTCCGCCGGCATCCCCGACGCGTTCTGGCGCGATCCCGTCGAGCGCGCGAAGTCCGATCCAGCCGCCTTCGGCCAGCTCTACGACCGCTACGCCGGCCAGATCTACCGCTTCGTCCGGGCGCGGGTGCGCGACGACGGCCTGGCCGAGGACATCACGTCCGAGGTGTTCCTCAGTGCGCTGCGGCACATCAAGAGCTACCAGGACCAGGGCCGTCCCTTCAGCTGCTGGCTCTACCGGATCGCCGTCAACGCCGTCGCCAGCCACTATCGCAACCAGCGGTCGCCGCTCTCGCTCGATGGGCATCTCGACGTCGTCTCGCCGCTGCTCGATCCACTCGACGAGGTTGTTGGTCGAGAGCGAATCCGGACCGTCTGGGAGGCCGTTGACCGGCTGCCCACCCAACAACGGGCGGCCATGATCCTGAAGTTCTCCGAGGACATGACGATGGAGGATGTCGGCGCGGTACTGGGCAAGACGCCGGCCGCCGCCAAGCTGCTGATCTATCGGGCGATGCAACGGCTGCGCCGCGAGCTTGTGCCAGCCTCGCTGGAGTCCCTCGCGCTAGCCTCCTGAAAATTTCCGTCCCCCTTGGGGGAGGGCAGAGTGGGGGTCACTTGGCGACAAGCTCTGCCATGACCTTCTCGACAAACTCGTTGAGCCGGCCCTTACCTTCCGACGGCCACTCCGCAATCAGGTAGCCGAAACCGGCCGCGCGCAACTGCGAAGCGCGGCGGCGCACCTGGTCCCACGGCCGCGACAGCGAGAGGGACGCCGAGCGAAGGATCGCTTTCGGATCTCGACCAGCCTTTTCCGCCAGCTGGTCGAGCAGCCGGGACTTGCGGACCATCGAATCTTCGGAGCCGAAGGCATGCCAGGCGTCGGCCTGGCGGGCGACGATCGGTAACATCAGCTGCTCGCCGCCGGCGCCGATCCAGATAGGCGGGTGCGGTCGCTGAACGGGTTTCGGGTGATAACTCGCGCTCGCCAGCTGGTAATGCCGTCCCTCAAAGGTCGCACGGTCCTTGGTCATCAGCAGCCGGATGACCTGCACGCCTTCCTCGAGGCGCTCGGCGCGCTCCTTGAGCGGCGGGAAGGGAATCCCCAGCGCCTCGTGCTCCGGCTGGTGCCAGGCGGCACCCAGGCCGAGCTCCAACCGGCCCTTGGAGATGTGGTCAACGGTGATCGCCTCGGTCGCCAGGACCGAAGGGTGGCGGTAGGTGATCCCGGTCACCAGCACCCCGAGGCGGATCCGGGAGGTGACTCCGGCCAAGCCGGCCAGCAGGGTCCACCCTTCGAGGCATGGGCCATTCGGGTCGCCGTACAGCGGCGTGAAGTGGTCGAACACCCAAACGCCGTCAAAGCCGGCCGTTTCGGCGAACTGCACGCGTTCGACCAATTCGGGCCAGAGGAGCTGGTGCTGCGCCACGTCTAGACCAATCCGCATTTCTCTGCCACAATACACAGCGGTCTGCGCTAAGGTTTAACCGAACGTTCATTTGGCTTTCGCTAAAGCCTTCGGCGGAGCCGCCACAGTGTCGAGGGGATTCGAATCAGGGAAGGAGGAACCATGAAGTTACGTTCCGCGCTTGGGCGTTCGGTGGCTCGGTTGCTGACGGTCGGCCTGCTGTCGGCGGTGGTAACCGGATTCGCGCCGGCGGCGGCTTCGGCCAACGGCTCCGGTGACCAGAAGGACAACGCTAACGGGTGTCGCCTGTCGGAGGATAGCGGTGTCCAGCACGTCATCTACGTACAGTTCGACAACACGCACTTCACGCGCGACAACCCCAATGTTCCATCCGACCTCGAGCAGATGCCCAACCTGCTCAACTTCATCAGGAAGAACGGCACGCTCGACACCAATCACCACACGCCCCTGATCTCGCACACCGCGACCGATATCCTGACGTCGCTAACCGGCGTCTACGGCGACCGTCACGGCGTGCCGGTGTCGAACAGCTTCAAATACTTCACGCCAGCCGGCAAGGCACGGACCGGCGTCTCGTTCGCCTACTGGACAGCGCCGATCTTCGACGTCAGCCCGGGCACGCCTACCGACACCACTACCAACATGCTTACCGCGGAAGGCAAGAACGCGCCCGCGCCCTGGGTCCCGTTCACTCGCGCCGGCTGCAATGTGGGGTCGGTCGCGACCGCGAACACGATCTTGGAAAACACTGGAATCGACGTTCCAACGGTTTTCCCTCCCGATCCCGTGACCCATGTGCCTTCGCCGGAGATGCTAGAGGTCGCGAGTAATCCGGGCCAGGCATTCGCAGACTTCGTGGGCATCGGGATCCATTGCGCCTCGGGCAGCGCGGTCTGCGCCGGTGCGAATGGGCGTTCCGATCTCTTGCCTGCCGAGCCCGGCGGTTACACGGGCTTCAAGGGGCTGTTCGGCCACAAGTACGTCGCGCAGCAGGTGAGCCCGGGCGGACCGCTCACCGACCTGAATGGCAAGGTCATCCAGGACTCGGCCACGCCTCCCCATGTCGGCTTCCCCGGCTTCGACGGGATGTCGGCCGCGGTTTCCCTGTCCTACGTCGCCGCCTTGCAGGAGCACGGCGTGCCCGTCACCTACGCCTACATCTCCGACGCGCACGACAACCACGCGGCCACTCCTCCCTTCTCATTTGGTCCGGGCGAGGCCGGCTACGTCGCCGCGCTCAAGGCGTACGACGACGCCTTCGGCAAGTTCTTCAATCGGCTCGCGGCTGACGGCATCGACAAGCACAACACGCTCTTTGTCTTCACCGCGGACGAGGGTGACCACTTCGGTGGCGGCACCCCAACGCCCGCCGGCTGCGATGGCGTCAACACGCCCTGCGTCTATAGCCACGTAAACTGCCGGGCCGCGAACCCGACCTCCTGCCCAGCGAACAATGTTGGCGAAACGAACGCGAACATCGCCGGCCTACTCGCCACCCAGCAAGGCATCACGACCGCCTTCACGGTGCACGCCGACAGCGCGCCAACCGTCTATATCACTGAGAATCCTGGGAACCCACCGCGCGATGCAGCACTTACGCGCGCCTTCGAGCGGGCTGCCGGCAACCTTACCGGCATCAACCCGCAAACTGGGGCGACGGAGCAGATCATGCGAGCGATGGCTGATCCGGTCGAAATGAAGCTCCTGCACATGGTCACCGCGGACCGGTTCCGCACGCCGACCTTCACCTACTTCGCCGACCCAGCGTACTTCCTCTTCGCCGGCGCGCCCAACTGCACTCAGGCCTGCATCTCTCAGCAGTTCGGGTTCGCGTGGAATCACGGTGACTTTCAGCCGGAAATCGTCAACACCTGGCTGGGCCTCGTCGGTCCGGGGGTGCGTCATCTTGGAGCCACCAGAGCGATCTGGTCTGACCACACCGACATCCGTCCAACCATCCTCGCGCTCACTGGTCTGCACGATGACTACGCCAGCGACGGGCGTGTCCTAGTAGAAGCCCTGAACGGCGACGAGCTGGCAGGGTCGCTGCGGAAGAATCGCGACACCTTCGTGGAGCTTGCCCAGGTCTACAAGCAGATCAACGCGCCGGTCGGCGAGCTTGGGCTGTCGACGCTGGCGAGGTCGACCAAGGCGCTGCAGGGTGACGATGCCACGTACGCGACGATCGAGAACCAGCTGATCGCGTTGAACACCCAGCGCGACACAATCGCGGGCCAGATGATCGCGATGCTCAACGCCGCAGCGTTTGACGGCAAGTCGATCAACGAAGAGCACGCGCGAGACCTGATCCAGCAGGCCGAGAACCTGCTCGGCCACAGCGACGACCAACAGGGCGACTAAGCGGGTTGGCGAAGGGGCCGGCGCGGTCGCCGGCCCCTTGCTCATGAAGCCGACCTTCTTTGCGAAAGCCCCAGAATTGCGCGCCTGGCTCGAAGACAGCCACCTCAGAGCTAGTGAGTTGTGGGTTGGCTTCCACAAGCGAGGCTCGGGGAAGCCGAGCATCACCTGGCCGGAGCTAGTCGACGAGGCGCTGTGCTTCGGCTGGATCGACGGAGTCCGCAAGGGCATCGATGAGGTCAGCTATGCGAACCGGATAACCCCTCGAAAGCCCCGCAGCACCTGGAGCGCGATAAACATTGCGCGCGCGCAGGAGCTGATCGCTCTCGGGCGGATGCGCCCGGCCGGCCTCAGGGCCTTCGAGCGGCGGACCGATGAACGGTCGGCGGTCTACAGCTACGAACAACGAACGAAGGCCGGGCTCGATCCGGAAGCGGAGCGCTCGTTTCGCGCCACAAGAAGGCCTGGGCGTTCTTCCAGGCGCAGCCTCCGTCGTACCGGCGTGCTGCCACCTGGTGGGTGATCAGCGCCAAGCGCGAAGAAACCCGGCAGAAACGGTTGGCGACGCTCATCCGTGACTCGCAAAATGGGCGCACGGTCGGGCCCCTTACTCGCCGGCCCCGTTCGGTTTAACGAGTCGCCCCCGTCACGACGAGGATGACCAGCGAGAGGCCCAACACGACAAAGAAGACACCGGCAACCGGCCGCCACGTCCGCCCGAGATAACGGTTCGGAGGCCAGCCAAATGTTCTTCCCACCCGCGCGCTGCTTCTGTTCGCCTCGTCCTCCCATCGCCGCCCCAATCCCTTGAAGTCAAGGAGAAGGGCAACACCCATGGCGGCTGCCACTGGCCCGAAAACCAAGAAATAGATTTCGCCTGCTGACATAAGCCCAGCCCCTCACTAAGGTCAACGCAAAGCACCAGACCGCCTTGCAGACGTGGGCCCGACACGCAGCTGTCGCGGCCCGCTTCTATAGTTACGGGCGACCGTGATGACGACATCAGCGAGCCCCGGTGTGGAAAGGCGAGCGTGAAATCGAGGCCGCGGACGATCTTCGCCTGCCAGGAGTGCGGCAACCAGTCGACGAAATGGGTGGGCCGGTGTCCGGAGTGCGGCAACTGGAACAGTTACGTCGAGGAACAGGTCCGGGCGGAGCCGGCGTCGCACTCGGGCGGGCGGCGGGTCAGCATCTCGACCGCCCAGCCCTTGCCGCTGGCGCAGGTCCGCTTTACCCAGGCCAACCGGCTCAAGCTCGCGATGCGGGAGCTCAACCAGGTGCTGGGCGGCGGGATCGTGCCCGGCTCGCTGGTGCTGGTTGGCGGCGACCCCGGCATCGGAAAGTCGACCCTGCTGATGCAGCTGGCCAGCGAGGTCGCCGGATCATACGGCCCCGTCCTCTACGTGTCAGGCGAGGAGTCGGTTCAGCAGCTGAAGTTGCGGGCGCAGCGTCTTGGCATCGAGGGCGATCGCCTGATGGTGCTAGCGGAGAATGACCTCGACGGCATCATCGAGCATCTCGAAAAGGCGCGGCCGATGATGGCCGTCATCGACTCCATCCAGACGGTCTTCCTGGGAGGCGTCACCTCGGCGCCGGGCAGCGTCAGCCAGGTGAGGGAGTGCGCCGGCAGGCTGATGCTGCTGG
>WNFA01005874.1_pt1 | contig 10272 bp, 7 predicted proteins | sample 5400481 | NCBI WGS metagenome assembly WNFA01 (sample SAMN13153340, study PRJNA577476) | soil metagenome | isolation source: 120 cm saprolite under Douglas fir tree site 2 hole 1 replicate 2 | place: USA:California | collected 2015-04-18 | reverse complement strand
CGCTACTCGGCCGAGAAGCCGCCCGACATCTCCGCGTATGCGCGAGCCATCGATGCGGCTGTCCGGCCGCTCGGTTGTCACCTCCTGCTCGAGCCGGGGCGGGTGCTGGGCGGCCCAGCGGGTGTTCTGCTCACTCGCGTTCTCTATCTCAAGCGCAACCGCGGCAAAAATTTTGTCGTCGTGGACGCCGCGATGAACGATTTCCTGCGCCCGGCGCTCTACGGCGCCACACACCCCATCACCAAGGCTGTCCGGCGCCCTCGCTCTTCCCGCAAAATGCGCGCCGACGTGGTCGGTCCGGTCTGCGAGACAGGCGACTATTTCCTCCAGGACTGGCCGCTTGAAGAAGTCGCTCCGGGCGACCTGCTGGTGATCTGGGGCACCGGCGCCTACAGCTTTGTGGCTGCGTCGAATTATAATTCGCGGCCCCGCCCGCCCGAGGTGCTGGTCGAGGGAAACCGCTTCCGCTTGATCCGCCGCCGCGAATCGCAGGCAGACCTGGTCCGCGGCGAATAATCGGGCTCGTCTGATGTAGGGGCAAGCCCGACCATGCCCCTACAACCCGTTTGCCTCTCTGAGTTCCGATTTCAGTGCAGGCTTAGCGCTCGCCCCACTTGAGTTTGTTGCGGAGGACCTCGAAGTACGTCTTGCGCGTCGGGCGGACCAGCCGCAGCTTGCTGTCTGCCTTTGTTACACCGACGCGGTCGCCGGGCTTCAGCTCGACGCCCACCTGTCCGTCCAGCGTCAGAAAGACCGACTCCTCGCCGGCGCGGAATTCAATCTCGACCCGGGCGGTGTTGGGGATGACCAGCGGGCGGTTGGTGAGCGTGTGCGGGCAAATCGGCGTGATCACGAAGGCCTCAACCAGCGGGTAGATGATGGGCCCGCCGGCGGAGAGCGAATACGCCGTCGAGCCTGTGGGCGTGCAGACGATCAAGCCGTCGGCCCGGTAGCTGCACACGTATCCGCCGTCAAGGTGCAAGTCGAGGTCAATCATGCGCGCCAGCGCGCCCTTGTTGAGCACGGCGTCGTTGAGCGCCCGGTGGCGCTCGACCGGCTTGCCGCCGCGGATCACCTCTGCCTGCAGCAGGACGCGCTCGCTGATGCGGTGTTTGCCCTCCAGCACTTGCTCGAGGACGGGGTAGAGCTCCTCGAGCGTTACGCTGGTGAGAAAGCCGAGGCCGCCGAGGTTGACCGGGAGGATCGGCACGGAATGCTCGTTGAGCAGACGCGCCACAGCGAGCAGCGTGCCGTCGCCGCCCAGCACAATGAGCAGGTCCACTTTCCGGGGGAGCTGCTCCCGCGGCACTGTCCGGGGCGCTGACGGAGCGAAGCGGGCAGCCTCACTGCCGTGGTGACTCGCCGCCGCAGCGGCGGCCGGAGCAATACACGAAGCTGTCTCCTGATCGTAATAGACCTCGAGTTTGTGCGCCTCCAGCCAGTCGAGAAGCTGAGGAGCTACCTTGCAGACGTCTTCCCGCCGCGGCTTGGAGATGATGCCAACCGCTCGGATCATGGCACTCCGTTTCGCCTCGCCTTTAGCCGCTTGTGGCCCGCCAGGCTCGCCAGCCTTGGAAAAAGCTTTCGTCCTGAATCTTCGGCTGCAAGAAGCGCATTCTACTCCAGCCCCTCGCGGCGCGTCCCGCGAAATCAACCGGGACTCTTCTTCGCTTCGGGCTGGCGCAAAAAGCGCGCATGCAGAAAAAACTCCCGATTTCCTTCGGCGCCGGGCAGTCGGCTCGGCCGCACACCCTCAACGTGCAGCCCCGCCTGCGTCGCAGCGGCCTTCGCGCGTTCAATGGCGCGCTCGTGCAAACGCGGGTCGCGCACGATGCCGCCCTTTCCGATGTCCGCCCGCTCGAGCTCGAATTGCGGCTTCACCAGGATCAGAAACTCCGCCGTGGGTTTTGCCACAGCCACCACCGCCGGCAGCACTTTCGCGACGGAAATGAATGCGACGTCCATGCTGATCAGCTCGACTGCCTCGCCGAGGTCGGCGATTCTCAGGTTTCGGGCGTTCCGCTCGATCCGCACCACCCGTGGGTCCTGCTGCAGTTTCCACGACAACTGGTCGATGCTGACGTCCACCGCAAAAACGCGCCGGGCGCCGTGTTGCAGCAGGCAGTCGGTGAACCCGCCGGTCGAGGCGCCTACATCGAGGCACACCTTATCGGTCACGCTCACGCCAAACTCTTCGAGCGCGCCCTCGAGCTTCAGCCCGCCGCGGCTTGCGTAGCGAAGCTTGCCGCCGGCGAGTTCGATGCCGGCGTCTGCTGCGACCAGCGCACCCGCCTTCTCGAGTTTCTGGCCGTTGACGCGCACTTGCCCGGCCAGGATCAACCCTTGCGCCTTCTGGCGTGACTCAGCCAGGCCGCGCTCCGCCAGCAGCACGTCCAGCCGCTTCTTCCCGGCCTTCGTATTGGATTTCACGCCCGCCGCAGGACCAGGAACTCGGCCATCTCCCGCAGCCGGCCGGCGCGCTCGGCGTAAGTGGACAGCTCGCCGATGGCGCGGGTCGCGAGTTCCCGGGCCATCTGATGCGATTTTTCCAGGCCGTACAGCGCCGGGTAGGTGGCCTTGCGCTGCGCCTGATCTTTTCCCGCGGTTTTTCCCAGCGCCGCCGACGACTCCTCGACATCAAGGATGTCGTCCACCACTTGAAATGCCCAGCCGATGCTCTCCCCGAAGCGGCGCATCCGCGCCACGTCGGCTTCACCCGCGACGCCGCAAAGCGCGCCCGAAACGACTGACGCCCGGATCAGCGCCGCCGTCTTTGACCGGTGGATGTATTCCAGCATTGCCGGCGCAACTTCGCGGCCCTCCGCTTCCAGGTCGGCTACCTGCCCGCCCACCATTCCGTCCCGCGTGCCGGCAGCCGTCGCAACTTCATGAATGACGGCGACGCGGCGCCCCGGCTCGACCGGCGCCGCGGAAAGCGTCTCAAAAGCCAGCGTCAACAGCGCATCGCCGGCCAGGATGGCGGTGGCCTCGCCGAATTGTTTGTGGCAGGTGGGCTTGCCGCGGCGCAGGTCGTCGTTGTCGAGCGCCGGCAGGTCGTCGTGGATGAGCGAGTAGGTGTGGATGAACTCCAGCGCGCAGGCCACCTGGACGGCGGCCCGCGCCTCTGCATCGAAAATGCGCCCCGCTTCGAGGCACAGGATGGGCCGGATCCGCTTGCCTCCGGCAAAAACGCTGTAGCGAATGGCGCGATGGATCGACGCCGGCAGCGCATCCTCCCGCGGCAGCAGCTCGTCGAGCGCGATTTCGACCTGCTGGCGGTCTTCCTCGAAAAATGCGGGCAGCGTCACACGCTTTCTCTCGGGAGTATTTCCCTTCGGCAAGCTCGGAACAAGCCCGGGGCGGGCTCAGGATTCTTCTTCGGCTTCCGGTTCGAAAGGCTCGGCGACCAGTTTCCCATCGGCCTTCTTCAGCAGGACTTCAACGCGGCCTTCGGCCTGCTCGAGCTGCTTCTGGCAATCGCGGGAGAGCTCCACGCCCTCCTCGAACAGCTTCATGGCCTCGTCGAGCGAGAGGTTGGCGTTCTCGAGCCGCCGCACCACCTCTTCCAGGCGAGCCAGTGACCGTTCAAAGTCCGGCTTTCTGGCTGGCTCCGGTTTCTTGCTCGTCGTCGGGTTCACTCGATGGCTCCCGCAGAATCATCCGGCTCGCACGGAACGCTTCCTTCGGCGCCATGCGCCACAAATCCCGTTTCCCCCGGATTCACCGCTGGCAGGACGCGCAAAAGTAGCTCGAGCGGCCTCCCTGCTCGATTCGCCGGATCCGGCCGCCGCACCGCCTGCGACACTGCCGCGACTCGCGACCATAGACCCGCAGCATCTTCTCCAGGCCCTGGAACCACCATTCGGGATTGCGGAAGTCCGGGGCCGGATGGAGGCAGCATTCTAATGCACGGCGGAGAACGTTAACAACGGATTTGTGCAGACGGCGGGCCTCGCTGGGCGCCAGGCCGGCGGCGTCGCGCCGCGGATCGAGCTGCGCATGCCACAGCGCCTCGTTGGAGTAGATGTTGCCAAGGCCGGCGAGCCGCGTCTGGTCCATCAGCAGAAGTTTCACCGGCCGCCGCGCTCTGGCGAGCAGCTCCTGCAACTTTTCCGGCGTGAATCTCCTGGAGAACGGGTCCAGTCCAAGGCCTCGGATGCCCCGCGAGTCCTCCATCTGGGCCAGCCACTGCACCCGGCCGAAGTGCCTGCGATCAACAAAACCGAGCGTGCCGCGGCGCAGCTCAAACGCCACGTCAATGTGTCCCCCCGCGGCGGGCCGCGGACGATTCGAGAACGCCTTGGGCGAATCGAACCAGACCAGTAGCCCGTCGAGCCGGAAGTGCAGCGCCACGAAACCCCGGCTCAGGCGCAGCAGGAGATATTTTCCGCGGCGCTCGACGCCCTCGATCCGCTGGCCTTCGACGCTGCGGCTCAGCCTTGCCGGGCCCTGCGGGCGCGCGGCGATGGAATGGATGACGCGACACCGGACAATCGTCTGCCCGCAGACCAGCGGCCGCAAGGTGCGCGCCACAGCCTCGACTTCGGGCAATTCCGGCACGGGTGCGTGACTAAGGTCGACTGACCGGTGACAGCCGCAGTCGATGGAGGCGAACTTTTCCTTCGGCCGCGTCGCTAAACGGAGCCTGCAGGCCGCGGCCCTCGAACCAGGCGGGGAACTGGTCGCGGTAGTGCGGGCTGCCCTGCTGCCCGGACTCGCCCAGCGTGATATTCATCAGGGAGCTGTCGAGATCGGCGAGGTCGGCCACAAAACGCATCGCCGGGCCATGCGCCGGCTGGGCCGCTCGCACCGAGTACACTGTGCCGGGCTGCTCTGTGGGCCCGAGACTCAGCAGGCGTTGCCGCCAGCCTGACCGCCCAAGCAGGTGCAGCATCACCAGCGCGTTCAGTCGCCCCCATCGCCAGGCGGAGCTGTCCGCTTTCCCGGTATCGGCAGCAAGGCGCTGGACCGCCTGGTCGGCGCTGGCCATCAGCAGGTCGTCGAAGCTGTGGAATTCCGGGGGAAGCCAGTTGGCCGGCCGCTTGCGCAACACTCTCTCGAGGAAAACGGCATCGCGCCACTCGTAGAGAACTGCGGCATCCCCCAGGTGCGGCTGGAGCAGGTTCTGCATCAGCGCGCGCCGCGTGTACTCGACGAATGCCGTTTCCGTCGAGGCGGCCTGGGCGCGCCCGTCCCAGCCCGCGAGGTGCGCAATCAGCTCCCGAGCTCGCGTGTCCTTCGGCTGGGCAGCCCGGCTGGCTCCCACCAGTTGTTCAGCCAGGAAACGGTGCGGCATGCTGACAATGTCGTTCTGAATGGTCAGGAAGTCGCCGGGCCGGAGGTTCGGGTTTTGCATCAGCAGCTCGTAGATCCGGGCCGTGCGGTAGGGCGATGCCCAGCGGTCGGTCAGATAGTGCGGATAGCCTGGCCCCACTACGCGCGCATTGGCCGTGGCGATCACGCCGCCAGGCGGATTCAGCACCTGAGGCAACTCGTCGAAGGGAATGTAGCCGCTCCATTCGTAGTCATCTGTCTCGCCGGGCACAGGCACTGCGCCGGTGCTGTTCTTGCGCACCGGGATGCGCGCCGCCACGATGAAGCCGATGTTGCCGTCCACGTCGGCATAGACCGCGTTCTGCGCCGGGCCGGTTACACTGCGCAGCGCTTCGCGAAATTCATTCCAGTTTTGCGCGCGTCCCACAACGCCGTAGGACGACCCCAGCCCGCCGGGCTCGAGCGCCGTCCACCGCAGCGCGTACCCCCGGCCGCGTTCGCGGTACACGATCGGGCCGTGTCGCGTCACGATCACGTCGAAGAGCACGTCATCGCGGCCTCTGACGTGGACGCGCTCGGTGCGCACTTCAGCGGGCACATAGGTGCCGTTGGCCAGGTATTGCCGCGGATTATCGGGGTGGAGCGTCTCGATGTAGAGGTCCTGCACGTCGGCGCCGTTATTGGTGAACCCCCAGGCGATCCGTTCGTTGTGCCCGATGATCACTCCCGGAGCGCCCGGCAGCGTGAACCCCTTCACGTTCAGTCCCGGAGCCGTCAGATGAACGATGTACCAGATGCACGGTTCGCCGAGCTGCAGGTGGGTATCGTTCGCGAGCAGCGGCTTCCCTGAAGCGGTGTGGCTGCCGTCCACTACCCAGTTGTTGCTTCCCAGTCCCGCACGCACCTCTTCGTCAAACTGCTTGAGGACAGCCTCGGCGGCTCTCCACACCGCGGGCTCGGCTCGAACTTCTATTCGGGCCCGCGTCCGCTCCTTCGAGGCTGGGGGTCTCGCCCGGGGCGCGCCCGGCAACGGCGGCGCCTCTCCCACAACGAAGTGATCGAGCGGCGAATCCGGCGCGTAGAGATCGCGCGCCCGCTCCGCGTCCAGGAGCTCGGTCACCTTGGCGCGTTTCAGCTCCGCTTCCCAGGTTCGCGTAAGCGTCTGATACATGTAGCCGGCGATCAGCAGTGAATCGGCGGGCTTCCACGGGCGGGGCTCGTAGCGCATGTAGACAAATTCCCAGGGCAATTTTCCGCGACGCTCGGCAATGTAGCGGTTGACGCCGCGAGCGTAGGCCTCGAGCGACGCCCGCATTTCCGGATTGAGCCGTGCGATCTCGCGCTCCGCCGCGACGTACAGCCCCAGCGTCCGGTATTCGCGGTCGCGCTCGAGCGCCACCAGCCCGAACACCTCGGAGAGCTGGCCCGCCGCGGCGCGTCGCAGGACATCCATCTGCCACAGCCGGTCCTGCGCCAGGACGTAACCCTGCGCCGTGAACAGGTCTTCGGGCGAGCTCGCCCGGATGTGCGGCACGCCCCAGGTGTCGCGGTCCACCGTGACTTCCTGCTTGAGTTCGGGCAGGGAAGCAGCGCCATCGTACTGCGGCAGGGCGCGGTGCACCACCCACCAGCCCACCGCGAAAACCAGACCCGCCGCCAGGGCGACGGCCAGCGCCACATAGCCAAAGAACCGGACCAAAATTCTCACCTCGTTGCAAGAATGCGCGGGCGGAGTCTAGCCCACGACCAGGGATCGCGCAACCCGCGCCGCCGCTCCGACCGGGCCGGCGCCTCGCAAGATGGGGCCGACAACACTTGATTGGAGTAAACACAACGCCACCACTCCACCTCACCGTTGTATTCACCGTTCGACGTTTCCGGCGCTCCCCGGACCGTTTTCATTTCGTCGGCCTTTGACAAGTGTGCGTGGCGAGAACTGATTTGGCACGGGCTTCCAGTTCCGAGGCTCCGGGCTTGTTCATCTTCCGCAGGAGAGCTGCGTAGTCCCTTAGGGCAGTGGCGTACTCACTTAGGAGACTGGCAACGGGTAGGGGGCTCACAGATTCTCGAGCCTTTTCCAGGATCGGAACCGACTGTTTGAGAAGCTGCTCGGCTTCGCTGTAATTACCCTGTCTGACGCAGAGTCGAGCCAGACCATTTAGGCTATGAGCAACGCCAGTGTTCCAAGGTTCCGGGGACTTTTCCCAAATTGCCAGGGCTCGCTTGTAGAGAGGTTCGGCCGCGCTATCTTTGCCCAGGTCCAGGTAAATGTTGGCCAAAGTGAGAAGCACCCAGGCGAGATTGGGGTCGTCGGGCCGCGAGGTTCTTTCCGCTATTGCGAGGGCTCGTCGGCATAACGGCTCGACCTCGGAGTACTTTCTCTCATCCCAATCCAGTCTGGCCAAGCCCATCAGAACGTTAACCATTTGGGGACTATTCGAGCCAGAGGCCTTCTCAAGAAACGCGTAAACTCTCGGGTAAAGTGCTTCTGCTTCACGATACTTACTCCTGTCCCCCGCTTCGCCGAGCGTACGGTACGCCTCTGCTAGGTTAAAAAGCCCAATGCCTACCTCAGGGGCCTCCGGCCCTAGGACTTTCTCCCAAATCACAAGGGATTGCCGGTGGAATTCCACGGCCTCGGAGTAATTGCCGCATGCATGGGCTATCAAGCCCAGGTTGTTGAGGACTGCCGCAGCTTGGCGGCTATTCGGTCCCAGAGTCTTCTTGAAGATTCCAAGGGCCTCCCGGTAGAGCGGTTCTGCCTCTGTGTATTTCCCTTGTGAAAAACACGCTAAAGCCAAGTCGTTTAGGACCTCGCCCTCAACCTCATGGCCCGATCCCATGGTTTTATTTGAAATCGCGAGGGCTCGTCGGTAGAGCATTTCGGCCTTGGGGTAATTGCCGCGCCGGCTCTCGATAGAAGCCAAACTATAGAGGACGTCAGCCATCCGGGGATCTTCCGCTCCCAGAAGCTTCTCGCGGATTTCGAGAAAGCGACGATAAAGCGGTTCAGCCTCGTCATACTGTTTCTGCGCGAAGTACGCATCGGCGATCACACCGAGAGCATCGGCCGTTCGCGTGTCGTCCCGCGGAAACTCTTGCGCTTCCTTCAGAGCAGCTTTTCCAAGCTTCTCCGCTTCAACATAATTGCCTCTTTTCAACGCTGCAACGGCAGAGATCATGAGCTTCTTCCGATGCGCAATTCGGTAGTACCAGAAAGCCGCGATACACACGGACAGGCACAGTATTCCCGCTACGAGCCAGCGAATCTTCACGGACATCTACCTCACCCTGTGACAGTCACGGCTCAGTTCCTGCCCCGAGCGTGCCAATTGGCGCGCTCGAGGGCACGTTTCCTTTCTAAATGTGGTAAGTACCTCTTATCATTCCAGCAAGCAAGCTAATCGTCAGTCAATTTCATTTGTGCTGGGGTGGACAACGCTTGATTGGAGTAAACACAACGCCGCCGCTCCGACCTGCCGTTGCCTTGCAAAAACTTCCGGGACGTGTCCGGGGCGTCCTGCTAGAATCGCGGCGATATGGTTTCCGCCGCAGTGCTGGCACGCCCGGATGGTCGGAGCCGGCGCGCTCTGGACCTGCAGGCTCCTCCGGTGGTGAAGCCGTGATTGGGCTGCGCCTGTTCGTGGTGTTTGCGCTGGTCGCCATTAACGGCTTTTTTGCCGCCGCCGAATTCTCGTTGGTGGCGATCCGGCTCTCGCGCGTCCGCCAGTTGGTCGAACAGGGGAGTGCCCGCGCCCGGATCGTCCAGGCGCTTCTGGGCGACCTCGACCGCGTCGTTTCTGGCGTGCAAGTGGGCATCACGCTGAGCAGCCTGGGCCTGGGCGCGCTGGGCGAGATCACCCTGGCCGCGTTGGTCGCGCCGCTGTTCACCTGGCTCCCAGGGGCGCACGCCGTGGTGATCACCCACGGCCTCGCGCTGGCGCTGGCGTTCCTGCTGCTGACCGTGATGCACGTCGTCCTGGGCGAGCTGGTGCCCAAGAGCATCAGCCTGCAGCGCGCCGAGCGTGTCGCACTGCTGGTGGCGCGGCCGTTTAGCTGGTTCCTGCACACCTTCCGTTGGGCGATTGATTTACTCGACCGGACCGCTCGTCAGGTCACCCGCGCGCTCGGTGTAGCCGCCCCGCACAGCCATACCCTGGTCCATTCCGCCGAAGAGCTGCTGATCCAGATCCAGCAGGCGCGTGAGCGCGGCTTGCTGGCGCCCGGCCAGGAAAAGTTCATTCAGAGCGCCATCGAGCTGGCGCAGTTACAGGTGCGCGAGATCATGGTGCCGCGGCCGGACATGCACTTGCTGCCGGTCGAGGCCAGCCTGGAAGACGTGATGAAGATGTTTGCCACCACGCAGCGCTCACGCATCCCGGTCTATCAAGGCGCGGTGGACCACATCCTCGGATTTGTGCACGTTAAGGACATCCTCTGGGTACAACTGGACCGCGGGCGCCGCGCCGAGGAAGGTCTGCCGCCGCCGGAGTTCAATCTGCGCCACGTGCTCCGCGAAATCTTGATCGTGCCCGAAAGCAAGCCGGCCGGCGAATTGCTCCAGGAGCTGCGCGCGCGCCGCGCCGGCCTGGCCATGGTCGTGGACGAGTTCGGCAGCATCCTCGGGCTGGTGACGCTCGAAGACATCCTCGAGCAAATGGTCGGCGAGATCCACGACGAATTCGACGTCATCGAGCGCCCGCTCACCCTCGCCGACGGCGCAATGGTCTTTGACGCCTCGCTGAATGTGCGCGACCTCGAGACCCAGTACAATATCGCGCTGCCCGAGGACCCTGCTTACGCCACCGTCGGGGGGTTCGTGCTGAGCCAGTTGGGCTTTATCCCGCGGGGCGGCGAAAGTTTCGAATACCGCGGCTACCGCTTCACCGTCATGGAAATGGACCGCCGGCGGGTCGCCCGGATCAAAATCCAGCGCGTGAAGCCGGCTCCTCTCGTTACAGGCGCGAGCCTGTCGCCGGAGACTGCCCAAGCAGAAAT
>WNFA01005872.1_pt1 | contig 10272 bp, 8 predicted proteins | sample 5400481 | NCBI WGS metagenome assembly WNFA01 (sample SAMN13153340, study PRJNA577476) | soil metagenome | isolation source: 120 cm saprolite under Douglas fir tree site 2 hole 1 replicate 2 | place: USA:California | collected 2015-04-18 | reverse complement strand
GCTCCGCATTCGTGGAGATCCTGCAGAATTGCAATATCTTCAACGATGGCGCATGGTTCTCAATCACGGAGCGCGATGCGCGAAGCGAGCAGGTCATACAACTCGAGCACGGCAAGCCGCTGGTCTTCGGCAAGAACCGCGACAAAGGCATCCGCCGCAAAGCCGATGGCGATATCGAGGTCGTAGCGCTCGGAAATGGCGTGACGGAATCGGACCTGATTATTCACGATGCGCATCATCCGCGGCCGTCGTACGCCTTTTTGCTATCTCACATGGAGCATCGCCCCGGCTTCCCCACTCCAATAGGCGTGTTTCGCGCGTGGGATGATCTGCCGCGTTATGAAGACGTGATGAACCAGCAAATCAAAGACGTAATTGCCAAGCGCGGACCGGGCGACCTGAACAAGCTCTTGCACGCCGGCGATACTTGGGAAGTTCGCTAGCGCTACCTCCTGCTGGTATCTAAAAAGTCGCAAAATAAGTTCGCCTCCGCTCCCATCAGGTAACTATCTCCCCAGCCGGGATTGGTACTCTTTTGGGCCGATGCGTTTCAGGTGTATACTCCGGCCCAGTTCTGTACTCCTCAGCGAGAGTTAAATGGCGGATCCTTCCCCCGGCGGACGCACAATTCCGGATCCACCCACAGACGAGCCCCGGCTCGAATCGTGGGGGGAAATTGCCGCGTACCTTCGTCGCGAAATCAGAACGGTGCAACGCTGGGAGAGGTACCAAGGATTGCCCATCCGCCGGTTGCAAATCGGCAAACTAGGCTCCGTTTACGCCTTTCGTTCGGAACTAGACAAGTGGTTTCGAGAACGCCAGCCCCCCGCCGAAAGTGGCGAAGAAGACGCCGAGAAGAGCGCGAACGGCGAAATTGCGGCGCACGTCGCCGTCTCTACCGATCGTGAAGAAGAGAAATCAAATAGCGAGACATCCGGTGGCCAAGTTCCGCCTGCACGTCCGCGCTTCACCCGCTTGCACATCACCATCACGCTGCTAGCCCTGATTGTTCTCGCTGTCATCATTCCATCTACTTATTTCGTGCTCGGCGGGCATTTTACCGCCCGTTCCACAACGGGAAAGATTCGCTTGGTTGTTCTCCCGTTTGCAAATCTTAGCGGAGATCCCCAGCAGGATTATTTCAGTGCTGGGCTGACCGATGAAATGATTACCCAACTCGGCCGTCTCGATCCGGACCGACTGGGTGTTATTGCCGCAACGGCTTCGAAGCTCATCGCTGGCAAGTCCATCGCCGAAATTGGACGTACATTTGACGTGCAATATGCTCTGGAAGGCAGCGCGCGTCGCGCCGGAAATCACGTCCGCATCGATGTGCAGCTCATCCAAGTAAGCGACCAGACCAACTTGTGGGCCAACTCCTACACGGGCGATCTCGGAGACATCCTTAACGTCCAGGATGAGGTGGCCGCCGCAGTTGCCGGCCAGATTCGGATAGCGCTTCCAGTGGGCGCTCCCGGCGTAAATGGGGCAAAGGGAACCGCCCGCGCCGTCAATCCCGAAGCCTACGATGCTTATCTTCGCGGCCGGTTTTACTGGACCAATCGCGGCGACCTCCATAAGAGCATCGAAGCGTATCTGCAAGCTATCGACAAAGACCCAAACTACGCCCTTGCGTATGCGGGGCTGGCCAGCGCTTACGCGCTGTTGGGCCAGGTCCCTTACGACGATATGCCTCCCGTTGATGCCAAACCAAAGGCCCGTCAGGCCGCCGAACGTGCTCTGCAGCTTGACCCGCAATCGGGCGAAGCGCATTCCGTATTGGCCAACGTTTCGTTCAGCTATGATTGGGACTTCGAGGCCGCCGAGCGCGAGTTTCAGCGCGCCCTAACGCTCGGCCAGAATGATCCCACGGCACATCAGTGGTTCAGCCACTATTGTATTGTGCGCAATCGACTCCAAGAGGCTCTTGAAGAAAACTCGCGCACACTCGGCTTGGACCCGGTTTCGCCGCTGTTCAATACTTCCCGGGCTGAGATCCTCTACAATGCGCGCCAGTACGATGCCGCTATTGCCCAGGCGCGCCGCACCATAGACCAATATCCGACTTACCCGCTGGCTTACATCTGGCTGGGGTCGGCATATCGTGAAAAAAAGATGTACAAAGAAGCGTTGGAGCAGTTTTCGCGGGGCCTCAAACTGTCCGGCAATCAGCCCGCGGTCGCGGCTCTATATGGACACGCGCTCGCTGTTTCCGGGGACGTAGCAGGTGCTCGTAAAACACTTGCGGACCTTAAGCAGCTTGCGCAAACACGCTATGTCTCGGCAATTTACTTCGCGTGCGTGTATACGGTCCTGGGCGATAACAAGATGGCCCTGGACTGGCTCGATAAAGCCTACAAAGAGCGCAATGACCGCCTGGTATACCTGAACGTGGACCCGATGGCCGACCCGCTGCGATCCGAACCTCGGTTCCACGATCTGATGAAGCGTTTGCGTCTGCTGTAAGAAGCACATTCTTCGGCTGTTAAGTCCAATCGACATAAAGTCTTCGCAAATCGACACTTAAGGTATCCGCCTGCGCTTCGCCGATAGCACACGACAAACAACGACATTAAGCGCCGTTCCTCCGGAATCGCTCCTTGTCGCTTGAAGGAGTTACGCACCACCGCTACCGTGCACGAACCAAAGGAGAAACGACAATGTTTTGGTTCTGCGCGGCGTTATCGGCGGCGGGCGTGTTAGAATCCGTAATCTGTTCGTTCCTTGTGGCGGAGTTCGCCGGCTATTGGCTGCATCGGCTGCTCCACAGTGACAAGCTGCCTTTCCTCAGCCGCAGCCATATGTCTCACCATCTGCTCCTGTATGGACCACTCCAGCCCATGCGAAGGGAGACCTACAAGGACGCTACTGACGACCGCGTTTCGCTCGGCAATGTAGGTCTCGAGTGGCTCGCTCCGTCGGCCGTGGTGCTAACTGTTTGTTGGGGTGTCATGTTCCTGTTTCGCGGCCCGGTGATCTACCAGGCAATCGTGCTCGGAACCCTTGTTGTCTGGCCGTTCATCACCTTCAGCTTGCTCCACGACGCTATGCATCTCCGCGATTTCTGGATGGCGCGCATGCCCGTAATCAACGGTTGGTTTCGGAAGGCCAGGCGACTCCACGATATTCACCATCACAGCGTCGACAATGAAGGCCATATGAACGCCAATTTCGGCATTGGCTTTTTTCTCTTTGACCGCCTGTTTCACACACTGGCCAGGCACCACAGACCGCTTAACCGGAAAGGCTTGGAAATCGCATTGCTGCGGTATAGATTGACATCTCCTTTGCACTCCCTCGGTGGCGAAAGGACCGGGGAGAGGAAGGCTGCATTTCAATGACTGACACGCTAGTCAAAGAAGCCGCCCGCTCCAGCGGGTCAGTAGCGGACTCCCGGCGCCGCGCCGGAAAACCAGGACGCCTAGAAGCTCACAAAGTAGCCGGCGAAAAAATTCGCGTGTTTGTGGCCGCGGAGAACCGCCTGTTGCGTGAAGCCTTGGCCCGCGTGCTCTGCAAAGGGGGCTGTATTGAAGTAAGTGCGACGGATTCCACCGCACCCTTCCACACCGACGCTTTGGTCGAAGCCAATCCCGATATTCTTCTCCTTACCTCTCGCGGAAGCCTGGATGAAGACCTGGCGGCGATACAGGAAGTGCGCGCCGCTGCTCCCGCCGTACGCATTCTGCTGATTGGCATGGCCAAGGACGAGCGCGAATTCCTGCAATGTGTGCGGGCAGGAATCAGCGGTTACTTGTTGCGCGAGGCTTCCGCGGCCGAAGTTCTGCAAGGGGTGCAGGCCGTGTCCGCAGGTGAAGCCGTATGTCCCGGCACGCTTTGCGCCGCTCTGTTCCGGTACTTCGAGTCGGATGCCGCCGGCCTTCCATGCGTCAGCGGGCGCCGTCGCTTGGGCCTGAGCCGCCGCGAACTGCAGATTATCCCTTTGATCGCGCAAGGACTGACTAACAAGGAAATCGCGAATCATTTCTCGCTTTCCGAGCAGACCGTCAAGAACCACCTCTACCGCATGAAGCACAAAATCGGCGCGGAAGACCGCCTCGAGATTGTGCAGCTCTATCGCACGCAAGGTTTCTTAGTGTAATTTTGCCAACTCAGCGGCCGGCCGGCTCGCAGTGGTATGATTTCCGCAGACTTCTGTGACCACCTGGGAGCCGCAAACTTACCTGCGCTACGCCGACATCCGCTTTCGCGCCGGCATCGACCTCATCGCGCGCATCCCTAAGCTCGATTACCACATAACTTACGACCTTGGCTGCGGCACCGGTCACTTGACCCGCATCCTCGCCGATACTTTCCCCGGCTCCAAAGTGACCGGCATCGATTCTTCTCCTGAAATGCTTTCCGAGGCGCGGCGCGAATTCCCCGCGCTCAACTGGCAGCAAGCGGACATTACATCGTGGCACCCTCCTGCTCCTCCCCATCTCATCTACACCAACGCCGCCCTGCAATGGGTTCCGGATCATGAAACTTTGCTGCCCTCGCTATTGAACAAATTGAGGCCCGGCGGCGTCCTCGCGATGCAGGTGCCTCGCCACTTTGAGTCGCCTTCGCACCTCGGCCTGAAAGAATTGGTCATGCAGAGTGAGTGGCGCGCAACGTTGGAGCCCCTATTGCTCGCGCCCATCCCCTCACCCGATACGTATTGGCGATGGTTATCGCCGCATGCTCGCAATCTCGATATTTGGGAAACGATCTATCTCCAAGTGCTGGACGGCAAAGATCCGGTGGTCAATTTCATGCGCGGTACCGCGCTGCGACCTTTTCTCTCGGCTCTGCCCGAGCACGAAGCTGGCAAGTTTATCGAAGCATTCGCTGAACGCATGGCCGCGGAGTATCCGCCTCAAGCCAACGGCCAAACCCTTTTTCCGTTCCGCCGACTCTTCGTGGTCGCACAAAGGTGAGCTGCGGGGAAAATTTGCATGGTCCTAGTACATTCAGTCCCAACCGCGCCTAAATATCCCTCAGGTATCTGTCTCATTTGATTTCGCTTAAAGAAACCCCGTAGAAGCGCGACTTTGGAACGCGTCGTGCCATCTGTATTGGCACCAGCCGGAAGTGAATCTGGAGGGGTTACATGCGTTTCCGCGCGATCTTGACTCTGGTTACGCTGTTCATTCTTACCGTATTTGTGGCATGCTTAGGTGTCGCGATTTCGTCCGACGCGCTAGCCTCCCAGCCGCATAGCCACCTGTTCAAGGAAGCCACCGAGCACGGCTCAGTTTCCGGCAAAATCTCAGCCATCGGAGATGCTTCCTTTTCGGTGGACGTAAAGAAGAGCCAGGACCAGGTCACGCTTCAGTTCCTGATCGACGACACGACCAAAGTCGAGGGACGATTGGAAGTTGGCTCGATGGCCACTGTCGATTACCGGACGGATGAGGGGAACAATATTGCTCTTCACGTAGTCGTGCAGCACTGAACTCGTCGCGATAGACGGGCGCTCCTTTTTTTCACCCATGTGGATTCGCATCGCCCTCGCGAATCCGAAAACGATTCTTCGCTCTTGCCCAAGGGGAAGCATTGATGCGTACGACCCTGAAACTCGTTTTACCTCTTATTGTCAGCGTAGTCGTAGTGTCCCTTCTCTTCGCCGCCTACCAAGTACGCACAGACCGTCGCATTCTGCGTAATGACCTCTCCCGCCGGGCGGAGATTCTCGCGGAAAGCTTGCAAGACAATGCTGAACCGCAATTCGACAAACCGGTGCCGGACAAGAATCTGCAGCGCTTGGTGGACCGCTTCGGGCAGCGTGAACATTTGAAGGGCGTCGCTGTTTACAACACCAATGGGGTCGCACTCGCCGTAACATCCGGCCTCACTTCGCTCTTCCAACTTCGTCCTGGCGCGGCCGCCCAGGCCGCCCAGCGCGATGCCGGCTACGGCGAGTTCTTGCGTGTCAACGATACGTCCATCCATGTATACGCCTTGCCCCTTCATCGCAACGGACAGCAGGTCGGAACGTTAGCATTGGTGCACGACGCCACATATATCGACCGCCAGGTCGCTCATACCTTGCGCGATTCCCTGGTCAACGCACTGGTGCAAACTCTATTCATCGCGGGGCTTGCGCTGATTCTCGTTCGCTGGACCCTGACGGGTCCGCTCACCCGCACGGCAAAGTGGTTGCGAACGTTGCGCACCGGGCAATCCCATGCCGCCCCTTCTCTGCCAGAGGGCGAACTTTTCGATCAGCTTCACCATGAAGTCACGCATCTCGCTCGCGACCTCAACGCAGCGCGCGCAAGTGCCGAGGAAGAAGCCCGCCTACGCGATTCCAACGTTTCGTTGTGGACTGCCGAACGATTGCGCGTCAGCCTGAGCAACAAATTGCAGAACAAGCCGCTCTTCGTGATTGCCAACCGCGAGCCCTACATGCATGTCCGCGGCAACAACAACGGCTCTGTGGAGGTAATCGTTCCCGCCAGCGGCTTGGTTACCGCCCTCGAACCCGTGCTCCACGCCACCGAGGGTACCTGGATCGCCCACGGCTCGGGCAACGCCGACCGCGAGACAGTCGATGCCAAGGACCATATCCGCGTTCCTCCCGACCGCCCCAACTACACGCTACGCCGCGTCTGGCTGAGTGCCGAGGAGGAGAAGGGCTACTACGAAGGTTTTGCCAACGAAGGAATTTGGCCGCTCTGCCACATCGCCCACACTCGCCCGATCTTTCGTCCAGAGGATTGGATTGCTTATCAGGAGGTCAATCGTCGCTTCGCTGATGCGGCCCTCGCGGAGATGGAATCGACGGAATCACCCATTGTCCTGGCGCAGGATTATCACTTCGCCTTGCTCCCGCGCATGATTAAGGAAGCACGGCCAGACGCCCGCGTCGCCATTTTCTGGCACATCCCTTGGCCCAATCCCGAGGTCTTCGGCATTTGCCCCTGGCAACGTGAATTGATCGATGGCCTGCTGGGCGCCGATCTGATCGGTTTTCATATTCAGTCGCACTGTAACAATTTCCTCTCGACCGTAGACCGCGCCGTCGAAGCGCTCACAGAATGGGACCGCTTCTCCGTGAATCGTCAAGGCCATGTCACCCGGGTGCGCCCTTACCCGATCAGCGTTGCTCCACAGGAAAACGGCGACTCGATGCGGCCGCATCGCAGCAGGAGCGAAGAAGCTGCCGCGCTCTGTAATGAGCTCGACATTACTGCCCAATTTCTTGGGGTTGGCGTCGATCGCGTGGACTACACCAAAGGCATCCTCGAGCGCTTCCGCGCCATTGAGCTTTTTTTCGAGCTTTACCCTTCCTATCAACGTCGCTTTACCTTTATTCAGATCGGAGCACCTAGCCGCACCAATATCGAGCGCTATCAGAGTCTGCTGGACGAGGTCACCGTCCAGGCCGAGCGCATCAACGCGCGTTTCCAGGCCGGCCGTTGGAAACCGATTGTCTTTCTCAAACGCCACCATTCGCACGAAGAAATCGCACGGTTCTATCGCGCTGCCTCCCTGTGCATGGTCACATCACTGCACGATGGAATGAACCTGGTTGCCAAGGAGTTCGTGGCGTCTCGCGAAGATAATCAAGGCGTCCTGATTCTCAGCACCTTCGCCGGCGCCGCTCTGGAGCTGACCGACGCCTTGCTCATAAATCCCTACGACGTACAGCAATTGGGCGGCGCCATTCATCGCGCTTTGAACATGCCTTCAGACGAGCAAGCCGCCCGCATGCAACACATGCGCACGTCCGTCCGCGAACACAACGTCTATCGCTGGGCCGCCAGCCTGCTTTCCGATCTCACCGATATCCGCATAGACGCACCCGACCGCGTCGAATCGAGCGAAACCCTCGCCGCCAAGCAGGTATCTTCAGTTGGAACAGATTAGGAGGCGCATCTACAAAACTGTAGACGCCTGAATCGAGAGAAAAGGTGGAAATGTCCCGCTATCTTCGAGCCGCCGCAGCCGCTACCGCGTTCGGGAAGAACGTCTTTCCGCCCAGCACGATCCGCACCGCTTCGATCAGGTCCTGACTTGCTCGCGACTTCGCTACGTATCCCAGCGCCCCTACCCCCATAATCTCGCGGATTATTTCGTCGGAATCGTGCACGGTAAAGAACAAAATCTTCGCCGCTTCGCGCTCAAGGCGGATTTGTTGGGCGGCTTCAATACCGCTAAGTCCCGGTAGGTTCACGTCCATTATCACCAAATCTGGTCTTAGCTCCGTACTCTTGCGGACCGCTTCATTGCCTTCAACCGCCTCGCCACACACCGCCCATTCGTCGTGGCTCTCGAGGAGTCCCCTCAGTCCGCGCCGCATGAGTTCATGATCGTCCGCAATCAGAATCCGCCGTCGCGCATCTTCCGCCGAGCGAATTGTAAGACTCAGCGATGTTTGGCTCTCCTCAGATTCAACGTCCACCGATTTTCTGATCGGCAGCGTAGCCGCCACCCGCGTTCCGCTTGTTCCAAAATCGACGCTCAGCTCTCCACCCAATTGATGCAGCCGCTCACGCATTCCCGGAATGCCGACACCCAGTGGGGCTGGTCCGTCCAACTTTGACCGCGCTGTGCCGGACTTGATTCCATGGCCGTAATCGATGACCTCAAGCAGCACTTCCCCGGAAGTTTTCGAGATCCGGATTTTCGCCGATGAGCTCCCGGAATACCGATGCACGTTCGTCAGGCTTTCCTGCACCACGCGAAATAGCGTTGTTTCAGCGTCCGCGGGTAAGCGCGGCAGATCGCTATCGACTTCTACTTCCAGCTTGATAGCGCTCCGCTTCTGGAAACCCTCCGCGTACCAGTGGACTGCCGAGGCTAGCCCGCATTCATCCAGCAACGGTGGATGCAAAATGTAAGACAGCGTCCGGATTTCCTCGCCGATCTGGCTCACAATGTCCCGGCTCTCCTTGATGGAATCCTTAGCCTCCGGTTTGCGCTGCTCCGTAAGCCGGGCCAGCCGGTCCAATGACATGGACAGCACCGCGATCTTCTGACCGGTAATGTCGTGCAAGTCCCGCGCTATGCGCCGGCGCTCTTCATCTTGCAATTGCAGGAGTCGGGCGGACAATTGCCGGAGCGACGTCTCGGTTACCCGCAGGGCTTGGTTGGCGTCGACGATTTCGGTGAGTTCCGTTGCCACTGCGCAAATCGCTTCCAGGCCCAATTCGCGATTTGGGCTCAGCGTTAGCCGGATCGTCCGCGGCTTCCCATTCTTCTTGATCAACCGTATCTCACCGCGCGTGCTGGCCAGTTTGGCTCCCATGATCAGCGTCTTCAAGAACTCGGCATCATTTCCGGAAAGGAAACTCTGCAACGGCGCCCCGATGAATCTCTCTAGCGGCACTCCAAAAAAGGCCGCGAAGCTCTTGTTTGAATACAGCACCGTGCCATCGTCCGAGAGCGTCGCCGCGCCCTCTTCAATCGTCTCTACGAGCAGCCGATAAGGATGTTCGGCGCCTTGCAGCGTGAATACCTGATCTCCCTGCGTGCTGGAGACCAATACGGCGTCCACTTCTCCCATGCGGATCGCACGCAGCGTCTCTTCGAGCTCCTCCACACGCGCGCGCAACTCCTGTCTCTCTTGCAAGGCATTTGAAGGGCTCTGCTTCTTTTGCTTCTTCACCGCTCCCACCCCTACGCGACCTTCAAATCTAGACCAACCACCACTCGATCCTGATTCGAAAAATCTCCGACCAGCCGGCGCAACGGCAAAGGCAGCCTCTTGATCAACGTAGGCGCCGCGATAATTTGATTCTCCGTCGCCAAATCGGGCTGCTGATAAATGTCGATAACCTCCAGCTCGTATCGGTCTTTCAGGTACCTTTCACACAATCGCTTCAGGTTCTCGACGGACTTCACAGACCTTGGTGTTTGCCCGGTCACAAACAGCCGCAGAAGATACTTCTGCTCTATTTTGTGACCATTCTTAGCCGTCTTGTCCCCATTTGACTTCACTTGACACCTTCAGTCTCCAACAAATTAAGCCCTACCAGCACTCTGTTTTGATCCGACAGATCACCGATGATCTTGCGTATCGGTTCCGGCAGTTTACGCACCAGTGTCGGAATGGCCAGGATCTGATCGTTTTGTGCCAATTGCGGCGTCTCCAGTAGGTCGATCACGTATAGCTTGTATCGTCCTTCCAAATGCTCCGAGCAAATCTTCTTTAGGTTCGCCAGCGCCGCCAGGGATTTTGGCGTTTGCCCCGCAACGTATAAGCGCAGCTCCATCAATCGCACATTAGCGTTCCCATTCGCATTAGCTTTGGTCTTCTTCGATACCGTTCCCGCCCTAGCTTTC
>WNFA01005871.1_pt1 | contig 10273 bp, 8 predicted proteins | sample 5400481 | NCBI WGS metagenome assembly WNFA01 (sample SAMN13153340, study PRJNA577476) | soil metagenome | isolation source: 120 cm saprolite under Douglas fir tree site 2 hole 1 replicate 2 | place: USA:California | collected 2015-04-18 | reverse complement strand
TTCCCGAATGGAGGGGCCTGGCAGCGTTAGGCACGTGCGACGTCACCGCCAGCTGACGCTGACGACCTGGACCGGCTGAGCGATGCCCTTGAGGCTCACCTCGCGTGGCTCCGAGAGCGCAAATTTGCAGGGCTGTGCTGTGTGCCAGCTGGCGAGCACCTCTCCACCCTGGGCCGCGGCGGCGATACGAGCCGCCTCGTGGACGCCCTTGCCGCGATAATCGAGTCCGACCCGAGTCGCGGCCGCCTGGTGCACCCCAATCCGAACCAGTGGCGCAAAGCCATGACTGTGGCGGTGGTTGGTCAGCGTCCGCTGGATCTGGACGGCACAATCGATGGCGCGGTCGGGCTGCTCGAAACTGGCGAAGACGCCATCGCCGACGTGGTTGATCTCCTCGCCAGCATGCCGGCCGATCAAGCCTCGAAGCGTCTGGTCATGCCAGCGCATCACCTCATTCCACGCTTCGTCACCCATGGCCTCGACCAGTTCGGTCGACTTCACGATGTCGGTGAACATGAACGTGCGCGTCTCCAGATGCCCGGCGGCCGGCTCTGCCTGGTTGTCGCCTGCGTCGGCGAGCAACTGGGCGACGTGGCGCTCGTCCAGCACCGCGCCGAGCCGCGCGAAGGTTGCATGGGCCGCGCGCAGTTCCAATACACCACCCTCCGGGTCGCCCCCTGCCTGATAGGCGCGACCCAGGGCCACCCTTGTCCCGGCTTCCTCGTAGGGTGCCTCGACTTCACGCCACAGTGCGAGCGCCTCGCAGAAATCTCGCACGGCGCTCTCGGGATTGTCTTCAGCCAGGCTGACGGCCGCGCGCGCGGAGAGCGCGTGAGCCTTGAGCGCCGCGGTCGCGTAGGTGGAGGCGATCGACTCGAGCTCGGCGGCGGCCGCGGAGGCTGTTGCTCGATCGCCTGCGGCGAGCGCAATCGTCACTTGCGCCGGGAGCAGCCGCGCGCGAGGTAGTGGTTGATGCTCGCCGGCCAGGCCCCGCTTGATGGCGGCAGCCGCCGCTCCAACATCGCCCTCGGCCAGACGAAGAAGAGCCAGGCCGGGATTCGGTTCCCGCCCGAGCTCGTGCGCCTGCCGAAAGGCATTTCTCGCTTCGACCAGGTCGCCCAGACAGAGCCGTGTTTCGCCGATGACATAGAGCGCCTCCGCGGCGTAGGGGACCATGAAGTAGCGAAGCTCCTCGTAGGCGCCGCGTGCCTCCGCCTCCGCTTGCTTCCAGTCGCCCCGGAACCGTGTTATCTCCGCCCGGTGCACGCGGCACAAACCCGGGAAGGCGCTGATCGACTGGCGGTCACACCATCGCCGGGCGGCATCGGTCCATTCGCGGGCCCGCTTGTAATCGGCCATTCCCTCGCAGGTCCCGATCAGGTTGCAATAGATGATGCCGGTCGTCAGCGGCAGCAGCTCGCCGGACAGCGCCGCCACGGCCGCCTCATCGAGCAAGGCCATGCCTTCGCTGACCTGACCACGCGCCACTCGGGCCCGGCCCTGGTCTTGCAGCCCAAGGGCCATCAGGTCGCGGTCGCCGAAGCGAGTCCCGATGTCCACGGTCTCCGCGGCACGCGCCAGTGCGCGTTCGTAGTCGCCATCAGCCTCGAGCGCGATCACCGCCTGGAGTCGCGAGAGATAGCCGTGCTCGACGCCGACCGGCTCGTCCTGGAGGAGGCGTTGGGCTCGATGGAGCCAGGCGGTCCCGATCGCGGAGGCTCGCTGTTCGAATTGACCCTTGGCCAGAGCAAGCGCGAGGAGCGCGGCCCGGCGCGGGAGGCCGGCCTCGATGTAGAGAGCGAAAGCCCGTTCCCGGGCGCTGATGGAGGCATCGGCGTGACCGCTCCACCAGGCCGCCTGGGCCAGATGCTCGAGGTCGTCGGCGCTCAGGCTCGTGGCCTGGTCGGCCGCCGTTAGCAGGTCGAAGGCGTCCCGCCAGGCATGGCGGCGAACGGCATCGCGCCCTGCCTCCAGCGCGTTGTCGAGATTGACCTGCGCCATGTCCCCGCTCCGGCGGTGCCAGACATTGTCCCACAGGCACAGCTGGGTGTAGTGTTTCCGACGTGCCGGATCCGAAGGTCGATCGGCTGAGACGTGTGCCGCTCTTCGCGGGAATCTCGAAACGCGACCTCGAGTTCGTCGCCAGTCGCGTGGACGAGCTCAATCTCAAGCCGGGTCAGACGCTGATCACCGAGGGCCAGCCGACCGAGGCCTTCTTCGTCCTGGAGAGTGGCCACGTGCAGGTCACCCGCGCCGGCAAGCCCGCCGCTCGGCTGGGCCCCGGTGACTTTTTCGGCGAGATCGGCATGCTGGACGGAGGACCCGCCACCGCGACTGTGGTTACCGACGGTCCCGTCGAGGCCATGGTGCTCAGCCATACCCAGTTCCGCGATGCGATCAAGGGAAATGACAGCCTGGCGATGCACGTGATCGCGGCGATGGCGAAACGGCTGCGTGCCAACGAGAGCAGCTAGACCACGATCTTCTCGCCAGCGTTGAAGGGATGACCGCGCCGACCACTCGTGTGCTACTGATGCGGCATGCCGACGTCGAGAATCCGCAGAGGGTCATCTACGGGCACCTTCCGGGCTTTGGTCTTAGCCAGCTTGGTCGGGCGCAATCGGTCGCGGTCGGACAATCGCTGCGAGACAGCGGCTTACGGCGAATCGTCCATAGTCCGCTCGACCGCGCTCGCGAAACCGCCGAGATCATCAACGCCCAGCTGCCGGCCCCGGTGCCGCTGATCCCGGAGCCCGACCTCCGCGAAGCCGAGTTCGGCCGCTACCTGCAGGGCGTGCCCCGCTGGCAGATTCCGATGCGGCGGCCGCGCTTCTTCATGCACAAACTCCGCCGCGGAAGCCAGGCCGGCGATGAATCGATCGAGACTCTGGGGAGGCGGGTGCTGGATGTTGTCAACCGTGTCGCCCGCGAGCACCCGGACGAGGTGTCGCTCCTGATCAGCCATGCCGACCCATTGCAGGCCGCCTGGATCCTGCTCGACGGCCGCCCCCAAACCGAGCGCGAGATGTATCACAGGCAGGTCGGCAAGGCGGCGATCCTCGAGCTGGACTTCGATGGAGATCGCGTTGTGTCGACGCGATATGTTCCGACCCCTAAGGTCGAGCTGGTCTAAGCCCCAATACGTACCACCCTACCCTTCCCCTGCGAACCGCGAGGGTTTTGGCTCCCGCGCGGTTACAGCCTCGGGTGTCACGAGGTCGGGTCGCCGCCGCAGCCGCAGCCGGTGGGCTGCTGATCGTGGCTGTCATCGGAGGGTTGATCCTGTCCTCGAGGGATCATCGGAACGTCAGCTCTAGCGGCGCCGGCAACACAAGGTCACTCGGATCGCCATCGGCAACACCGTCACCGGAGCCATCCCCCACCAGCCAGTTCCATGGCGTGCAGGCCACCATGCCCAGCTGTTCGTCGGGGGCACTCTTTTCGGTCTCGCCGATCGCGATCGACAAGATCACGTACATTGTCCCGCTCGGTGGCCCCAATCCCCTTCCCGGCGAACATGTCTACTTCATCATCACCCGCGGGGCCCGCAACAGCACCGGCCCGACCCAAATCGTCAACCTGTTTGCACCGGGCGACCTGACCGCCTTCCGGATCGGGCGGCAGGTGCAAACGACCAATGGCAAGATCGGCAATACCGACTACTTCGTGTACTTCACTCCTTGCCGAGAGGTCACCGTCCTCTTCGCGCATGTGTCGAGCCTTACAGGACCCCTCGGCGGGATCCCCTTCGACCAGTGCGCCCAGCCTTACGCCATCGGTGACGGGAGCCTGTACGAGCACTGTACCGCCGAGATCAACATCCCGCTTCGGGCCGGCGAGCTGATCGGAACCGCCGGAGGCGGGGCGGCAGCAGGGATCGACTTTGACATCGACGATTGGCGCTTATCGGTACCGTACGTCGCCAACCCTGATCGTCAGTACGATCTCACGGCGGCCTGCCCCCTCGACTATTACGAGGGCGATGCCGCCGCGAGCCTCCGAGCCCTGCTCGGGCATGGCTCGCCTGGCACGCACCTCGCCCACGGGTGCGGACAGATCTTTCAGGACAAGGCGGGGACCCTGCAGGGCAACTGGTTCAACGGCCCGCCCGCGCAAACCAACGGGAATATCACCAAGATGGCGGCGCTGGTGCACGAGAACTTCGATCCAACGCTCGGCGCGATCTCAATCGGAGGGACGATTGGGGTTCACGGCGTGTGGGATTTCACCCCCGCCCACAGCGGGACGATCAACCGGGAATTCTCGGAGGTAACGCCGGGCGATTCGATCTACTGCTACCAGGCAGCGGGAATGCCCGGTCGCCTCCTGATCCAGCTGGTTACCGACACCACGCTATCGATTGAGCACCAATCGGGTGGATGCACCGGAAACGTCGCGTTTGCCAGCGCCGTGGCGTATCAGAGGTAGAAAGGAGCATTTTCCCGTCCCCCTTTCAGGGGGAGGGTCGGGTGGCGGTTAGCTGGCCTGGGCGAGGGCGTCCGTGAACTGGCTGTTGTAGAGCGTGGCGTAGAACCCGCCGCGGCGGAGGAGCTCTGCATGGCTCCCCATCTCGACGATCCGCCCCTGGTCCATCACCACGATGTTGTCCGCATTGCGGATCGTCGACAGCCGGTGTGCAATGACGAAGCCGGTCCGGCCTTGCCTCAGCCGCGCCATCGCCTGCTGGATCAGGACCTCGGTTCGCGTGTCAACGCTGCTCGTCGCCTCGTCGAGGATGAGGACGGTCGGATCGGCGAGGAAGGCGCGCGCGATCGTGAGCAGCTGTTTCTGCCCGGCGGAGATGTTCGAGGCGTCATCGTTCAGCACGGTCTCGTATCCGTCCGGCAGCGTCCGGACGAACGGGTCCACGTAAGCGGCTTGCGCGGCGGCGACGATCTCGTCGTTGGTCGCCCCGACTTTTCCATAGCCGATGTTGTCGCGGATCGTGCCGGTGAAGAGCCAGGTGTCCTGGAGCACCATGCCGAAGACGCGCCGCACGTCGTCGCGGCGCAGGTCGCGGGTGTTGATGCCGTCGAGGCAGATCCGGCCCTCGTCGATATCGTAGAAGCGCATCAGCAGGTTCACGACCGTCGTCTTGCCCGCCCCGGTGGGTCCGACGATCGCAATCGTCTGCCCCGGTCGCACCTCGAGGTTGAAGTCGGTGATGAGCGGCTTCTCCGGCTCGTAGCGGAATGACACGTGCTCCATCGCGACCGAGCCCCCACCCTGACCCTCCCGTAGACGGGTAGCGGTATCTAGGACGCGATCGGGCCTCTCTTCCTCGCCATCGAGAAACTCGAAGACGCGCTCGGCGGAGGCAAGGCCAGACTGCAGCAGGTTCAACTGGCCGGCGAGCTGCGTGATCGGCATCGTGAACTGGCGCGAGTACTGGATGAACGCCTGCACGTCGCCCAGCGAGATCGCCCCTGTTGCCACCCGATACCCACCGACGGCCGCGATGACCACGTAGTTGACATTGCCGAGGAACGCCATCGCCGGCATGATGATTCCCGACAGGAACTGCGCGCGAAAGCTGGCTTCGTAGAGCGACTGGTTCTGCTGGTTGAACTCCTCGATCGCCTTCTGGCGTCGGCCGAAGACCTGCACCAGCGCGTGTCCGGTGTGCACCTGCTCCACCTGGCCGTTGAGCGCCCCGGTGCGTGCCCACTGGGCGGCGAAATGCTTCTGCGACCGGCGGGCGACCACCAGCGTGACAACGATCGAGAGCGGGACCGTCACCAGGGCGACCGCCGCGAGCAAGGGGCTGATCCAGACCATCACCGCCAGCACTCCCACGATGGTCAACGTCGACGTGATGAATTGGCTCATTCCCTGCTGCAGCGTGGTCGTGATGTTGTCGATGTCGTTGGTGACCCGGCTGAGCAGGTCACCATGGGGATGACTGTCGAAGTATTGGAGTGGGAGGCGAGCCAGCTTGGCTTCGGCATCCCGGCGCAGCCCGTAGACGGTGCGCTGTGCCACCCCCGCCATGATGTAGGAGAGCAGCCAGGTGAGCCCCGAAGCCAGGAGATAGACGAGCGCGGCCAGCGCAAGGATCTGGCCCAGCTGTGTGAAGTCGATGCCACGGCCCGGCACCACGTTGGCCCCTGACACCAGGTCGGCGATCTGGCCGTGCCCCTGTGCCCGAAGGCCGGCGACCGCCTGCTGCTTGGTGATTCCGGCGGGCAGGCTCTTGCCGATCACGCCGTCGAAGATCACGTTCGTCGCGTTGCCGATGATCTTGGGCCCGATCACGGTGCCGGCCACGCTGCCTAGCGCCAGCACTGCGGAGATCGTGATCCGCATCCGCTCTGGTCGAAGCCGGGCAAGGAGCTGGCGCAGCGTCTTGCTCAGGTCTTTCGTCTTCTGTGGCGGCAGCATGCCGCCGAAGCCGCCCGGTCCCCCGCCAAATCCGCCGCGCACCGGCGGCCGCCCGCCCGCGCTGCGCGCCATCATGCGACCGCCTCCTCGCCCAGCTGGGAGGCGACGATCTCCCGATACGCCTTGGTCGTGGACATCAGCTCTTGATGGGTGCCGACGCCGACGATCCGCCCCGCGTCGACGACGATGATCTGGTCGGCGGAGAGGATGGTGCTGACCCGCTGCGCCACGATCACTACCGCGGCGTCACGCGCCTCCGGCTTGAGGGCCGAGCGCAGCCGGGCGTCGGTGCCGGCATCGAGCGCCGAGAAGCAATCGTCGAACAGATAAAGGGGCGGTCGCCTGACGAGCGCTCGCGCGATGGCCAGCCGCTGACGCTGGCCACCAGAGAGGTTGGTGCCGCCCTGGTCAACCGGCGCCTGGAGCTGCTCGGGCATCGCGGCGACGAAGTCGCGCGCCTGCGCCACCTCGAGCGCGTGCCAGAGCTGCGCATCGGTCGCGTCGTCCTTGCCGAATCGCAGGTTGTCGGCGACCGTGCCCCGGAAGAGGTAGGCCTGCTGGGGGACCAGCCCGATCGAACTCCACAGGGTTTCGAGCGGTTGCTGGCGGACGTCGACGCCGTTCACGACGACCGTGCCCTCCGTGACGTCGAAGAACCGCGGAATCAAGTTCAAGAGCGTGGTTTTGCCGGAGCCTGTGCCACCGATGATCGCGGTGGTTGCGCCTGGTCGCAGCTCGAAGGACAGGCCGTGCAGGACCGGCTTCTCCCCGCCCGGATAGCCGAAGGTGACGTCACGGAATTCGACGGCTCCCGTCATCGCCGCAGGCTCGATCGGTTGCTCGGGATCGGTGATCGCCGGTCGCGTCTGCAGGACCGCCTCGAGCCGCACCGCGCTGGCGATGGCGCGCGGGATGAAGATCACCATAAAGACCGCCATCATCACGGCGAACATGATCTGGAGGATGTAGGCGAGGAAGGCGATCAGGTTGCCGACCGGCATCTGCCCGCTGTCGATCAGATGACCGCCGAACCAGACGACGGCGACGCTGGAGAGGTTCATGATCGCCAGCAACGCCGGCAGCGCCAGGGCGAAGATCCGGTTGACGCGCAGGGCGGTCCCGGTCAGGTCGGCGTTGGCTGCCTCGAAGCGGTCGCGCTCGTAGGGGGTGCGGTTGAAGGCGCGGATCACCCGAACCCCGGTGATCTGTTCGCGGAGCACCTCGGTGATCCGGTCGATCTTCCGCTGCATCGATTGAAAGAGGGGGATCGCGAAATACATCAGGATCGCGAAGATCGCGACCATCAGCGGCAGGATCACGATCAGGATCGCCGACAGCGTGACGTTCTCGCGCACCGCGAGGATGATGCCCCCCACCAGCATGATGGGCGCGGTCACCAGCATCGTCAGCGCCATCTGGACGAACAGTTGCACCTGCTGGACATCATTGGTGTTGCGCGTGATCAAGGAGGGCGTGCCGAAGCGGTTCATCTCTGTGGCGGAGAACTGCTGCACCCGCTCGAAGACCGCCCGCCGAACGTCTCGACCGAAACCCATCGATGCCCCGGACGCGAAGTAGACCGCCACGATCGCGAGGATGCCAACGACGACCGCGAGCGCCAGCATGATGGCGCCGATCCGCCAGATGTAGCCGATGTCACCCTTGGTCACGCCGTTGTTGATGATGTCGGCATTCAGATTGGGCAAGTAGAGGTTGGCGATCGATTGGATGAGCAGCAGGCTCACGACCAGGGTCACCGGGGCGGCATATGGGCGCAGGTAGGTCGCGAGGACGCGAATCAGGCTGGGCACTTTCTTTAGATGATATCCAGACCTCCCCAGAGAGATCGCTGCCGATTCACAGGGCCTTCACAAGTGGTGGGCATGATGGTGGCAGACATTCAAGGAGGTCTGAAATGAATCGACGGTTCGGTTTTCTCTGGATTTGGGGGCTCGGGACGGCCGCCATCGCGGCGGTTGTCGGGGCGATTGCCTACCACGCCGGCCAAACGGCGACGGTGGTGACCACCGCGCCTGGTGGCAGCGAAGTTATCTACCGCGGCTACGACGGCTTCGGCTTCTTCCCGTTCTTTGGCCTGTTCTGGCTGCTGCTGATCGGGTTCTTCGTCTTCCGGCTGTTTGCGTGGCGCTCGTGGGGACGTGGTCCCTGGGGTTACGGCGGATCCCACTACCACGATCACACCCATAGCCCCGCGCCGACGACGCCCCCGGCAACAAAGCCGCAGGATCCGACCATTGCCTGAGCCAGAGGCTCGGATCTCCCCTCCCCCGCTCGCGGGGGAGGGTAGGGTGGGGGCTGTGCGTCCCTTCCGCTTTGGCGTCGTCGCAGCGATAGCGCGTTCCGGCGAGGAGTGGGCCGAGAAGGCTCGCCGCATCGAGTCGATGGGGTACGTGACCCTATTGATGCCGGATGGATTGCAGTACACCCTCGCTCCCCTACATGCTTTGACTGCAGCTGCCATGGCGACCCCGACCTTGCGAGTGGGGACGTACGTGCTCGCGAACGACTATCGCAACCCCGTGCAACTTGCGAAGGATGCGGCGACGGTGGATGTGCTGTCGGGCGGCCGCTTCGAGCTGGGTATCGGGGTTGGCCGGCCCGACGCCGCCAAGGACAATCAGATGCTCGGCATCCCCTTCGACTCAGGCGGCGTGCGCGTCGCGCGCCTTGCGGAGTCGCTCGCGCTGATCAAGGCATTGCTGTCCGGTCAAACCGCGACAGCGAGCGGGCCACACTATACGGCGGCCAACGCGCAGGTCTCACCCCGCCCCCTGCAGCAGCCGCGGCCCCCCATCCTGGTCGCCGCCGGCAAGCGACGGCTCCTCGAGCTCGCCGCCCGCGAGGCCGACATCATCGCGCTCGGCATCCCACCCACCGAGACCGAGGCCGGGGTCGCCGAACGGCTCGGATGGATCCGCGAGGCGGCCGGCTCGCGATTCGACGAGATCGAGCTCAATCTGAATCTGATGGCGGTCGGGCCGCAGGTCCCGCGCTGGATCGCGAGTCAGATGGGACTGACGGCCGAGAGCCTGACCCGTGCCGGCGCTATCGCGGCACTAACGGGCACGGTCGACGAGATGGTCGAGACGCTGCAGCGGCGCCGCGAGAGGCTCGGCATCTCGTACATCGCCGTCGGCGATGAGCTGATGGAGGGACTTGCGCCAGTCGTCGACCGCCTTGCGGGCCGCTGATCGGTTGATCGACACGGAGCGTTCTCGGGCGGTCACCGTCTTCGATGGTGACCAAGCATCACTGCTATGCAGTTTGCTCCGGGACGATCGGCTCGAGCTGTTCTTCCGCGTACATCTCGGGCTCGGTGCCGTAAAGCACGGACCTCTCGGTGATGACGCATCGCTTGACCTCAGGGCGCGACGGAACTTCGAACATGGAGTTCAAGAGGATGTCCTCGATTATGCTTTTCAGGCCCCGGGCACCGGTCCCGCGCTGCAGCGCCTTGCGGGCGATCGCCGTCAGCGCCGCCGGCTCGAACACCAGCTGGACATCGTCCAGGGCAAAGAATTTCTGATACTGCTTGACGAACGCATTCTTCGGTTCGGTCAGGATGCGAATAATGTCGGCCTCATCCAGGTAGTCCACGGTGACCGTGATCGGAAGACGGCCGACAAACTCGGGGATCAAGCCGTACTTCATCAGGTCCATGGGCTGCAGCTGCGTGAGGATCTTGGTGCTCTCCTTGTCGCGATTCCCATGCATTTCCGCGCCGAAACCGACCTGCTTATGGCCGATGCGGTGCTCGATCAGCCGCTCCAGGCCGTCGAAGGCGCCACCGCATATGAAGAGGATGTTGGTGGTGTTGACCTGGATGAAGTCCTGGTGCGGGTGCTTGCGGCCGCCCTGCGGAGGGACATTC
>WNFA01011103.1_pt1 | contig 10274 bp, 9 predicted proteins | sample 5400481 | NCBI WGS metagenome assembly WNFA01 (sample SAMN13153340, study PRJNA577476) | soil metagenome | isolation source: 120 cm saprolite under Douglas fir tree site 2 hole 1 replicate 2 | place: USA:California | collected 2015-04-18 | reverse complement strand
TAGGAAACCCAGGTTTTTCCTGAGGCATCTTCCCAGACCAAAATTTTTAGCGGCAAGTCTATCGCGATGCTGGGCGCGGCCAGCATGAGGGGAGTGCCGGCTTTGGGGCTTCCGAAGATCAGCAACTTGGTGGGACGCATCTGCATTCCGGCCTTGGCCGCTTCTCCGCTGTGATCGATCAACGCAAACAGAGTGACTCCTTTGTTTAGCAGGATGGTTTTGAGGTGGTCCAGCGTGGAGTCTACGGAATGGTTGCTGAGCTTATGGACGATTCCAGTGTTGTCTGGTGAGGACATGCGTGCCTCCGGGCGCTATCAATTGGCGATGGTGAGTTCGATGGTGGAGGCGGCGGGGAGGCGGGAGCCGGCGAGCGGAGTCTGATCGACGACGGTGCCATGCGGCCACTGCGGAGCGGTGACGTAATTGACTTTGCGGCGGAGGCCGGCGACGTCGAGGCGATGCTGCGCGTCGACTTCGCTTAGGCCCACGAAGTGCGGCATGACGTAAGCGGTTTCGCGCGGGCCCTGCGAAACAAGTACATCCACACGCGGTGTGGCGGAGCCGGCGCCGGGGCGCGGCGTCTGGAGGACGACTTCGTCGGCGGGCTTGTCGGGCATGGTCAGGGCGGAAACTTCGCCGACTTGCAGGCCTGCGCGCAGCAACTCGATGCGCGAAGCGCGGAGGGAATTGCCTTCGAGGAGGGGAATCTGCAATTGGCGCTGGCCGAGGCTGAGGACCACGTGAGCTTGCTGCGACTCTTTCATGAGCAGGCCTGCGAGCGGCGTTTGGCGGACAACGACGTTGATGGGCAGCTCGCTGTAGATGCGATCGGCCACGCGCAGCACCAAGCCGCGCGAGCGCAGCAGGCTGGTAGCTTCGGTGACGCTTTTGCCGGTGAGGTTGGGCATGGTGACTTCGCGGCCGTGGATGGCGATGCGCATGGCAGTAATGGCGCTAAGGAACGCGGCGGAAGCGAGAATGAAGACGAGGAGGGCCATTTGGCCGAGCTCTTCGAGGCGCTTGCGGAAATTGAGGGACGGCTCGGGCGGGGGCGCGTCGATCGGATCGAAAGCGGCGTCGTCAGTCATGGGAAGAGAAAGGCAAAGAATTTAACGCAGAGCGCGCAGAGAAGAAAAGACGGAAAAACTCAACACAGAGAGCACGAAGTCTGAACACAGAGAGCACGGAGGAGGAAAGATGCTCCTCTGTGGATTCTGTGGCGAAATTCCTTCCGCGGTCATTTTTTCGCCAGCGGAGGGGGCGGGTAATCGGGGAGCTTGTCCTTGCTGGTGTCGGCGCGCTTAACTTCGAGCTCGTCGAAAAGCAAGGAGGGGCTGATGACGGTGGTGGCGATGCCGCCGGCGCGATTGCTGACCAGCGGATCGTTGCCGACGGCGACCAAGTCGCTGCGCAGGGCGCGGACGTCGAGCTCATTGAACACGGCGCCGCGCACCAATTCTTCGTGGCCGTCGGGGTAGACGCGGTAGAGCAGGCGTGGGGAGTTGCCGGGGCCGAGCGTTTCGACGCGATAGGCATAGGGCTTGCCCTGGTCGGTAATCATCTGGATGGCGCGCTTCTTCAGCGCTTCGGGCAATTGGGCTTCCGAACTTTTCAGCAGCAGCACGCCGAGATTGGGCGAGGGATACGTACCGGCACCCGCGCGACCGTGCCCGTTGGAGGCGGGAAAGTCGCGGATAGGCTGGCGGCCGACGAGGTAGTTGATGAGCGTGCCGTTGTCGACCAGCGTGACGGGCTGCGCTTTCACACCGTCGTCATCGACTTCATAGGTGCCGACGAGGCTTTTGCCCTGGAAGTCGCGCAGCGTGGGATCGTCGATGACACTGAGAAAATTGGGGAGCACGCGAGTCTTGAAACTGGTGGCGAATGCGCCGGTAGTGCGATTGGGCTTTCCGAGTTGGGGCTTGCGGCCGAGCACGTTGGCGCCGACGAGCGAAGCCATGACGTCGTTGGCGGCGTCGGGAGCGAAGAGCACCGGGCCGCGATATTCTTCCTCAACGATGGGCGCCTGGCGGAGGGCGACGATGGTATCGAGTGCTTTCTTGGCGTCGGCGACCAGCGCGTTATGCGTAGGAAGCTCTTCGGCTTTGGCGACCATCCAGAAGGGATTGCGGGTGAGGCGCATGCCGTCGGCGGCCTGCGCCGAGCTATTGAACTGAATGTTGTAGGTGCGGTGGCCGCCGCGCGTGACGGTGCCTTCGGAGTTCACGAGATATTCGTTGACGGCGGAAAAACGCGCGGAGGCGCTGACGGACTGCACGTCAGGATACTGGCGATAGAGATTGGTGACGTCCTCGAGGGTTTTTTTCCAGGAGCTGTCATCGACCTGCAGCTTGACGGTGGGCTCGATGGCGGCGACCACCGGGGCTTTGGCGAAATCGTCGATCGGATTCGCTTCGGCGCTGAACTGCTTGAGCGCGGCCTGCTTTTCGGTGAGCGCTTGGCCAGCGGCTTTATAGGCTTCGTCAGTGGCTAGCCAGATCTGGTGGCGCAGAGCGATGGGATCATCGTCGAGGGGGAGAATGTTGGTCTCGCCCATGCCCTGGTTGTAGTAGCTGTCTTGCTTGTAATCGCCGATGCGCACCACGACGCGGAGCACGCGATAGCGGACACGCTGGCTCTCGCGAAGCGCGCCAAAGGCGGCTTCCGCCTGGAATTCGTCAACGTCGTTGACGCGATACTCGATGTAATAGGGGGCCGCGACCTGATCCATTTTGAGCTGGGCCCTGGAACGGTCGAGCTCGGTGAGCAATGCTTCGAGGACGGCGTCTCCGTTGGCGGCTGCGTGCGCCGCGAGCGGATCGGGCGCGGGAGTTTTCGCGGCGTCGTCTGTGCGGTCCGGATTGTGCGCTGCGGCGCGAAGAGGAGCGGAGCAGAGAATCAATGATGCGGCGAGTGTGAAGGTAAACGTGGCGCGAAAGGGTTTCACGGCTTCACCTCGGCCTTGGGCTGCGCGCCCTGCGCGGAGGTGATGGTGCTTTCAAACCCGGGCGGGGGCAAAATCGGCGGGCGCTCGTGGGAGTGTCCGCGCTTTTGCACCTCCATTTCGGAGAAGAGCATGGCGGGAGCCACAGCGGCGACCGGGACGCTGCCGCTCTCCGCACCGCAGACGCCGTTGAAGACGTGCGGCTGGTCGCCGGTGGTCATGATGCGCGTAAGCGCGGCCAGGGGAGTGCCAACGATGTCGACGCCGCGGACCAGCTCGTCAGGGCGGCCATCGGCATAAATCCGATAGACGATCACCGGGAGAACCTGGAAGGACTGCGGGAGCTGGCGGGTAGTGAGAGTGAAGCCGCCTTGAATGTCGTCGAAGTAGAGGCCGTAGGGTTTGCCCTGGCGCTTTACTTCGTCGATCAGTTTTTGACGAAGCTGCGCTTCGGGAACGGTTTGCGTGGAAGTGACGACCAAATTGCCTTGACGGCCGGTGGGCATCAAGCCGGGTTGGTTGCGGCCGTGGCCATTGGAGACGCCGAAGTTCTTGATGGGCATGCGCGACATCAGAAAATTTTTCAAGACGCCGTCCTGGATGACTTCCACGCGCTGCGCGGGCGAGCCTTCGTTGTCGTAGTCATAGGAACCGGCGAGCTTCACGCCGGCAAGTTCGTGAACGGTAGGATCGTCGGCGACGCTGAGAAATTTGGGAAGAACTTCCTGGCCAACTTTTTTGGTGAAGGTTTGTCCTTCCTCTTCATCGCGCTGGCGATGGCCTTCGAGGCGATGGCCCAGGACTTCGTGGAAAAGAACAGCCGCGGCGCGTCCGCTGAGAAGCGCGGGACCGTTGTACGGTTCCGCGACGGGGGCCTGGCGGAGATCTTTCAGGTCTTCCGCCATCTTATTGATTTTGGCGGCGAGTTCGGCTTCGCTGGGGAGGCCGCTGGCAGCAGGCGCTTGAAAGGTTTCGACGCGCAGGAGCTCCATGCCATCGTCGGCGCGCGTCTGTGCCTCGAGAATCAGGCGAGTGGACGCGCTTGGGGCGGCGATCGAGGTGCCTTCACTGGAGACCATGCGCGCAGTGGAATTTTGCACTTGAAGAACCACACTGGCGAAATAAACGCCGGGATATTTCCGGAAAGCGGCGGAGAGGCGGCGAACCTCGCCTTGCCAGGCGGCACGATCGAAAGGCGCAGGCTTCCCAGGCTCGCCGGCGTGAACTTGCGGAGCCTCCTTGGAGAAATCGGGGGAGCGATCTTCTTCTTCGGCGCGCACGGCGGTGTTGGTCTTGACGTTGAGGAAAGCGGGAGCGGCGCGCTTGTATTCGCGATCGGTAAGCTCCCAGAGCACACGGGAAATGGCGTCGGGATCGTCACCGAGAGGAAGAGTGCCGGAAGTCATACCGGTGACGCGGCTTTGGCCGTGGGTGTTGTCGAGCGTGGGGGAGCCCACGCGCATGACGACATCGGCTTCGCGGCGCTGCAGAGCCGCATCGGTGAGCAAGCTGCCGTACGCGCCGACCAGGACCACGATGCTTTGATCATTGACCGCGTAACTGAGGAAGTACGGTGCGGGCTCGGTTTTCGCAAGCGAAGTGCTGGCGCGCGACAGCTCGCCTTGCATGACCTTTAAGATGGGGTCGGCAGGGCTGGTTGCGGAAGCGGCCTTCGTGCCGGCGGAATTGGGGGCCGGAGCGGCGGAGAGGAATGGAGTGAAAGAAAGTTGCAAGGCCAAGGCGCCGCAAATGACGATGCGCAGGAGCTCCTTGAAGTGAAAAGGCAAATTCAGTTGAGCTGGTAACCAAATGATTTTCATGAACTACAGTCTCCCGGTACAACGATGTGCGAAAGGGTTGGTGGACCCCTGATGAAATCGAGCTAATTGAGGGGAACAAAACGAAGTATGACTCAGCATTCCTCTTGGCGCAATTCAGGCGTTGTCGAAGCGTTCCCGTTGAGTCAACCGCGCACCGTTGGCAAATTCCACCGCTGAAACTTGCTTGCGCCCTTCCAGTTTGACGGAGAGAGGGCGCAATAAGGTTGTGTGCCCGCAGGCGATGAGGATTTGACGCTCCTCGTGGAGCAAGGTTCCTGGCGCACTTCCGGTAAAAGTGGGAAGAGAAAAAGGTTCGCCCCACAGGTGGCAGGTCTGCCCGCGGAACGAGGTGTACGCGCCGGGCCAGGGCGCAAAACCGCGCATGCGGTTGTAGATTTCTTGCGCGGGACGATTCCAGTCGATGCGGCCATCTTCTTTTTTCAAGAGCGGAGCATAGGTGGCGTCGGCGTGATTTTGCGGACGAGGGGCAAGTCTTCCGCTGGCGATGCCGCGCAGTGTTGCGGCCATGAGCGGCGCGCCGGCTTCCGACATGCTCTTGGTCAGCTCCGGAGCAGTCTCCTCAGGCGCAATTTCGATTTCCTGTTGCAAGAGCATGTCGCCGGTGTCCATGCCAGCGTCGATGCGCATGGTGGTGAGACCGGTGGTGGCTTCGCCGTTGGCGATGGCCCAGTTGATGGGCGCCGCGCCGCGATATTTTGGGAGCAGGGAAGCATGAAGGTTGATCCAGCCGAGCTTCGGGATGGACAGAAGGCGGGCAGGGATGATTTGGCCGTAAGCGATGATGACGACGCAATCGGGCGCGAGGCGTTGCAGCAACTCTTGCGCTTCGGGCGAACGGATTTTTTCCGGCTGGTGCACAGGGATGTTCGCCGCGAGAGCGGCTTCCTTTACGGGGGTAAGGGAGACTTGCCGGCCGCGGCCTCGAGGACGGTCGGGTTGGGTGATTACGGCAATGATGTTGAGGTCGGGTTGAGCGAGGAGATGAATGAGGACGGGGACGGCGAAGTGGGGGGTGCCGCAGAAGAGGAGGCGCATGAGCTACTCCAGCGGATAGAGCGCGGTGATGTGGCAGTTGAGATCCTTCGCTGCGCTCAGGATGACACCGGTTTGGAGGGCGGCTGCATTTCACCACTCGCCTTGTTTTCTTAGTTTTTTGATTTTGCGCTTGATTAGGTCGCGCTTGAGCATGCTGAGATGCTGGATGAAGAGAATGCCGTTGAGGTGATCGATCTCGTGGCAGAAGGCGCGGGCAAGCAGGTCTTCGCCGCGAATCTCGAACGTCTCGCCCTTGGCATTTTGCGCTTTTACGGTGACGAACTGCGGCCGGATGACGTAGCCGCGAAAGCCGGGAATGGAGAGGCAGCCTTCTTCTTCGCGCTTTTCGCCTTCAGCATGAATGATTTCGGGATTGGCGAGGACGATCTTCGCTTCGGAGTTTTTCCCGCCGGTGACGTCAATGACGGCGATGCGAACGGTGAGGCCGATCTGCGGAGCGGCGAGGCCGACGCCTTGCGCGGCATACATGGAGGCGAACATGTCTTCGGCGAGCTGTTCGAGGCCGGAATCGAATTTTTTCACGGGGGTTGTAGGTTTTTCGAGGATGGGATCGCCGTATTTGACAATCTTGTAGATCTTCCGGGCCGCGGAGATGGTTTCGGCGGACGGGACCTCGGCGGCTTGCGTGGCTTCAGAACTCGTCGATTTGTCGGGCATAGTTATCGAAATTCCTCCGCATCTCGGCGAGCGAATCTCCCCCAAATTTTTGCAGAAAAGCATCGGCGAGCACAAGGGCAACCATCGCTTCGCCCGCAACGCCGGCGGCAGGGACCACACACCAGTCGGAACGCTCGTAGGCGGCTTGCACCGGCTCTTTGGTGACCATATCGGCGGTGCCGAGAGCGCGGCGGAGCGTGGAAATAGGCTTGAGGTAACCGCGGACGATGACGTCTTCGCCGTTGGTGATGCCGCCTTCGAGTCCGCCGGCGCGATTGGAGCTGCGGCGGAAACGCCTGGCGGATTTGTCGTAGGAAATTTCGTCTTGCACTTCGCTGCCGTAGGAGCCCGCGGCAGTTACGCCCGCGCCGATTTCCACGGCTTTGACGGCTTGGATGCTCATGACGGCCTGGGCGAGACGGCCGTCGAGTTTCTCGTCCCACTGCGCGTGGCTGCCGAGGCCTACGGGAACCTTGCACGCGATGACTTCGAAGATGCCGCCGACGGTGTCGCCGGCCTTGAGCGCGGCGTCGACCTCAGCTTTCATTTTGTCTTGCGTGGCGGCATCCACGCAGCGCAGCGGAGATTCAAGGTCGGCGTTTACGGCGAGGATTTCGTCCCAGGTGGCCTTGCGGTCGAGCTTGACGTGGCCGACCTGAACCGTGTAGCTGGCGATTTGGGTGCCGAACTGCCGGAGCAACAGCTTTGCGAGCGAAGCGGCAGCTACGCGGGAGGCGGTTTCGCGGGCGGAAGCACGCTCGAGGATGTAACGCGCGTCGTGGAAATTAAATTTTTGCGAGCCGGCGAGGTCGGCGTGGCCAGGGCGCGGGGCCTTTTCGATGCGGAGAGCGATGGGAGCGCCGATGGTTTTTCCGTGGCGCACGCCGGCGAAGATTTCGGCGCGGTCTTTCTCGATTTTTTGGCGGCCGCCGCGGCCGTAGCCGAGCTGGCGGCGGTGCAGTTCGTGATTGACGAAGTCGAGGTCCACGGGCAGGGACGCAGGCAAGCCGGAAAGGAAGGCGAGGAGCGCCTGTCCGTGGGATTCACCGGCAGTGTAGAAGCGAAGCATGGTCGATTTGGAAGAAGCAGTGTAGCGGTGCCGTGGTTGCGCGTCCAGCGGGGGGAAGAGGGGCACGCTGCTGGGAGGTAGTAGCTTGGTTGAGGTCCTTCACCTATCCTCGTCGGATAGGTTCAGGATGACAGGTTTCTGCCAGGCCCCAGGCCATGCTTGACGTTACTGGCGTGGGCGGTTACGCTTCTGGCTTAGTGTTTGTCTTGCAATGAGTTGGGGCTGGTCGCGGTAATCGATAGGGAATTGTGGCAGACACTCCTTTCCAGGTCGCAGGGCGCGAAACCAAGCCTGTGGAACACATTTCCACGGGTGCGGTGCTAACCGACGCTTTCAAGCAACTCCTCGCTAATATTCAGGATTACTCGAAGATGGCCGGCCGCTCGCTGGCCAATCTGGCCACGGGACCGCGCTATTTCCAAGACATGCTGGACCAGATGGACGATATCGGGGTCGGGTCGCTGCCGATTGTGTTGATGTCCGGATTTTTCATCGGCGCAGTGATGGTGTTGCAGACCGGTTCGCAGTTCATACGATTTGGACAAACAGCGCTAACCGGAGACATCGTGGCGCTGGCATTGGTGCGGGAGCTAGGACCGACGCTGACCGGCATTTTGGTCGCGGGGCGGTGTTCCTCGGGGATCGCGTCGGAGTTGGGATCCATGGTGGTGACCGAGCAGGTGGACGCGATGCGCGCCATGGGGACGGATCCGAGCCGCAAGCTGGTGACGCCGCGCGTGCTTGCAGGGATTCTGATGTTGCCATTGCTGACAGCGCTGAACGATTTTATGGGACTGCTGGGCGGATGCGTGGCTTCGGTATTTTCGCTGCGCCTGAACGCCGTGGAATTCTGGACGCGGGCCATTAATGCGCTCGATTTCGCGGACGTCATGCAAGGCATGATGAAGCCGTTGGTGTATGGGTTCATACTAGCGACCGTCGGATGTTACCGGGGACTGACGGTGCGTGGCGGGACGCAGGGCGTGGGCCGGGCGACCACGCAGGCGGTGGTGGTAGCGTCGGTGATGATCATTGCCGCGGATGTGTTCCTGACGAGACTTGCTTTGTACCTCGGAGACAAGCTCTTTTGACGCCCTCCCTGCCAGAAAACGAAACTTCCGCGGTCGTAACGTTTGCAAACGTAAGAATTGGATTCGACGAAGGCGATATCCTGCGCGGAGTGTCGTTTCAGGTGATGCCGCGCGAGACTTTGGTGCTGCTGGGGGAAACCGGAACCGGAAAAACGCTCACGCTGAAAATGGCCGCGGGGTTGCTGCGCCCTTCGCAGGGGAGCATCGAGGTGTTAGGGCAGGACGTGTCGTCCATGAACGAGAGCGAATTGCTGACCTACCGGCGGCAGGTCGGATTTGTGTTTCAAGAGGGCGCGCTGTTTGATTCGCTGACCGTCGCGGAAAACGTGGCTTACCGGTTCCGCGAGGACGGCCTGCAGGACGAGGAGATCGAGCCGCGGGTTGCGGAAGCGCTGCGGTTTGTGGAGCTGGAGCACACTGGAGAAATGTTGCCTTCGGAGTTGTCGGGAGGAATGCGGCGGCGAGTTTCAATCGCGCGCGCGCTGGCGACGCGGCCGCCGATTGTATTGTACGATTCGCCCACCGCGGGTTTGGATCCGGTGACGGCGCAGACGATCATTACGCTGATCCTGAGGTTGCGCGATGTATTTGGGGTTACCGCCATGCTGGCCACGCATCGATTGCAAGATGGGTTCGCGCTGGCGAAATTCCGGTTTGATCCCGAGGGCAAGCGCGTAGTGCGCACGGAGGAAAGCAACGGGGGAGCCGCGGAAAGTGCCCCGGCGGCGACACGATTTCTCGTCTACCGGGAGGGGCGCGTCTATTTTGAGGGCCAGCCGGAAGAAATTGCGGAGTCGAAGGACCCGTATTTGCAGCGGTTTCTAGCGTGAATTTGATAGGCTGTCAGATTCATCCTCGAGCGCCCGGCGGAGGGCCGGCGAAACGCCATTCAGGGATATGGCGTTCCCAGGAGTCGGAGGAAGGTTCATGGCGCAGCGCAAACAACTGACCTGGACGGAATTGCGCGTTGGGCTGTTTGTACTGGTCGGATTGTTTGTGCTGGCGGTGGGAATTTTCTACGTCACCGGAGCGAATTTCATTGGCCCGAAGTACCGGCTAAAGACGTTTTTGCCCGAAGCTTCCGACTTGGCCGCGGGCGCACCCGTGCGCATCGATGGCGTCGAAGTCGGAAAATAAGAACCGAAATATCGAAGTGGTGATGCGGATCGACCGCAGATTTCAACAAGAAATTTTGGGCGATTCGACGGCCAGCTTGGTCACCCAGGGATTGCTGGGCAATCGTGTGGTGAACATAACCCGCGGCTTCACTGGTTTGCCCCTGAAGGAAGGACAAGAAATTACCGGCACAGAGGAAAAAGCCCTCAAGGAAGTGGTGGAGCGCAGCGCGGATGTGCTGGCGAATCTGCAGGCGCTGTCCGATGACGTGAAGGACTTGGTGGCTGGAGTGCAACAAGGGCGCGGGACGCTGGGCAAGCTGCTTACGGACGATCAGGCCTACCGGCATCTAAACAGTGTACTGGCGAAGACCGACCAAGTTGTCGGCGATATTCAAGCGGGACAGGGGACGCTGGGGAAGCTGGTGGTCTCGGACGAGCTGTACGGCAAAGTGAATACCGCGGTGGACAACGTGAACGTAATTATGGGAGACGTGCGGG